>Ga0302320_10003091_pt1 | contig 38784 bp, 34 predicted proteins | sample Bog_T0_3_FD_202130 | JGI IMG/M metagenome (GOLD analysis project Ga0302320, IMG submission 202130) | Peat permafrost microbial communities from Stordalen Mire near Abisko, Sweden - Bog_T0_3 | ecosystem: Environmental > Terrestrial > Soil > Wetlands > Peat | place: Sweden: Abisko, Stordalen Mire... | reverse complement strand
CGTAGGCTACATCCTGCTCATAGCGGCGAGCATCTGGGCGCTCGTGGACGTGGTCATGATCGCCACCGACAGCCTAGGTGACGCCAGCGGAAGACCCCTGACAAACTGAAGTTGGGTGTCAGCGTAGGGGTGAATGCCGCTCATACAGTCCTTGCCACGAGGGACGTCGATCATCCTCGTGCTCGTCCCTAATGGGTTGCTGAATAATGGAGTTGAAGATAATGCGTATCCCCGACTCTATTATTCACCAATCAATGCTCATGGATATTCCTTGCGCTTTGCGAATTCTACCGTTTGACGCCTGACAAAATCATGGACTACTCCGGCACGTGCTTCGCTCTAATGAACGGCATCATGCCGCGAAGGCGCGTCCCGACCTCTTCGATCTGGTGGCTGCGTTCGGCGGCGCGGGTGGCATCCATCAAATGGCGACCGGTCTTGTTTTCTTCGACCCACCGCTTTACAAAGGCGCCGCTCTGGATGTCCGAAAGCAGATGCTTCATTGCCGCCCGGCTTTCCGCGTTGATCACCTGCTTGCCTGCCACGTAGTCGCCCCATTCGGCGGTGTCGCTGATCGAGTAGCGCATGTAGCTGAGGCCGCCCTCATAAAACAGGTCCACAATCAGCTTCATTTCGTGCAAGCACTCGAAGTAAGCCGCTTCCGGCTGATACCCGGCTTCGACCAACGTCTCAAATCCCGCCTTGATCAGCTCCGACACGCCGCCGCAAAGCACGGCCTGCTCGCCAAACAGGTCAGTTTCGGTCTCTTCCTTGAACGTTGTCTGAAGGATGCCGGCGCTGGCGCAGCCGATGGCCCAGCCGTAGCCGAGCGCCCGGGCGTGCGCTTTCCCGGTAGCGTCCTGTTGGACCGCAATCAGGGCAGGCATGCCGGCGCCGTTCACAACCTCGGCGCGAAGCCGGTGACCGGGACCCTTGGGGGCGATCATCGCGACGTCCACGTCGTCCGGAGGGACGATGAGCCCAAAGTGAATGTTCAGCCCGTGGGCGAACAGGAGCATCTGACCCGCTCGCAAGTTCGGCGCCACCTGGTCCTTGTAGATGTCCGCCATCGGAACGTCCGGCACGCAGAACATGATGATGTCAGCCCATTTCGTGGCTTCCGAAACATCAAATACTTGGAGGCCAGCCTCGGCGGCGGCGGCGCGGCTCTTACTGCCCGCGTGAAGCCCCACCGCGACATCGAGCCCCTTATCGTGCGCATTGAGCGCGTGGGCATGGCCCTGGCTCCCATAGCCGATCACGGCGATCTTCTGGGACTTGATCAGGTCTTTGTCGACGTCCTTTTCGTAATAGACGGTGGCGTGCTTTTCGGTGGTTGCGGTTCCCATGTTGGTGTTCAGTTCTTCTCCGTTTGAATGGCGACGACCCCACTGCGGACGATCTGGTGGATGCCGTAGGGCTCGAGCAAGGCAAAAAGGTGCTCCAGGTGGCGGGTCTCGGCCGCACACTCCAGGGTGAGGGTGTCGTGCCCAAGGTGGGCGACCTCACACTTCATGATTTGGGCAATCTCAAGGATCTCCCGGCGTTTCTCGGGCGACGAGTTGACGGTGACGAGGGCGAGTTCTCGGCGGACCGAATCGTCGTCCGGCAGATGCTGAACATCCACCACGTCGATCAGCTTGCCCATTTGGGCCACGCACTGGTGAACGGTGCCCTCGTCGGCATGGAGCACAAGCGAGAGACGGGAGAATCCGTCTTGCTCGCAGTCTCCGGCAGTGAAGCTGTCGAGTGAGAGAGCCTTGCGGCGGAACAGGCTCATGAGCCGGTTCAGGGTTCCCGATTCGTTTTCGACAAGGGCGACGATGGTCTTGGCGCCTGCTTTCATCAGCGCACCCCCGCTGGCTTTCGGTGTTCGGCCGGGTCCATGATCACATTGCTGTTGGTCGCGCCGGCAGCCACCATCGGATACACGTTTTCTTCCATCTCAACTCGGAACTCGCAAAGCACGGGGCCCTTTACCGAACGCGCCTTCTTGAACGTCTCGTCTAAATCTGCGCGCTCCGAGCACTGGAAGTACGACACCCCGTAGGCCTCGGCAAGTTTGCCATAGTTGGGGCTGCCCATTGCCACGTAGCTGTGGCGATTGTCATAGAACATTTCCTGCCACTGGCGGACCATACCGAGGAATCCGTTGTTTACCAGGCAGATCTTGACGTCAAGGTTGTTTTCCACTGCCGTCTGCAGTTCTTGCAGCGTCATCTGGAAGCCGCCGTCGCCGACCACCGCCCAAACTTCTCGTTCGGGGTTGGCGAAGCACGCCCCGGCAGCAGCGGGAAAACCAAAGCCCATGGTGCCGAGACCACCGCTGCTGAGCCATTGGTAGGGCTCCTTGAACTTGTAGAACTGAGCGGTCCACATTTGGTGCTGACCCACGTCGGTCGCAACAATCGCGTTGCTAGAGGTGACCTCGTTGAGCTTGTGAAGCACGTGGCGCGCCAACAAACTGTCGGAGTCGGGGACTACCAGGGGGTGGTCGTGCTGCCAGGATCGAATCTGGGCCCACCAGCCCGCGCGTTCCACCGGCTTGACCGCCTCTACGAAGAGGGGAAGAGAGAAGCAGAGGTCGCCTGGCACAAAGCAGACAGTGTCCACCACTTTCTTGAACTCGCTGGGGTCGATATCGAAGTGGACGATCTTGGCTCGGGGGGCAAAGCCATCGACCTTGCCGGTCAGTCGGTCATCGAAGCGCATGCCAATGCCGATGACAAGATCGGCTTCCTGGACGGCGAGAGTCGGCGCCGCCTCACCGTGCATGCCCATCATGCCGAGGGATCGGGGATCGTGGCGAGAGATCGCCCCAAGCCCAAGTAGGGAACTGCTGATCGGCACATCCGCCTTGCGGGCCAAGGCTCGCAGCGCCTCCGACGCGCCGGACCAAACCGCGCCGGCGCCGGCGATGATGATCGGTCGCTCGGCTTCGTTCAGGAGTCGGGCCGCCTCCTCGATGGACTTCGGGTCCACGGGCGCCGAGGTGCGGTAACCGCGCCGGCTCACCTGGTCGGGAAACTCGACTTCGGTCTTGGCGATGAACACATCCTTGGGAATGTCGATGAGCACCGGGCCTTTGCGGCCAGTTCCCGCCAGATAGAAAGCTTCTTCGAAGACGCGGGGAAGATCGTCCACGTTGGTGACGAGATAGTTGTGTTTGGTGATGGGGATGGTGATGCCCTGGATGTCGGTCTCTTGAAACGCATCCGAGCCGATCGCCCAACTATTGACCTGGCCGGTAATGACGACCATGGGAATGCTGTCCATCATCGCGGTGGCAATGCCGGTGACCAAATTCGTGGCCCCGGGGCCGCTGGTGGCGAGGCAAACGCCAATGCGCCCGGTGGAGCGTGCATAGCCATCTGCCATGTGGGCTGCGCACTGCTCATGGCGGACGAGCACGTGGTTGACCTGCGGCCAGTTGAGCAATTCGTCATAGAGGGGAAGAACGACTCCGCCCGGGTAACCAAACAATGTATCTACTCGATGGCGCACAAGGGCTTCCATCACCACCTGCGCGCCGCTGCGTTTCTGCTTCATCCTGTCGACTCCTTTTTGCCCAACCCGGGCCGGGGGTCCTCGCCGCTGGACCGCGCGTCTTCACAAACTGAAAGAGCCTTCCCGGTCTCCCGGGAAGGCTCTCACTGTTCAAACTCGTGGTGCTTCCCGGTCAGCTTATCGGAAGGATAAGGCTAATAAGCGCAAGAACGACGACGCCAAGAACCCGAGGGGATCTCAGCTTTAACTCGTTCAAATTGACGCTTCGGGTCAGCACAGTGATTCCCACTATACCGGATATCCTCGGCGAAACCACGGCAATATTGAGGGTTTAGGCATAAAGAGGGGTCCGAGTTCGCTATTGGGAGGTTGCCCACATGTTGTTGGTGGGCGAAGTGTAGGTGGCCGCAAAGGCGAGCACTTTCACGTGACCGTCCAAGAACGTGAAGGGGTGTCCGCCCGGATATCGCGGATGCTCGGGCGGGAAGGAGCCGAAGTCATCGCCGGTGGGCAGCGTCCAATCGCCGGCCGCGGCCGCGGCAACCGCAGCTGCTGGTAACGAACAGCAACGGCCATCGATGCTCTGATATTCGAAGATGCAGGTAGGGTCGTTCGGGAACATCTCGCAAGGTGGCGAGGCCAGCCCGTTCTGCCAATAGTAGGTGTCCGTCGGCAGGCTCGTATAGCTCCACGGATTTAAGCAGACGTCGAAATAGTCGCTGTACCAGAAGGGATCGTTAGGATTGTTGATTGGCAATGGGCTCGGCTCGCATGAGGGAACTCCGGGGCCACCGTTGTTAAGGCACTCATAGTCCTTCCAATGCTCAACGTGCAACGTCATGAGAATGGTATTGGCGGGCGTTGTCACCTGCGATTCGCTGCGAGTCACCCCGGTCACGAGTCCGTTGTTTCGCATTGAGCCCCACATCGCCGGATCGGCCTTGTCGGGGTCGGAGGGGTCCCACCAAACGTCGTTGCGGGATCCTGCGCTTCCGGTGGCGCCCACGCCGCCGATGCCGTTGCGAATGTAAGCATTGAGCGCCTCTTCGTAATAGTGGTTGGACCACCAGCTGATGTAGCCGGGAACGCCGGGAGTGTCCGATGTCTGTGTGCGTGCATACAGTCCGTCGTTATCGCTGATGTACATCAGCATCGCGATTCCAATCTGCCTGAAATTGCTCATGCAGACCGTCTGCTTCGCCGCGAGCTTTGCCTGAGCGAAGACTGGGAACAGGATGGCGGCCAGGATCGCGATGATCGCGATGACGACGAGGAGCTCGATCAGCGTGAATGCACGTGTGGGGTCGTTCATACGCTCTAATATAACCGAAAAATATAGCCGAGACTAACTTTTGAATCCTATGCCCGATGAGGTAGTAAGACGTACAATTATCTGGTTTGGCTACAGTTCGCTTCTCAGTTCCGCACTCGCTCGTGGGCTTGCCCTAGATGGGAATCCGCAGCCCGTCGTAAGCCAACCTCACGTTCCTGGGCATCGTCTTCTCCGTCACGTCGTGATCGTAGTCGTGGCTGAGGTGGGTGAAGTAGGTCATCCGGGGCCGATATTTGGCCGCTACTTCGAGGGCCTGCTCGAAGTTGAAGTGGTTGGGATGGGGTTTGAGACGGACGGCATCGAGGATGAGCACATCGAGGTCCGCTAAGAAGGCTTCCGACGCCGCCGGGATCTCACCTACGTCGGTTAGGTAGGCAAAGCGATTGACGCGCAATCCCACGACCGGCCATCGGCCATGGATGAGGGGAAAGGTATGCACGCTCAACCCGCCAACTTCAAGCACGGGTGGAACCGCGATGAGGTCGAAGCGGGGCACATAAATTCCGGGCGGGAATTCCTTGAAGGCGTAGGGGTAGATGCGGGTGATGTCCTCGAAGTATTCGGGCAGGAGGTAAACCGGGATCGCCCTTCCGGTGAGCATGCAAAGGGACCGCAGGTCATCCATTCCCATCACATGGTCGGCGTGGGTGTGGGTGATGAGCACCGCTTCCACCCGCTTGATGTTCTCCCTCACCATTTGGAGCCGCAATTCCGGCGAGCAATCCACCAGCAGGTTACCGGTCGGCCCCCCGATCACAATCGAAGAGCGCGTCCGGTGGTTCTTGGGATTGGCGAGGAATGCCGGCGGGTAGTCAGCGCCGAGCATCGGCACACCGTTGCTTGTGCCGGAGCCGAGCACGATGACCTCAGGCATCAGACTTCGCCGGCCCGCTGCAGCACATTCAAAGCGACGATGGCGCTGGGAACCTCAGCATATTGGGCGACCCGCTCCAGGCACCTTGCGAAGTTTCGCTCGCTTAAGTCATCCCAACTGGTCATGCCCTGCCTTGCCTCGGCAATGAGCGCGACCGCTTCATCATAGAATCGCGCGCGGTTCTGGGGCAGCGACTTGTTAGAGACGGCGGCATATCGTCGGCTGAGCTGCTCATAGACCGATTCCCAAGAAACGCGCGCCTCGATCTCGGCGCGCATCTTGGTCATCGCCGCTTCTTGCATGCGGCGAGCTTCGACGTCTTTGCGCTTGACCGCCTCCCAAGAGGAGATGTCGATGCCATCGATCACGCGCAGCACAACGGATCGACCGATCTTTGCCGACGCCTTGGCCTCAATCAGCCGTTTGGTTGCGGGGACCTTGAGGTGTCCGCCTAGTTCGGCCATGCCATCTGGCACGCCCAAAACCAGCGCATCGTCCTCGAAGGCGACGAACTTACATGAGTTCAGGGCCGCCCAGACGCCTACGCCCGTCACTCCCTTACGCACGTCGGGCAGAATTTCCGCCCAAAGGGCTGCCTCATCCATCTCTATTTATTATGGCCCTACGGCGAACGGGGCGATATTGGTCCGGTCTGCGGATAAAAAGCGCTGAGCCAATGACCTGTCGTCACCGCTTGCCCCAGCATGCCCTCGCCGCATTGCAGCCAAACCGGAAGTGCACACTCAAATTCCTGGGCGCCTTTGGTTGGCGAATACAGGCGAACATACGTGCGGATGTCGCGCCCATCGCCAATCCAATCATGTGAGACCACGTTTTGAAGCGCGTCCACCCCATATCGAGCCATGACTCGGCAGTTGGGTTCGGTTCGCTCGGGCCCTCGGAAGATGTTCGCGGCCTTGAAAACCCCGGCGAAGACGGTCAGGCCCGCGATCAGGACGCCGACCGTCCCAATGATGATGCTGGCAGGGCTCGCTCCGGTGACCACGTATCCAATGGCGCCGATCACCACGAGCAAAATCCCGCCCAAAATCAGGCCTGTAAAGAGCCGCTCTGTTCGCTGTTGGGGGTTGGGGTCCATTGCGTTTGAATATATCTATTGTATGCCGCGGCGTCGACGAGTTGGGCATCGACGCGAGCAAATCGCAGCCAAATGACAAGTGACCGCGAAATGGCCGCCAAGCCGAAATCTGGGATGAACCGGTAAGATGGAGTTCAGCGCAATGGCTATCCTCGTCGATAAGAACACCCGCGTCCTTGTTTGTGGCATGACTGGACGCGAAGGCACATTTCACACTCAGCAGATGATCGAATATGGGACAACCGTGGTCGGTGGCGTGACGCCCGGCAAGGGCGGTCATACCCACCTCGGCCTGCCGATCTTCGATTCCGCAGAGGAAGCCGTGAGCGCAACCCATGCGAACGCGGCCCTCATCTTTGTTCCGGGGCCCTTTGCGGCCGACTCGGTATTGGAATGCGAAGCGGCAGGCATTCCGTTTGTCACGCTCATCAGCGAGTGGATTCCGACTCAGGACATGCTGTTGGCGGTCAACCGACTCAAGGCCAACGGGACAACACGACTGTTGGGTGGAAACTGTGCCGGCATCATCACCCCCGGCGAATGCAAGATGGGGATCATGCCCGGTCACATTTTTATGCCCGGTCCTGTCGGCCTGGTCAGCCGATCTGGCACCCTCACCTATGAAGTTGTTTGGGAAATGACCCGCGCAGGTCTTGGCCAAACCACCTGCGTCGGCATCGGCGGCGATCCTATCCCCGGCACCCGCTTCCTGGAAGTGATGGCGATGTTCGAGGAAGACCCCGCCACCAAAGCCGTGGTCCTCATCGGCGAAATCGGCGGCACCGACGAGGAAACCGCTGCGGCCTTCGTCAAGACGATGACCAAGCCGGTAGTCGGATTCATTAGCGGGCGGACCGCTCCCCCTGGCAAGCGCATGGGTCACGCCGGGGCGATCATTTCTGGCACCATGGGCACCGCGTCTAGCAAGGTCGACGCCCTCCAGAAGGCCGGCGCCTACATCGCCGACAAAACAGCCGACGTCCCCCGCCTCTTGAAAGAGGCGATGCCCAGCTTGGTCAAGGCATAACCGCTCGCGTTAACTCTCCTCCCGATGCTGTTTGGGGGACGAGCCTTCCGGGGCCCGGGGGATGGGGAGATATTCCGAGGATCTCTAATCGATGTATCCTCCAGTTATGCCAGCCGACATCGCCCGCTACTTCGATAACGCGGCGACCACCCAGGTCGATCCCCGGGTCGTGGCGGAGATGATGCCGTTCTTTGCCGCAGACTTTGGCAATCCTCACAGCCTCCATGCGTTTGGCAAGCGGGCAGAAGAAGCGGTGGAACTCGCGAGGTCGAGAGTCGCCCAACTTCTAGGGGCGGAGGACCCAAGCCAGATCGTGTTCGTTGCCGGAGCCACCGAGGCAAACAATTGGGTGCTACGCGCGTTCCCGGGAGCCGCCGTCAGCCCCTTTGAACACAGTTCGATCTATGAAACGGCCCGGCAACTTGGACTTCCGTGGCTTCGGAACGAGGGCCTGGCACTCTATGCGGATCGAAGGCATCCCCTCGTCTCGGTGATGGCGGTCAACAACGAGATTGGGACGATCTGGGACGTTCGGTCTTGGCGTGCTTTCGCAGACTTCCTCCATTCCGACCTCACCCAGGCAGCGGGGAAACTGCCAGTCACCGTTGAAGGGCTGGACTACGCGTCGATCAGTGCCCACAAATTCTATGGGCCAAAGGGCATAGGCGCCCTTTATGCTCGGGAGCACGCTCCCCCCCCGTTTATGACCGGCGGCGACCAGGAGCACGGTCGCCGGGCGGGAACCCTCAACGTCCCGGGCATCGTCGGGATGGGGGCGGCCGCCGCCATCGCCCTTGACGATCTGGAACCTAACTTGGACCATGCCGCTACCGCGAGAGCCACGATAGAAGCGGTCCTGCGAGGGTGTTCAGATCTGAAAATCAACGGGGGATCCCTGGTATCGCCTTACATTCTCAGCCTCAGCTTTCTTGGGGTGGAAGGAGAAACCCTCGTCATAGAACTCGACCGATTGGGATTCGCGATCAGCAGCGGGGCGGCCTGCAGTTCAAGAAGTACGGAACCGAGCCACGTACTGAAGGCGTTAAATATGGAGCATGCGTGGCTTCGAGGTACGGTGCGAATCAGTATCGGAAAGTACAACGATTGCAAATCCTGCGAAAAACTAGGGGTGACCCTCTTGGAATCCGTAGAAAAGCTTCGTAGAATGCTATAGCTCATCTGGGTTTCTGAAACGAATCGGTCCCGGGAGAGCGTCTGTAATTACGGTTGGCATGGTTCCTGCGAGAAATGGAACGGGTTGACGCAAACGGTGCGTCGGTCGGGGATTGTGCCAAGAAAGTGAAATAAGCCTGAGGCCGTCGTTGAGGACGGATATGGAGCTTAAGGCAACGGTATCGCGCACACGCCGTAGCATAAGAGGCTTCAAGCACCGTGTGCGTGTATTGGGAACCCCGATGATAAGGGACCCATTTGGAGGAATTGATAACGAGAATGCCTACGGATAACGGTTTAACGGCGCAGCCGCGTCGAGGACGTCCGATCACAGTACGGACCCCAGGACGCCATTCTTTTATGGAAGCGGGCGCCGGGCCGATTCTGGATGATGTTGCGACTGAGCCGCACGAAGAAGATCTGCTCGAACTTGACGCCGTTGACGAAGACGCTGAAGAAGAAGTCGTCGTCCACGATGATTCCGAAGAGCTTGAAATGTGGATGCGCCAAACTCGGCGCGCCCAGCTTTTAACTCCGGAACAAGAGGTCGATCTTGCTCGCCGCGTTCAGCAGAACGATATGACCGCGAAGAAGATTCTCATCGAATCGAACTTGCGGTTAGTCGTCAGCATCGCCAAGAAGTACAACGCGCGGGGCATTCCCCTTGCCGACCTGATCCAAGAGGGCAACCTCGGCTTGATCCGGGCGGTGGAGAAATTTGACTGGCGGAAGGGTTTCCGGTTTTCGACGTATGCCACTTGGTGGATTCGCCGGGCGATCGCTCGCGCCATCATCAATCAGGGTCGCACCATTCGTATTCCGGTCTATGTCGCCGAGTTGATCAACAAGGTCGTGAAGACGGCGTCGCGCCTGCAGCAAGAGCTTCAGCGCGAGGCCACCGAAGAGGAGATTTCCCGCGAAGTTGGCCTCTCGGTTGACCGCGTTCGCGAAATGATGCGCGTGGCAGTCGAGCCGATCTCCTTGGAAACGCCGGTTGGCGAAAAGGACAACAGTTCCATCGGCGACTTCGTGCACAGCACGAACATGCCGAACCCGGGAGACGTGACCTGGACGCTCATTCGCCGCGAAGAGATTGATGGCATTTTGGGACGCCTGACGACCCGGGAGCGCGACGTGGTTCGCCTTCGCTTCGGCCTTGACGATGGTCGGGCCCGCACCCTGGAAGAGGTCGGCTCTGAACTTAACGTCACCCGCGAGCGAGTCCGTCAAATCGAGCTCCGCGCGATGAAGAAGCTGCGCCATATCGGCCAAGAGCTCACCGCCCAAGGCTTCACCATCACCCCAACCCCCAACTAAGGGTTCCGCGGTGGCAGAGAAACGGGTTCCGATGACATCATCGGAACCCGTTTTCAGTTTTTCGGTGGGAAATATGCGTGCAGAGCGGGAAGGCCCATCCTCTCCGCAACGTCCACGACGTCTACCAAGCCCACTAAGCCCCTTAAGAAGCCAGCAAGATTGCCGATAACACTGATGGGCCGCAATGGTGGTGGCCTGAGGCTCCACGGAGTTTAGGAACCTCCAAGACAGCGAAAGGAAGCGCGGAAGGAAACGACCGTGTCCATCATCGACAATCTATTTGGGCCGCAAGTGGCCAACATCGAAAGCGCCATGAGTAAGGCCACCCAACGGCAAGCCATGCTCAGCGACAACGTTGCCAACCTCAACACGCCCGGCTTTAAGCGGAAGGATGTGGACTTTAACATCCTCCTCCAAGAAGAAATGACGCCCGGCAAACTCCGCGAACAACAGCTTGCCGAGCAGCAGGCCCAAGAGGCCAGCGACCAAACCAGCCTGCGTGTCGACGGCAACAACGTCGACCTTGAGCGCGAGGTCATGGGCATCGCCGAGACCCAACTGCGGTACAGCGCCCTCGCCGACGTCGCCTCCACCTATTTCTCCGACCTCAAGAGCGTGATCAAAGGCCAATAGGCCCCCCTAAAACCCCATGGATCTCAACTCATCACTCAGTATCAGCTCCTCCGGTCTCGCCGCTGAGCGCTTCCGGATGGACGTTATCTCCGCCAACATCGCCAACGCCAACACGATGAAGATCGGCAATCAAATGCCGTACCGACGGCGTGACGTCGAACTCTTCGGCGGGCCTAACGGTGTCCAAATCGGCCAGGTAGTGGAAGATCAAGCCCCGTTTCGTCAGGTTTCCGATCCTTCCAATCCCAACGCCGATCCCAAAACCGGCCTTGTCACCTATAGCAACGTGGAGCCAGTAGAGGAAATGGTCAACATGATGTCGGCCAGCCGCGCCTATGAGGCGAACGTGGAGGCCTTCAATTCCGCCCGTGGAATGATCGGAAGCGCCCTTCAAATCGGAAAGGTCTAACGACCGCCCCTTAACTTATCATGCGAGTCTCCGCCGTCACCAACCCCGCCTTGGAGCAGCTTTCCCAAGCTGCGAGCCCGGCCGGCATGGTGGACGGCAAGACGGGCGCCGGAAATGGCGACTTTGCCCAAACGTTGATGGACGTCCTGAAGGAAGTAAACACCACCCAGCAAGACTCGGTGGCCAAACAGAAAGCCTTCATGACGGGTCAACCGGTGGATTATCACGACCTGATGATCTCCATGGAGAAGGCAAGTGTCGCGCTACAGCTGACAATGGAGGTCCGGAACAAGCTTCTGGAAGCCTACAACACCGTCAGTCAAATGCAAGTCTAAACTCTATTGGCGATCCAAGATCGAGATCGGTCCCCGGCGTTTAAGAAGAACAAAACGCTATGGGCGGATTACTGCTAAGACTAAAGAGCTGGTGGGACGGCGCGGACAAGAACCAGCGCACCATAACCGTGGTGGGCGGCGGATTTCTGATCCTGCTGATCGTTGCGACGTACATGTTTGCGAGCAAACCCCGCATGGGACTGCTGGCCAGTGGGCTCGCCGGCGCCGATCAGGGCAAGGTGATGCAGGAACTCCAGAAGGAAGGAGTCCCGTGCGAGATCGACACCGAGGGCAACGTCCAGGTGCCGGTCGATCGAATTCCCGAACTTCGCGCCAAACTCATGGCGGCCGGCATGCCCATTGAAGTTTCCCATAGCAGCGACGACGATTTCAAAAACCTCAGCTACATGAGCACGCCAGAGGTGGAACGCGAGCGTCTGAAGGCGATTCTTGAGGACCGATTGCAGCAAACCATCCAAACGATGGACGGCATCGATTCTGCATCTGTCCACATCGCCCTGGCGGATGACACCGCGTTTGTAGGCGATCAGCACACTTCAAGCGCCAGCGTCACCCTCCACGAGAAACCGGGTTCATTGATTTCTCGCGAGCAGGCCCGGGGCATCGCGCTCATGGTGGCCTCCGCCGTGCCCGAGTTGGACGTCAACAACGTCACCGTTCTCAACAGCGAGGGCGAGCCCCTCATCGATCCCGACGACCAGACCTCGCCAAGCAGCAAGGTCGCCATGAAGCTGGAGACCGAGCGGGCCGAAGCCAAACGCCGAGAGCGCGAACTTCAGGCCAAGCTCGACCAGGTGTTTGGTGCGGGCGCCACCGTGGCCAGCGTCGACCTCCAACTCGATTTCAAGACTGAGCAATACACCGAAGTCAAGCGCACCCCTTCCAAACCTCTTGTCACCACGGATGACACCGAGACAATGACCGGGGGCGCAGCGCCCGGTCTGACCGGCGGTACCTCTGGCGCCGGCGCCAATACCACCGGAGCTCCCGCAACTGCACCAGGCGCGGGCACCGCCCAGCCTGGCAGTCGCGCTTACCAAAATGAGCACTCTGAAAAGCAGTATGTGATGACGGAAAGGACGACTCAGGCCGACGATCCCGCCGGTCGGCTGAAGAGTATGTCGATCAGCGTGTTGGTGGACCAAGACCGCGTCAAGGACGTGAAGGCGGTCCAGGCCTACCTTGATGCCTACCTTGCGCCTCTCAAGACCACCGATCCAACCGGATTTGCCGCCACCGTCACTTCCACCAAATTCGATACCACGGCCGCGCAGGCCGCAAAAGACGCGGAAGGCGCTGCGGCGAGCCACGACAAGATCCAGCAGGTCCTTTCGATGCTGCCGATCGGGGCCCTCGTGGTGGTTGCTGCCATGGTGCTGAAGTCGCTCGGTCGTTTTGCACGGACATCGACGCTGGCGATCACCACCGCCGATGGACAGGTGATTCCGCTCCCGGCCGACGGTCTGCCGATGCCCGCCGAGATGTTGGCTCAGTACAACGAGGGTGGCGCTCGCCAGAATAATTCCGCCAGCAATGCTCCCGTTCGGGCCCAGGCGCCCCAGCGTGAGCACGACGATCCAATCACCCAGATTTCCCGTCGCCCCCATCCCATGGAGGATGACGACGACTTCGATCAGGAAGTCGAGGTCGCCGGCATCAAGAAGAAAGTGAACATCCCACTTGAGCAGATCAAAAAGATGGCCGACAAGCGCCCCGAGTTCGTTGCGACCCTTATCAAGGGCTGGCTGATGTCTGATGGAACCGCGAAATGAGAAAGCAGAAAGAAGACCTATCCACGAGGCAGAAAGCCGCCGTCATTCTGATGTTGCTGGGCCCCGACCGCGCCGGCAACGTGGTCCGATTCTTTAACGAGGATCAGACCGAGCAGCTCTCGATCGAACTGGCTCGTTTGGACAAGATCACGCCGGACCAGCGTGAGCAGATCATCAACGAGTTTTACGATATTGCCGAAGCCCAGAACGTGGTTGCCGAAGGCGGTATCGAGCAAGCCAAAGGCATGTTGGAAGCGGCCTACGGTACCGAGAAGGCGACCGACATGTTGAAGCGGATTGTGGCCGCCATGGAAGTCGTGCCCTTCGATTTCCTCAGAAAGACCGACCCAGCCCAGGTGTTGAGCTTCATCCAAGACGAGCATCCCCAGACCATCGCGCTTGTGCTCGCCTACATGCCGATCACGAGCGCGTCCGATATCCTGACCAAGCTCACCCCCGAACTTAGGGCCGATGTGGCCAGCCGCATCGCCTTGATGGACCAAACGCCTCCTGAGGTTATCCGAAGGGTCGAGCAGGTGCTTGAGAAGAAACTCAGCACGGTCGCCAACCAGGAAATGACCCAGGCCGGCGGTCCCAAGGCTTTGGTCGACCTTCTCAACCGCGTCGACCGCGCCACCGAACGGCTTATCCTCGACTCCCTTGAGGAGAACAACCCCGAATTGGCGGAAACGGTCAAGAACATGATGTTCGTCTTCGAGGACATTCTCACCCTCGACGACCGCGCCATTCAGGCCATCATGCGCGAAGTCGATACCAAGGAACTCGCGACCGCTCTAAAGGGCACCAACCCGGATGTTCAGAACAAGGTGTTCAAGAACATGTCCGAACGCGCCACCGGAATGCTGAAAGAAGAGATGGAATTCATGGGTCCCGTTCGCCTGCGCGTGGTGGAAGAAGCCCAGCAGAAGATCGTTGGCATTATCCGCCGGTTGGAAGAATCTGGAGAACTGGTCATTGGCCGAAGCGGCGAGGAGGACGTGCTTGTCTAAAGCGCTCGAAACGCGACCGTTCCTCGCGATCCTTGCCGAAGCGCCCGATCCCAAGGCGCCCGGATACATGAAGATCAAGCGGAGCGAGCAGGATCTTCGTAAGAAGAAGGATCAGATCTTCGACGAAGCCAAGCACGAGGGATTTCAGATCGGCTACGACGATGGGTACCGCGCCGGCCACAAGCGTGGACGAAAAGACGGTTTTGATGCGGCAAACTCCGAGGCTCTGGCGATGCGCCAAGCCGAACTCGACGCCTTTTCGGACGGTTTGCAGCGTGCGGTGGACTCCGTTGAGGACGCCATGCGTCGTTGGCTTGTGATTTCAGAAGAAGCCCTTGAGGAGATCTCCATCGAGGTGGCCCAGAGCGTGCTTCACGCCGAGCTTCAGCTCGACCGGTCCGCGATTCGGCAGGTTGTAAAGGCCGCCATGGCCCAGGTCACTCACTCGAGCGAGGCACGCATCCGCCTGAATCCGATGGATTCCGAAGTGATGCGTACGTTCCAATCCGAAATCCTCGCCAATGCTCCCAGTATTCGAAACCTCGAGATCGTGGTCGATAAGGCCATTGACGGAGGCTGCGTCATCGAAACCGACGGAGGAACCGTCGATGCTCGGGTCGGAAGCCAGCTCGAAATCGTTCGTGGCTCACTCAGGAGAGCGGCTTGATGCTCATCCATCCCCCCGAATTCAAAAGGCTGCGCCGCATCTTGGCGACTACCAACCCGATTGATATCACGGGGCGGGTCACCCAGGTGGTGGGCCTTGTGGTTGAGTCCAATGGCCCCAATGCTCGTGTCGGCGATCTGTGTTCGATCCAAACCGAAGGTCCCGAGCCGATGCTGGCTGAGGTGGTCGGGTTTCGCGGTGACCGCACTCTGCTGATGCCTTTGGGCGAGTTGGCAGGCATTCGCGCCGGGTGTTCGGTTCGCGCCACTGGCGCCGCTCTTCAAGCACCCTATGGCGATGGCCTCTTGGGTCGCACCCTGGACGGCTTGGGCCAGCCCATGGACGACTTGGGACCGCTACTCGTCGATGGCTTCGCGCCCGTGGAGCGGGGTGCCCCCCACGCTTTAAGACGCAAGATGATCGGAGAGCCGATTGCTACCGGCGTGCGCGCCATCGATTCCCTCCTCACAATCGGTGAGGGTCAGCGCATGGGCATCTTTGCCGGTTCCGGCGTCGGCAAAAGCACTCTTCTCGGCATGATCGCCCGAAATTGCTCGGCCGATGTGAACGTCATCGCCCTCGTCGGTGAACGAGGTCGTGAAGTCCGAGAATTCATGGAAAACGATCTTGGGGTCGAGGGCCTCAAGCGGTCGGTCATCGTGTGCGCGACTTCCGAACAGCCGGCGCTCGTTCGACTCCGGGCCGCCCTTACCGCGACCGCTATCGCCGAGGGCTTTCGCGACCAGGGTAAGCGGGTGCTACTGATGATGGATTCGGTGACGCGCTTTTGCACCGCCCAACGTGAGGTCGGCCTCGCGGTCGGCGAGCCGCCCAGCACCAAGGGCTTCACGCCAAGTGTGTTTGCGATGCTTCCGAGATTGATGGAGCGAGCGGGGAACGGTGAGCGGGGAAGTATCACGGCCCTTTACACCGTTTTGGTGGAGGGCGACGACACCAACGAGCCGATCGCCGATGCATCGCGGTCAATTCTGGACGGCCACATTGTCCTGAGCCGCAAGCTCACCAGCCGTGGCCACTACCCGCCGATTGACGTACTGCAAAGCCTGAGCCGCGTCATGCCAATGGTGGTGTCCGATGAGCAAATTGGGCTTGCTAGAAACGCTCGCGAACTGCTGGCGGCATATGACGATGTCGCCGACCTTGTAAGCATCGGCGCATACAAGCCGGGAACTCGACCGCTCACTGACAAGGCGATTGAGAAGAATCCCGCGCTGACTGCGTTTCTCCGGCAAGACAAGGCGGAAGGCTGCACGCCCGATGAAAGCCTTGAGAGCCTCAGGGGGATCCTGAAGTGAAGAAGTTTGAATTTCGGCTGGAATCAGTGCTCCGTTATCGGCGTGACCTGGAGAATACGGCGAAGACTGCCTACATGGGGGCGCGGCGGGAAACCCTGCTGTGCGAAAGCGAAATCGCCGAGACGGATCAGCGTCGCCTCGAAATTCTCCAATTGAAGTACGCCAATCTGCCCGAACGCAAATTGATTGAAACCCTTGTGGAGGGCACCGACGATCGAGAGCGGGAGCTTCGCGCCACCCTTTGCGTGCTGCAAAACGAAGAGGCGATGGCGCTTGCCGCCTGGCAGGGCGCCCAGCGTGAGGTCAAGGCACTTGACCAACTCCGGGAGAAGGCCCTCACCGCTTGGAGACACGAAGATGACCTTGAGGAGCAGCGGAACCTCGACGAATGGACGGTCACTCGGAGGCCAGCATGATAAAGCCTCTGGGGCCCGAAGGCATTCAACAACGCATGGCCGAGATCGAAAACCGGATGAACACCGTTCTGGGTCCGCAATTTCAGAGTGCCCTTGACACCGCCATCATCGGCGGGGCGCCCTCGCCCTTGCGCGGGACTATCGGCAAAGATCCTTCCGGCTTCAAGCCACTTGACCTCAGTGGGTCGATTGGCCTTCTACCGGCGGTAGGCCCTATGCCGAACACCTCGACGATCAAGAGCATGATCGTCCAGGCGGCACGGTCTCACAACGTCGATCCCGCACTCTATGACGCCCTCATCCAGACCGAGAGCGACTACAACCCCATGTGCCGTTCGGGCGCAGGCGCAATGGGACTCTCCCAGCTGATGCCTGAGACCGCCCGCTCACTCGGCGTCACCGACCCTTTTGACCCGATGCAGAGCCTGAACGGAGGCGCTGCCTACCTGCGCCAGATGCTCGACAAGTTTGGCTCAGTCGAGTCAGCACTAGCCGCCTACAATGCCGGCCCCGGGGCGGTGGAAAGGGCTGGCGGCGTCCCCTCCTATCCTGAGACGCAAAGCTACGTGAAGAAGATCATGGGTTTGGTTAACGGAGCCCAACAATGAAAATGGCAATGATGATCGGTATCCCGATTCTCTTGATTCTGTTGGTCGCCGGCGGCCTCTTTGCAACCGGCATGATCAAGCTTCCGGGCGCGACTCCGCCCCCGAAAGCAACAGCCAAGGCGGACCCCGCGCCGACTGACAAAGAACTTGCGCCGCCCTTGGGCGGCCCGCCAAAGGCGGCGACCGTCAAGCCACCGGCCGCCGCCACCGACCCTGCCAAAGGCGCCGCCGCCCTAGCCGACTTGTGGAACCAGCTCGACACCGATACCCTTCTCAAAGTCACGAAAGACTGGAAAGATCCAGAATTGGTCGCCGTCCTCTCGCAGATGGACGAAGGCAAAGTTGCCGCCTACATCACGGCGGTCGCAAAGACTGACGCCCCTCACGCCTCCAAGCTCAACAAGCAGCTTGAGCAGCAAGCGAGCGTCGTTGACGCGGATGCCCAGTAGCGATATCGAACGAAGGAATCAGAAACGACAAGGACCCCGTCCTCTTGTCTCAAAGCTTCTTCGGCGGCCTCATCTGCAACCCAAGCTCACGCCACTGCAGTTCGTCGATCGTGCTGGGGGCATCCATCATGGGATCGTAGCCATTTCCCATCTTCGGGAAGGCCATGACCTCGCGGATGTTTTCGGTATCCACTAACTGCATGACCAACCGATCAATGCCCGGCGCGATGCCACCGTGCGGCGGGGCACCGTAAGAGAAGGCGTCAAGGATGTGGCCGAATCGTTCACGCTGAACTTCAGGAGTGATGCCGAGCAGCGAGAAGATCCGTGACTGGATATCGGCGCGGTGAATTCGGATGGAGCCCGAAGCCATTTCCATACCGTTGCACACGAGGTCGTAGCAATCGGCACGCACACGCCCGGGGTCCGTCTCAAGGAACGCCAAGTCCTCATGCTTGGGCATGGTGAATGGGTGGTGGCTAGGGCTCCAGGACTTGGAGTCCTCGTCCCACTCCACAAGCGGAAAGTCTACGATCCAACAAAACGCCATTTTCCGCTTGTCGCGCAGCCCAAGGCGGTCGCCAATTTCAAGCCGAAGTCGACTGAGCACCATATTGGAAGCGGCAAAACCCCCCGCGATAAAGCAAAGCAGGTCTCCCTCTTCAGCGCCCGAAACTTTGACAATGTCCGCCGTTTCAGCAGCGGTGAGGTACTTGGCCCAGTTCCCCTTGAGTTCGCCGCCTTCGAAGTTCAGCCGGGCCATTCCTTTGGCTCCGAGGCCCTTGCAGAACTCTTCGAGCGCATCCATCTCGGCCCTGGGCAACTTTGCACCACGTGGATAACGAACCCCTCGGATGGTGCCTCCGCCATCCAAGACCCCTTTGAAGACGCCAAAGCCGGTTGACTTAAGGGCCTCGCTGACATCGAACAATTCGAGGCCGAACCGCAGGTCGGGCTTGTCGTTGCCATAGCGGCGCATGGATTCATCGTAGGTCAGGCGGGGAAGCGGTTCCACCGGGTCTTTGGCAAGTTCGAACTCGCTGACGACTCCATTGATCACATCCAGGACCAGTTCTTCGCAGAGGCTCAGAATGTCCTCCTGGACGATGAACGACATTTCCAAGTCGAGCTGGGTGAACTCCGGTTGCCGATCTGCTCGTTGGCTCTCGTCGCGGAAGCATTTAGCGATTTGGTAGTAGCGCTCGCACCCCGCCACCATCAGCAATTGCTTGTACTGCTGGGGGCTTTGAGGGAGAGCGTAGAACTTTCCCGGCTCAAGGCGGTAGGGAACCAAGTAATCGCGCGCGCCTTCCGGTGTGGACTTGGTGATGATCGGAGTTTCAATCTCAAGAAAACCTCGCGCGTCCAAAAAGCGGCGCATCTTACTGGTGAGGGCAGCGCGGATCGCCAGGTTGCGATACATGGAAGGGCGTCGGATATCGAGGTAGCGATACTTGACCCGCAACTCCTCCCCCACTGTAGCCATTGTTTCCTCGTCGCTAATCGGGAAGGGAAGCGGCCGCGACTCGCCAAGTACCTCGATAGCGGCGACCTTGACTTCTACATCTCCGGTGGAGATCTTCGGGTTCTTGGTTGTGGCGTCGCGCTCGACGACCACTCCGGTAACTGCAAGGCAAGTCTCCGTGCGAAGATCGGGTAAAGATTGGCTGGGATCAAGCACAAGTTGGCTGATGCCAGTGCGGTCCCGTAAATGGATGAAAACGACTCCGCCAAGGTCACGGATGCGATTCACCCAACCATTGAGAGTGACTTGGTGACCAACGTGGGAAATGCGAAGCTCGCCGCAACTGTGCGTGCGCTGGGAGAAACTCATTAGGAAGCTGGAGGATACCTTTTCAGCCTGCCGCATTGAACTTCTCGGCGTGAAGATACGTCATCGGTTGGTGAATCGTTTTCGCATTGCCGTCGTTGCGCTCCTCGCCCTCCTCCCGCACCTTGCCTTGTCCCAATACGCTTGGCGGCCAGTAATCGTCGGTGGCGGTGGTTTTGTTGACGGGTTTATGTTCGATCGCAACAGCCAGAACACGCTCTATTGCCGGACCGATGTCGGTGGCGCCTACCGTTGGAATGATGCCCAGCAAGAATGGATGCCCTTGCTCGATTTCCTGGGCATGGCCAATGGTCAATCCAATCTCATGAGTGTTGAGAGCATTGCGGTCAACCCAGTGACCCCGGGCTATCTCTATCTGGTTTGTGGCCTCAATTACAATACGGTGTCGCCGTCTGGACCAAGTGCCCTTTTCCGATCGAACAACTACGGCGCATCGTTCACCCAGTTCTCTCTTCCTTTCGCAGTGGGCGGCAACAACAATGGGCGTGAGACCGGAGAGCGGCTAGCCATCGATCCAAATCTTCCCAGCACCATGTTCTATGGCACCCAGAGCAATGGGCTCTGGAAGAGCGTGAACAGCGGGGCTACTTGGACGCAGGTGACGAGCTTTCCGATCACCACCACAACCGACGGTTGTGGCACGGTTTTCGAGCAATTCGTAGCTAGTTCCGGTTCCCCGGGGTCGGCCACACCGACAATTTTCGCCGGCGTGAGCCAGACGGGAAACAACCTCTATGAGAGCACGAATGGGGGAACTACGTGGTCGCCGGTCACCACTGGCGCGGCCTCCACTCTGATGCCCATGCGAAGTGCTCAGGATGGGCTCGGAAACCTGTACATCACGTTTTGCGACCAGCCGGGGCCCAATGGGGCCACTATCGGAGATGTGCGCAAGCTCAATCTGACCACCCTCGGTGTCACGGATGTAAGCCCGCCAACCGGGCAAGGCGGGTTCTGCGGAGTTTCGGTCTCCAAGCAGAATGCGAATGAAGTCGTTGTATCCACGTTAGACCGCTGGTGGCCGCATGATGAGATATACGTCAGCACGAACGGAGGAACTTCGTGGACTGCGATGTACGACAACGCAATCAGAAATAATGCGACAACACCTTGGGCGAACTGGCACGCCAACCCGGCCACCGGGGCCCCGGATTGGATCGGCTCGGTCGAAATCGACCCGTTCAACTCCAATCGTGTGTTCCACGGCAGCGGTGGCGGCGTGTTTAACACCACTCAGATTCTCGCAACGCCCCCCATTACTTGGAACTCCGCCTCGCTAGGGATTGAAGAGTCAGTTCCGTTGGCAATAACGACGCCGAATGCGAACAGCCTCTTACTCACCGCTTTGGGGGACATAGGTGGGTTTACCTATCACAACCTTAACGTTTCACCGCCGGACGCCGATTTCTACAACCCAATTGGAACCACGAACACGGGCATCGACTTCGCCGAATTGAGCCCATCCACCGTTGTGCGTGTGGGCTACCTATCGCCCAACTTTGGCGCGTATTCCACCAACGGAGGGTCAACTTGGACCGATTTTGCCTCAGAGCCACCCGCGGCCGCTAATAATCCAGGGTCGATTGCCGTGGCTGCCGACGGTGGCAACATCGTCTGGACCCCAAGCAACTCCAACCAGTACTACTCCACCGACAAGGGCGCCACTTGGACGCTTTGTTCAGGCGGAACCACCGAAAGCTATGGATATCCGGCGGTGGCCGACCGAGCCAATCCGGCTTATTTCTATATTTATGATTCGCCCCACGCCCAACTCTTGGTGAGCTCAAACGGCGGGGCCTCGTTCTCGCCAGCCACCGGGCCGCTGCCATACTGGAGCGCGGGCACGCCGAGCACCGTCTTTAAGCATGCGGGCGATGTATGGGTCCCAACTTGGAATGGCCTCTACCACTCCACGAACTTCGGCTCGACCTTCACGCAGGTTACGACGCAGAATGCCGTCGCCGTGGGTTTTGGTGCTCCTCAGGTCTCCTCGGGTTATCCGGCCGTCTACTTGTCGGGAGAAGTCGGGGGCGTTTACGGGGCCTTTCGATCTCTTGACGAGGGCGCCACTTGGACGCAGATCAGCGATTCCAACCACCAGTTTGGTTGGATCGGATCAATCCGCGGCGATGAGCGGACCTTCGGGCTTTGCTACATAGGCGCCGGCGGGCGGGGAACCATTTATGGTCTGCCCGCTGCGGAGGCGGTGGTTTCCAACCTTAGCTACTCGCCGTATTCGGCGGTTGGAGTAGCGGGATCGAGCTTCTCCGGTAACGCGGCGTCAATGGCGGCCGTTGATGGGAACACCTTCAACGCCACCTCCGCCCGGACGTCAGCCGGAACCGAAACAGCAGTAGGCGCCTACTTTCAGATGGACCGGCCAAGTCTCGGGTTCAAGAGTTTCAATCTGCAGTACACGATGGAGGCGCCGACAGGCGCGACAATCACGCTCAATGTCTACAATGTAGCCACCAACACCCGGGTCCCGCTGGGAGCAGCCGTCGGTACCGGCGCCATGCAAACTGAGACCTTTCCGCTTGTCAACACATTCGGCGTCTTCACGGATGGGTCCAACAAAATGGTCGCTGAGATCGTAGTGAAAGCGCCAAGTGGCATCACCGCGCCATCCTTTTCGAGCCAGATAGACCAGTTTCAGCTCACCGGATTACCCCCCGATGCTCCCGTGCCCTCCAGCCTGAGCTTTGCCCCTTATTCGGCAGTGAACGTCGCCGGCTCGAGCTTCAGCGGAAATGCAGCCTCGCTGGCCTCAGTCGATGGCAACACCTACAACGCCACATCCGCTCGAACGTCCTCGGGAACTGAAACCGCGATTGGCGCCTACTTCCAATTGGATCGGCCGAGCACAGCTTTCGTGAGTATGAACCTCCAATATACGCTTCAGGCGCCCGTCGGTACGACGATCATGTTGAACGTGTATAGTGCGGCCGGAACAGGATCTTGGATACCCTTAGGATCGGTGACGGCGACCGGCGTCATGCAGACCGCAAGCTTCCTGCTCCCCAACACTGCCGGCATATTCACTGGAGCGAACAAGATGGTGGCCGAGATTGTCGTGAGGCAACCCAGTGGGGTTACCACGCCATTTACGAGCGAGACTGACCAGCTCGTTCTTGTGGGCCAGACTTAGGCCGCGGTGTTGAAGTACTCGAACAGGGAATTTCGGCTGTCGCCGGAATAGTCGGTGAACTCGATGCCGATGCCTGCCCGACTCATCGCTTTGTCGGCGACTCGGCCCAATGCCTTGAACACGCCACCGTTGGGAAGGGTCGCCTGAAACTCGACCAGACTGCCGATCTCGATCGCGCGGTCGACCAGAATCCAGGCGCCGCCCATGCTCAGATCGAGCGTGGTGCCTTTATACCGGACAATTCTCGAACCTTCTGAGGTTTCGTCGACCACTTTCAATTCCACGTCCATGGCCTCTGACCGGCGGTCGTACTTGCGCCGCTCGCGAGGATCGGCATCAATCCCCTCAATGCGCCACGTGAGCTCGTCGCCCTCGCGGGACACAAGGGTGATGATCGCCTCCGCTTTGGAAGGCTGCGGATGCTCGGCAACCCAGACTAGCAGCCGTGTGCCGTTGGTGGCCATGCCAACATGGCCGTCCTTGAGTCGGACTTCAAATGGCGCCGTGCTCGAAACAACGGCTTTGATACCCACCGCCCCTTGGTCGCTATACACCACAAGGCGTACAGGGCGGCCTACGCGCAGCCGCTTGGTCGTGTCGCTGAAGCTATCCACACCATGATTATCGGCATCGCTCCTCGAATCCCCACCGAAGGCATCTTAAACCGGTAACTTCGACCGCTTGAATCCAAAAGAAAGCGGAACTCATCTTTGGCTGGTTCGTCGGACAGGAAATTGGGAACCTCTGAGCAAGTAGAATCGGACAAATTCCCTGGAGGGTTAGAATTGCATCATTCGCTTAATTCGAAGTCGTATCGTGGACCGAGACTTAGGGTCCTGGGCGGCCTCATGCTCGCCATGTTGATTCCTGCCGGCGCTTCCGCCCAGGGCTACCAGGTCCAAGTCGACATTGGAGCTGGTCCGGCGGCGTCCACTCAAGGTCCGGTTCGCATGGCCCGTATCTCGTATTATTCGGGTTACCTCGCATGGCGACCGAATGAGAGCTTCCTTTGGGAGGGGCCCCAGGTGAATTTACCGGTTCGTGAGGGGGCTGGCTTCTTTACCCAAGATGAGGGCCGCGCCGAACTCCAGTTTGACGATGGGAGCGCGATGCGCTTCGGTGGCAACGCCAGTGTGAAGCTCGATTCGATGTACAGCGACGGCGATGGTGAGTTCACTGAAATCACGCTTGGCCGAGGCGTCGCCTCACTTCACTTGCTGAACTCGGTTTCTGAGTATCAGCTCGATACCCCTAACGCATCGATCAAGGCGTTTGGCCCTGCCGACTTCCGCGTGGGCGTTTCGAGCACCACCGAAGTCTGTGTGCGGTCCGGGCAGGTGGATATCATCTCTCCGCAAGGCTCGACCTATGTGCAGGCGGGAAACATTGCCCAACTGGATGCCTTTGGCGGACCGCCGAACATTCTGCCGTGTCCCGATCCCGACGAGTGGGATGCGTTCTGCTCCCAACGGACAGCCCTGTTTGCCCAGCAATCGGCGTATTTGCCGTCAAGCATCAACCTTGTGGCAGGCGGCCTTGATTCTTACGGAAGCTGGTCCAACGATCCGCAATACGGAAACGTTTGGGCTCCCAACGTGGGCGGTGGCTGGCGTCCGTATAGCCAGGGTCGCTGGGTATGGGTTAGCCCCTTCGGTTGGACCTGGGTCGACAATCAGCCCTGGGGATGGGCGCCAAGCCACTACGGTGCTTGGTTCGCCCGAGGGGGGCGATGGTTCTGGCGGCCTGGTCCGGCTAGGCAGTACTGGTCTCCCGCCGTCGTTTCGTTTGCTCAGGACGGGAATGGATCGTTCGGCTGGTGTCCCCTGGCTCCCGAAGAAGTCTCCTACCCGGCCACCATTTCAGTGGGATTTGGACACGGCAACTGGGAGGCTCTCTTCTCGATTGGGTCGGCTGCGTGCTACGTTCCTGGATCGGGCGGTGTTTGCCAACCCAGGCCCTGGCATAACACCTATGTCAACCGAAATGTGAACGTCTACAACATCACGAACGTGACCAACACCTACGTGACCAACAACTACGAGCAGAACACTTTTGTGCCAAAGAACGCCGCCCATGGCGGAGCAAGCTTCGCCGGACAAGATGGATTTGCCTCGTCACGCTCGTTCCAGAGCCGACCGGCCGCGACGGACTTCTTCCGAAGCGGAAAGACCGTGCAAAGTGCCTCGCCGAGCGGTCCGGAGGCCTTCGGCCCCAAACAGATCGCCCCGACGTTCCGGCCATCGCCGACGAGGGCCGCACCCACGGTCAAGGTATTCCACGCCCCCTTGCCCTCGGGAGTTCAGCAGCATAAAACTGCGGTGAAGACAGGCGTCGAGCCCTCCGGGAAGGGAATAACGGGCGCGGCGGCGCCTCTTGGCTCCCCGACTGTCCCTCAGGGTCCCTACGTCCCGCATGGGGGGGCGATGGTGACACCCGCGTCGCTGCCTAAGACGGTAACTTTCGTGAAGGCCCGCCCGACGACGACCGCTCATCCGGTGGTTTCTGCTTACCACGTGACCCCGCCGGTAGTGCATAAGCACACGGCTCAACAGAAGAAGACGAAGCCGACGACAACGACTACGCCGTCGAAGTAGAGTCTCACAGACGTCAGCCTGACGCCAAATATGGCGTCAGGCGGCGGATTCGGGGTTCGCCAGGTTAGAACCTTGCGTCTGAGGCGATGTTCTTCAAAATGGGGAGGGTTGGCGTTTGGGAAGAGCCGCCCCCGATGGTGCCGGTGTCGCCCCCTCGAATGCGTTTGAAGACTTCCCACCCAAAGTCCATAATCGGGTTCTGGTTGGAGTGCCAGGCGTTGAGCACGCCGATGAACGCGTCGGTGAATAGGCCAAGGTTCTTGCCATCTCGCACCGTAGGAGTCACCGGATCGCCCGCGACCGTCGCCTCCATCTGGGCGACCGCGCCGAGGTCGGGAATTTCGGTGCCAAAGTAGCTTCCATTCTCTTGAGGCCGATTGACCTCGAAGAACGCGAAGACCCTCGCCCCCTTGGTCACAAAGACTTGAAATAGGTCATCCTTGGCCAGCAACTGGCTCGGGTCGGGCTGGGTGCTGTCGACGCCGGCAAGGTAATCGCGACCGCCGATGCTCTGCCCGGCGCCCACGAAGTAGATCGTTACGACGTTGCTGTCGGAGACTCGGGAGGCCAGCGCGGCGGCTGCCTCCTTGATCTGTTGCACAGTCCCATTGACAACACTGCTGACATTGTCCGGCGAATACCCGGCAGCCCGCGTCAGCGTTTCTTGAACCGCCTCGGCATCGTTGGACGCGAAGGGGGTCGCGAAATCAGCGCCGATGCGGCTTTCATTGTTCGCGATAATCAGCGCGAATTTGTCGGGACGGGTTGGTGTCAAATCGCCCACCGTACCCTTTGACAGGGAGATTACGGAGACGTTTGGCAAATCGGTGGGCGTTTCGCTGACGGTGAGTAGCGGTGCGCCGGTTACGGGGTCGATGTCGGCGGCCGGGATCGGCGTACCGGGGCGCGGCGCCTTTTCCTTCCGGTGCTTTTGGGGCTTGGCCTGGGTCTCAACCGGCGGCGGTTGCGTTGCCGACGGTGGCGGGGTGGATATCGGCGCCGGGGGCGAGGTGACCTGTGGCGTCAGCTTCATGGGATCGGGCTGAGTCGTTGCCGTGGGCGCCATGGGCTCGGTCGATGCCATCGGAATGGGGACGTGCTGGACTGAAGACTGTGAGGCTGGCGCCGGGTTGACCGCAACGGGAGTCGGCGTCGCGATTGGTCTCTGCGGAGCAGGAGGGACGTGGGACACCGGAGCCTTGGCCGGAAGCGTTGCCATTGTGGAGGTATTTAGATCGCCCGGCATAGCCGTGAGCTCTTGCGGATCGATTGGGGTGTCATCGACTTTCCACTGGGTGCTTGACCCCAGTTTTCGAAGCTTCCCTCGAAGTGCGTCTACGCGGTCGGACTCGCCAAGCTTGTTGAGACTCCAGTTTAAATAAAAAACGGTCTCGCGACAGACCTGCCCTCGGTCCACCAATGCCCAGAGTTCGTTGGCGCAAGCTTCAAGTTGGGTGTTTTGCAGCGCAGGATCGGACATCTGTAGGCCGGCTTTAATGCCACAGAAAGCGGCCAAGAAATTGGGGGAGTAGGGGGCCCCGTCGCGCCATTTCGAGCCATCAGAAAGCGTGGTCGGGTTGGCGGAATCATCGGTGCGGTCGGCGCTTGCGTCCAAAAAGGCGGCGCGGGCATCTTGCCACTTGTGTTCCGCCGCGTCTCGAAGCCCGTCTCCATACGATGCGCTCCACACTTGGGCTTGAGAAAGTGCGCCGAGTGAGGCGAAGATCGCCGTCCAAACCAATCGGTATGTCTTCATCCCGCTCTCCTGTCAACTGTTTCGGCGGCCATCAACAAGGGGAGTCCCGTGAAGTCGGACCGCGTTCACCGAGGTTTGCTTCGGAGCTAGGCGCGGCGGTCTTCAAGCATCAAATCTAAGAATTGGGCGACGCCCCCTTCCAGATTGCTTCCAACCACTACGTCTGCTATCCGCTTCACCTCGTCATGTGCGTTGGCCATCGCCCCCGAAAATCCCGCCCATCGCAGCATCTCAAGGTCGTTGAGATAGTCGCCAATCGCAGCGGTTTCCTCGGGACGGACGCCCATCGAAGCAGCGACCGTGGCCAACCCAATAGATTTATCGGCTTTAAGAGCCAGGAACTCCAGGTATTCAGGCTCTGACTCGGTGATACGAACGGTGTCCAAATCGAGGCGTGTCTCCAGCACCTGTCGCGCCTTTTGAACTTGATCTGGCTCGAACACAATCATGAGTTTAGAGATCTCGGTGCTGAGGATCTCCTCCCGGCTGGCCAAACGGGGGGTGATGGATCGCAAACGCCGTTGATATTCATTGCCCCAGGGGCTTTCTGAAAGGAAGAGAAGCTCGTCGCGGGTGTAGGCGTTCAGGTGGAACCCACTTGTCAGCGCGAAGTCAATCACGATTTCGCGAACGGAAACCGGCACCGAGAAATGGGCCAACTCGTTTCCATCGACCCCGAGCACATGGGCGCCATTTGAGCAGATCAAGGGTCCCACGAGGTCAAGCTCGGCCGCAAACGGGCGAAGGCTAAGCCTTGACCGACCGCTGGCAAGGGCAACTGCAATTCCCGCGTTTGTGGCCCGTTTCACGGCTGCGACCGCATCCGGGGTGAGCCGCCGCTCTGGAGAGAGCAGCGTCCCATCCATGTCGATGGCGACAAGACGGATGCGAGAAGGGTCGGGCATAGGGGTGAGAGACCTGCGTAACATACCAGGTTATCGTCGTTCGCCTTGCAATCTTTCTGCATAGGCTACGGCCCCCTGGGGAATCTTGCCGAAGCATTAACATAGGCTGCAAGGGCAGCGCTCTTTTCTTGAATCGTAGCTGGGGCATTCAAACCGATGACGTTATCGATCGACAACCGATACCTGCGCAAGACCATCGAAAAGGCGGTCCGAGATCTTCCTGCCTTGCCCGCCGTCGTGAACCGGGTCCTCATTGAACTGGAAAAGCCAAGTACAGGCGCCGCCGTTCTCGAGCGGTTGATCTCAACTGACCAGGCCCTGACGATGAAAGTTCTTCGCGTAGTCAACTCAGCCTACTATGGCTTGCCGGGCCAGGTGAGCAGCCTTGGACAGGCGATCGTCATTCTCGGCCAGCAACAGATTCGCAACCTACTTCTGAGCGTTGGTGCGATCAGCAACCTCCAGCCCCGCACGGCGCGCCAGCGCGAGACCCTGCGGGAATTCTGGAAGCACAGCTTCAGCACGGCGACGGTCACTCAAACCTTGGTCAAGATGAAGGGCCTGTCGGCAAAGGACCAGGAAGTGGCCTTTGTGGGCGGCCTCTTGCACGATATCGGCCGCCTGTTCCTGTTCGTCAATTTCACGGAGGTCTACGACGACCTTCTGGCGTATGCGTCGGAGCGGGACATCGTGGTCGAAGAGGCCGAGGCGATGTTCCTTGGCATGACCCACGGAGAAGTCGGCGAAGAGATGGCGCGAACGTGGAGATTGCCCGAAGTCCTTTGCAACTTGATCGCCCACCACGAGGGCCCCTTCCAGGCCGGGGCTGATCCTCTCGAGATGATCGTGCACTACGCCGACAACCTAACGAAATACTTGTACTACCCGCCGGAGACCCATCACCTGGTCAAGGTCGATCCTCTCGTTCAGGATTGGCTGGCCTTGTCGGAGGAAGATGTCGAATCGATCAAACGATCCGTTGAGGAACGAATGAACGAAGCCCTTGACCTGTTTGGGATTGCCGCGTAGGCATGGATGTTTCGGCAGTCATGCTATGCGCTTCGCACCTCACCGACCCGATGATGATAGGTAGCTGATTCCGAATGAACCAAGGGAGTGAATCAAGATGTCTGTAAGCGGCGCCCTGTCGACCACCAACAGCCCCACCGTCACGTTTGCCGGCTTGGGGTCGGGCATCAACATCAACAGCATCATCAATGCGTTGGTCGCCGGAGATCAATCTGCCATTACCACGCTGCAAGACCAGCAGACGGCTGCCCAGAACCAGGAGAGCGTCTATGGTCAATTGCAGACGGACCTTCAGGCCCTGCAGTCGGACGCCTCGAGTCTGAGCACCGCGAGCGCGCTGAATTCGCTGAGCGCGAGCAGCAGCAACAGCTCGGTGGCATCCCTTTCCATGTCGAGTACATCCTCTGCGGCGGCGACGGCGGGGAACTATACGCTGAGCGTTTCGAAACTGGCCCAAGCTCAAGTTGTCGCCACAAGTGCCCAAACGGACGTCACCAGCGGGCTCAACCAAACAGGCACGATTGAGGTCAACGGTCATGCGGTAGGGATCGTCGCGACCGATAGTCTTACGGCCATCGCGCAAAAGATCAATGGATTAAGCGCGGGGGTCACCGCCAGCCTGATCAATGGCGGCTCCGGTTCCGCGTACCTAACCCTGACATCTGGAACGAGCGGCGTCGCCGGCGCCATGCAGCTTAGCGACCTGAGCGGGAGCGTTCTCAACAATCTAGGCGTTTTGAGCGGCTCTCCGGCCGTGGCGAACCCGATCACGAATGGCGTCGCGAGCCAGGCCTTTTCCAGCCAGACCGCCATCCTCGATACGGTCACCGGGGCATCGACAGGAGCATCGACGATCCAGGTCAATGGTATCAACGTGAGCATTGATCCCAGTTCCCAGAGTCTCCAGCAGATTGCCGGCACCATCAACGCGGCTAACACTGGGGCAACCGCCACCGTCGTGACAAGCGCCGGCCAGAATGGCGCCTCAACCACGTACACCCTGCAGCTTACGGGAACAAGCGGGACGCCGACGTTGACCGACTCAAACAACGTTTTGCAGCAGTTGGGCATCCTCCAGCAGGCCCCTGCCAATCAACTGGTCAAGGCGCAGGATGCCGCCTACACGCTCAACAACGTGAGTCTGACGAGCGGTAGCAATACCATCACTACCGTGATTCCTGGCGCGACCCTGACGCTCTTAGGCGACCCCGCGACGACGGGCACGAGTACCGCGACCTCTACGCTGAGCGTTTCCCAGAACGTCAATGGTGCGACAAGTACGATCAACCAGTTTGTTAGCGACTACAACACTCTCGCGAGCTACGTGGCTTCAAATAGCACATTCAACGCTTCAACCGGTGTGAGCGGCCCCCTGCTCGGCGATCCTGTCGCCCAGAGTGTGATGAGCCAGTTGAATGAAGCGCTCTTCAGCAACGTGAACGGCCTTAGCGGCAACTACACGAATCTGGCGTCGGTCGGATTCGCGCTGAGCCAGTCGGGCACTTTAAGCGTCGACTCAAGCACCCTCACAACCGCCCTCCAGAGTGCTCCGAGCCAAGTCGCCGCCCTCTTCGCAGCCACCGGGACCTCCACTAATTCCAATCTCACCTATGTTTCGAGCGGCAACCAGACCCAGCCATCGGGATCTAGCGGCTACGAGGTCAACATCTCACAGGCGGCCACGCAGAGTTCCTATGTCGGCCAAGTCGCCCAGACGAGTGCGACCACTGCGGCTGAGACCCTCACGTTCAACGGAGCGTTGTTCTCAAATACGGCCTATAGCTTGAGCATTCCCATCGGCAGCCAAGCTTCCGATATTGTCAATCTCATCAACAATGACAGCACGCTCAAGAACACAGTCACCGCGTCGCTGAACAACTCCGGTCAATTGGTGGTGACAAGCCAGTCTTACGGTGCGAACAGCGCATTTACGTTGTACAGTAACCAGCCCGCCACGACTAGCGACAGTGGTGTTGGGAACGGAATGCAGGGCACCTTCACCGCCGGGGTCGATGTGGAGGGCACGATCGATGGCGAACCAGCCACTGGCGCCGGGCAGTTCCTCACCGGCGACTCTAGCAATGTCCATACACCGGGCCTTCAGATTCAGTACACCGGAAGTGCTACCGGCAGTGTCGGGTCCATGACTTTCACGACGGGAATTGCCTCTGTCTTCAACAGCTTGATCAGCTCAATGACGGCGCCGAACACGGGTCTCATCGCCGCTGCCACCGCCGGACTGCAGAGTCAATACACGGATATTGGCACCGAAATCACCAACAATCAGACCCTGCTCCAGAATGAGATTGCCAATCTGCAAAACGAATACAATGCGATGGACTCTGCTGTGGTCGCGCTCCAGAACCAAGGAAATCAGATGGATGAAATCCTAGGAATCACGCCGACCAGCACTTCGAGTTCTTCCAGCTCAAGCTCTGCACCGGCAACCCAACTGAGCAACTCGGTATCGACTAACGCGCTCGGTTAGTCGATCACTTACCGAGAATCTTCTCCTGATTGAACAGGCGGACCGCGAACCACACCGTGATCGCGGCCAAGAAGCAGTTCAGCAAGAACGTGATCCAAATCTCACTGGGCAGGAACTTGCCCTCGAGGGCGTGGCGGATGGTGTTGACGCTGTCCAGAACCGGCACAAACGCCACCCACTCGGCATTTGCGTAGTCGGTGTAGCCGATGAACTGACTGAACAAGGCGGGCATCAAGACAACGAAGCTCAACAAACTGAGTTGAGTGCCAGCTTCTCGCGTGTTCCGAGCGTAGGCGCTTACCGCCAGCATGATGCTCGCGTACAAGGCGGCCGCCGGAAGAATAATGAGGAAGATAACGCCGGCCGCTTCGAGCGAAACTCCCCCACCACCCATGATTTTATGAGCTCCCGGAAGAGGCAGCAACGGGGCAATGGCAAGCCCAACGAGGCAGGAAATGCTGCTGAGGAGGCAAATGGAACCCAGGGCGAGGAACTTCCCGAACGCTACCTGAGATCGGAGCACGGGGCTGATGAGTAACGTTTCAAGCGTGTTCTTTTCCTTCTCGCCTGCCACGAGCTCGGCGCTTGAGCTCATGCCGCCGTAGAAGGCCCAAATCACGAGCATGTACGGAAGAAACTGGCCCATGAACTCGGACGGACCCTCCGGGGCTGCCCCTTTCGGCGTCACTTTAACCTCGTCATAAACGGCGGTTTCGGCGGTTGCCGGATCGATGTTCTTTGACGTGAGCATCGCCTTAAGGTGATCCTTGTCGAACGACTCGATGGTCTGTTGGACTCCCTGGGCGGCGATCTGGCCGGTTGGCTCTGACGGGTTAAACAACACGTGGACCTTGCTCGGCTGGTTCGCTTGGATGCGGGTCTCAAAATCGGGTTCAAACTCGAGAGCAACATGGACCTTGCCCTGGCGAATCCAAGCGCGCGCGGTCGCATCGTCCGGGAGCGGAATCACCTCGGTCTTATCTTTCTTAAGAAGCTTGACGAGATCATTCTCCGGGGTCTGAGAAGACCCGTTCGCCCCAACCACATACACTTTCCTCGGCGCCCCTCCGGAACCAAGGCTGTCCGCCAGCAACGAGAACATAGTGCTAAGCAGCAGCACGAGGAACATGGGCCCAAAGAAAATCGCGGTGCGTACGCGTCGGTCGCGAAGAAGATCGCGGATTTCCTTGCGGTAGACCACACTCGTGCCGTTCATAGCGTCACCTGCCCCGTCTGATGGCGCACGATCTTCAGGAAGGCCTTCTCAAGGCTTACTTCATTCGCTTGGGTCAATACTTCTGCCACGGTTCCTGCCGCCCCCACCCTGCCCTCATGAATGACGGTGAGCCGGTCGCAAAGGCGCTCCACTTCCGTCATGATGTGAGTGCAGAGAATGACGGTCTTGCCCTTCGCCCTGGCGTCCTCGATGAACTCAAGGACGGTCTGGGCCATCAGCACGTCTAGGCCTGCGGTTGGCTCGTCGAAGAAGAGAACAGCCGGGTCATGAATGATCGTTCTCCCGATACTGACTCGCTGTTTTTGACCGGTCGAGAGTTTCTCGCAGTAGCGATCGCCAAACTCGCCGATTTGCAGCTTCTCCACAATTTCGTCGATTCGTGCTTCGAGTACCTTTCCTCGAAGGCCATAGAGCTCGCCAAAGTAGCGAAGCATCTCGATCGCCTTCAGCCGACCGTAAAGGGCGGTCGAGGTGGACATGAATCCAATGGACGCACGCACCTTCTGGGGGTCGTTGAGGACGTCGATGCCGTTGATGAAGGCTTGACCGGAAGTCGGTCTGAGGATCGTCGAGAGCATTCTAAGCACCGTCGTCTTGCCTGCGCCATTTGCGCCCAGCAATCCGTGAATCTCCCCCGCTTTGGCTTCGAAGCTGACACCGTCTACGGCACGTACGAGCCCGTTCTTGCCGTCCGAGAAATACTTGCAGAGATTCTCGGTCCTCACCATAGTTGCACGGCTTGCAGTATATACGGGTGCCCGAGCGGCCCCGCCCCTAAGGTCCTACGTGTCAGTCGACCTTATTCATCGACTTCCACTCGCTGCCAAGAATGTCCGAGGGGCCGCTGACGAGGATGACGTCAGTGCCGTTCGTAAGGGCGTGGTCGTAGCCGCTCGGTCCTAAGAACTCGGTGGCGCCATCCGACCAGCGCTCCTGGTCCAGCGCGAAGTCGCACATGTTCCGGGTGAATATGTCTTTGTCGTGTTCCTGCTGGTCAAACAGCTCCTTGTTGTGATCGGACATGCCCTTGAAGTACTGCTGCATCTGTTCGAAGGAGGCCTTGAGCTTTTCGTTGGTCGCCTGAATCATCTGCTCGGCCAGCGCGTTGCAGACCCGCTGGTAGAACTCGTAAAACACCGGGTCCTCACGCTGCGATGAGAGGGTGACGGCGCCGAGTCTCATCGCCTTACTGAATTCCGACACCGGGCCTGTGACCGACATGACGCTGTTCAAGTACCAGTGGCCGTTGGAGAACCCATGTGCGCGCCCCCACAGGGTGCCGAAGTCATCGGCTTGGTAATCAAAGGCGGCCAGGGTCTGGGTCGGGGTTCCGTTAAGGTCGTACGTGAACTTCACCGAGCAGCGAAGAGCCCGTGTTTCCATCGTTGAGGCCGGTTTGAAAATGCTTGCGATGGGATCCTCTTTGCGGTCCACGATCTCCACGTCCACGCCGGGATGGTTGCTCTTGAAGGCGTCCACGATGACATCGGTCGGATGCTCTGGGGGAGGCGTGCCTCCCGAAGCCGCCGCCGAGGATGCGGGCAGCCGCGTGTACCAGTGGGGAAGGCTGTTGATGTAGTTCACCGCGAATCGGGTGTCTGGCGACGTGACGCTGAACGCTACCATGAGCGGCGAGTCCTGCTGGGCGAGGTTCCAACGAATGATGTCTTTCGGGGTCCAACCCTTCGGCATCAAGTACGTGGCGGCCACATGCTGGGTGGCGTCGGCATCCATCGCCTTGTGAATCGTAAAGCGGAGCGAGTCGGCAACCGCCATGGAGGCCGGCAGCACCAACATGGCAACCAAGGGGCCACGGCATCGAACGCTATTCATGTGTTCAGTGTAATCGAGTAAGAGCAAACTCAAACGTTGGGCCCGAGAGGATAGGCCTGCTCAACCACCGAGCTGACCCCTTCCGCTGCAGTGGCGCGGAGGAGGTGGACGGCGTCCAGGGTGAATGACCCGAGATGGGGCGGCGCCATCACCCGCATCCCCCGCCCAAGGGCCACCCGGGTTTGCTCTGCCTCTTGGCGGAGGCGACCTAGCATCACCAGGGGGTGATAGAGCGTTCCCTCTGGAAGGCTGATCACCCGGCTTAGCGCGTCGACAATGTTCAGATGCAGCTTCTCAAAACGGTCCACATCGCCTCCTAGCCCGAGGCAGGCATAGCGAGGCTGCACTTGGTTAGGCAGGCCGACCAGGCCTTCCAGCTGAAGCTCAATGGGCGCAGTCGCTCGGCAACCCGCAGCGAGGATCGCGTTCAGGCGGGGAATGATCATCTCCGACACCTCGCCGAACTGAAGAATGGGCAGGATGAACTCGCCGGCCGCCGTCCACCTCATGTCCACGATTGCCTTCCGGCGAATGGTTTGCTGAAGCTCTTGTAGGGGTTGCGAGAAGTACGCGGGCAGCTTGTAGCCGAGGGAGAGGCGGGCCAGATCAACCATGTGCGGAGTTTGGCGCAGACCGCCATTCGTTTTCTAGTAGCCTCGGGCGTGGGGCCAAGCCTTTGTCGAAGGTGATAAGCTGTCCGAATGCCGAATCGCCTCGCAAACGAGACGTCGCCGTACCTGCTCCAGCACAAGGACAACCCGGTGGACTGGTTCCCGTGGGGGGCGGAGGCATTTGACAAGGCGCGGGTTGAGGAAAAGCCGATTTTCCTGAGCGTGGGTTACTCTTCGTGCCATTGGTGCCATGTCATGGAGCACGAATCGTTTGAGGACCCCGAAGTTGCCGCGATCCTGAACAAAAGCTTTGTGAGCGTCAAAGTCGATCGAGAAGAGCGGCCCGACGTTGACGAGACCTATATGACGGCCGTTCAACTGAGCACCGGTCGAGGAGGCTGGCCCATGTCGGTGTTCATCACGCCCGACCTGAAGCCATTCTTCGCTGCCACCTACATCCCGAAGGACGACCACCCAAAATCGGCAGGCATCAAGAGCATCCTTAGCCAACTCGCCCGAGCCTGGGCGACCGCCCGACCTGAGATTCAAAAGAGCGCCGACGAGTTTGCCACCGAACTCACCCGCGCTCTTTCACGAGAAGCCCCCGGCACCTTCGATCCGTTTGACCAAGCGTTTCTCGATAACATCGTTCGGGCCCTCGGTGGCCAATTCGACCAGGACCATGGCGGCTTTGGCGATGCGCCAAAGTTTCCGCCCCATGCCGCCGTCGAGTTCCTGCTGACCTATGCGCTACGGCAGGGGGCGCCCGACGATCTTCGCGACGGGGCCCTTGGCATGGGCCTGGCCAGTCTTGAGCGGATGATTCTTGGAGGCATCCACGACCAGGTCGGCGGCGGCTTTCACCGCTATTCCACCGATCGCGAATGGCGGCTGCCGCATTTCGAGAAGATGCTCTACGACAACGCCCTTATGCTCCGCAATCTTGCCCGGGCGGCGGCGATCACCGTTGAGATTGATGAGGGCCTGTCCGCCATTTATGAACGGGCAGCCGCCGGCATTGTGAACTGGCTGGACCGCGAGATGACCTCTCCCGAGGGTCTCTATTACAGCGCCATTGATGCCGATTCCGAGGAATCGGAAGGCGCCTTCTACGTCTGGAGCGACGAGGAGATCGGGGAGGTTCTCGGGCCAAACGCGGACGCCTTCCGGGCGGCCTTCGGCATGCATCCCGAGGGAAACTTTGAGGATGAGGCAACGGGGCTGGCGTCAGGGAAGAACCTGCTGATTCCTGCCGAACATCCTTTTGACAGCTTTGAAGCCGACCTTGCCCGGCTTCTTGAGGCTCGCGGATCTCGGACCCGGCCGATGCGCGACGAGAAAATACTGGTGGGCTGGAACGGGCTCATGATCGCCGGTCTCGTGGAGGCGGGGCAGTTTGGCCGTGCCGAAAAAGCCGCAATCGCCTTGCTGGAGTATGAGGAGCGCCACGGGACATTGCCCCGCCAAATTGTGGCTGGGGCTCCGTATGGACTCGGGTTCCTTGAGGACTACGCCGCCTTTGCCTATGCGCTCTTTGAGCTTGGCGCGATGCGAGCGATGTTAGACGAATTGATCTCCCAACGAGGAGAGTTGCCCCTGGCGCGAGGCATCAAAGAGGCTGAATTCTGGTTCGGCCAAGGCGCGCGGCTGACGGCAGAGATGAAGGTTCGGTTTTACGATGCCGACCGAGGCGGCTTTTACGCCACTTCACCCGAGCATGAGACGCTTTTTGGCCGCCTGAAGCCATTTTTCGACCAGCCGGTACCGAGTGGCAACTCTCTCGCCATGCGTTGCCTGTTGGCGGTGGGCGACGTGGATGCCGCGCGAAAGACCCTTGGGCTAGCGCTTGGTTGGATGCAGCGGCTGCCCCAGGCCACCGAGGCTCTCGCGACGGCCGCCTCGCCCCTTGCCGAAGTCACCACCGCGCGCGAAGCGTCCGTGGCGGCCATAACCGGTTCCAGCGAAATCCAATTGAGCCTTCAGCCTCGCGAGGTGATTGCTGGTGAGGATGGTTGGGGACTTGCGGTGCTGACCCTCGAGATTCCGGAAGGGATGCACGTGAACAGTTCCAACCCGCCGGCACGTTGGCTAACGCCGACTGAGGTTCGCGTGTTTCCTATTGCGGCGAAAGTTGAGTTTCCCCCTTCGAAGGACGACGCCTACGAGGGAACCGTCCGAATCCCCATTCGGATTGCGATGCCACCGGCGGAAAGGGCGGCGGAATTTGAGGTGCGGGTTTCGTTCCAAATGTGCAGCCAGACCGACTGCTTGTCGCCCCAGGAAAAGACGGTAAGCGCGGTGCTGCTTGCGCCTTGACTGGGTCCCTCGCAAAAATATCTCCTCTGGTTGTTCTATCAGGCCCTTCGGACGCGTAGAATCACGCGGAGCCTGATAGACCATGCCTGAAAATATCGAGTACTCAAGAAGGCAGATTCTTGCCGCTGGCGCGGTGACTGGAATGGTATTGGTCGCGGGCGTGCCCTCATTGGGCGCCCTACATGTTGAGGAGAAAACACGAATGGAACCGAAATTGGTCACTGTCCCCCAGTCCTTGCCCGAAAAGGTCTTTACAACCGAGCGTGTCGGCATCAGCCGAAAAACGCACGAAGAGCACCTGAAGCTTTTCCAAGGGTACGCAAACAAAACGAACGAAATTCGAAAGGCGCTCGCCGAAGCCCCCTTGGACCCGGCAAAGGCCAATCAGATATACAGCACCGCCCGCGCCCTCAAGGTCAACTACGCCTTCGCCTATGGCGGCTACATCAATCACGATGTCTACTTCAATACCATCGGCGGGCTTGGCGGCCCTGCGACGGGTTCTGTTGCGGACCTGATCAATGACACCTATGGCTCCTTTGACGCCTGGGTTACTGACTGGAAAGCGACCGGCATTGCGGGCCGTGGCTGGGCCTTTCTTGGATACGATCACGAAGAGCAGAGGGTGTGGAATTACATCGGAGACGCCCAAGACACTTTCCCCGCCTGGAATCAGACCCTATTGCTGGCGATGGACGTCTACGAGCACGCCTACTACCTCGATTTCCAGACTGCCCGCGCCAAGTACATCGACGCTTACCTGCAGGTCATCGACTGGGATGCCGTCAACTCCAAGCTTGCCGCTGCCGTTAAATAACGCGGGCAATGGGCCTTTCCCGATGCGCTTTTCGGGAGAGGCCCTCCCCGGTTGCCTGACGGCCGAAGCTCCGGCGAAGGCTGGGGGCTTCGGGAGGGTGATGTCATAGGACCCCTTGCCAGGTGCCCGGCAACCTGAGGACTAGCCCCCCTTTCCTCGCCGAGAGTAGTCTGCGCCAACCGCAAGGTTCTGCTGCGATTCACTGTCCAGTGAGGGTCCCACCGCCAGGCCG
>Ga0302320_10003090_pt1 | contig 38787 bp, 24 predicted proteins | sample Bog_T0_3_FD_202130 | JGI IMG/M metagenome (GOLD analysis project Ga0302320, IMG submission 202130) | Peat permafrost microbial communities from Stordalen Mire near Abisko, Sweden - Bog_T0_3 | ecosystem: Environmental > Terrestrial > Soil > Wetlands > Peat | place: Sweden: Abisko, Stordalen Mire... | reverse complement strand
CCCGTGGGCAGCAGCTACTATCAGGTCATTCAGCCCGTGGTGAGCGCGGCGACCACCACAGCGCCGGCCGCCTATGCCCTGGAGGCCGACCCGACCGGAGACCAAGTCAACGACACCCAGTGTGCGCAATTCACGCTGAACTCCGTGGGTATCCAGGGTTCGACAAATTCCGCCGGCGCGGCCAACAGCGAACCCGGAACCTGTTGGTAGAAGGCACAGCGGGCGGGCGCCGCGCAGTGGGGGCGCCGCGCCCTTGGCTGAAGGCCGCCCTCGCGCGACCTATTGCGCGCTGTAGCCGCGCCCTTCGATGCAGGCCATCATCGCGCGGCGATAGTCGTCGACGTGTGAAGGGTCCGTCTGGCTGCTCGCCCATTGCTGACATTCGCGCTTGTCGGTCGACTGCTGCGCCTCGCTCTGGCCGTTTTTCGGGTACATGAATACTTGACCAGCCGCGCCGGCGGCCGCGTCTGCACCGGCAGGAATCGTCCCGCCGGCGGCGGCAGGCGCCACTGCCGAACCCGATGCTGCTGCAACCGGCGGCGGGTCCGTCGCCACATAGCCCTCGTAGCCCGGGTCGTAGGTGTAATACACGTCATTGGCATAGTAGAACGGGATCCCGTCGTACCAATAGGTCGCATACGCGAGCGGCAGAACGGGCAAGAACCAGGAGAAGCCCAAGCCGTAATACGCACGCGGCCAATAGCCGCCACCCCAGTAGCCGCCGCCCCAGCGAGCACCGGTCGAATAGCCATGGTAGTAACCGTTACCGTAGCCGGCGTAGCCGCCGTTATGACCGCCCGCCGTCCCGTAGCCGGCCATGTGCCCAACGTAGCCGCCGTAAGTGCCGGAATGCCCACCATAGGCGCCTGCGTGCGCATAGCCGCCGGCGTAGGCATGAGCCGACGGGGCGAAATGACCGCCTCCCGAAAAGCCGTGGCCGCCTCCGGCCGCGGCATGACCGCCGCCGCCGCCGCCCGCATGACCGCCGCCACCGCCACCGCCGCCATGGCCACCACCGCCATGCCCCTGAGCGATCGCCGGTGAGCCCATCGCGAGCGCACACCCGAGCGCGCCCACGAGTAGAACGAAGCGTCCGAATTTGGTGTTCATGCTTGCCACTCTACGTAAATCGCCAATCGCGGGTGCCGGCCCCACCGCGGCGGAGCCATCGAACGAATCATAAGCCGCCAATCATATAGACATGAACAGGAGAACGCGGTTCAAGTCTTTCGGTGCACATGATTTCGAGCCCTCGCCCTAAGTTCCCTGACCGGCCTTCCGCGGGGCGGTCGCGCCAAATCGCGGCTCCTTGCACGTCATGGGGTCAACATAATGCGTCGCAATCGCCTGCGCTCGTGCACCCCATGGCTGCGCGTCTCAAAACCCATCCGCTTGGTACACGATGCGTCCACCGACCACCGTTTGCAAGACCTTGATGGTCGCGATCTGCTCGGCGGGGATCGCGAAAAAATCCTGATCGAGCACGATCAAGTCCGCGAGCTTACCGACCTCCAGCGACCCGGTCTCGCGCTCCTGGTGCAGCTCGTAAGCGGCTCCGGCCGTGATCGCCCGCAGGACCGCCGTACGCGCGAGGCCGGGGTCCTCGCTGAGCCGTCCGCGATACTTGGCGTCGGCGGTCGGGGCGTTGGTGCGTGTGACGCCGACTTTCAAAGCAAACCATTCGTCGAGCGGGTCCACCGGCCAGTCGCTGCCATAGGCGAGGCGCGCGCCGGCGGCAGCGAGAAATCCGGACGGCTCCATGAATTTGTACCGAGCCGGGCCGAGATAATCGCGCGCCCCGTCGACCGTATCCGGAGCCGGCTTGCCCCATTGAAACGACAGCACCGGCACCGCATCCAGTGCCCGATAGCGCCCGAAATCGGCCGGATCGACGATCTCGTCGTGCGCGATCGCCGCACGAATGTCGCGGGTCGGATACTTGCGGCGCATCGAGGCGATCCCATCGAGCGCCTCGTGAACCGCGCGGTCGCCGTCCGCGTGCATGTGGGGTTCGAAGCCCGCGGCGGCGAGTTTGGCGAGCAGCGCTTCGAGCACGGGCGCCGGGAAATACACATCGGGACCGCGGGTCGTGCCGGGGACCCAAGGCAATTCGGGCCGCGAAGCCGGCACGAAATACGGCGCAAGCATCGCACCCGTCATGGCCGGCGCCGTGATCACTCCGTCCAAGAACAGCTTGACGTTGCGCACGGTGAGGCGCGGCGCAGCAACGATCGGACCCTGATCGTAGCGGCCCGCCAGCGCGATGACGTTGCGGACTGCCTGGTCGGGCTGCGCGCCTTCGGGCGGCGTGATCAATACCGCAAAATGTGCGCGGGCGGTGAGCAGGCCCGCCCGCTGGAGGGTCGCGAAGGCTGCAAGGTCCGGCTCCAGCGTCGAGGCATCGAGAAATGTCGTGATCCCCTGTCGCCGCATCGCGGCCAAGGCGGCCTTGGCGGAGGCCACCTCGTCGGCGGCCGACGGCTTGGGAAGAAGCCGGATCACGGCTTCATGGGCCGCATCCTCGAGGATGCCGGTGGGATTGCCGGCGGCGTCGCGGGCGATCCTGCCGCCCTGCGGATCCTTGGACGCGGCGGTGAGGCCCGTCAGCTCGAGCCCGCGAGCATTGACGAGCGCCGTATGGCCGAACGAGGACATCACGAAAATCGGTCGCTTCGTGTGCAGTGCGTCGAGCGTCGCGTGACTCGTGACCGTACCGGCAGGTGTCATGCCCTCCTGGAACCAATTGACGACTTCGAGCCAGCGGTCGGGTTCTTGGTCGCGCGACTGATCGAGACAAGCTTGTATGCGATGCTGCATCGCAGGCACATCGAGTTGTCCGTAGCCCAGGCTGCACTTCAACAGGTCGGCGCCGCCTTCGACGGGATGCATGTGCCCGTCGATGAGTCCCGGCATGAGCATGCGACCGTGCAGGTCGATGACCTGGGTGCGCGGCCCCAGATACGCCGCGAGTCCAGCGTCGTCGCCCAAGTAGACGATGCGCCCGGCGCGCACGGCAAGCGCCGCGTGAACGCTGTCAGCGGCATCGACCGTATGGATGCTGCCATTGCGGTAGGCGAGGTTGGCAGGTTTGATCCTGGGCTTTCCCACGGCGACGCCCGAGGCGCCGGCGAGCATCGCGCCGAGCAGCAAGAACGCCAAGAATTGGATGTGCATTCGCACGAGCTTACCCGGAAATTCGCCCGCCGGCGTGTCGGCGCATGCCTAGAATGGCACCGGCATGCCGCCCCCAACCGCAAGGATACGCGCTACCCGTGTTACTCGCCGCCATCGCCTGCGCGACCTTTTTGAGCACGCTGTCCGGCGGATCCTTCGCCTGGAAACTCAAGGACCGATTGCACCTCGTGCTCGGCTTCAGTGCCGGCGCGGTGTTCGGCGTCGTATTCTTCGACTTGCTGCCGGAGGCACTCGCATTGGCGTCGAGGACCGGCACGCAGACGGCGACGCTGTCGTTGACGGCGGTGGGATTCCTGTTCTATCTGACGATCGACCGGTTGGTGCTGATCCACGGTGCCTCGCCGGCACACGGCGGAGCCCGGCGGCGCGGCACGCTCGGCGCCGGCATCTTGTCGCTGCACAGCCTCCTGGACGGCGTTGCGATCGGACTCGCGTTTCAAGCCTCGCACAGCGTCGGCGTGATCGTCGCAGTCGCGGTGTTGACGCACGATTTCTCGGACGGCATCAACACGATGAACGTCGTGATCAAGAATCGTGGCGAGCGCCGCCGGGCATTCGGCTGGCTCTGCATCGACGCTGCCGCCCCGGCGGCTGGAATCGCTGCGACACAGTGGTTCACGGCGCCCCCCGCCGCGCTCGGCTTCGTGCTCGCCGTCTTCGCCGGGTTCTTTCTGTACATCGGGGCGAGCGATCTGATTCCCGAGAGCTTCCACGCCCATCCGAGATTCCTGACCACGGCAATGACGCTCGCCGGCGCCGCCGTGCTCTATTTGGCGATGATGCTCACCGCCGGCGCTGCGCCGGCGGGCGTTGCGGCGCTGCCGACGCAGGCGCTCACGATGGCCGAGATCGCGGCCCACTGCAGCGCCGATAGGCGCTCGCCGAGCAGCAGGAAACCGGCGATCGCGCCGAGCGCCGGCTCGAAGCTCATGAGTATGCCGAAGCTGCGCGTCGGCAAGCGCGGCAGGACGAGCATTTCCAGCGAATACGGGAGCGCACTCGACAGCAGCGCGACACCCACCGCGGCGGGCCAATATGCCGTCTGCAGGAGCGCCCCGCCCGCGTTCGCAATGCCGATCGGCACGACGATGAGCGCGCCGGCGAGCATGCCGAGCGCCGTGCTCGCTCCGCCGAACTCGGTGCCGGCGCGTTTTCCGAAGATGATATAAACGGCCCAGCAGATCCCGGCAATGAGGCCAAAACCGATCCCCACGGGATCGAGGGCGGAGGCGCCTGCATCGATGGGCAGTAGCGCCGCCAAGCCGAGTGCCGCGAGCGCGACCCACAGCAGATCGAGACGCCGGCGCGAACCGAACAAGGCCACGGCGAGCGGCCCCGTGAATTCGACGGCGACCGCGAGTCCAAGAGGAATCCGCCGCAAGGACGCATAGAACGCCAGGTTCATGCAGCCCATCGCGACGCCGTAAATGAGGATAGCCGGGATCGCGCGCGCGCTGGGCATGCGCCGCCACGGGCGCCAGAACGCCAACACCATGAGGCTGGCCAACCCCAAGCGCAGCGCGGTAGTGCCGGGAACTCCGAGCGCGGATATCAGGGTTTTCGCGATGGCCGCGCCGATCTGCACCGAGATCATCGCAACCAGCAGCATGAACACCGGCATTCAGGCTTCTGTCTTGTCCGGTGGTGCTTCCGCGATGCACTTGTCGGTCAGACGCAAATGCTTCATGACGCGTTGCAGGTTCTTGCGAAGGTCATTGAGGTTCGCGAGGCTCACGGCCGTCTTCATCGCCTCTTTCAGGGGCTGCAGCGGATAGCCGCCGTAGGCGCCCGACTCTGCAATGTCGTTTGTGACCGACGAGCGCCCTTGCAGAGTGACATTGTCGGCGATGGTCACGTGCGCGGTGACGACGGAATTGCCGCCGGTCATGAAGCGCCGGCCGATCTTGGTCGAACCGCCCATCATGAATCCCGCGGTGAAGAAGCCGTTCTCGCCCAAATCGCAGTTGTGTGCGATATGGCAGATGTTGTCGAGCTTGGTACCGGCGCGGATATGGGTGGACGCGAGAGTCGCCCGATCGATCGCGCAATTGCCGCCGATCTCCACGCGGTCCGCGATCTTGACGTTGCCGAGATGCGGGATCTTGCGCGCCCGGCCGTCGGCACCCACCGCATAACCGAAGCCGTCGCTGCCGATCGTCGTGTGCGGATGGATTTCACAGTCCTCGCCGATTTCACATCCGGCGCCGACGAACACCTGCGGATGCAGCAGCGTACGCGCGCCGATACGCGCATCGTTCTCCACGACCGCGTGCGAGCCGATCAAGCAATCATCGCCGATTACGGCGCCCGCGCCGACGACCGCGTAGGGTCCCAGGCAAACGCGGGCGCCGATGTGCGCATCGGGATGCACGACCGCGGTTGCGTGGCGCTCGCCCCACTGGCTGAAGCGCAGGCGTTTGCGATCGAAATACGAGAGCAGCACCGCCATGCCCATCGGAATGCTGCCGACGGAAAAGAAACACGAATCGGAAGCAGGCAGGGCGTTCAGCGCGCAGCCGATGCTCGATTGCAGGATCACGATCGCGGGATTGCGCGACAGCAGGGCGGGCAGCTTCGCCGCATCGCTCACGTAAACGAGGCTCGCATCGGTGGCCTCGTCGAGAATGTGGCTCGCGTTCGCACGGCGCCCGAGGTTGCCGCGCAGGAAGGTGAAGACGTCCGAGTGCTGGTCTTTGATGGATTGCGCGGCGAGCATAGAACATCACCTATGGGTGCGGGTTTCCAGCCGCTCACACGGAATTCGGAGCCAGTCGATCGGGCGCGAGTATGGCAGAAACGGCGCGCCGCTGCGCGCCGTCCCGTAGCTCGCAAATCAGCGTCTCAGTGCCTGCCGTTCGGCTGCCTGTCGCGGGCCGGCTCGTGCGGCGCCGCCTTCGGCGCCGGCTTGGGTGCAGCCGGTCTATTTGCCGTCGCGGCGGGCGGCGCATGGGCCGCCGCCGGCGGCGACGGCGCCCGATTCCCGGCATTCGGCGCCGCGGGAGCGCCATAGGGCGATCCGTTCGGCGCCGGTCGATAGGCGTCGGTGCGTGCGTTCGGCGGCGCAATCGCGGCCGGTGTGGCGGCTGAAGCGGGAGGCTGCCGAAAACTCGAGTTGCTCGGCGCGACGGCGGATCGATTGGCCGCGGCCGAAGCACCGCGGGCCGGAACGATGCCGGGCGCTGAAAATGCGCCGGGCCGCGGTGTCGCAGCGATCGCGGGCTGTCCCCCATTGGCGTGCGCCGCGAGCGCGGGGTTTGCGGCGGCCTGCTGCACGTGGTGAATTTGCGCGACCGTGGGCGCAATGTGCGGCTCCTGGGCAAGTGCGCGCTCCTGAGCCGTCGGCGCCGCTTGCACGCCTCCCGCACCCCCGTTGTAGCTCGTGTTGTTGACCGTCACGTTGTTGTTGATGATCGTCTGGTTATAGGTGTTGTGAACGACCGTCACGTTGACGTTGTTGACGGCCGAATTGTAGGCGAAGCGATTACCGTCCCATCGACCGCCGCCGTAGCCGTAGCCGCCGTAGCCATAACCGTAGTTGATGCCGCCGTAGTAGCCGACATGGGGACCCCAATACCCGGCATGGAAGAGGTAAACGCCGCCGGCGAACCCCCAGAATCCCGGTGTCCAGAGAAAGCCGACGCGGGGCGGCTCGACCCAGGTTCCGGGCACCCAGTAGTAGCCGAAGCCGCTGTAGGCCCAATAGCCGGGGGCCCATAGCAAGCCGTCTTCGGGACACGGCGGCTGCTCGTACTGCGGCAACGGCGGCGGCGCTTCGGCCGCCGTCGCGCTTTGGTCCGGCGATACCGCCGGGGGCGGCGGCGCATAGACCGCCGGCGGCGGTTCATAGACCCGCGGCGGAGGCATGTATACGGGTTCGCGCACGACGCAGGCCGACAGCAAGCCCGCGGCGGCGACGGCGGCCAAACTCGCGCGCACGGCGCTCGACCGGAACAAAATGGCAAATCGCGGCGCGCGCCGCGCGAAATTCGCTGGATTGAGCATGTTTACCAACTTGAATGGGAGATGAAGCCGAGGCGGCGTGAATTCGAGATTACCGACCAATGAGTGACTCAACGCAGGAGATGGTTCACGGTTTACCGAAGTGCGGGGGGGATTACGCCAACGTAATTCAAAGTCGCTCCTCGGGCTGGGTTCCTCGATCCCGATATTGGGCTTCGATGCCTGGGTTCAATGCCTGGGTTCAATGCCTGGAGTCAATGCTTGGTGGGGGCCGCGGTCAGGATTGCGCGCAGTTCGGCGAGTTTGTCCTTGACGGCGACCGCGTTGTCGGGACCCATGCGCAGCAGGATTTTTTGACCCGACGGCAGCGCCTCGAGCCCCGCATCCGCGAATTCGTACATGACGCGCGGCCGAACGAGTTCGAGCGGACCCATCGGTTGCGGAGTCGCGAGCAGGACGTCGATGACCGCGATGAGCCGGTCATTGAAATATCCCGTCGGATAGCCCAAGTCTTGATAGGCGCTTTGAAACAGCGGATAGAAGCGGAAGTAGAGGTCGGCGATCCGCTGCATGTCGAGGCCGTGGACGACGGCGACCAGCGGGCGATAGCGCGCATAATTCTGCGGATCGAGCGTCGCATGCAACTCGTCGCCTTGAACTTGAAACAGTCCCGGCGGCCCCGCGATCGGACGCCGTTCGGCGGAGAGCTTCGGCCGCGCCAAGTTGTCGATGCTGACGACGATCCGGCGCACGAGGTTCTCGCGCACGAAAAAATCCTTGACGACCGGCACGCCCAATATTTGTTCGAGGGCCGCGAGCAGCGCCGGGTCGCTATCGTTCAAGGTCGGCAGCGGCGGGCGCACGGCCGCGTCCGCGGCATTCGGCGGCACGGGGTGCAGAATGACTTCGGCGGGGACGGTCGCGGCGGCAGGCGCGGGCGGCGCGGGCGGCGCGGGCGTGGAGGCGGGAACCGGCAATGCGGGGCGGTAAACGAGCGCATACCACAAAGCCGCGCCCACTAGCCCGGCGCCGGCTATCGCGGGCAAAATCCACCGTTTGACCATGTGGTTAATCTACCTTTCTATCGTGTACAGTCAATCCATGCGCTATAGATTACTCGGACGGACCGGCCTCTACGTGTCGGAGCTGTGTCTCGGCACGATGACCTACGGCGGCAGGGGATTCTGGCAGGCCATCGGCAGCCTGCAACAAACCGAGGTCGAGGAACAGATCAAGGCCGCCTTCGAAGCCGGCATCAATTTCATCGACACGGCGAACGTCTATTCGCTCGGCGAATCCGAGCGCCTCCTCGGAGCCGCGCTCAAGACCCTCGGACTGCCGCGCAATGAACTCGTGATCGCGACCAAGGCGACCGGCATCATGAGCGAACTGCCGAACGGCCGGGGCCAGTCGCGCTACCACCTGTTCAACGAAGTGGACGCGAGCTTGGCGCGACTGCAGCTCGAGCACATCGACCTTTACCAGCTTCACGGCTTCGACCCGCTCACGCCGCTCGAGGAATCGCTTTCGGCACTCAACGACCTCGTGCGCTCGGGCAAGGTGCGCTATGTCGGGCTTTGCAATATGTCGGCGTGGCAGATCATGAAGGCGCTCGCGATCTCGGAGCGCGAAGGCTTTACGAAGTTCGTGAGCGTTCAAGCCTATTACACGATCGCCGGACGGGACCTCGAGCGCGAAGTGCTGCCGCTCATCGAGGATCAGGGTCTAGGCCTCATGGTGTGGAGTCCGCTCGCCGGAGGCTTGCTCTCGGGGAAATTCTCCCGGGAGGCACCCGGCCCCGAGGGCGCGCGGCGTACGAACTTCGATTTTCCCGTCGTCGACAAGGAGCGCGCGTTCCGCTGTGTCGACGTCATGCGCGGGATCGCCGCGCAGCACGGCGTGACGGTCGCCCAGATCGCGCTCGCCTGGCTCCTGCATCGGCCGCGCGTCAGTTCGGTGATCATAGGCGCCAAGACCATGGCGCAACTCGCCGACAACGTCGCTGCAACCCGCGTCGAGCTCTCGGCCGATGACGCCGCTGCACTCGATACAGTGAGCCGGCTGGCGCCGGAGTATCCCGGGTGGATGCTCGCGATGCAGGCGCAGTATCGGGCCAAGCCGCCGCAGCGACCCTGATGAGGCGGTCGCGATGAGCAAGATCACCCGCCGCGATTTTCTGAACGGCGTCGCGGTCGCCGTGACCGGAGCCGCCGTGGCGGGGCCCGCCGGCATGCCGGCGGCCGCCGGGGTTCCGGCCACCTCGCCGGCAGCCGACTATCCGCCGGCGCGCACGGGCTTGCGCGGCAGCCACGTGGGTTCTTTCGAGGCCGCTCATCGGCTGCGCGACGGCTCGCCGTTCGATCTGTCCGGCGCCGTCGTCGCGGAGCGCTATGACCTCGTCGTCGTGGGCGCGGGTTTGAGCGGCCTCGCCGCCGCCCATGAGTACCGGCGCCGCCGCCCGCACGGGCGCGTGCTCGTACTCGACACCAACGACGATTTCGGCGGCCACGCCAAGCGCAACGAATTCGAGGTCGATGGCAAGCTGATCATAGGATACGGGGGCACGCAATCGATCGACTCGCCGCGCACCAAGTACAGCCGCGTGTCGATGGCGCTGGTCGAGGAACTGGGAATCGATCTCGCGCGCTTCGAGACCGCGTTCGATCAGAAGTTCTACGAGCATTGGGGTCTGAACCAGGCGATATTCTTCAAGAAGGAAAGCTTCGGCGTCGATCGCCTCGTGCGGCGGCCGTTCGCGAGCTGGAACCAATGGACCGACAACACGCCGGATCAGACCGCCCTCGCCGCCTACATCGACGAACTGCCGTTGAACGCGCGCGCCCGGACCCAGCTCGAGGACATGCTCCGCGCGGACCGCGACGTGCTCGCCGGCCATACGGCCGCCGAGCGGCTCGCAATCCTCGAGCACGTCAGCTATAGCGATTTCCTGCGCAAGTACTGGGACGCGGACGACGACGTGCTCAAGTACCTGCAGACGCGCACGCACGATTTGTGGGCCGTCGGCATCGACGCCGTACCGGCGAGCATGACGCTCCATTTGCCCGGGCTCGCGGTCCAGCAAAAGGTGCTCGCAGGCTTGGTCGGCGAAGAAGAAGAACCTTATATCTATCATTTCCCGGACGGCAACGCGACGATCGCGCGTCTCCTCGTCCGCAAGATGATTCCCGGCATCGCGCCCGGCACGACGATGGATGACGTGGTGCTCGCACGGTTCGATTACGGCCGCCTCGATCTGCCCGGCCAGCCGGTGCGCATCCGTCTCGGCTCGACGGCGGTCGACGTGCGTAACGTGACCGGCGGCGTCGAAGTCGCCTACGTCCGGGACGGGGCCGTGAAGCGCGTCGCCGCGCAGGCCTGCGTGCTCGCGTGCTATCACGCCATGATCCCGTACCTCGCGCCCGAAACGAGCGCCGACCAGCGGGCCGCGCTGCATGCGAACGTGCGCGCGCCGCTGGTCTACGTCAACGTCGTCGCGCGCAACTGGGAGCCGTGGCGCAAGCTCGGCGTCGCGATGATCGACAATCCGGGCGGAACGTTCGCGGCGTATCTCGATTTCCCCGTGAGCCTCGGGACGTACCGGTTTTCCTCCGATCCATCCCAGCCGATTTGCCTCCACCTGTTTCACACACCGACCCTGCCGAACCAGGGACTCGACATGCGCCAGCAATTTCGCGCCGGCCGCGCCCGGCTCTATGCGACGAGTTTTGCCGATTACGAGCGCGAGATGCGCGATGAGCTCGGCCGCATGCTCGGGCCCGCGGGGTTCGACTTCGATCGTGACGTCGCGGCGATCACGGTCAATCGCTGGCCGCACGGCTATGCGTATTCGCCGACGCCGCTGTTCGACGATCCCAAGCATCAGGCGCACATCGCCCGGCTCGCACGGCGGCGGATCGGGCGCATTGCGATCGCCAATTCGGACTCGGGCTGGGACGCTTATACGAACGTGGCGATCGATGAGGCACATCGCGCGATCACGGAACTGCTCGCCTGAACGCTCGCCGGCCGGTGCAGATGCGCCCATTGCAGCACCCCCGAATCGGCCTCCGCGGGGCGCTCGCGCTGGTCACCCTCGCGCTGTTCGCGGGCTGCGGCGGCAAGGGTCAGCCCGCAGCGGAATTTCTCAACGTCTATTCCTGGACCGACTACATCGCGCCCGGAACGGTCGCGCGCTTCGAACGGGAAACCGGCATCAAGGTCCGCTACGACACGTACGAGAGCAACGAAGTGCTCGAGACCAAGCTGCTCACGGGGCACACGAACTACGACATCGTGATTCCGACCGACACTTTTTTCGAGCGCCTCGTGCGCGCGGGCGTGTTTCAGCGCCTCGACTTCGATGCGCTGCCGAACCGCTCGAACCTGGATCCCGACATCATGCGGCGGCTCGAACTGCATGATCCCGGCAATGCGCATGCGATCCCCTACCTGTGGAGCACGGTCGGCCTCGGCTTTGACCGGCGCGCGGTGCGCGCGCGCCTGGGCGGTGAGCCGCCAGACAGCTGGTCGCTGCTGTTCGATCCGGCGCAAGCCGCGAAGCTCAAGGACTGCGGCATTTCGCTGATCGATTCCCCCGGCGACGTGTTTGCCGCGGTGCTCGTCTATCTCGGCAAGGATCCGAACAGCCGCGATCCGGCGGATGCCGCCGCCGCCGCCGCGGTGCTCGCGCGCATCCGCCCGTTCGTGCGCTCGATCGAGAGCACGCAATACATCAGTGATCTCGCGAACGGCAGCCTGTGCCTGAGCCTCGGCTGGTCGGGCGACATCATGCAGGCGCGCGACCGCGCCCGCGAAGCCGCGAGCGGCGCCGACATCGTCTATCTGCTGCCGCGCGAGGGATCCCTGCTGATCGTCGACATGATGGGGATCCCCGCGGACGCGCCGCATCCGCGCAACGCGCTCGCCTGGATGAATTTCCTGATGCGCCCCGACGTCATCGCCGAGATCACGAACCACGTCAAGTATCCGAACGGCAACGCCGCAGCGACGCCGCTCGTCGACGCGGCACTCAAACGTGATCCGGCAATCTACCCGGACACCGCCGCGCGGGGACGCCTGCGTGCGCTGCTGGCGGAACCGCCGGACTTCTCGCGGCTGCAGACGCGGCTCTGGACGGGTTTTCGAACCGGCGAGTGAGCTCCTTCACGTACCGGGACCCGGGCAAGCGCTCCATATTCGTGACACTCGCCGCAGTGACATGCGCATTGACGTGCGCAGTGACATGAACTGTGTCGCAATTTGCCCGTGTGGCGATGCAATGCGATGCGAACCCGCGTATTTTTGCGGTTATCATAGGGCGCCATGAGCGCTACGTCCCCCCGCCGAGTGATACCGATCGTCCCCGAGCGCATCTCGTCCTTGAGCGCTGCCGAGCGCGGGAGCGTGCTCGACCTATGCGCCCGATGGAAGGCGGCGCCCGGGGCGCTCCTGCCGATTCTGCACGCCGTCCAGGACGCCCTCGGCTTCGTGCCCGCCGACGCCGTGCCCTTGATCGCTGCGGAGCTGAACCTGTCGCGCGCCGAAGTTCACGGCGTCGTGAGCTTCTACCACTATTTTCGCACCACCAAACCGGGGCGGGAAGTGCTGCACCTCTGCCGCGCCGAGGCTTGCCAGGCGGTCGGCGCCGCCCTCCTCGAGAAACATGCGCAGCAAACCCTCGGCATCGGCTTTCACGGTACGACCGCCGACGGCGCAATCACGCTCGAACCCGTCTACTGTCTCGGCAACTGCGCGCTGGGCCCGTCCGTGCTGCTCGGCAAACGCCTCGTGGGACGCGTGACGCCCGAGCGCTTCGACGCGCTCGTTGCGCTCGCGAGGAAGCGGCCGTGACATCGCTCTGCGCGAGGATCCGCGTCTACGTCCCCGGCGATGCGGCCGCGGTCGCCGTCGGCGCCGAGGACACCGCCGTCGCGATCGCCGCAGAAGCCGCGCGCCGCGGCATCGAGTTGCAGCTCGTGCGCAACGGCTCGCGCGGCATGCTGTGGCTCGAGCCGCTGGTCGAGGTCGAATGCGCGGCGGGACGCGTGGCTTACGGACCGGTCGGCGCGGAGGCTGTTCCGGGCCTCTTCGCGGCGGGCTTTTTGGAAGGGACGAAGCACGCGCTCGGACACGGCCTGACGGCCGAGATCCCCTATTTCAAGAACCAGGAACGGCTCACGTTCGCGCGCGTCGGGCTCATCGATCCGTCGAGTCTCGCGGAATACCGCGAGCACGGCGGTTATCGCGGTCTCGCCAACGCGCTCGAGATGGCGCCGGCGGCGATCGTCGCCGCCGTCACGGAATCGGGTTTGCGCGGCCGCGGCGGTGCGGCGTTTCCGGCCGGCATCAAGTGGCGCACCGTCCTTGGCGCCCAATCGCCCCAGAAATACGTCGTCTGCAATGCGGACGAGGGCGATTCCGGCACGTTCTCGGACCGCATGATCATGGAGGGCGATCCGTTCGTGCTCATCGAGGGCATGACGATCGCCGGCATCGCGACCGGCGCTGCGCGCGGTTATATTTATTTGCGTTGCGAATATCCCGACGCCCACCGCGTGCTCGACGCCGCGATCGCGACAGCCTATGCCGAAGGGTTGCTCGGCGCCGACATCGCGGGCAGCGGGCGCGCCTTCGACCTCGAGGTGCGGCTCGGCGCCGGCGCCTATATCTGCGGTGAAGAGACCTCGCTGCTCGAGTCGCTCGAGGGCAAGCGCGGCCAGGTGCGATTCAAACCCCCGTTGCCCGCCATCCAGGGATTGTTCGGCCGGCCGACCGTGATCAACAACGTGATCACGCTTGCCTCGGTGCCCGTGATCCTCGATCGGGGCGCGGAGTATTACCGCCATTTCGGCATGGGACGCTCCCGCGGCACGCTGCCGATCCAACTGGCCGGCAACGTCAAGCACGGCGGTCTCGTGGAGCGCGCCTTCGGCCTGAGCTTGCGCGAGCTGCTCTACGACTACGGCGGCGGCAGCTTGAGCGGACGGCCGATTCGCGCGGTTCAGGTCGGCGGCCCCTTGGGCGCGTATCTGCCGGAGTCGCAGTTCGACACGAAGATCGACTACGAAGGCTTCGCCGACATCAAGGCGATGCTGGGTCACGGCGGCATCGTGGTGTTCGACGATCGCGTCGACATGGCGGCGCAGGCGCGCTATGCGATGGAGTTCTGCGCCGTGGAGTCCTGCGGCAAGTGCACGCCGTGCCGGATCGGTTCGACGCGCGGCGTGGAGGTCATCGACCGCTGGCTCGCCGACGAGAATCCACAGAAGCAGGAAGCCGTGCTGCGCGATCTGTGCGAGACCTTGACGCACGGATCGCTGTGCGCGCTCGGCGGCCTCACCGCCTTCCCCGTGCTTTCCGCGCTCAATCATTTTCGCGAAGACTTTCACGCGAGGACGCCCGTCGCGGCGCCCCGCCGACCGGAGGGATGAGCATGTTGTCGATCGTTGAGCAGGATCACGGCACACCGCGTCGCGACGCTGAGAAACTCGTCACACTGACGATCGACGGGGTGGAAGTCACCGTTCCGGAGGGCACGTCCGTGATGCGCGCGGCGGCCGAGGCGAACCGCAAGATTCCGAAGCTCTGCGCGACGGAACAACTGGAGGCTTTCGGTTCCTGCCGCCTGTGCCTCGTCAAGATCGACGGCATGAAGGGGCTGCCGGCCTCCTGCACGACACCGGTCGCACCGGGAATGCGCGTCACGACGCAGAACGATCAGATCGCGAACGTCCGCCGCGGCGTCATGGAACTCTACATCTCCGATCATCCGCTCGATTGCCTGACCTGTCCGGCGAACGGGCACTGTGAACTGCAGGACATGGCGGGCGTCGTGGGCCTGCGCGAAGTGCGCTACGGCTATACCGGCGCGAACCACCTCGATGCGCCGAAGGATACGAGCAATCCCTACTTCACGTTCGACGCGAGCAAGTGCATCGTCTGCTCGCGCTGCGTGCGCGCCTGCGACGAGCAGCAGGGTACCCTCGCGCTCACGATCCAGGGACGGGGCTTCGACTCGATGGTCGCGGCGAGCCAGGGAGAGTCGTTCATGGACTCCGAGTGCGTGTCTTGTGGAGCCTGCGTCCAGGCCTGCCCCACGGCGACGCTCTCGGAGAAATCCTTGATCGACAAGGGCCAGGCAGAGCACAGCCTCACGACGACCTGCGCCTATTGCGGCGTCGGCTGCTCATTCCGCGCCGAAATGAAGGGCGAAGAACTCGTGCGCATGGTGCCGAATCTCGACGGGCAGGCGAATCACGGCCACTCCTGCGTCAAGGGCCGCTTCGCGATCGGCTATGCAACCCACCCGGACCGCATCACGCAGCCGATGATCCGCGCCAAGATCACGGATCCCTGGCGGGAAGTATCCTGGGACGAGGCGATCGCCCATGCAGCGGCCGAGTTGCGGCGGATCCAGGCAAAGCACGGCCGCGACTCGATCGGCGGCATCACATCCTCCCGGTGCACGAACGAGGAAACCTATCTGGTGCAGAAACTGGTCAGGGCCGGTTTCGGTAACAACAACGTCGACACTTGCGCGCGCGTCTGTCACTCCCCCACGGGCTACGGCCTGCGCCAGACCATGGGAGAGTCCGCCGGGACGCAGACCTTCGATTCGATCATGCGGGCCGACGTGATCTTCGTGATCGGCGCCAATCCCACGGACGGTCACCCGGTGTTCGCCTCGCAGATGAAGCGGCGCCTGCGCCAGGGGGCGCGCCTCATCGTCGCCGACCCGCGGCGCATCGACCTCGTGCGTTCGCCGCACATCGCCGCCGAACACCATCTGAAACTGCGGCCCGGCACGAACGTCGCGCTGATCAACAGCGTGGCCCACGTCGTCGTCACCGAGGGCCTCGTCAACGAGAGCTTCGTACGCGAGCGCTGCGATGTCCCCTCCTTCGAGAAGTGGCGCGGATTCGTGGCGCAACCGTCGAATTCGCCCGAGGCGATGGAAACCGTCACCGGCGTACCCGCGGCGAGCGTGCGGGCCGCGGCGCGCCTGTACGCGACGGGGGGCAACGGCGCCATCTATTACGGTCTCGGCGTCACCGAGCACAGCCAGGGATCGACCATGGTCATGGGCATCGCGAATCTCGCGATGGCCACGGGCAACGTCGGGCGCGAAGGCGTCGGCGTGAACCCCCTGCGCGGACAGAACAACGTCCAGGGTTCCTGCGACATGGGTTCCTTCCCGCACGAATTCCCGGGTTACCGCCACGTTTCCGACGCGGCAACGCGCAATTTGTTCGAGCGCGCCTGGGGCGTCGGTCTGCAGGAAGAGCCGGGGCTGCGCATCCCGAACATGTTCGAAGCCGCGCTCGACGGCGACTTCAAAGGCCTCTACATCGAGGGCGAGGACATCGCGCAGTCCGATCCGAACACGCAGCACGTCACGGCCGCGCTCATGGCGATGGAATGCATCATCGTCCAGGACCTGTTCCTCAATGAGTCCGCGAAGTTCGCGCACGTGTTCCTGCCGGGCTCCTCGTTCCTGGAGAAGGACGGCACGTTTACGAACGCGGAGCGGCGCATCTCGCGCGTGCGCAAGGTCATGCAGCCGAAATCCGGTTTCGCCGACTGGCAGATCACGCAATTGCTCGCGAACGCGATGGGCTTCGCCATGAATTACACCCATCCGTCCGAAATCATGGATGAAATCGCGCGCCTCACGCCCACGTTCAAAGGCGTCAGTTTCGCGCGTATCGATGAACTCGGCAGCATCCAATGGCCGTGCGACGACGCGCATCCGGAGGGCACGCCCACGATGCACGTCGGCGAATTCGTGCGCGGCAAGGGCAGGTTCCTCGTCACTGAATACGTGCCCACGTCGGAGAAGATCACCGCGAAATTCCCGTTGATCCTCACGACGGGACGCGTGCTTTCGCAGTACAACGTCGGCGCCCAGACGCGCCGGACTCTGAACAATGCGTGGCACGAGGAGGACCGGCTCGAGATCCATCCGCACGACGCCGCCGAGCGCGGTATCGCCGACGGCGACTGGGTCGGGATCGCGAGCCGCGCCGGCGAGACCGTGTTGCGGGCGCACGTCACCGAGCGGGTCCAACCGGGCGTGGTCTATACGACGTTTCATTTTCCGGAGTCGGGCGCGAACGTGATCACGACGGACAACTCCGACTGGGCGACCAACTGCCCCGAATACAAGGTCACGGCCGTGCAGGCGACGCGGGTGAGCCAGCCATCGGAATGGCAGCGGCGATTCCGCCAATTCAGCGAGACGCAGGCGGGCTTGCTCAAGGCGGCCGAGCCGCTCTCGAAATAGTCCGTCCGCAGGATTCCGAGCACCATGAGCGAAGACAACCTCGCGAAGATGGCCAACGACATCGGCCATTTCTTCGGGGCCGAGGCGAACCGGGAGGACGCGATCGCCGGCATTGCCGATCACATCGCCAAGTTCTGGACGCGGCGCATGCGCGAGAAGCTCATCGCGCATCTCGATCTCGCGCAGTCCGGCCTGGACGCCTTGCCGCTCGAAGCCGTGAAACGGCTCGCGGCGCATACCCCCCAAGGCGGCGGGCCCGCGCATTGAGCCGCCGTGCTCTCGCGGGCTGCCGGGTGTCCGCGATCGGCTTGCGTTGCATGAACTTGAGCCACGCCTATGGCGTACCGCCGCAAGCGGCGGCGGCCGAGGCGCTGCTGCTCGGCGCACTCGACCGCGGCGTCACCCATTTCGACACGGCGACGCTCTACGGATTCGGCGCGAACGAGGAACTCGTCGGCCGCGTGCTCGGGCCACACCGCCGGAAATTCCTGCTCGCGAGCAAATGCGGGATTCACGGCGTAGAGCACGGCGGGACGGTACGCCGAGTCATCGATGGACGACCGGAGACGCTGCGCCACAACTGCGAGCTCAGCCTGCGGCGTTTGCGCACGGAAGTCATCGATCTCTACTATTTGCATCGTTGGGACAGATCCGTGCCGATCGAGGAGAGCGTCGGTGCGCTCGCGGAACTCGTGCGAGAGGGCAAGATCCGCGCCATCGGATTGTCGGAGGTTTCGGCTGCGACGCTGCGGCGTGCGCAGGCCGTGCACGCAATCGCGGCGGTGCAGAGCGAATATTCTCTGTGTACGCGCAACCCCGAGATCGCGGTACTCGATGCATGCCGCGAACTTGGTGCGGCCTTCGTCGCCTTCAGTCCGGTCGGCCGGGGATTCCTGACCGGCGCGCCGCCGGATGTTGCGGCGCTCGCTCCGAAGGATCTGCGTCGCTCGATGCCGCGATTCGAGCCCGCGAATCACGCGGCCAATCTGCCGCTGCATCACGCACTCGAGGGCCTCGCGGCCGAAGCCGGCTGCACGCCCGCCCAGATCGCCCTCGGCTGGGTGCTGGCACGCGGCGACCACGTCTGCGCGATACCGGGCACGACGAGCCTTGCACACCTCGACGAGAATGTCGCCGCCGGTGCACTGATCCTGGGCGACGCACTGCTCTCGCGCTTGGACGCCCTGTTCGCGCCGAATGCGCTGCACGGTCCCCGCTACAACGCGGCCACCCAGGCCGAGATCGATACCGAAGACCATGCCTGAGCGCACGACGGGCGATGCGGCGCCGATTCGCCGGGCGCACGCCGCGCTGCTGCGAGTCGTCGCCGCCTGCGTACTTGGAGCGCTTCCGCTCATCGCCGGCGCCTGGGGCGTGGAAGGACACGAGATCACGGGATTTATCGCCTGGCGGGAGCTGACGCCGCGCACGCGCGACGCGATGGCGGCGCTGCTCGGCAACACGGCGCTCGACGCACCCGGTTTCGCCGCCGAAACGCCTTGGGCCGATCGCTGGCGCGACTCCGACCGCGCCGGCGACAAGACCCGTTACGACGGCACACGCGAGTGGCATTACGTCGACATCGAAGTGCGGGACGCGGATTTCGATGCCGCCTGTTTCGGTCACCCACCCCTGCCACGGGGCATTCCTGCTTCGGCGGGTCCGGCCCACGCCTGCATCGTCGACAAGATCGAGCAATTTCGCACAGAACTCGCCGATACCGCCTTGCCGACCGCGGAACGCGCAGAGAGCCTGCGGTTCCTGGTGCACCTGGTCGGCGATTTGCACCAGCCCCTGCACGCCGGCGACGAGCAGGACCGCGGCGGCAACGACAAGCACGTGCACGCACCCGGCTTTCGCGCGGGGACACTGCACTATTACTGGGACAGCGTTTTCGTCGGACGGCTCGGCGAGAACAGCGCGAATGTCGCGCAGGCTTTGAGCGCGGGCTCAGGTTTGCGCGAACGCCGCGCTTGGCGCGCCGGCACGAGCGCCGACTGGGCCCTGGAATCGTTTCGGGTGGCGCGGACGGTGGCTTACGGCCGCTTGCCGGCGCCGACCGCCGCCGGAGGCTACGACCTCGGCAGCGGCTACGTCGACGCCGCGACCGCCGCGGTGCGCCTGCAGCTCGCGCGCGCCGGCGTGCGATTGGCGTGGGTCTTGAACCAAGCGCTGGACCCCGCGACGTCTGCCCCCGTGAGGCGCGACGCAGGCAGAGGGCGCTGACGCCGGCTCAGGGGGCTTTCGCATCCCAGCCCCCGCCGAGCGCGCCGATCAGCGTCACGGTGGCGACGAGCCGATTTTGCTGGATCGTCAAGGCCGCCTCTTGGTCGGCGAGCAGGGTTTGGATCGCCGCGATCACCGTCGTGTAGATCGCCGTGCCCGCGTTGAATTCGTTCAAGGCAACGTCCGCGGCGAGCTGGGCGGATTGCACGGCGGTATCCTCATGCTGCGCCTCGTTCTGCAACACTCGCAACGCCAGGAGTTCGTCTTCGACCTGTTGGAATGAAGTCAGTACCGTCTCACGGTAGATTGCCACGTACTCATCATAGGTCGCACGCGCGCTCGCGACGGCCGCCACTTGGTATCCGCCTTGGAACACGGTGTCGCTCGCGCTCGCACCCAGGGACCAGATGCGGTTGCCGAGCTTGAGGAGCGACGCGAGCGGATTGCCGGCATAGCCGCCGAGAGCGGTCAGGCTCAGGGACGGGAAATACGCCGCCTTGGCGACGCCGATCAAGGCGTTTTCCTCCTGCATCTGACGCTCGGCGGCGGCGACCGCAGGATTGCGCTCGAGCAGCGTCGACGGGATGGCGACCGGCACGACGGGCACCGTCGCCGCGAGCGGTGCCGCCGCAACCTGCAGCTCCGACGGCAGGTGGCCCGTGAGCACGGCGATGGCATGTTCGTAGGTGCCGCGCTGCTGATCGACGGCGACCAGCTGCGCCTCGGCGCCCGCGAGCTGGGCCTTGGCGGCCGCGAGGTCGCCATTGCTCGCAGTGCCGGATTCGAACTGATTGTCTGTGATCTCGACGAGCCGCTCGTCGAGCGCGATCGACCGCGCCAAGATCGAGCGCAGACTGTCGGCTGCGCGCAGGTCGAAGTAATCGCTCGCGAGCGACACCTGTGCGGAGAGCCGCGCATTCGCCAGCTGCGCCTTGCTCACCTCGGCCCCGGCGCGGCGGCTCTCGACCTGCCGCCGGATGCCCCCCCACAGGTCCGGCGTCCACGACACCTGGGCTTCGAGCGTGAACTCCGTGTGCGTCGTACCGCCCGCGCCGCTGCCCACGGTACTGGAGACGCTCGCCGTCCCGCCACCGCCGCCGCCGCGCTGTGCGCCGGCCGAAACGCCAAGGGATGGGTAGAACGACGCCTGGGCTTCGTGGAGCACCGCGACGGCTTGGGCGTAAGCGGCCTCGTATTGCTTGACGTTCTGATTGGAGATCGCGATCTGCCGCTCGAGGCGGTCGAGTTCGGCGTCGTCGAAGATCGCCCACCAGGCCCCGCGGTCGATCTCGTCCTGCGGCGCGCTCGGCCGCCACGAGGCGTCGCCTGCGCGCGCCTCTTGGTAGGCACCCGGAGCGGGCGCATTCGGCCGTCGATAATCCGGACCGACCTCGCAGCCGCCGAGCGCGAGGCCCAGCGCGAAGCCGAGCGCCAGCACCACGGCAACGCCGCCGTTGAGCGTCCCCGCCGGCTCGCGCCGCGGCGGTGTCTCGCGACGCATGCGACTGCTGATCATGTCATGACCTCCGCTCCCGGCGCGCCCGCGCCCCAAAAGCGCCTGCGCCGGCTCCAGGTTTGCAATCGATCGAGATAGACGTAGAGCACCGGCGTCGTATAGAGCGTGAGGATCTGGCTGAGCACGAGGCCGCCGACGATCGAAATGCCGAGCGGGACGCGTAATTCCGCGCCGTTGCCGAAACTCACCGCGAGCGGCAGGGCGCCGAGCAGCGCCGCGAAGGTCGTCATCATGATCGGCCGAAAGCGCAGCAGGCAGGCCGCGAAAATCGCCTCGCGCGGCGCGATTCCCCGGGTGCGCTCCGCATGGATCGCGAAGTCGATCATCATGATCGCGTTCTTCTTGACGATGCCGATCAGCAGGATCACCCCGATCAGCGCGATGACCGTGAATTCCGTGTGCGACACCATGAGCGCGAGCACCGCCCCGACGCCGGCCGAGGGCAGCGTCGAGATGATCGTGATCGGATGGATATAGCTCTCGTAGAGGACACCGAGCACGATATAGACCGCGAGCAAGGCGGCCGCGATCAGCATCGGCTGCCCGGACAGGGACGACTGGAACGTCGCCGCGGTGCCGGCGAAAACGCCGTGGACCGAGGTCGGCATGCGAATGTCCTGCATCGCCCGGCTGACGGCGGCGGTCGCATCGCTCAAGGACATGCCCGGTTGGAGATTGAACGAAATCGTGGTCGCGGCGAACAAGCCTTGATGATTCACGGCGAGCCGGGTCGTGCCCATCGAATACTTGGAGAGCGCCGCGAGCGGCACCATGGTTTCCTTGCTGGCGCTCACGGCGGCGCCGTTCGAGGCTGCACCGCGGCCGGTGTTCGCGATGGCATTCGTGAGCGCGTTTTCCACCGAATTACTCGCGCCGACATCGACGCTCGGAGCGACGGTACGGTTCAGGGCGCCGGGACCCGCGGCCGACGCGGTCGGCGCATTCGTAGTTTGTGCGCCGCTCGCGGCGCCGGCTGCCGTGCTCACGTAGATGTCCCGCAGGCTCTCGGGGCTCTGCCAATAGCGCGGCGCGACCTCCATGACGACATGATATTGGTTCAGCGCGTTGTAGATCGTCGACACCTGGCGCTGCCCGAAGGCGTCGTACAAGGTGCTGTCCATCTGGCTCAAGCTGATGCCGAGCCGTTTCGCGGTCGAGCGGTCGAACTTCACGTCGGTTTCGAGGCCCTTTTGCTGCTGATCGGAATTGACGTCCGCAATCACCGGACTTGCCTGCAGCGCGGTCACGAGCTTCGGGCCCCACTCGTTGAGATCCGCGACGCTGTCGGCCTGCAGCGTGAACTGATACTGGGCGTTCGCCTGTCGCGCACCGACCCGGATGTCCTGGACGGCCTGCAGGAACAAACGGCCGCCGGGCACGCGGGCGAGTTCCGGCCGCAGCCGCGCGATGACCGCGTCCGCGGAGACCTTGCGTTCGGCGAGCGGTTTGAGCAGGACATAGACCGAGCCGGTGTTGGTCTGTGAATTGCCGCCGCCGCTGCCCGCGCCCGTGTAACCGGCAACGCTCGCGACGGCCGGGTCGGTGCGTACGATATCCATGAACAGGGCGAGTTTGTCCTTCATGAGCTGGAAGGAAATGCTCTGGTCCGCGACGATGCCGCCGGTCAGCAATCCCGTATCCTCCTGCGGAAAGAATCCCTTCGGGATCACCGTGAAGAGCAGCACGTTGAGGCCGATCGTGACGAGCAGCGCGGCCATCACCAGCGGCTCATGACGCAGCGCCCAGGCGAGCGAACGCTCGTAGCCTGAAAGCGCGCGCGCGAGCAGCGTGCGCCGCGGCGGACCCGTCGCGGGCCGCGGCGCCCGCAGGAAAATGGCGCACATCATGGGAGTCGTCGTCAGCGAGATCACCATCGAGATCAGAATCGCGATCGAGAGCGTGGTCGTGAACTCGCGGAAGAGCCGGCCGACGATGCCGCCCATCAACAGAATGGGAATGAACACGGCGATCAGCGAGAGGCTGATCGATACGACCGTGAATCCGACTTCCCGCGCCCCGAGCAGAGCAGCCTCGCGCCGTGGCATGCCGTGCTCGACGTGGCGCGAGATGTTCTCGAGCACGACGATCGCGTCGTCGACGACGAAGCCGGTCGCGATCGTGAGCGCCATCAGGGACAGGTTGTCCAGGCTGAACCCGAGCAGATACATGCCGCCGAACGTGCCGACGATCGAGACGGGCACGACCACGGCCGGCACGATCGCCGCGCGCAGGTTGCCGAGCGCCGCGAACACGACGACCGTCACGAGGATGACCGCGAGCAGGAGCGTCCATTTCGTGTCGCCGAGCGAAGCACGTATCGTCTGGCTGCGGTCGGAGACGATCGTGACATTGACGTCGCTCGGCAGCGCGGCCTGCAGTTGCGGCAGTTCGGCCCTCACCTGATCCACGGTATCGATGATGTTGGCACCCGGCTGGCGCGAGAGGATGACGAGCACGGAGCGTTCGCCGTCCGCGCGCCCGTCGTTGCGCAAGTCCTGCACGGAATCCTCGACTTCGGCGACGTCGCCGAGCCGCACGGCCGCGCCGTTGCGATAGGCGACCACGAGCGGATCGTAGTCGCCCGCCTGCCGCGCCTGATCGTTCGTATAGAGCTGAAAGCGGTGATCGGCCGTTTCGATCGCACCCTTGGGACTGTTGGCGTTGGCCGAGGCGAGGGCGGCGCGCACGTCCTCGAGGCCGATGCCGTACTGGAACATCGCGGTCGGATTGAGCTCGACCCGCACCGCGGGCAGCGTCGCGCCGCCGATCGACACCTGGCCGATCCCGGCGAGCTGCGAGAGGCGCTGTTGCAGCACGTTGCTCGCGGCATCGTAGAGCTGACCGCGCGTGAGAGTCTTGGACGTGAGCGCCAGGATCATGAGCGGTGCATCGGCTGGATTGACCTTGCGGTACGTGGGATTGCCGGACAGGCTCGTCGAGACGTCGGCGGAAGCCGCATTGATGGCGGCCTGCACGTCGCGCGCCGCCCCGTTGATGTCCCGGTCGAGATCGAACTGCAAGGTGATGCGCGTTTGCCCGGTGGCGCTCTGCGAAGTGATCTCCGTGACGTCGGCGATCTCACCGAGGTAGCGCTCGAGCGGCGCGGCGACGCTCGTCGCCACCGTCTCGGGGTCCGCGCCGGGCAGCGACGCGGACACGGAAATGGTCGGGTAGTCGACCTGTGGCAGCGGGGCTACGGCCAAGCGCGTGTACGCGAGCGTGCCGGCGAGCAGCACGCCCGCCGTGAGCAGGGCCGTGCCGACGGGGCGCTCGATGAAGGGCCGCGAGAGATTCACGCGCGCAAGGCCTCAGGCGCCGCGCCCCGGCGGCGCACGCGCCGCGCGAGCCGGTCGAAGGCGAGATAGATCACGGGCGTCGTGAACAGGGTGAGCAGCTGGCTGGCGATCAAGCCGCCGACGATCGCTATCCCCAAGGGCCGGCGCAATTCAGCCCCGGCACCGCCGCCGAGCATGAGCGGCAGCGCGCCTAGGAGCGCGGCCATCGTCGTCATCAAGATCGGCCTGAACCGCAGCAGGCAGGCCTGGTAGATCGCGTCGCGGGCTCCAAGGCCGCCGTGCCGTTCCGCATCGAGTGCGAAATCGATCATCATGATCGCGTTTTTCTTGACGATTCCGATCAGCAGAATGATGCCGATGATGCCGAGTACGTCGAGGTCGTGGCCGGCGAGCATCAGGGCGAGCATGGCGCCGATGCCTGCGGAGGGCAGCGTCGAGAGGATGGTGATCGGATGAATGAAGCTCTCGTAGAGGACGCCGAGCACGATGTACATCGTGATCACCGACGCGGCGAGGAGCAGCGCCTGATTCGTGAGCACGTTCTGGAATGCGGCCGCCGTGCCCTGGAAGGCCGTGACGAATTTCGCGGGTAGATGCGAATCCGCTTCGGCCCGCCTGATGGCATCGACGGCGCCCCCCAACGACGCGCCCGGAGCGAGATTGAAGGATATCGTGGTTGCGGGAAATTGACCCAGGTGCGTGATCTGCAGAGGGCCCGCGCGCTCCTTGACGCTCACGATCGCCGCGAGCGGAACCTGGCCGTTGCTGCTCGACGCCGACGACGGCAGATAGAGTTCCGAGAGTCCCGCGAGGGAACGCTGAACCAGCGGATCGACCTCGAGGATCACGCGGTACTGGTTCGACTGCGAGTAGATCGTCGAGACGATGCGCTGACCGAAAGAGTCGTAGAGCACGTTGTCCACGGTCGCGGGCGTGATGCCGAAGCGCGCCGCCGTCGCCCGATCGATGACCAAGTCCGTGGCGCTGCCCTGTTGCTCCATGTCGCTCGCGACGTCCGCGAGTTCAGGCAGCGTCTGAAGTTTCTGCACGAGGGGCGGAACGGCGTCGGCAAGCGCCGCGCCGTCGGTCGTCTCGATCACGAACTGGTACTGCGTGCGGCTCACGGCCGAATCGATCGTGATGTCTTGCAGCGGCTGCATGAAGAGCGTGATGCCGACCACCTCGGCGGTCTCCCGCTGCAAGCGCCGGATGACGTCGCTCGCTGTCGAGACACGGTCCGCATGCGGCTTCAGGTTGATCAGAAAGCGGCCGCTGTTCAGCGTGGAGTTGGTCCCGTCGACGCCGATGAAGGAACTCAGTGAGGCGACGTCAGGGTCCTTCAAGATCGCCGCCGCGAGCGCCTGCTGGCGCTCGGCCATGGCCTCGAATGAAATCGTCTGTCCCGCCTCGGAGATGCCCTGGATCATTCCCGTGTCCTGAACGGGGAAGAAACCCTTGGGAATGAACACGTAGAGCAGGATCGTGCATACCAGGGTCAGGCCGGCCACGGCGAGCGTGAGCGATTGGCGGTCGAGCACCCAGTTCAGCGCGGCCGCATAGCGGCCGATGATACGCTCGAAGCCGCGCTCGGCGGCCCGATCCCAGGCGGCGCGCTGCGTGGCCTGGCGCTTCTTGAGCAGGCGCGCGCAGAGCATCGGCACGAGCGTCAGGGAAACGACGGCCGAGATCACGATCGTGACGGCGAGCGTGATCGCGAACTCGTGGAACAGCCGCCCGACCACCTCCCCCATGAACAGCAGCGGGATCAGCGCGGCGATCAGGGAGATGGTCAGGGAAATGATGGTGAACCCGATCTGGCGTGAGCCCTTGAGCGCCGCCTCCATCGGCGCCTCGCCGCCTTCGATATATCGGGCGATGTTCTCGATCATCACGATCGCATCGTCGACGACGAAGCCGGTCGAGATCGTGAGCGCCATCAAGGATAGGTTGTCGAGACTGTAATGCAGCAGGTACATCACGCCGAAGGTGCCGACGAGCGACAATGGCACGGAGAGGCTCGGAATGATCGTGGCCGGCAGATTGCGCAGGAATAAGAAGATCACGAGCACGACGAGTCCCACCGCAAGGCACAGTTCGAATTCGACGTCGTCGACGGACGCGCGGATCGTTTGCGTACGGTCGCTCAAGATGCGGATGTCGAGCGCCGGCGGCACGTCGAGCCCGACTTTCGGCAAAAGCTGTTTGACGGCATCCGAAACCTGGATCACGTTGGCGCCGGGCTGCCGCTGGATGTTCAGGATCAGCGCGGGCGCCGTGTCGGCCCACGCCGCGAGATTTTTGTTCTCGGGCGCCATGATCACGTTGGCGACGTCCGAGAGACGCACCGGCGCAGCGTTCAAATAGGCGACGACGATGTTCTTGTAGCCATCGACGTCGCTGATCTGATCGTTGGCGTTGATCGACGATGACCGCGTCGGTCCGTCGAAGCTTCCCTTCGGAGAATTGATGTTGGCATTGCTGATCGTCGTGCGCAGGTCATCGATGTTGAGCCCGTATTTCGCGAGGGCGCGCGGATTGAACTGGATGTGCACGGAAGGCCGCTGGCCGCCGGAGATGCTCACGACGCCGACGCCCGGCAGCTGCGCGATTTTCTGCGCGAGCCGCGTGAAGCTCAAATCCTCGACGTCCGTGAGCTTCAAGGTCTGCGAGGTGACCGCGAGCGTCATGATGGGCGCATCTGCCGGATTGAACTTCGCGTAGGTGGGTGGCGTCGGCAGATCGTTGGGCAGCACGTTGTTGGCCGCATTGATCGCCGCCTGCACCTCCTGCTCGGCAACGTCGAGGCCGAGATCGAGGCTGAACTGCAGCGTGACGACGGAGGCGCCGGCGGAACTCGCGGACGTCATTTGATTCAGGCCCGGCATCTGCCCGAACTGCCGCTCGAGCGGCGCCGTCACCGACGAGGTCATGACTTCCGGACTCGCGCCGGGGTAGAACGTCTGCACCTGGATCGTGGGATAGGCGACCTCCGGCAGCGAGGAGAGCGGCAGGAAGCGGAAGGCGAACGCGCCCGACAGCAGTACCGCCGCCATCAGCAGCGAGGTCGCCACCGGCAACTGGATGAACAGCCGGGACGGATTCATGGCTGTTGCGGCGGTGGCTGGTTCTGCTGTTCCTGGCGGTGCTGGCGCCGGCGTTCGCGGCGCGCGTCCGCGTCGGCGTCGGCGCCACTCCCGCCGGGCGCATCCCCCGTCGGTGCTCCGGGGCGACCGCCGCCTCCGCCGTGCCGCCGTACCCCGGCCGCGGTGTCGGGCAACCCACCCTTGCCGGCGGGACTCTGCGGTGCCGGAATGTTCACGTGCGCGCCGTCGCGCAGACGATCGACGCCGTCGGTGACAACCCGGTCCCCGGGCGAGAGACCCGCTAGAGCCGCGTACCAATCCCCGTCCTGCGTGCCGACGGTGATCGGATGCACGCTCACGGTGTTGTCCCGATCGACGAGATAAACATAGGTTCCGGGCGCACCGTGCTGCACGGCCGCGACCGGCACGGTGATGACATCCTTGAGCGTGTCCAACATCAGCACGACGTTGACGAACTGGCTCGGAAACAGCGCATCCGCGGCATTGTCGAAACTCGCGCGCAACTTGACCGTACCGGTCGTCGTGTCCACTTGATTGTCGATCGCGGCGAATTCGCCGACCGCAATCTGGCGCACGTTCGCGCGGTCGAACGCGACGACCGGCAGCCCCGCGCCGGCGCGGACCCGCGCCATGATGCTGGGCAGGCTGTCCTCCGGCACCGAGAAGATCACCGATATCGGATTTTGAAGCGCGATGACGAGGATTCCCGTCGCGGCGGCCGCCTGCACGTAGTTTCCCGGATCGACGAGCCGCAGCCCGACGCGACCGTCGACGGGTGCGACGATGTGGCAATACGCCAGGTTCAATTGCTGCGCCTTGACTTGTGCGCGGTCGATATCGACAGCGGCCTGATCCTGCTGAACCGTGAACGCCTGATCCTCGGCGGTCTGCTTTTGGATCGACTGCTGCCGTGCGAGCGTTTCGTAGCGCTTCAGGTCCATTTGCGCCTGCCTGAGAACGGCTTCATCCCGGGCGAGCTGCGCTCGATCCTGCTCGAGCGCGACCTGGTAGGGCCGGGGATCGATCTGGGCGAGAAACTGGCCCTTGCGCACCGCTTGACCCTCCTTGAACCCCACCGACATCAGCAGCCCCGAGATCTGGCTGTTGACCGTGACGGTCGACAGCGGCGTCACCGTACCGAGCGCGCGCAGACTGACATGAACGTCGCCCCGTCCGATGGTCGCGACACCGACCGATTGCGGGCCGGCGGCATCGCCGAAGCGACCGCGGCGTGCGACGGGCTGCCTCAAAAAGGTCATCGATTCGAACGCCGCCCCCGCGATCACGGCAAGGATCACGACGATCCAGAACCAGCGCCACGGCCACCGGCTGCCCGGTTCTCCGGGTCTCAAATTCGCGGTGCCGGCGAGGGAAGCGTCGCTCGGCTCGGGCAGAGATTCCATGGCCGCAATGATTCCATGCGCGGCCGGCTCAATGCCAGGGCGCGACCCCATAAAAGTCCGCCCGCCGATGCAAAGAAGAGTCAGGCCGGCGTCAAGCGGCGCCGAACAGACCCGCCGATATATTCACGGCGAAGCCCAGTATGGAGGCGTTGAAAAGGAAGGAAATCAGCGTATGCGCGAGCACGAGCCGGCGGATCGACTGCTGCGTGGTCGATACGTCGGAGGTCTGGCATGCCGCCGCGATCGTGAACGAGAAATACGCGAAGTCCCAGAACACCGGCATGGGCGTGTTGGGGAACGTCAAGGGCCGCGCCTGCGGCTTCGCGCGATAATACCGGTCGGCATACTGCGACGTGAAGATCATCGGCACCAGCAGCCAGGAATCCACGACCGTCAAGGCGCCGAGCAGCACGTGTCCGACGCGCATGGGTCCGGCGACCTGCTTGATCGTCGCGAGCAACGCCACGATCGCCGCCAGGCTCAGCAGGGCGGCGGCCGTCACGATGATGAGCACCACGGACGCGCTCTCGTCCTCCTCGCTGAACCGCACGCAAATCTGCTGCGCGGTGAGCCGGCTCATCCACAGGTATAGGAGACCGAGGAACAGGACGACACCGCAATTCCAGGCGGCCAGCAAGCGGGTGATCGACGGCCAGGCGCCGGGCAACGCGAAATAGATCAATACACCGGTCGAGAACGAGATCCAGAGCCGCGGGTGGGCGGAGAAAAGCTTTTTCATGGTCGGCTCGCGGCAGCAAAGGTCGGCTCGCGGCAGCAAAGTTTCGGCGCGCGGTCGAGCATGGTAATGTGCGGGGCTGCCGCCCGCAATGGCGGCTTCGTGAACAATCGGTGGACATGTGATCAGAGAAAAACTGTTGAACCGAAAAGTCATCTGGTTTGCGATCGCGTTGGGCTTCGTTCTACTGATCTTATTCGTGCGCCATGTCCAGCACAAACAACAAGCACCCGCCGACGCCGCCGCGCGCGGCGGCGGTGGAGCGCGGGGCGGTCAGGAACCCCCCGTCGCGGTCGCCTTCGCCCAGGTCGCGAACGGCGACATCCAGGTGCGCGTTCCCGCGCTCGGCACGATCACGCCGCTCGCGACCGTCACGGTCAGGACGCAGATCAGCGGCATCCTGCAGAAGATCCTGTTCACCGAGGGTCAACTCGTGCATCAAGGCGATGTTCTCGCCCAGGTCGACTCCCGGCCCTACGAAGCGGCGGTTCAGCAAATGCGCGGCAACCTGCGGCGCGATCAGGCGCTGCTTGCGGACGCCAAACTCGACCTCACGCGTTATGCAGCGCTCGTCAAGGAGGACTCGATCGCCGCCCAGCAGCTCGACACCCAAAAAGCGCTCGTCGATCAATACGAGGGAACGATCGAGTCCGATCAGGGTCAGCTGAACACGGCCCTCGTGAACCTGCAATTTACGCGCATCGTCTCGCCGGTCGGCGGCCGTGTGGGACTGCGTCAGGTCGACCAGGGCAATTACGTCACGCCGGGCGACGCGAACGGCATCGTCGTCGTCAATCAGATCCAGCCCATCACGGCGATCTTCCCGATACCGGAGGGCAATGCCGTCGGGGTGTTGCGCCGCATGCAGAACGGGGGAACGCTCGCCGTGGAGGCCTTCGATCCGAATGGCGCGAAACTTGCCGACGGCAGGCTGTTGACCCTCGACAACTCGATCGATACCACCACCGGAACCATCAAGCTGCGCGCCGAGTTCGCGAACAAGGACGGGACGCTGTTCCCGAACCAATTCGTGAACATCGCTTTGGACCTCGATCTGCTCAAGAACCAGATCATCATCCCGAACTCCGCGGTTCATCGGGGAGCCCCCAAGGGAACGCTCACCGACTTCGTGTATGTCGTCAATCGCGACGACACCGTATCGGTGCGCCCCGTGGCGCTCGGCGTGGCGGACGGGGACCGGATGGCCGTGAATTCGGGACTCGCCGTCGGCGAGCGCGTCGTGACGGAGGGCGGCGATCGCCTGCGCGACGGCGCGCAGGTCGACATCAACGACGGCTCGCCGGCCGCCAAACCGCCCGCACGCTCCGGCGCGCCGGATGCCGCGCAACGCGCGCCGAAGCGGCGTCCTCCATCGCAATGAGCGGTCGTGAGCGCTTCGGCGCATGAATCCGTCGCGGATCTTCATCCTGCGGCCCGTGGCGACCACGCTGCTCATGGTCGCCCTGCTCGGCGTCGGCATCATCGCCTTCCTCCAGCTGCCGCTGTCGGCGCTGCCCGAGGTCGCCTATCCGACGATACAGGTCCAGACCTTCTATCCGGGCGCGAGTCCCGAGGTCATGACCTCGGCGATCACCGCCCCGCTCGAGAAACAGTTCGGCCAGATGCCGGGACTCAACCAGATGTCCTCGACGAGTTCGGCGGGCGCATCCGTGATCACACTGCAGTTCAACCTGTCGCTCGCCATCGACGTCGCCGAGCAGGAGGTGCAGGCCGGCATCTCGGGGGCGCAAAATCTGCTGCCGCAGGATTTGCCGGCGCCGCCGATCTATGCCAAGGTCAATCCCGCCGACGCGCCCGTGCTCTCGCTCGGGGTGAGCTCCAAGGTCATGCCCCTCACGCAGGTCGAGGATCTCGCCGACACCCGCATCGCACAGAAAATATCCCAGTTGAAGGGCGTCGGCGTCGTCAGCATCAGCGGCGGCCAGCGTCCGGCGGTGCGCGTCATCGTGAATCCGAAGACGCTCGCGGCCTACGGGCTGAACCTCGACGACCTGCGCACGACGATAGGCAACGCCAATCAGAACGGTCCCAAGGGCACGCTCGACGGTCCCGCTCTCGCGTACACCGTCAACACCAACGACCAGATCTCGAGCGCGGAGGATTACGGCGCGATCGTGATCGCCTACCGCAACAACGCGCCCGTCCGCCTGCGCGACGTGGCGACCCTGGTCGCCGGCGCCGAAAACGCGAAGCTCGGCGGCTGGATGAACAAGACGGCGGCGCTCATCGTGAACGTGCAGCGTCAGCCGGGCGCGAACGTCGTCGACGTGGTCAACCGCATTCAGGAGTTGCTGCCGTCGCTGCGCGCGGCGCTGCCCGCCGGGGTCGACGTCGCCGTGCTCACCGACCGCACCACGACGATTCGCGCCTCGATCGACGACGTGGAGTTCGAGCTCGCACTCGCGGTCGCGCTCGTCGTGCTCGTGATCTACCTGTTCCTGCGCAACGTCCGCGCGACCTTCATCCCGAGCCTTTCCGTGCCGCTTTCCCTGGTCGGCACCTTTGCGGTGATGTATCTGGCGAATTTCAGCCTGAATAATCTCACGCTGATGGCGCTCACGATCGCAACCGGATTCGTCGTCGACGATGCGATCGTGATGATCGAAAACATCGCGCGCTTCATCGAACTCGGCGAGGCGCCCATCGATGCGGCGCTCAAGGGCGCGGGCCAGATCGGCTTCACGATCATCTCCTTGACGATCTCGCTGATCGCGGTGCTGATCCCGCTGCTGTTCATGCAGGACGTGGTCGGCAGATTGTTCCGGGAATTCGCCGTCACACTCGCGGTCACGATCCTGATCTCGGCCGTCGTGTCGCTCACGCTCGTGCCGATGCTTTGCGCGAAGCTGCTCAAGCACGAGCCGGCGAAACCGGACGGCGCCTCCGGTGCGGGCGCCACGGGCCGCTGGTTCCAATCTCTGATCGATTGGTACGGCCGCAGGCTGCTGTGGGTGCTCGATCATCAGCGTCTCACGCTGAATTTCGCGCTCGCGACGCTCGCCCTCACGGCGCTGCTCTACGTCCTGATTCCGAAGGGATTCTTTCCCAGCCAGGATACCGGCATCATCCAGGGCGTCTCCGAGGCAACCGAGGCGATTTCCTATGCCGGCATGGCCGAGCGCCAGCAGGCGCTCGCCGCCGCGATCCTGCGGGATCCCGACGTCGCGAGCCTCGCCTCGTTCATCGGCATCGACGGCAACAACGTCACGCTCAACAGCGGCCGGTTTCTGATCAATCTCAAGCCGCGCGGCGCGCGCAGCGCGACGGTGAGCGACGTCATCGCGCGCCTGCGCAACGAGACCGCGGATCTCCCGGGCATCACGCTCTACATGCAGCCCGTACAGGATCTCACCCTCGACAACACGATCAGCCGCACGCAGTACCAATTCACGCTCGAGAGCGCCGATGCGGTCGCGCTCTCGAGCTGGACGCCGAAGCTCGTGGCGGCGCTGCGCGCACTGCCGCAGCTTGCCGACGTCGTCAGCAACCAGGAGGACGACGGCCTCGCCGCGTACGTGACCATCGACCGGGACAGCGCGGCGCGCCTCGGCGTGAGCGTCGGCACGGTCGACAATGCGCTCTACGACGCGTTCGGCCAGCGCATCGTCTCGACGATCTTCACCCAGTCGAATCAATACCGGGTGATCCTCGAGGCGAACCCCGCCGAATACCGCTCGGTGGCATCGCTGGAATCGATCTACGTCCCCTCCGCGGTCGGCGGCCAGGTGCCGCTCTCGGCCATCGCCAAGGTGAGCGTCCAGAGCCGCCCGCTGCTCATCAATCACCTCGCGCAGTTCCCCTCGACGACGGTCTCGTTCAATCTCGCCGACGGAGTTTCACTCGGCGCCGCGGTGGATGCGATCGAGGCCGTCGAGAGCGCGACAAATCAGCCGGCGAGCATCCGCACGACCTTTCAAGGCGCGGCCCTCGCGTTCCGCAGCAATCTCACGAACGAGCTGCTGTTGCTGGTGGCGGCGGTCCTCGTGATGTACATCGTGCTCGGCGTGCTCTACGAGAGCTTCGTGCATCCCATCACGATCCTCTCGACGCTGCCTTCGGCCGGCATCGGCGCGCTGCTCGCGCTGATGCTTGCCGGCGAGGACCTCACGATCATCGCGCTGATCGGCATCATCCTGCTGATCGGCATCGTCAAGAAGAACGCCATTCTGATGATCGATTTCGCGATCGACGCCGAACGCAAGGAGGGCTTGTCCGCACGGGAGGCGATCTATCAAGCCTGCCTGCTGCGCTTCCGGCCGATTCTCATGACCACCGTGGCGGCGATCTTCGGCGCGCTGCCCCTGATGTTCGGCACGGGAACGGGTTCCGAGCTGCGCCACCCGCTCGGCGTCAGCATCGTCGGCGGCCTGCTGGTGAGCCAGGTGCTCACGCTGTTCACGACCCCCGTGATTTATCTCGCGTTCGACCGCCTCGCAAAGCGCTACCAGCCGCGGACACTGCCGGCATGAACATCTCCCGGCCCTTCATCGAGCGCCCCGTTGCGACGATTCTGCTGACGGCCGGGGTCGCGCTGTCCGGCATGATCGGCTTCGCTTTCCTGCCCGTCGCGCCCCTGCCGAAGATCGATGCGCCGGCGATATTCGTGTCGGCCTCGCTGCCCGGCGCGAGTCCCGAAGTCATGGCGAGCACGGTCGCCACGCCGCTCGAGCGGCACTTGGGAGCGATCGCCGACGTCGACGACATGACCTCCTCGAGCAACGTCGGCAATACCAGCATCCAGCTCACGTTCGGTGCGGACCGCGACATCAACGGCGCGGCGCGCGACGTACAGGCGGCGATCGTCGCGGCGCGGGCCGACCTGCCCTCCTCGATGCCGCGCAGTCCCTCGTACTTCAAGATCAACAGTTCTGCCTTCCCGGTGCTCGCGATCACGATGACGTCCGACGTGCTCACGCAGGGCCAGATCTACGACGCCGCGGACGCCGTGATCTCGCAGCGGCTCTCGCAGATCAAAGGAGTCGGCGGCGTGAACGTCAGCGGCAGCGCGCTGCCTGCCGTACGCGTCGAGATCGATCCGATGGCGCTCGCGAAATACGGCATCGGACTGCAGGACGTGCGCGCCGCGATTTCGAACGCGAACGCGAACTCGCCGAAGGGCGCGATCGAGACCGACCGCCTGCACTACCAGATCTACACGAACGACAATGCGCGCGATGCGGACCCGTACCGGCGGCTGATCATCGCCAACCGCAACGGCGCGACGGTGCGGCTCGGGGACGTCGCGGTCGTGACCGACATGCAGGACGGGGCGACCGAGAATTTGCGCACCTACGGCCTCTACAACGGCAAGGCCGCGGTTTCAGTGCTGATCTTCCAGCAGCCGGGCGCGAACATCGTCGAGATGGTCGACGCGATCAAAGCCGAACTGCCGCAGCTCAAGGCATCGATAGATCCGAAGATCGACCTGGTCGTGATCTTCGACCGCTCGGTGACGATCCGCGGCTCGCTGCATCAGGTCGAACAGACGCTCGTGCTCGCGGTTATCATGGTGATCCTCGTCGTATACGTGTTCTTGAACAGCGTGCGTGCGGCCCTGATCCCGGCGATCGCGGTCCCCGTGTCTCTGATCGGAACGTTCGGCATCATGTACCTGCTCGGTTTCAACGTCGACAACTACTCGCTGATGGCGCTCACGATCGCCACGGGCTTCGTCGTCGATGATGCCATCGTCGTCATGGAAAACACGATGCGGCACGTCGAGGACGGAATGTCCGCGATGCAGGCGGCGCTGCAGGGCGCCCGCGAGGTCGGCTTCACCGTCGTGTCGATGAGCTTGTCCCTGATCGCGGTGTTCATCCCGTTCATGCTGTCCGGCGGAATCGTCGGCATCCTGTTCCGGGAGTTCACGATCACCTTGTCGGTCGCGATACTCATCTCGCTCGCGATCTCGCTGACGACCACGCCCATGATGTGCGCGCGCCTGCTCGGGCGCCGTCCGGGCTCCGGCCGCGAACGTCCCGCCACGCGGTTCGCGAGGAGCTTCGACCGCGGCTTCGCCGTCCTGCGCCGGGACTACGAAATCACGCTGGCCTGGGCCTTGCGGCATCCGCGCACCATCATGGCGGGGCTTGCCGCGACCGTCGCGCTCAATGTGTTCCTGATCATCGTGATTCCGAAGGGTCTGTTTCCGCAGCAGGACACCGGGCAACTGCAGGGCGGCCTGCGCGGCGATGCCACCGCGTCGTTCCAGCTGATGAAGGCGAAGCTGCAGGAGGCTGCCCACGTGATCCAGTCGGACCCCGACGTGCGCAACGTGACGGGCACGGTCGGCGGCAGCGGCTTCGGGCCGTTCGGCGGCGGCGGCGGCAATGCCAACGTGAGCGTCACCCTCAAACCGCTCAAGGACCGCAGCGCTTCGGCCGATCAGATCGTCGCCAGGCTCCGGCCCAAGCTCGCCAAGATCACCGGCGTACGCACGTTCCTGCAGGCCGTTCAGGACTTCGGCGGCGGCGGCGGCCGCTCGGCCAATGCGCAATACCAATACACGCTGCTCGGCGACGACTTGGGCGAGCTTCGCTCCTGGTCGCAGAAGATCCGCCTCGCGCTGCAGGACGCGCCGGAAATCACCGACGTCGACACGGATCTGCAACCGGGCGGTCTCGAGGCGGATCTCGTCGTCGATCGCGACACCGCATCGCGCCTCGGTTTGTCGGAGGTGCAGATCGACAACGCGCTCGCCGACGCCTTCTCGCAGGCCCAGGTCTCGACGATCTACAATCCCTTCAGTCCGCAGCAGTATCACGTCGTCATGGAAGTGGCGCCGCAGTTCTGGCAGAGCCCGGAAATCCTGCGTGCGCTCAACATCAGCACCGCCGCGGGCGCGGTCAGCGGGACGCAGGCGACACAGGCCGTTGCCGGCACGACATCGATCGGGAGCGCGGCATCCGGCACCCCGGCAACCGGGCGCGCGACGACCGGCGCAGCGAGTTCCTCGGCGAGCACCACGGCCGCCGACACGGCCCGCAACCTCGCCGCCAATTCCCTCGCGAACGCCGGTCGCGGCAATACCTCCACGGGCTCGGCAGTCAGCACGAGCGCGGAAACCGTCGTGCCTTTCGCCGCGTTCAGTCACTTCGCCTCGAAAACGACGCCGGTGACCGTGAACCACACCGGCACCTCCGTGTCCACGTCCATCGCCTACAACCTGCCCGAGGGCGAGGCTCTCAGCGTCGCCCAGGCGGCGATCGTGGCGACGATGAACCGCATTCACGTGCCGGTCGGCATTCACGGCGCGGCCTACGGCACCGCCAAGATCTTCCAGCAGAGCGTGACGAATCTACCCTGGTTGCTGCTCGCCGCCCTCGTTGCGATCTATCTCGTGCTCGGCGTGCTCTACGAGAGCTTCAGCCAGCCGATCACGATTCTCTCGACCCTGCCGTCGGCCGGCGTCGGTGCGCTGCTCGCGCTGCTCGTGACCGGCACCGACTTCAGTCTCATCGCCTTCCTCGGCATCCTGCTGTTGATCGGCATCGTCAAGAAGAATGCGATCATGATGATCGATTTCGCACTGGAGGCGGAACGCACGCTCGGTCTCGACGCCATGGCGGCCATCTCCCGCGCCTGCTCGCTGCGTTTCCGGCCGATCATGATGACGACCTGTGCCGCGATCGCCGGCGCACTGCCGCTCGCGATCGCCTACGGCGAGGGCACGGAAATTCGCCGGCCGCTCGGCATCGCGGTGGTGGGCGGCCTCGTCGTCAGTCAGCTCCTCACGATCTACACGACGCCGGTCGTCTATCTGTACGTGCATCGCTATTGGAAAGGCCGGCGGCGCGTGGGCAAAATCGAGGATGGATTGCAGGACTACGGCCGGGTGATTACTCCATGAACTCTCTTCGAGGGATGCGCCTGTTGCGGTGCTCGGCCGGGTGCACGCTCGCCGTCGCGCTCGCGGCCTGTGCCGTCGGGCCCGACTACCGCCGGCCGCAGATCGCGACGGCGCCGGACTTCAAGGAAGCGAACGGCTGGAAGCCGACCGAACCGGCCGATGTGCTCGACCACGGGCCCTGGTGGGCGATTTTCGCGGATTCGACGCTCGATGCGCTCGAGGCGAAGATCACCGTCTCGAATCAGAACGTGCAAGCCGCGGCGGCGGCGGTCGATCAGGCGCGGGCGCTCGTGCGCGAGTCACGCGCGGCGTTCTGGCCGACGATCGGCGTGAGCGCCGGCCGTAACCGTGGCTCCACGGACGGCTCGCCGACCGTGAATACGGACGTCGTCGCCGCCAGCGGCACCTGGACCCTCGACCTGTGGGGCCAAACCCGCCGCAACGTCGAGAGCCAGCGCGCCAACCTGCAAAGCAGCGAGGCCGCGCTCGCCCTCACGCGGCTGACGGCGCAGAGCGATCTGGCGACCGATTATTTTCAGTTGCGCGCGCAGGACCAGCTGCAACGCTTGCTCGACGACACGGTCACCGCTCAGCAACGATCGCTGAAGATCACGCAGAGCCGCTATCACTATGGCGTCGCCGCGAAGGCGGACGTGGTGAGCGCCGAGGCCCAGCTGCTGCAGAGCCAGGCGCAGCAGGTCAATGCCGCGATCCAGCGCGGGATCCTCGAACACGCCATCGCCGTGCTGACCGGCGATGCGCCTTCGACATTTTCGCTCGAGAAGGCCTCGATGCGGCCCGATGTGCCCACCGTGCCGGCCGGCGTGCCGTCGACCCTCCTCGAGCGCCGCCCGGACGTGGCCGAGGCGGAACGCAAGGTTGCGGCGGCGAACGCCGGCATCGGCGTCGCCAAGGCCGCATTTTTTCCGAGTTTGACGCTCTCCGGATCGGACCAATACGCGGCGCGCACCTTGGGCAAGCTGTTCGAAGTGCCGAATCGCATCTGGTCCGTGGGGCCCGAACTCGCCGAGACGCTCATCGACGGCGGCCTGCGCCGCGCGGAGGTTGCCGCCGCGCGCGCGCTCTACGATCAGAGCGTCGCCAACTATCGGCAAACCGTGCTGACGGGCTTGCAGCAGGTCGAGGATCAACTCGTTACCTTGCGTGTGCTCGAGACGCAGGCCGTGATCGAGGAGGCC
>Ga0302320_10003086_pt1 | contig 38842 bp, 24 predicted proteins | sample Bog_T0_3_FD_202130 | JGI IMG/M metagenome (GOLD analysis project Ga0302320, IMG submission 202130) | Peat permafrost microbial communities from Stordalen Mire near Abisko, Sweden - Bog_T0_3 | ecosystem: Environmental > Terrestrial > Soil > Wetlands > Peat | place: Sweden: Abisko, Stordalen Mire... | reverse complement strand
CGAGCCGAGCCTGTCTAGGCTCGCCTCGATTGCTGGTGCGACTCGCTCGGGTCGATGGTTGGTATTCCACAACCTTGTGGTGAAACAATGTCGCTGCGCGCGATTGCCGCAACTGCAAGTTCTGCCTGCGGCAAAGCACTTCGCTCATCCGTCTTTTCCAGGCGTCTTTGATCCAACGCAACGAATAATGCCGAGAATCTAGTCAACTTTGAGAGGGGCGTTCGAATCCGATCTTCTGTAAAGCAACTTGCATCTGGGCTCCAACGAATCATCTTTCGGGATGGACAATCGCAGATTCATAAGGGACTGAATTGATTTGAGTCTTCCACTGAAGCTCGACTTGAGTCGGCGGGAGGTAAAAGCGATGAAAGTTACACAAGCAGTTGACTGGCGTTATCTGATGTCACATGGTGCGCTCATGCTGTGCTTCGGATTGGCGGCCTGTACGTTGGCCTCATTCATGGCCACCCCGGCAGTTGCCCAAATCGGCTACGCAATTGCGGTCCTCCTCTTAGCCATATGCCTCTTGATTTCAGGAATCTACTTTGGAGTGGCTGTATACCGTGAGCGGCACCATCTCGGCATCTTCAATTATTTTACAGCCGGGCTCTTATCGATCGGCGCCTGGTCGGTCATGTGGCTAATTCGCTCCGCGCCGATTGATTTGCGCCTATTGAGTCTCCTCGCCGGCATGCAAGGTGCTGTTTTGTCCCTGTGGTATCTTCGGCTGGCGCTCCATCTGAAAGCCTTTCCAGTAAAGGCGACCTTACTGAGTATCGTCGCAGCTACAACGTCATTTCTCGCAATGGTGCTGTCGACACAATTCCAGCCCTCTCTACTTAGCGCAGTTGCTGTTACTGCCTATTTTTCGATGTTCATAGGAATACAGATACTCCTTACCGGAATGTATCTCTATCGTGACCTTGAGATGGAAGTTGAAACCCTTTCTTACACCCAATTCAGAAGATCCGTGCCGCGCACTACCATTGACCCACTTGCGTCCGCAGTGCAGCCCATTATCGCCCAGCCGAGTCTCGATGAGAGCCCGTTAAGAGCGCCTGCTAACTGAAGTCATTGGCAATCACAGCGCCTTCAGTACCGATCACCGCACCCATTAGAGAGCGCGTAAACTAAACACACCTCGAAGCTAGACAATCCTCTTTGCCGATGGCGCATCTCAGATGTTCACCACTGAAGCGCCGGTCCTCTGGCTTGTTCAGTCATGCAAGCACAGCTCTTCTTTGGTCCCGTCGCAGATGCTGAGCGGCGACGCATTACAGGTAGGAAAGCTTCCGATAACATACATTGACAAGAGACATGTATCCAAAGGATAGCACTTACAACATTTTACAGTCAGCTTACAAGACTTTACACAGCATTTGACATCGAACAATCAGATCAACGCCACAACGACAGTACTATTCGCCTATGCGGTAATGCCGCACAAGCACTGTGAACTGAATCAGATCCGCTCTCGAAGATGGTCCGATCATGGAGTCAAAGGGGCAACACGGTGCGGATTCTTCACTGAACATGAGTGGTACGCAATAAGAAAGGAATAGGTGCGATGAACCGGTTAGTCAAGAAGACCCTCAGTATCAAGTTAATGCTCTTCGCTTTGGTCGTAATTGAAACTTCTCCACTGCCATTGATGGCGATTCCGGCATTTGCCCGGAAGTACCACACAGCGTGCGCGACATGCCACAGCAACTGGCCCGAGTTGAATGACTTTGGACGTGCATTCAAGATCAATGGCTTCAAGTTCCCGAAAGACGACGATGATTTCGTCAAGGAGCCGCCGCTTGTACTCGGCGCGGAGGCGCAGAAGGATAACTTTCCTCACTCGATTTATCCGGGAGAGCTTCCGCTACTCCCCATAGCCTTTCGTTATTCCGGCTATTTCTCTTACAACACCCCACAGCCGGATGCAGTGGCGGCTGAAACCAGTTACTTGCCGAAAACGGAACTCTTCCAACCCAACACATTCACTGTTCTAGCGGCAGGAAGCTTTGGCCCTTCGCTCGCATTCTGGATTGACGACGACCTCTCGACAGGCGGCTCAGGCGCCGACGGAGGGTTGGGAGACGGATACATCAAGGCGAACGACTTTCTTGGCCACTATCTGCATATTCCTCGGAACGATCTCAATGTCCGCTTTGGGCAGTTTGAACTCGATCTCCCGTTTACTCAGGCGCGAACCATTAATCTGACCGATTATGCAATCTACGACGAGACAGCCTATGTGAACTTCTCGGGCACTGGACCCTTCGTTGGAACATCTGCCAACCTCTTTAACTTCGCTAGTACGCAAAGGGGTGTTGAGCTAGGCGGATTCCCGCATCGGGGATATACGTGGTGGTCTGCTGCGCTGATTGATGGGGCCAACTCCTCAGGCACCATCAATCATAAGGACGTCTATGTCAATCTAGGACAGCGGTTCGATCTTGAAAGGGATCCGAAGATACGCGAACAAGTTCAGGCGGCAGGCACTGCCGGTGTGCATGACCATACTTCGATTCGATTCAACGGCTTCGCGTATATCGGAAATAACGAACTGAATCATGGCGGTTCTCTGATTCCAGGATTACCTTCGATCCATGAACCGTTCTATCGAGCGGGTGGCGCCTTCAACTATAAATTCCGCGGCAACTTCTCCCTCTGGGGACTCTATCTGCACGCCCACGATTCGAACAAAGCAGTGAACGCCGCGAGCACGGGTTTTGCTCCCATCACGCCAGTAACCTACTCCGGAGGTTTTCTTGAAGCGGAGTACTGGCTCTATCCATGGCTCATTGCCCAAATGCGTTACGACGGAGTTAACTCTCCAACAGATCGATTGAATGGGGTCTCGCGCTATGATACGCGCAGCATGTATAGCCCGGCATTGCAAGCCCTGGTGCGCCCAAATATCAAGCTGGAGTTGCAATACACTTTCAATTACCAACAACCCGTCCCCGGATCGGTCAACTTCTACCGCGCGAACCAACTCCTTTCTGGGGTGGACTTTGTCTTCTAACATTGAGGTTTGCCGATAGTTCGAATATTGCGGTGCCGGCACGGCGTGAATCAACCCTCGTATGTTAAGACAGATCGTGGGCCTGTCGAAGCGCAGGTCCACGATCCAGTGGATACGCTTGCGGGTTAAATGTTGGCGGTCGACTCTCACTATCTAATATCCTCGGCGCATGTAACATCCCCGCCGTCTCGTCGCGGCAGATCCTCAATTAGAAGTCGATGGAACTCCGATCAGCATTGTCGGTTGACATGTGCGCATGACACCATCCGGATTTCCATTTCTATAATCAATTCACCGCGACAGCCACACCTGACACTAGAACTGTTTACAACATTTTACAGGGACCTTACAAGACTTTACGTTGTAATTGCGGGGCAGCAAATAACTACAAACCGACACCCACGTACTATGCAAGCAGGATTGACCGCGAAAGATGCGGGGTTCGCAGAGATTCATAAGTCACAGCATAACCCTGCGCCGTGAGTTCGACCCTGAAGGAGAGATGACAATGACAATGCTGAAAATGACCACGATGTCAATAGTTACATCGATGAGCTTGGGGCTTCTTGTAAACTCCGCGTGGGCAGGAGATGTGAGGGGGAAGGTCTCCGTGCAAGGACTACGTTCGCCACAGGACATTGCCGTCTATATTGACAGCGTTCCGGGCAAGACATTTCCCCCGCCAACAGATCACATCTTCGTTGACCAGAGTCACCTGGCCTTCGCTCCCCATGCCGTCGTGGTACTCCAGGGGACAACTGTTGAGTTCAAGAACGACGACAGTGTGGGACACAATGTGTACTGGCCGGCGATCAATCACGACAAGAAGATGGCCCACAATATGGGCACCTGGCCGCAGGGATTATCCAAACCTTTCACATTCACAACCGTAGGTAACGTTCCGCTGCTCTGTAACGTCCACCCCGAAATGTCAGGGCAAATCTTTGTCGTGCCGACTCCGTATTATGCGATCACCGACAAAGAAGGCGGTTTCACAATCCGGAATGTCCCTCCCGGTCAGTACACCCTGAAGACCATGAGCGACTCGGCGAAGCCGGCAACTCAGACCGTGTCTGTAGGTCCGGGTGCAGTCAGCGTTACTTTGACAGTGACAAAGTAACTCGTTTGCATTCGAATGGCGTCGAAGACACTGGTTGCGGTCGGTCAGCGGTCATGCGTTCTGTACCGACCGTACCTAATACAGTCACTCAACTTATGGCGTTCTGACGGCATAACAGACGACGAATATCAATCGAGTTAGCCGTTTGAGCCCCATCTGAAGCAATGGTTGTGTTCCTGGCGTGACGAACGTCAACTAGTGCAAGAAGGCATTTCTCTTCTGCAAGAGGCCGACAGATCTCGCCTGGGATCCCGCGATTCTTGCGGGAGAGCAAGTTGTCATTTCCAGGCGGTCGATCGATTCGGCGAGGGAGGAAGAATGCCAGTTAAGCAAATACTACGGGCAATGCGGTGGCTGCCTCATGTGTTTGCTGTCGTGACCGCTCTTGTATTTGCTCTTGCCATTTGGCCCCCAAGAACAAATCTGCAAGAGTGGAAGCCGTCGGTTCGAATGCCCATCGGTATCGAGGCGGTCCATCCAGGCACGCTCACATGGAAGCAACCGATTCTTCCTGCTCAATATACTCAGGCAAGTTGCGGGGCCTGCCATCATGATGATTTGCCTGAGACGCCACGATTGAATCATGGCCGGCAACTGATCGTCAGATTGAATTGTGTTGGCTGCCATCGGCTTCAAAACGTAGACCGACCCGCGATGCTCGGTCCGGACTTGACCAATGTGGGCCGCAAAGTCAGCCGCCAATGGATCTATAAGTGGCTAAGAGACCCGCGCACCGTAACCGATGCGGACGGTAACGTGGTCGTGGATGGCGTAGCCACGAATCCGAGAATGCCGAAGTTTCAGCTAACTGATCTTGAGTTGCGGGCGCTCTCTGCGTACCTCAGCGTTCAAGGTGCAAAGCCTGGGACACATAATGTCGGTCGCGTCACAGCCGCGGGCTCGGCCGGATCAGGAGATGCGGCAGACCAGGGGCAAACGCGGTTCAATCAGATGTTTTGCGTTACATGCCATTCCCTTGCAGTCGATCGCGGCGGAGAAACCACCCTGATCGGCGGCGACATCGGTCCGGAACTGACAAAGGTTGGCAGTAAAGTCAGCCGCGAATGGCTTGTTGAATGGTTACGCAATCCTGAGGGTTATCTGCAACATACAAGAATGCCCCAATATGAATGGTCCGACAAAGATCTGCGCGAGGTCACCGAGTTTATTCTCACAAAGCTTACAGACCCAGATCTTTTGAGGGGGGTGCCTCAATTGGGCCCGCCAACCCCAGACGAGGTCAAGTTAGGCCAGAGGCTGTTTGTCGAGAAGGGATGCGCCGAATGCCACGTAATTTTGGGAGTTGTCCCGCGCAGTGACTTTGGGCCCGATCTTTCCACCCTAGGCATGGCCGGAGGCCCCTTCATTGTTGACGTGGCGTCAGCCAGCAAGTTGCCCGTCCCTCTGCACTTTGTCAAAAGCGATGCAAGGCGCCTTGAAATCGGAGTTTCACGAATTCCACGATCCATGATTGCCTACATCCAGACGAAGATCACAGATCCTGCATCCGTCACCCCCGAAACGCACATGCCAAGGTTTGATTTAAGCAAGGCGGATCTGGACGATCTGACAACTGCTGTGCTGAGCATGAGCGGTCATCCGATATCGCCGGAAGGCTCGGATCAATTGATCATCGAGCATCATCACGCTCAATTTCGGCCAGACGGCGAAATGGGACAACTGTACCAGCGCTACAAGTGTTATCAGTGCCATAGCTTCAAAGGCTTCGGCGGCACTCTTGCCCCGGATCTTTCTTACGAGGGCAGCCGGTCGCGACGTCAATGGCTGGTTGACTTCCTGATGGATCCGCAAACTTTGCGTCCGACACTCACGGTCCGCATGCCTCACTTCAACATGTCACAAAAGGATGCAACCACAATTGCAGATTACATAGTGTCCGACCTTCGCAATCCGAATATCCATTCGACCCCACCCGCCGACAGCGAACTTACGCCGCAAATGGCGGCGCATGGGAAACAGCTCTTTGAAGAGAAATATAAGTGCCAGTCATGCCACACTATCGGATCTTCGGGAGGGTATGTCGGCCCAAGCCTGAATAATGCCGGTAACTGGCTTACTCCGGCATGGGTTGAGGCATGGCTCAGCGATCCGCAAGCGCTGGTGCCGGGAGCGATCGAACCCCGGCAGCCGATTCTTGCTGAAGAACGAAGAGATCTCACCGCTTATCTCATGACGCTCAAGCAGGCCCCGGCAAATAAGAATTCACAAGCTGCAACGGGAGGCCAGCAATGAAACCTATTTCAGTTTTTGCCGCCTTTTTAATTGGCTGTGCCGGATTGGTTGTCCTCATCGACGAGAAGTTGCCATATACGCCCTGCTGGTGCTGGCCGCACAGCCTACAGATATTTGCCAAGCAAAAGACTCTCAGCGAAGGGATGGAATACGTGAGTTATGGTTCCTATGCGTCGGAGGCCGACTGGAACAACCCACAACAAATGATTCCTCTTAATTACGAGCAGGCCCAAGGAAAGCGGATCTTCTATGAACAGTGCGTGTGGTGCCACGCGGATTCCACGCCCGCCGGACCCTCCAATCGCTCCAACGTTTCTCCCGACCCGCCGCTGATGAATGACGGTGCAATCTTAAATGCCGAGAGCGATGCATCGCTTCACAAGATTATCGCGTTTGGGGGTCCCGCCGCGGGAAAGTCGGCCATGATGCCGCCATACGGCCTGTCACTGCGAGACGAAGAGATCGACGACCTGGTCGCATATATCAGAGTCATCGCGACCCCGGAATATCATAAGCCATCCAATAAATCGAGTTGGTTTTGGAGGAACAATCACTGATGAGATTTGAGGGAATTGCATCTTCGACCGCACTCAAGATCCTGTCGGGAGCTATGATGCTTTCCGCGATAACTCAAGCGTTCGGTCAGGTAAGCCCAGACGAGATCACGAACCCGAGGGTGAAGGCCACGGAGGTAAAGTATATCTCTCAACTTACCTCGCTTCACCAATCGATTGAAACTACCCGATTTCCCTATCCCTTCAAGCTGGCCCGGTATTTGAATGCCAAACCAGGTCAAAAGGGAGCCCTGGATTCCGCAGGTATTGAATTTGTGGACTTTCAAGGCCAGATGGTGCTGAAACTCTCCGGGATCTACAGTGCCCGATTTGATGCCAGTCAACTGTCGAGGAATCAGCGCGCCAGCCAGGTGTTTCAGGAGGCTGTCTCTACCATTGTGCGACTCATAACGCGGCAGATACCGCAGGCAAGCGACTATGACAGTATAGGATTTGAGATTATTTACGAGCTACACGATAGCAGCAAAGGTTACGAACGTGAGGGCAAAGAGGCACTGACTGTGGTATTCAGCCGAGAGGATGCTTTCGCCTATGCTGAGCGGGTTACAATTGCGGAGCGGCAGAGTATTCTGAACCACTCCGACATCTTTGTAAACGGAGAGGCATTTGGCCTGGCATTAGGACAGCGGGATCCATTGATCGTGGAGGCACTCGACCGGCCAGCTCTGCGACCGGCAGAGGGGGCAACAGTTTCTGCGCCGTCAAGCACCTCTCAGGTCGATTCCTCTTCCGGGGTCTCTTTATCTTCGGCCGTCTCATTTACGAATGCGGTGTCTGTCACTCAATCAGCCCCGACGTTTGCCGATGCGATGCGGCTGCAAAGAGCGTTTCAGTCGCAATTAGATGCGATAGCAGCGGAAGATGGTGCGAAGCTTCACCTGGCAGAGATAGCTCCGCCAGCCTTCGAAGTTGCCGGCGATCAGACGCTTCTTCACTTTACGTTAAAGAGCACGCTTGGCTTCGATCGAAGCGCAACCTCGATCTACAAGCGCGCAGCGATGAGTTTCGACTTGTTTCTTGCTCCGGAGTTGAGAAGCATTACCAGACGGATTCCGGTCGACCAGGGATTTGACGCGCTCGACTTTTCGGTGCTCGGTCGTTCAGCAACCGAGCAGGTTTCTGGCGAGACAATCGATTACATTTGCCCGTTGGACTCCTTGCGTTCTTTTGTCGCGAATAAGATCACAACCCAGGATTTGATCAACCGGAGTGTCGTCCTTGTGAATGGCGTTCGCATCACCTTGAATCTGCAGTTAGTGGAGTAGATAGGTCGAGCGTGCTTTTCGCGCAGTAACCCGTCTTTTTGGCGCGCCTCAGGTTTACGGGCGGATTGAGGGAGTCTTGTAGCCTTCACGGGCTAGATGGGCTCCCATCTCTGCGTACATCGACTCGTTGCGAGGCTGCCATGTGGCCAAACCATCAACGTATCGGTTGTACATGCAGAATGCGGCGGCTATCAGCACCGCGTCGTGAATCTCGATATCTGTTGCTCCGTGCTCTCGGGCAGCTTCGACGGCAGCGCGGGTTACTTGCTTTCCGCCGCGCTGTACCTGCCCTGCTATGACGAGCAACCGTTTCAACTTTTCGGAGATTGGCGCATGCTCGACATCGGCATAGACCTGCTTGACTACTTCGATGTCACCGAGATGACATGAGGCCGCCGCGCCATGGCTGGTCTGGCAAAAGTAGCAGTCGTTGAGCGAAGAGACATACGTCGCAATCAGCTCACGTTCGCCCTGCGAAAGGCTGTTTGGTTCGTGCAAGAGAATGTGAGCCAACTCTCTCAGCGGCTTTGCTGTCTCCGGCCGAAAGGCGAAAGCGGAACTGATTCCAGGCAGTTGTTCCGGCAATTGAATGTGCGGCATCTTGAGGCTCCTTACTGCTGCTATTTCGTCTGTGGCAGGTACTCCCGGCTCATCGTCACATAGCCTTCTTCTGCTGTCTTCCGGCCGCGCTGCCGGTAGAGTTCCTCATCGTGAGGTTGCCAGGTATCGAGCCCGTCGACGTAGCGGTTGTACATGCAAAATGCGGCGGCTATCAGCACCGTGTCGTGAATCTCCACATCGGTTGCACCGGCCTTTCGCGCCCCCTCGACATCCGCTGTAGTCACGTGCTTGCCGCCTTTTTGCACCTTGCCCGCAATTACCAGTAGAGCCTTCAGCTTCTCAGAAATTGCGGCATGGGCAAAGTCGGCTTTCACTCGAAGCACCAACTCTTCATCCCCGTCAAGGTGCGCCGCGGCGATGGCGCCGTGAACGGTCTGGCAGAAATAGCAGTCATTCAAAGATGAGACGTATGTCGCAATCAATTCACGTTCGCCTGGAGTAAGTGAGTTTGGGGCGTGCAGAAGAACCTCGACCAGCTCGTTGAGAGGCTTGGCGGTCTCCGGGCGGAAAGCCATGGCTGCGCGAATGCCCTGTAATCCTTCGGGAAGATTGATATGCGGCATGTGTTGAATCAGTTCCCTTCATTGGTTAGCGGCGTTTCAATCAGGCGCGCAGTGAGGAATTGATAGAGAGGCAATCCGCAGAGAACGGTGACCACTCCAATCAGCGCCGGCAATGGGTCATGCAGCAGAATTAGCAGGCCTACGATAATGCAAAAGGCAATGAAGACGATAGGCGCAGCAGGAAACCACCATCCACGGACGGCATTTCGCATGCGAAATAGCGTGGAAGCAGTGAGAGCGAGAAAGCACACAGCCGAGAAGATGATATATGCCAGGATGCGATCGAACGCGCCCAAGAGTAGCACGGCGAGCGAGAGGCCTGTCTGCAAGAGAATTGCGTTGACCGGCGTGCCCAGGCGGGAGTGCAGTTTTCCAAAGCTGGGAAAGAACGCGCCTGTCCGAGCCATGGCATAAGTCACGCGTGGCGAGGCCATCGTCAATGCGGCGATTCCGCCAAAGACGCATACGAGTACGCAGAGGGAGAGCACTTTTGCCCCAACCGAACCAAACAAGACCTCGCCAAACTGCGCCACGAATGCCGTATTGGAGGAGATGCGGTCTATTGGCAAGACAGCGAGGAAGGATGCGCTGATGAAGAGATAAATGAGCGTAACCAGGCCGACTCCGCCGAGGAATGCGATTGGCAAGGTGCGGCGTGGATTGCGCACCTCGCCGGCAATCTTGCTGGCTTCCCACCACCCCCCGAAGCTGAAGAAAGCTGCGACGATTCCACCAGCGATGGCAGGAATCACAGGTTCAGCTCCAGAGCGCCGCTCCGCGAGAGGCATCAGGTTGTGGATATGCGCATGTCCAGAAAATACAGTCCACCCTACCAGCGCGAAAAGTACGCAGAGTTTGAGGATGTTGACAAGTGTCATGAGGGAACCGCTCAGCCTGGTTCCCACAAGGTTGATGACGCCGAAGGCGCAGAGAATGCATGCCGGGACAAATGCAATCGCAGCTGCGCTCAGGGCAAGCAACTGCGCTACATAAGCTGTTGCTCCAACAGCCAAGGCCGCCGCCACACCGGGATACATCACGACGGAGCTCATCCAGCCATAGAGAAATGCGATCCTGTCTCCGTAACCTACGCGCAGATAGACATATTCTCCGCCGGACTCAGGGAAGCGAATCGCGAGTTCGGTGTAACAGAGCGCTCCGCACATCGCCATGAACGCCATAGCCACCCAAACAAAACCGAGCAGAAGTGGAGAGCCGAGGGACTTCGCCATTGTTGCGGGAGTCAGAAAAATGCCAAGCGCTATCGACTCGCCAACGACGATTGCAATCGCGGCGGGAAGGCCAAACTGCCGGTGTAAGAACGATCCAGGGGAAGACACGGCGGACACTCCGCAATTAGCAGAACACGGGCGGCAGCAGAATCGCAGCCTCATATTGGTGGAGGAAATACTCAACCGAACGATGGATGGCGCAAGTTAGATTGCGGCTGTAGGATTCAACTCGGTCAAGCTTCCCCTTGCCCACCTACGACCATTGATCCCGCTCGACCAACCAACTTCGGCCGATCACACCGGTCTTTCCCGGAGGCTTCTACCATGCGGAGACTTGTATCTGTCCTCTGTCTCGCCATTTTTTACAGCTTCTCATCGATGCTGGCACAAACCCCCACCGCAGCAGTGTCAGGAATTGTGAATGACTCACAAGGGGCACTTGTAGAGGGTGCGGAAGTCGAGGTAACAAGTACAACGCAAAGCACGACACGCGAAGGTGTTACGAATTCGGACGGCTCCTATTCGATTCCGAATCTTCTGCCCGGAGAGTACCGGGTGCAGGTAAGCTCAAAGGGATTCGCAATCGTCCAATATACAAGCGTTGTGCTTGAAGCCGGGCGGATCTTCACCCTGGATGCAACGCTTTCCCCCACAGGCCAGACCACAACGGTAAATGTTACAGCCGCGGCTCAGACGGTGGATCTGGAGCAGTCCATGTTGCAGGGCCAGGTTACGGCCAAGACGATTGACAGCATTCCCCTCAATGGCCGCAACTTCCTTGAACTTGCCTATCTGATCCCAGGTAATCGTCCCGCACCGACTTTCGATCCAACAAAGACCAACACGCTTGAAATCAGTTCAGGCGGCGGCTTTGGACGTGGAGGAAATATCACGGTCGACGGAGGCGACAACAACGACGAAGTCGTAGGCGGAACTCTCGCGAATTTCCCTGAAGACTCAGTACAGGAGTTTCAGATTGCAACCGGTCACTTCACTGCCGAGGTTGGCCGCTCCGGCAACAGCATAGTCAACATCGTCACAAAGTCCGGCGCCAATACCTATCACGGTTCAGCTTTTATCTTTGAACGCAATCGCAATCTTCAGGCTCTTCCGGCCACTTTTAATCGCAGCCTGCCCACGCCGCCATTTGATCGTGAACAGACCGGCGGATCGATTGGGGGCCCAATCAAACGAGATCGTGCATGGATCTTCGCGTCCTTTGAGTTTCGTGACCAGAACGCATCCTTACAGACGGGCACCCGCGATTTTGCGACTGACCAGGTAGTCCATAGTGCCGCTCCCGCGCCTCTACGGGATGCATTGTTGTCTGGACGTTTTGACAATCAACTCAGTGAGCACAATAGCTTGATGGTTCGGTACTCGTTCAATCACTCAACGGACACGGCAGCAGCTTCGCCGGGTTCGAGCGCTCCTTCTTTTACTTCCGCTGAACGGCAGAACTCCCTCAACCGGTTCAACTCAGTCGTGGCAAATGTCAACTCTGTGCTCTCTCCGACGAAGGTCAACGATCTTTCGTTTCATTTTGACAATTTCTATAACAATATCCCGCCATATCCCAATAACAGACCGACAACCAATCCGGCTTCGCTTGGGTTGACCAATGAGCTGATTTTTCTCGACCTTGCCGATGGCGAGAACTTCAATCTTCCCCAGGTAACGCACTTGAATCGATATCAGGCGCGAGAAGCTCTCTCCTGGGCGCGGGGCAAACATGCACTTCGTATCGGAGGCGAGTTTCAACACTATACCGCCAATGGAGAGATCAATGTATTCGGAACCGGCACTGTCATTCTCACCTCCGACTTTGGCTTTGCCGATCTCAATGGCGATGGGGTCATCAACGATCTTGACATTCCACTCGCGGTTGCGCTGCACAGTTCCGCTCCAGTGGTTCCCGTGCCAATCCCAAAGGTATTTGACAGTTATGTTGCCGGTTACGTGCAGGACGACTGGAGGGTAACTCCCAGGCTGACACTGAACCTCGGTTTGCGCTGGGAGTACGATTCCAATCTCACCGGAAACTCCAGCGAACACGATCCCTGCCCAAACCTCAGTGTTGTGCCTACTTCGCCATGCACATGGATGGCGAATGTTATCGACCTCAAGAAGATTCCAGACAAGAAGGACTTTGCACCCCGCGTAGGATTCGCTTACAACCTTCTTGGTAAGGGCCAGACCGTGCTCCGTGGGGGATACGGAATCTACTACGACCGGATCATTCTTGAGGCTGGCGCGGAAGAACTGGTGCAGAACGATCGCGCTCTTACGGTGACCCAGTACGCTGGCTCAGGCTGCACTTCGCCCGCTGCTCCGCCCTACATCCCGGCTTTGGGTCAGTGCTTTTTCCCAGATGCAAGTTTCTTGCCTGGGACACCAACGCTGGCCGCTCCCTTCAGTGGACAACATCAGACCGGCGGCACCCACATTCTTGCGATGGGCCCCGATGCACATCATCCGCTCTTTCAGCAGTTCTCGCTTGGCCTACAACAGGAGGTCGGCGGCAAATGGCTCATCTCCGCCGACGGACTGCACGTTTTCGCATCACGTCAGATCATCGGCCACCTGCTGCGCGATACCACCTCCAGTTCGCCAGACATCGCCTGCCCGGGCAACAACCAACCCTGCGTTATCACCGATCCGCTCAGCGGAATCTCGGATAGCATTACGCTGCTGCAATCGCAGGCCAAGTCGTGGTATGACGGCCTGATCGCCAGCGTCGAACACAGGCCGTCGAGAATTGGCCGAGTGGGCTACCAATACAACATCAGCTACACGCTGTCGAAGACCTTTGATTATTCGGATGACGATCAACTCACTGCCTCGGCGGACGAACAGGTCGATCTCGTGGAAGGCATCAACAATCTTCGCGGTGAAAAGGGGTATGCTGTCACCGACGAGCGGCATCGCCTTACTCTGTACGGGGAAGCGCAGTTGCCATGGCGATTTTCGATCGCCCCGATTTATACCTTTGGGTCAGGAGTGCCCGCCGATACTTTCCTGCCCGGTACCGCAAACATTGCCGGGGCCAGCGGATCACGCCTGCCACTCTTGCCTCGAAACGCCATCGGACGCGAGATCAAGAACAGCAATCAGTTGAACACGGTGATCAATCGATGGAACGCGCTACCCGCTTGCCCCGCGGCCTTCCCTTGCCTGGCTGGCGGAACGTTGCAAACCGTGCCTTCTGGAATCAGTTTCTTCAGTCCCTTCAGTTCTCTCGACCTACGCCTGAAAAGAGAGATCGGCCTGGGCGAACATGCGAAGCTAAGTCTTATCGGCGAAGGCTTCAACATTTTCAACCAGACCAATATCCGCGGTTCGAGCGCCGCAAATTTCGCTGGGCGCAACATTGCCATCAGTCCCGTTGTGCCTGCGCAGACTGGTCCACCTCCGGTGCCCGCGCAAACCGTGCAGACCAACTTCTATTCGGCGGTGAGCACAGCTGGTGGATTCTTCGGCTCTGGCGGTCCGCGTGCTTTCCAGTTTGCCGCGCGGCTTGAATTCTGAAGGGGAGACAGTGATGGCGCTTCCGGAGTACGAGAGAATCGCACAATCCGTCAGGAAGCCCGCACCGATCACTTCGGCGAATATCGAGACCACGGAAGAGAGTGCAGCCACTGGCGAGGTGGCTGCACTTTATGAGTACTTTCGCACTCACTTCGGCCGCCCCGACGTTCCCGGAATCCTAAAATGCTTTGCGACCCATCCACCGCTTCTGCGTCACATGATGGAACTGTCGGAAGGCCTTATCTTCGCGGACGGCTACCTGAGCCGAAAGCACAAGGAGATGATCGCAACGCTCGTCTCCTCTGAGAATCAGTGCCCCTACTGCACAGACAGTCACGGATACTTTCTTCGTGTGCATGGTGGTTGCGCGGATGCTCTTGACGCCATCGTCGCTGAGAATCTCGACTCCTCTTCTCTAACCGCCGGTGAACAGGCGCTTTTGAGTTTCGCGCGCAAGGTGAACCTAGACTCTCACAACATAAACCGCAAGGATGTGGATCTGCTGATGCAGCGTGAATGGAGCGAGCCGCAGGTCGCCGAGGCGGTGCACGTTGCGGCTCTCTTTTCCACTTTCAACCGAGTAGCCAATGCATTCGGGTTGGCGTCACAGGGATTGCTCTCTGTTTGTGGCGCACACACTGGAGAAGAGCAGGGCGTCGATCTGAATCTGGAAAGGACTCCCCAATGAACACAGTTGGACTAGCCACGGGACCATCTGCCACCAAGTGTGAGTCGGCTGACCTGTTTCTAAAAGATGTGGAGAACAACCCGCAGCCCAGTCCATACTATGACCTGATTGCCGCAGCCAGGTCATCCGGAACGGAGTACTGGCAAATATGGAACCTGCTGGCATTTCGACCCAAGGCAGCCGACCACCTGGTCCGCCTGTCGCACGAGATCATGCACGAGGATGCACCGATCAGCGCCGCCTTGCGCGAACTGATCGCGGCATATACATCGTCTTTGAATCGGTGCGAGTTCTGCATGAAGGCCCACGCGGCCGTTGCAGCGCAACTTTATGGCGACGACGCGCTGGTTTGGAGCGCGATACGCGATCTTGAGCAGGCGGATCTGCCGGAAAAGGACAAGACGATCCTTCGCTTCGTACGCAAAGTCACGCTCGAATCAGGATCGATCGATGAATCGGACGTAGCCACACTGCACGCAGCCGGGTGGGACGACACATCGATCTTCTATGCAATTGCGACCTCTGCCTTGTTTAACTTCTACAATCGCTTTGTATCTGCCAACGGCGTAAAGCCAGTGTCTGATGCGGCCTTTCGACGCCTGGCCGCGCGCATGGCACAGAAAGGTTACATTCGGGAATGAGGGTAACCAACATTGTCTTGCGCATAGTCCGCGTGCGTGCCGGCGAGGCAATACTTGCCGTGCTGCTGGCAAATCTTTTCAGTTCAGCGGAGGCGCAGACGCAGCCACTCGCTGTTTCAGCGCAACACACGTTCTTCCATGTTCTTCTCGACAGGTCTTTCTCGAAGCCGGCTTTTGGCCGCCTGCTGTTGTTTGTCGCGAGCCCCTCCGGCGATGGTTCGCAGGTGGACATCAACATGATGTCGCCCGGCAGCGTCTATGTGGCGGCAAAGGAGGTGGGAAGCCTCTCACCGGGAGAGTCAGTCGATATCGACGCAGACGATCTAGTCTTTCCTGGCCCGCTATCGAAGGCTCAGCCGGGGAGTTACCGAGTGCAAGCCGTACTCGATCTGTATCACAGTTACAACTACAATAGCCGCGCTCCCGGCGATTTGCTCTCCACGCCGGTTTTAGTCGATCTTCCATTCTCTTCCTCACCGACTTTGACACTTTCTCAAGTTGTACCGGAGCCGGCGGATCCCCTCGCCCAGCGACCGGAGGTAAGTTCGGCTCTGAGGCCGCTGGACTTTGTGAGCCCGGTTCTCACAGCTTTTTGGGGACGAGAGATTCATATACGCGGTTGGGTCTTGCTGCCGCCCAGCTACGACAGCCATTCCAAAGATCGCTTCCCAACCGTCTACTTCACTCATGGCTTCGGGGGAAGTTTGCAGGGGCTCCGCGCCCGCTTTGCTCCGTTTCTCTATGACCGCATGAAACAAGGTAAAATGCCCGAGATGATCTGGGTGCTGCTTGATGAGAGCAGTCTGACAGGCACCCACGAGTTCGCCGACTCGGTGAATAACGGGCCCTGGGGCACCGCCTTGACCACGGAGTTGATTCCCAGGATTGAGTCTGAGTATCGAATGGACGCGCGCACTTCCGGACGCTTCCTGCAAGGACACTCCTCGGGAGGTTGGGCAACGTTGTGGCTCCAAACTCACTATCCGAAGATCTTTGGCGGTACCTGGTCAACATCGCCCGACCCAAGCGACTTTCATTTCTTCTGCACCATCGATCTCTACGCGCCGCACGCCAACTTCTATCGAGGCCCTGACGGCAAACCGAATCCAATACTTCGTGATCACGGTCAGCCCCGTGCAACGATGCAGCAACTCGCCGGCCTGGAATCAGTTCTTGGTGACTACGGCGGCCAACTCGCTTCCTTCGAATGGGTCTTCTCACCTCGCGGGCCGGATGGCAGGCCCAAGCCTCTCTTCAACCGAGTAACAGGAGAGATCGATCCTGAGGTAGCCGCCTATTGGCGCGAGCATTACGATATCGTCGAGTACATCAACACCAACTGGGAGACGATTGGCGCCGATCTTCGGGGAAAGTTCCACTTGGTCGTGGGCACCGACGACACATTCTATCTGGATGGCGCGGCGCATAGCATGGAGTCAACGCTCAGCCGGCTTGACGGCGATCCGCATTTCACGTTTCTGGCTGGCCGATCCCACTTCAACGTCTATGTGGAAGGCGACGATCATTGGGCTCTCTTCGATAAGATCGCAGCGGAGATGTATCGAATTGCGCGGCCCCACGACTAGTGTGGTGAGTCTGAAGTCCATCGAAGAACAACCACAGATTCTTCGACTCACCCCCCCGAACTGAAAGACGTTCGGGGCCCCGTTCGCTCAGAATGACAACCCGTCTTGTGCTGCGTATTTCAGACTCAGGACACTATGAACTTGTCGAAAAACTCTGGCTTTGTATCAGGACACGACTTCACTCGTGCCGTAAATGCCGCAAAATCAACGCGGGTTTTATAGCATTTTCGGAAGATGAATATCAAGCTAACTCGGCGGAAGGCCCATCCCAGGCCGAAAGTAGTGGCGCAGAAGGAACAAAATCCCTCAGGGGCTAAAGCCCGCTTCTTTTTAGTGGCGTTTATCGCACGACTGAAGTCGTACCCTGATACAGGACCCGCCATGCCTATCGTTCTGGGAGAGCCGCCGGAACAAGCTTGATATTCATTTTCCGAAAATGCTCTAACTTGCGGCATCTGATCCAGTGTTCTTTGCTGCCACGGCCTGCCTTAGGGCTTACCTGCCTTCGCGGCGGACGCCGCCGTTGGAGCCTCAACCGCACACGGCGTGCCGCCGCAGAGCGCCCCGGTAATCCCCTGGCCCTCGGTGATGGTGTAGATGCGATCTACAGCCGGCAGCTTCACGAACTCCTTTGCGCCGGAAGGCCAGTGAATCTCCGCCGTCCCGGCATCGGTCGCATCGCCTAGCCCGAAGTGCGGCCGACGGTCGTTCGATGAGATATAACTGCCGCTGGCCAGCACATCCTGGCGCATGCGCATGCCGTTCGCATTCAAATAAACCGTGGCGCAGGTGGCGTCGCGCGGACTTTTTGGCCCACCTACCAACTTCATTTCTACCCAGTGATGATGGTCAGGGTTCACGTTCCTGAGCAGCACCGGCGGCCCGTCGATGGGATTGATAATCACATCGATCTTGCCGTCGTTGAAAAGGTCGCCAAAGGCTGCTCCACGAGCCGGAATGACCAAAGCCAGCCCTGAACCCTTTACCGGCGGAACGTACTCGAAGCGCCGTCCCTTCCCGTCCGGCACGTTGTGAAAGAGCAGCGGCCGCTCGGCCCAGGTGGTGCCCCAGTCGTGCTGGTCCACCTGGGGATAGACGTGGCCGTTCACCATGAAAATGTCAAGCCACCCATCGTTGTCATAGTCCAAAAAGCCATCACCCCAGCCGACAAAGGGAATCGTAATCTGTGCGATGCCCGCCTTGTAACTCACGTCGCTGAAGCTGGCATCTCCGTCGTTGTGGTAAAGCACCTTGTAATCGTCGCCGAAGTCGGTGACGACGAAGTCCACCAGGCCGTTGTTTTCGTAGTCGCCCGCGGCAATACCCATCGAGGCAATCTCACGCCCATCCTTGTTCAGCGCGAATCCAGAGACGTAACTCTGATCGTCGAATGTTCCGTCCCCTTTGTTGATGTAAAGAAAACTGGGCTCGGAGTCGTTGCCCACCACCAAATCCGGCTTGCCGTTTCCTTTGAGGCTTACGAAGATCGCGGTAAACCCGTAATAGCGGTCCTTGTCCTCGACGCCGGCCTTCACGGTCACGTCGGTAAAGGTTCCGTCGCCGTTGTTGTGGTAGAGGTGATCGGGTTCGCCCGGCAGGCCGCGCGGGCCGCAGTTCACAGCCGCGCCGCGGTACTGGCAGAAGGCATAGCCCACCGCCTTGGTGCCGGCAATGGGCAGGTTGTCGCGGTCGAAGTGCACATAGCCGGTGACATACAGGTCCAGCAGCCCGTCGCCGTCATAGTCGCCCCAGGCCGAGCCGGGCGACCAATTGCCCAGCGCCACTCCCGCCTTCTCGGCCACGTCGGTGAAGGTTCCGTCGTGATTGTTGTGGTAGAGCCGGTTCTTGCCGTAGTTGCTCACATAGATGTCGGGCCATCCATCGTTGTCGTAGTCGGCAACGCTCACGCCGTAGCCCCAGCGGTCGTTGGTCACGCCGGCCTTGGCGGCTACGTCGGTAAAGGTGCCGTCGTGATTGTTGTGGAAGAGGGCGGCGTGAGGCGGCTCTTCCTTTCCGTCCAGCGCGTTGAAGGTCGAGCCGTTGACCAGGTAGATGTCCAGCCAGCCGTCGTTGTCATAGTCGATCAGTCCGACGCCCGACCCGTTGGTCTCGACGATAAAGTTCTTCTCAGGCACGCCCATCTTGTGGACCCAGCCCGAGAGTCCCGCGGACTTGGTGATGTCCTCGAAGATTACCGGGCCGGAGTCGACAAAACCACCCGCCGTGATGGGCCGCTTGAACTCATCGTAGACCGGAGCAGCTCCCATGCCCCCGGCAATGCCGCCCATGCCTTGCTGAGCCTGGGGCGGCTTTTGCGGCTGCGGAGCCTGCTCCTGCGGCGGTTTCTGCTGCTGTTGCTGTGCACCGCAAGCGCCGGAGAGTGAAAGAACGGCGATCAGGATGCCGGAAGAGAGTCCGAGAAGATGCCGCAACGAAAGGCCTCCATGGCTTGCAGTGTACCGTAGTGGGCGCCGCACGTAGCTTGTGCTTTGGATCCGGCAAGAGTTCCAGGGATAAGTTTGACGGGCGGCGATCTCGGTCCGGCTTTTCGAGCAAGGAGAATCACATGTGAGCTGGTTGGTTTAGGATTGTTTTCCGTGTTAAACCCTTGCCGGATTCCCGCATCAGAGTAAAGACTGGGGTTCTGTGCCGGCAACCCCGGCGGGCTGATGCGTTTTTTTTACAACTGGCAAGCAAGATCTCCAGGTCGAAGGGGGAGCGGAATGGAAGAGGGAGAGATGAAGAGCGAGGAGCGCGGAATGGAATCTGCGAGCTTGACGCCGAATCGCCGTGAGTTCCTTGCGGGATTGGCAGCTCTGGGAGTGGCAGGTTTCGCAGAGCAGGCGATCGGTGAGGCCGCAAAAACTCTCGGCTGGACCGGACTGCCGGATCGGCCAGAGGAACGTCCCCTCGATTTTCATGCGCTGGCCAATGCTTTCAGCTCTTATGTCATGGATCCGGCGCATGGCGTGAATCGGCGCGGAAAGGATGGCCGGCAGGTATTTCCTTCAGCGTTGGAAGGCGTAGAGGACGGCGGACTGACAACCTACGGGCCGATGGCAATGGGAATGGAGTTGCGCGGAGAGGGGTTGGAGGGTCTGTCTGCTTCGCTCAAGGGTTACTTCAGCGATCAGTATGGGCTTTTTCTGGACAGCGCTGGCGGAACGCTCTGTGAGTACTGGTACCTGATGAATGTGACGGCGCTGGCCTATGGGCTGACTCGGCTGCGTTTTGGCCAGGATGCGGAGTGGCTGGAGCGGGTGGAAAAGAGCGCGGCGCGCTTGAAAGCGATGGCGCAGCAGATCAAATATGACTTCAACAGCCAGGGCTACGACTTCGCGAAGGGCGCGGCCTTTACCAACCAGGACATCTACCGGCAACCCGATGCTGTCGGTGGATACAGTTACGTGATGCTGCTGGCGTGGAAACTGACTGGAAAGGAGTTCTGCCTGGCGGAGGCCAAGATCGGGATGGATCGCTATCTGGATTTCGCCGCGAACCCATGGTATGAGATTCCAAGCGGCGCCATGGCGGCGATGGCGGCCGCACGGCTGGAGGCGATGGGGTATCCGGCCAACGCGAGAAAGGCGCTGGGTTTCGTGCTCGACTCCAAGGCCGGGCTCATGGCGACAGGACGATGGGGCGGACGCGAGGTGAACGGCCTGATGGCCGGCTTCCGCACCGAACCCGCCGATCAGGCATACAGTATGGAGTCGATGGTCGTGCTGCCCTATCTGCTGCCGTCGGTGCGCTTTCGCCCGGAACTGGCCGAAGAGGTGGCGCGTCATGCGCTGAATGCTGCAGCGAACCTGCGCTGGTTCTATCCGGAGTATCTGCCGCGCGAGAGCCAGAGCCGTCCGGATCTCGCGCCGATGGTTCCCTACGAACGGCTGAGCCGCGAAGAAAAAGGTCACAGTCCCTATGCGACGGGGGACTTTGCGGGACACCGCTCAATCTATGGAGGCGCCTATGTGCTGTGGCTGGACAAGATGATCGAGCCGCAAGGCGATCCGTGGCTGCTCCGTTGGGATTTGACCAAGACGAACTTTCTGGACCGCGACCTGCCTCCAGCATTTCTCTACTACAATCCCGGACCAGGAGTAAAACATATCCTTATTAGAGCAGCGGAAAATGAAAGCAGGATCTACGATCTATCGCACAAGCGGCCGCTGCAATCGAACGGGGGTAGCGTGGAGTTGAACTTAGCTGCCCGCGAGGCTCGTGTGATCGAGATTCGGAAATAAAACCGGAATTTGTGTTCGCTGCGATGCGTCTCGATAAATTGGGCAAAACACAATTCAGGGATGAATGAGGCGTGTGGCAATGATCGAAGTGGCGTTGGGAGCGCCCGCGACCGCCTGCGTGCGAATCAAGGCCTCGAAGTAGACAGGCTGGCCCGCGACGCTGGAGATTCCCAGGGCCTCATGGAGTCTTTGCCGGTTGCCCGCATCGGCTAGAAAGAGTCCGGCGGCTTCGGTGCCTTCCTGTTGCAACCCTTGCAGGATCAGAACGCTCCCGCGCCCGTTGGGGACAGGCAGCAGGGAGATGGTTGCGTAATCCTCGCCCGAAGTGCCGGTAAAGGTCAGTCCCTGGTAAGCCTGCTGTTCCCCGGATTTGGGATGCAGGTTCTGAAAAAACTTCAGGCTTTCGCCAACTACGCCCTCACGTTCTTGAAAGTTGAGCTTGTCTTGAAAGTAGGAGACCCAGGGGTTGGAACTCGGGCTGCCGACAAAGACGAAACTGCCTTCTTCAAGGTCGCGCGGGCGCAACTCCCGGGCCGAACGAATGGCAATAAGATCGCGCGAATTACCGCTGACCCGCATCAGCGTGCTGACCACGACCAGGTCGGCGTACGAAGTCAGCAGCGATCCGGAAAGATATTTCATCACTCGCGCTTCGCGCGGCGTGGGATGGGCGTTTGCTACCCTCTCTCCGCTCCGGTAGGAGGGGCTCAAATACTGCTCCAGTGTTACCGGCTGTTCATCTACAAGTCGCGTCATGCCATAGTTGACGTCGGCGACGACCACCTGGACAGGACGATTACCGGGATCGAAAAGCGCGTTAAGAGGCCAAGGCGGTGGAGGTGGCATTGGGGCTGCCGGAGGTCGAAACCAAGCGGCGAGAGCGGTAACAAGGAAGAGTGCGGCCAGTGCCCAGGGTAGCGCTCGGAGCCATGATTTGAATCCAGAGCGCACGACGGCGATGACCGGCGCCGCGGCGGATCTCTGCTCGACGGCGCGAAAGAGCGTGGTGTAGGCCCCTTTGGGAATCTCGATGATGGATGGTTCGTTGCGACCTTCGCCGTCGAAGTACTCATGCAGCTTGAGCCGCAACTGCCTGACATGCACACGGACGGAACTGTCCTCGAGAACGCTATAGCCGTCGGCCTTGCCGAAGACGGCGCGTCCGATGCGGTGCTCACTCAGATCCTGGGTTTGGCCATGCAGGGTTCTTTCGGCAAGGAAGCACAACAAATCTCTCAGCCGGGCAGACTTCTGAAAAGACGCGCTGGCGGTAATTCTCTCGATCAACTGCCAGCGGGGGTCTGCTCGTAGAACCGGATCCACTTCCGTCATCTGCGCTTAATCCTATCTTCGTTCGACCACGTCCGGATGTGTGCAGTCTTATACACATCCGAGAATCGCCACTAACTCGGTGGATTTTAGCACATCGTATGCGCGAGGGAAAGCTCCGTGCGGGGCTGCAAAACAATCAGGAACGACGGATAATCCCGTGGATTGTCGCAGTGAAGTTATTGCAGTATCCATTTTCTGGAAGAAATACGGCCAAAGCGGTTGGTGCATTGCATTGGCGGCGTCTTTTGGAGTTATTTTCTGCGAATCACATGTTATTCGCATTGATTCCGAAAGATTCCCGCGGTAAATCCCTTTTCGGATGCAAGGACATTCCGCAAGAGTTATCCGTGACCTGAGAACACCGGCCGGTTGCATTTCGATATACCGGCTCTAGGATCTGTTCCAACGGCACGCGTGGGGCACACGATGAAGGATCTGGCGCAACGCTTCGCAGAGAATCCAATACTCAAGCCGCAGAATCTGCGTCCGAGCGTGCCGGGCATGGAAGTGACATGCCTGCTCAATCCGGGAGTCTTCCGCTACCAGGGCAAGACTTGGTTGCTGGTGCGTGTGGCCGAGCGCCCAGTCCAGATCCCCGGCCAAACCTCGTTTCCCATCCTGAATCCCGAGGGCCGGCTGGAGGTGCTTGAGTTCAACTCGAGCGATCCAAGACTCGATCTGAGCGATCCCCGCGTCATCCATTTTGACGGACGGGACTACCTCACAACCATGTCTCATCTTCGCCTGCTGAGAAGCGACGACGGCGTCAACTTCGTCGAGCCTGAACAAACTCATCCATTGATGGGGACCGGGGAACTTGAGACCTACGGCATCGAAGACTGCCGTGTGGCAAAGATCGGCGAAACCTACTATCTCACATACACGCAGGTCTCCAACCATGGCGTGGGCGTAGGTTTGAGGACGACGCGCGATTGGAAAGAGTTTGTTCATGCCGGCATGATCTTTTCACCGCACAACAAGGATTGCGCTCTCTTTGAAGAACAGATTGGCGGCAAGTATTATGCGCTGCATCGGCCCAGCAGCCCTGAGCTGGGTGGTAACTATATTTGGATTGCCGAGTCGCCCGACCTCATTCATTGGGGCCGCCACCGTTGCCTTGCCCATAGCCGCGAAGGATATTGGGACAGCGCGCGGGTCGGCGCGGGCGCATCTCCGATCAGGACTTCTGAAGGTTGGCTGGAGATCTATCACGGCGCAACGAAGGAAAACCGCTACTGCCTGGGCGCATTGCTGTTGGACCTGAACGAGCCCTGGAAAGTTCTGGCGCGTTCTGAAACACCCATCATGGAGCCGCTTGCCTCTTACGAGCTTGAGGGGTTTTTCGGCCAGGTTATCTTTACCAACGGGCACCTCGTAGATGGAGATCGCATCACCATCTACTATGGCGCGGCAGACAGCGTGATCTGCGGCGCACATCTATCGATCTCCAGTATCCTCGCCGGTCTGGCTCCAATCTCTGGAGCAAAGTCATGAGCCGTCTGCGCAAAGAGTTCGAGGTCTTCTTTCGCTGTCCTCACTCCATGCAGGTATTGATGGTTTCGAACATGATCTATGCCCTTGTCCTGCCGGTAATCGAGGTCTTCGTGGCTGCCTATGTCATGCGGAACTCGCACGCCGTCGCCAAGGTAGTTACTTATCAGTTATCTATCTACACTGCCACGCCTCTGGCCTTTTATCTGAATGGCAAGCTGCTGGGGCGTGTTGGCGCCAAGCACCTCTACGCCGCGGGGATGGTGCTCTCGGGACTGGCGATGATGCTGATGATGCAGTTGAGCATCCTGACACCCATCGGTGTGGCGACATCGGGGTTCACCATGGGGCTTGCCACCGGTATCTTCTGGGCCAATCGTGGATTCCTGGCGCTGACCGCGACCAACGACGGCAACCGGAACTACTACTACGGCCTAGAGAATTTCGTTGCCACGCTGGCCGCTGTGATTGTTCCGGCTCTGATTGGCTGGTTTATCAGCGGGACCACTTTGTACGGCTGGCTGGGCGGGATTCCCAACCGCGCCTACCACATCATCGCAGTGGTGGTCTTTGGTCTGACGGTTCTGGCCGCCGGCATCCTCGAACGAGGCACCTTCCGCAGTTCGCAGCATACCCGCTTCGTCTTTTTCCAGTTCCATGCACTATGGTGGCGGATGCTCGAACTGGCTTTGCTCAAAGGATTGGCTCAGGGCTATATCGTTACCGCGCCCGCCATGCTGATCATGCTACTGGTCGGGCAGGAGGGCACACTGGGCGCCACCCAGGCGATCGGGGGCGTCTTCACGGCCTTCCTCATGTATACGGTTGGCCGCACGGCGGCGCCTCGTCATCGCATCATCGTTTTTTCCGCCGGACTTCTGCTCTTCCTTCTCGGCGCGGTCACCAACGCACTGCTCTTCAACGCCGTGGGCGTGCTGATCTTCATCGGGTGCCTCTTGCTGGCCAAGCCGCTGCTGGACGTTGCCTATTATCCGATCCAGTTGCAGGTGGTCGATGCAGTCTCACGGCTAGAAGGACGCAACGAATACGCCTATATCTTCAACCACGAATTCGGACTGTTTGCGGGGCGCTGCCTGGGCTGCGGGTTATTCCTGGCCATCGCTTACGGGTGGTCTGGAAATGCAGCGCTCAAGTACGCATTGCCGGTGATTGCGCTGTTGCAGTTGTTATCCATCCGGGTAGCTGGCCAGATCTCTCGGGGTCTGGACGCGGCGGGTACCACCTCCCCTGCCGCAAGCTTCGCCGGACACACTTCGGAGGCATGAGAACAATGATCTTTAGGAGACACTCTATGATCCAAAAGAATCTAACGGCGCAAAGACCGTGGCGTCTGGCGGTCTGGCTCTTGGCAGTGTTTGGCTTGGTCGCTGCCATCCCTGGTCAGGCCCAGTCGGGCAGAGGCACTTTGACCGGCTCGATATCGGACTCGAGCGGCGCAACTCTCTCCGGAGCCTCCCTCGATTTGAAGGAGACGAACACAGGCAGCGGCTATTCAGCCGAAACGAGCGACCAGGGCCTGTACACATTTCCCCAACTTCCGCCGGGGACTTATACCCTCGCGGTAAGCTCTCCAGGATTTCAGTCTTACACGCAAAAAGGCATAACCGTGAACGTGGGCAGCACGGCAACCGTCGATGTTGTATTGCAGGTAGGCTCGGCCACAGCTTCAGTCAATGTCAGCAGCGATGCCTCGCATCTGCAGACCGAGTCTTCCGACATCGGCACAACAGTGCCATCGGAGTTGATTGAAGATCTTCCACTCGAGTATGCGGGCTCTCCGCGCAATCCGCTGGCATTCGTGATGTTGGCGCCGGGGTTCTCCGGCGTCAACACCAACTCTCCGACAGACCAGGGAGGCTTCAAGTTGAACGGCGGTCAGCAGGCTGGCACAGACATTCTGGTAGACGGAGCCACGATCGAACTGGCCTCCGCCAATCTGCAGATGAACTACGGAGTCAGCGTCGAGGCCGTGCAGGAATTCAAGGTCATGACTAACACCTTCGACGCCGGGTATGGAAGAATGAGCGGCGGTCTTGTCAATCTGGTCACGAAGTTTGGAACCAACACCTTGCATGGAGACGTGTATGACATTCTGAAAAACAGGGTGTTGGATGCCAATAGCTGGGCCAGCGGTTTGTCGAGTCCGGCACAGACGAAACCAATCGATACGCAGAACGATTTCGGCGCCTTGATCTCCGGCCCCATCTACATTCCCAAGCTCTACAATGGGCGCGATAAGTCCTTCTTCATGTTCAACTATGAAGGCTATCGCTGGAATACGGGGGGTGTCGGGCTGAACGGGGCGCCTACGCAAGACATGACAAACGGCAATTTCTCCGCTTTGCTTACGCCGGTCACGGTCTATGGAACGACTTACCCGGCGCACATCCTCTACGATTACACCACCTGCACAGGCGTGAATCAGGGAAAGGAATGCACGGCGTATCCCGGCAATATCATTACCACGCCGCCCGACGCGGTCTTCAAGGCATCGATCCCGTATATGCCCCAGGCGCCCGCTGACGCGACATCGCCCTACCAGAATCTCTCGCAGACGTCGCTCAATGTAACCAATGCCAATATGTACGAACTTCGCATCGATCAGAACATCGGCGCGAAGCAGAAGATCAACGGCAGCTACGACTACGATTGGCGTCCCACCGGGTACGTCGTTAACGGTGCTCCCTTGGATGCCAGCTCGACCAATCAGAGAACGCATTACGTGCGTCTCGGTTACGACTACATACTCAGGCCCAATCTTTTGAACCACTTCAACGCAGGATTCAGCCGCCGGTATCGTCAGGAATTCAGCGGCATAGGAAGCTACGGAGGACACTATCCCACCAAACTTGGGTTGAAGGGAGTCTCCGACACGACCTTCCCGGTTTTCAATTATGACTATCCGAATCGGGCAGCCATCCCCAGCAATGGAGCCGATCAATTCTACGACAACACCTACCAGTACGACGACAATGTTTCCTGGCAACACGGCCGTAATAGCTTTAACTTCGGCGTGGAAGCGCGCTTGCAGGAGTTCAACATTGACATCCTGACGAATACCTCTGGAAACTTCAACTTCGGCTCCGGCCAAACCAGCACATGGGATGCGACTATCCCAGGACAGAGCAATTCTGGATTCGGGTATGCGAGCTTCTATCTAGGAACTGCCTCTGGCGGAGGAATATCACTGCCCGAGGAACTCGGGTGGCGAGTGAAGTACTATGCGGGCTTTGTGCAGGACGACTGGAAGGTCTCTCCCAAGCTGACCGCCAATCTCGGCTTCCGCTACGAAATTCCCACGCCGGTCACCGAGGCCCACGGCCAGCAGTCGTTCATGAATCCCACGCTTCCGAATCCCGGAGCTGGCGGAATTCCTGGAGCCTACGAATTCCTTGGCAAAGGGACGGGCAGAACAGGTTCTAACGGTTCGCAGGATACCTTTCACAGTTCCTATGGCCCGCGCATCGGAGCTGCCTATCAGGTACGCCCCAATACGGTGGTTCGCGCCGGATACGGAATCTATTATCAGAACCTGAAGATTGGCGGCTTTGGCGAAAACGACTCTCAAGGATTCTTTGGGAGTTACAGCTACCCCGGTTCCTCCAGTGCGCAAACTCCGGCAGTTGTTCTCGCGGGGATCACGGCCTATCCTGGGCCTACGCCCCCATTCATCAATCCTGCCGGCATGAACGGCCAGGGACCAACTGTCATTCTCTCCAAAACAGCGCGTCCCGGAACGACCCAGACCTGGACTCTCGATGTTGAGCAGCAACTCCCCGGAAATATGATCGTGGATGTAGGCTATGTCGGAGATCACGGCGATCACCTGCAGGCCTTCATGCACGATCCCAACCAGGGACTTCCAGCCAGCATGGCGCTCGGCGCCTGCCTCGGTCAGGACATCACCGCGCAGGGAGCGGGTACGCCATGCGCCGGCCAAACTCTTGTTGCGACGCCCTACGCGGGATTCAGCGGCACGGTTTCCCAGGCCCTGAGGCCGTTCCCACAGTACGCCAATGCTCAAGTGGATTCAGTGACGATGTCAGATCCCTTCGGCGTCTACACTTACAATGCTTTGCAGGTTCAGGCACAGAAGCGCATCTCGGCGGGCCTTACTCTGCTCGCAAACTATTCCTGGTCCAAGACCCTTACGAATGCTGATTCGGAGTATCCAGCCCAGGCGAATTGGAACGGCAATGGCAACGGCGGCGCGCTGAACACCTACAACCTGAAGGTTGAAAAGGGACTCAGCCAGTACGACGTTCCGCAGCGTCTGATTCTGAGTTACACCTATCAACTGCCCTTTGGCAAGGGTAAGCAATTTGCCAATGAGGGAGGTGTTGTGAACGCATTGGTAGGAGGCTGGCAGTTTGCCGGTGTGCAGACCTATAAGAGCGGAACCCCCCTTTCTGTGAATGAGGGAAACTGGAATTCAGGAATCTTCGCTGGCAATCTCGGTGCAAGCGCACGTCCCAATTACGTCCCAGGGCAGAAGATGAACGGCTTCTCCGGCGGAGGATTCGTGGGGGGGCAAAGCCGCAGATTGAATCCAGCGGCTTTTACTTATGCTCCCAGCTATACTTTTGGCGACGCGCCGCGAGCACTCACGGTTCGCGAATTCGCCAGTCACGCCGAAGACTTGAGCCTCTCCAAACAGATTCCCATGTATACGGAAAGAGTGAAGACGGTTCTCCGAGTGGAGTTCTTCAACGCGTTCAACCGGCCTGGGCCATACACAGGCTTCAACACGACAGTATCGGACGACAACGTAGGAAATGGTTTTGGCCAAGGCAACAGCAAGCAGAACGGTCCACGCAGCATTCAAGCCAACCTGCGAGTGGCGTTCTAAGCGCGTCAATCTCCCGGGCCTCCTTTCAGGGGTCCGGGGGATAGGATGTACCTATGTTTTGTACCCTCTCTGGGCGATCTCTGCTCTTTCCCTGCGTCATCGCGATGGCCTGTCTTCTGTTGTCATCCAGCGATGCGCAGGAGAGCCGGCCCCAATCCCAGGTCCAGGAACACTTTCTTGCAGCACAGCAAGATCAGCAGCAAGGCCTGCTCGATGCGGCCGCGCATGAATACGAGGCTGTCGTGCGCCTGCAGCCGGAGTTAGCCGAGGCGTATGTAAACCTGGGGCTGGTCTATTATGCGCAGGCAAAGTTCGATGACTCGGCCAGGGTTTTGGCCACCGCCGGAAGATTGAAGCCCGGCATGCGCGGAGTCAGTCTTTGGCTTGGGATCGACGATGTGAAGCTGCATCGTCCGGCACAGGGCGCGGCGCTCTTGCACGAGGCTATTCGTCTTGATCCGGCCGATAAGCTGGCGCAGAGCTGGCTGGCAACTGCGCTTTGGGATGAGGGGCAAATGGATGCGGCCCTGGTCCAACTGGGAAGGGCCTGCGCGCAATTCCCCGACGATCCCGATCTGCTCTTCGCGCGCGGCGAGGCCTATGGCAAAGCCGCCAGCCAGCAGATGGAGCAACTGCTTGAAGAGTCCTCGGGGGCAGCTCTCTCCGACCTGATTTACGGGAGTCACTACGCAGAGGAGCGCGATTGGACAAAGGCGGAAGGCCATCTTCGCCGTGCCATCGAACGCGACCCGCGCCTGCTGGATGTCCGCCTGGAACTGGCCGGGATATTCGTGCAACAGGCCGATCTCGCTGCCGCTCACGAGCAGTTGGAGCAAGCTTTGGCAATGGCGCCTCAATCGGCCTCCGCACTGGCTCGCAGCGGAGAGGTGTTAGTCCTCATGCAGCAACAGCCGGAGGGCCTGGCACTCATCAAGAGGGCCATCGAAATCGATCAGAGCGAGGCGCTTGATGCTTTGGGGCTGCCCGCGGAAGATCGTTTCGATCAAAGCGATCGCAGTCGCGTGGATGCCAAGCTATCTTCTCTTTGCCGCGAAGCCGCCCGAAAACTCGAGGCCAATCCGGTATCCAGCCCTGCCGGCGAAGTTGCGATTGCCGGTTTGTATGCGCTGGCCGGGGATGACGACGCGGCTCACCGGGCGTATGGGCGAATTGGACCGGCGCGCTCGACCTTGAGCGCGAACGCGACTCTCCATACTCAGGCGCTGACAGCTATTCACCAGCACCGCTTTGAAGTTGCAGAGCCGCTCCTGTTGCGCTGGGTCGCATCCCATCCCGCGGATCGTGCGGCGCGCTACGACCTGATTCTTGCGCGACGCCAAATCTCAATGGGTCAGGTAATACGTTTGCTCGCCGTAGCGCCGGATTCCTACCATGTGCATCAGTTACTCGGCCAGCTTTACGTGAGCCGCGAAGAGGATGACAAGGCACTGGAGGAATATCAAGCCGTCGCCGCTGCCCGGCCCGATCTAGCCGGCGTGCATTTCTGGCTGGGCCACCTCTACTGGAAGCACGGCGATGCGGATCATGCGCTCGTGGAACTGAAGCGTGAACTGGAACTCAGTCCCGGCCACCCCGAGGCCAACGCGGAGCTTGGCACAGTTTTGGTGGCGGAGGAACGCGCCGCAGAGGCGATTCCTTATCTCGAATCCGCTCTCCACAGCAAGCCCGACCTTTGGCCCGCCTATTCGCAACTGGGCCGCGCATACGCGATGCAAGAGAATTACCCTCGCGCCGAGGATGTGCTCAAGCGCGGCGTTGAGCATGACCACGATGCAGCCACCCACTACCAACTCGCGCTCGTGCTTCGCGCCGAGGGCAAGACCGCGCAGGCGGCACAAGTCTTTGCCCAGGTGCGCGCCATCAAGGAAGAGAAAATGGCCGCGCCCCCCAGAGATGACTGGCCAAATCAAGGAGAGAAGCAATGAAATGGCGCTGGATGGGTGCTTCTCTGCTTGTATTGGCTGCTTTGGCCTCCTCATTGAGTGCGCAGCCTCCAGCTTTGGACGACGGTGTGAAGCTCATTCGCGAAGGGCGGTTCGACCAGGCGCTGATCAAGCTTGAAGAGGCGCATCGGATTGCGCCCCGCAACGCCGCAATTGAAAACCTGCTGGGAATCACCGAAACCAAGCTCGGCAACATCGACGAGGCCGCCATTCACTATCGCAATGCGATTCGCCTCGACCCCTCGCAAGCTGCGCCGCACAAGAATCTGGGTTTCAATCTTCTCACTGCCAAGGATTTTTCCGGCGCGGAACCGGAGTTGCGCGAAGCAGCGCGCCTGGCGCCGGAGGATAACTTTGCTCATTACTATCTATTTCTGCTTGCCCTTGCCGCGAGCCGCGATGCCGAAGCGCTCGAACAGGCGCCTCGTGCCGGTCAGCTTATCGACAACGATCCAGAAGCAGGGGCGGGGCTGATCGAAGCGGAGGTCCGCATGGGCCGCGTGGATGAGGCAACCAGCCGCATCGAGCGGTTGGAGAATGCCGATCAACTCCCGTCCGCTCGGGAGTATTCGATCGCTCTCCTGCTCAGCCAGCACGCGTTCCATAGCCAGGCGGTTCACTGCTTTCGGCGAATTGCCGCACTCGATCCTTCATGGGAGAACCGCTATAATCTTGCGCTTGCGCTACTGTTCGACGGCCAGTCCGCCGAGGCATCTACGCTTCTGACCGCGCTGCACGCGGAGCGGCCTGCGAATGCGGATGTTTTGATGTTTCTTGGTTCCGCTTTCGAGATGCTGCGAAAGATGCCCGAAGCGCTGGAAGCCTATCGCGCCGCACTTGTCGCAGATCCTTCCAACCCGGATCGAACGCTCGATTACACGCGACTGCTGATGGATATGGATCGCTACGACGAAGCGATCCAGGTTGTCCAGACCGGCATGACTGCAACTTCATCGACAGGGCCTCTCCAACTGCGCCTGGGTGCGGTCGAGATGGTGAAGGGCAACTACGACGCTGCACGCGATGCCTTTCATGCGGCGCTCAATGCCGATCCTAGTCTTGATGCCGCCTATGTCGGCCTGGCCCAGACCTATGCGCGCCAGTCCGACGACGCCGGGGCCATTCACATTCTCGAAATGGCGCGTGACAAACTCCCTGGCCATTATTTGCTGGAATATTACTTTGGCCTGTTAGCTAGTCGCCTGGGCCGCGAGCAGGAGGCGATTGTTGCGCTTGAAAAGGCAGCGCAACTCGAGCCGAAATCCCAGGATCCATTCTATGAACTAGGCAAGCTCTACGGAGCGCAGCAAGACTGGCCACATGCGCGTCAGGCTCTCGAGCGGGTCGTCGACTTGAATCCTCAATTTGCGCCTGCCCACTATCAGTTAAGCCGCATCTATGCGCATCTGGGCCTTAACTCCCGGGCCGAAGAGGAAGCCAGGCTGACTCACACACTTGTGGATGCGCAACGCGACGAAGCGCTCCTCAAACAACGCGAACGGGCCGCGAGCTTTCAACCGCAACCTTCCGCAACTCCTTCACCTTTGCGGTGAAACAAAAGCCGCGCCCCTGTCTACAAGAACTGCGAACTTGAAACAGAAAGTCTCAAGCAATTCGAGGAAATGTGCATATGGTTTCTCGTGGACAACTGGACCGACGCGAATTTCTTGGCCTTTCGGCACTTACGACTGTGGCAATCCTGATGCCGGAGTCATTGCACGCAACCGGTCCGACTGAAGCAGGTCTCGTTTCTCTCAAAGTCACTGGAGATGCCCAACAAGGATACGGAGTATCGATTCTCTATCGCGGCCTGGCCATCGCGCGGCATCGTCAAGGCGGAGAATTCTCCGCTATCTTCCAAAACAGCGAAGGCAGTCTCGAAGACGGGATCGATGACTGGAAAGCTACATCGTGGAGCGGGGATCAGACGCGGGTCAGCCTCGCCGGAAAGATGCAGCTTGCAAATTTGCGCACGACCGTCTTTGTCGAGGTCAGGTACGAAGTTCTGGCGTCGCAAGTAGTAAAAAAGACGATTCAATTGCGTCAGGAAGATATGTTCACGCTGCATTACCAGATAACGAATTGCCTGGAGCCCGTTGCGGCGCCGGAAAAGCTTTGGAGTTTTGACCATGCGGATTGCAAAGGTGGGGCTCTGCACGAGTATTTTCCCGCGGCTGGTTTTCGCACGCATCGTGGAGTGACTGTCGGGCTGCTCACCGATTCGGGGTATCGGAATCAATGGAGCCGGATCATACGTCGGGATGGAACGCCTGTGAAACCCGCGCCGGCAAGGATTCCGGATCTAAATCTCTATCTACTTCCTGGCGCCGTCGAGCGCGCGCAGAAGGGAGCATTTATTCAGCAGACGTTTGGCGAGGCTACTGTCCAGTTGTCTGGAGAGGGTTCCCGCGCCAGAGTCGATCTGCCAGAGCCTTCGCTGTGGAAGAAAAATGGGTCCATCCAAATCGAGCAGTTGGACGGTGGCGTCAAGTTGACTCCAAGCACCCGAAAAGATTTTGTCCTTTTGCCTTTCCAGGCAAAGGGAGGCGAGATCTTTTCCCTCCGTCTTAAATATCGTTCCGCGGCTTCGGTATCCGTTCACGCCTGGGACACAGGCGAACAGTTTCAAAAGCTTGGCGATCTGACACTGTTCAACGACACGGCGCCGGCGTCTCCCTCGAGCTTTACGGAATTCGAGCATACGTTTGTTGTGCCTGCTCTGCAAGGTACGGGCGCTGCTCTCGTCCTTTCGCCTACTGAAATCGAAGAAGGGGGCGCGCGAATAAGTGGCGGTGGACTGCCCTCAATCGAAGTGAAAGATATTGAGATCTTCCGTGTTGCGACCAAAAGCGAGCCCTACCACCGTTTGGAGATGGGACATTCGCAAACGAAGACTGTCTTCATCTTTGCGAGCGACAGGATTCCGGACACACTCGGAGGTTACCGGCTCGCCAGCCAGCTTTACCTCGCAGACGGCCTTGGTTTCAAAGGAGACGAAACAGAGAAGGTGCTCTATTCAGACGTAATGATGCTGAGTTGGAGCGCCGACCTTGAGGGTCGCCGAGCAATGCTGGCTCCTAGCATCTGGTATTCGGCGGCCGGTGAAATGTATCTGCGGGACAGCTTCTTCGCCCTCAACGGCATTCATAATCGCGAGCTGAACGAGCAGGTCTTTACGCTTTGGGCCGACAATCAGGGCACGGACGGAGCCATTAACACTTTAGTGGAACCGAACATTGCCAATCTGGAACGCAAATCCAATGACTCAACTCCGCTTTGGTTGATGTGGGCTCTCCTGAATCGGCGCCGGTTCGGCACGGAACTGCCGATGGATAAGGTCCGGTTAGCGGCGGAATACTGTCTTGCCACTTATGATCCCCATCGCGAGGCGGTTTGTACCGCCCAATTTGTCATGGGTCAGCTCGATGTGATCAGTTATCCGAAAGGGACAAAGATTCTCTGCGAAAACCAGGGAATACTCGCTGTGCTTCTGAGAGTGATCCGCGATCTGCAGATCCCTGGATTGAGCGCATCTGTCACAGAGAGCTACATCGTAAAAGCAGAGGAACTCTATCGAAGCTACTACGATGCGAATCGTGGATTGATGTGTCCATCGCGGGAGATACACGACGCAATCGGCTTTCCCGATATCTTCCCCGAGTTTCTGTCACTCTGGCTTTTCAAACGAAAGATCCTCACGGATGAAATGGTTGTCAATCACCTCAATCGAATCCCGGCAAAGTTGCCTAATAAGAATTGCCCTTACCCGGATGAGGGCGGCACTGTGAGACCGATCTTTATCGGCCTGGGGGCGGCAGAGAAATGGAGTTACTTTACGGAAGAGTGGCACCCGATGATCAGCGACTCCTACGCCGCAAGTTATGCCGGAAAAGCAGCAGACGGAGTATATTACAACGGCGGCAGTTGGATGAGGATTGAAGTTTGTGGGTATGTCACCGGAAAACTTCATGGATGGCCAAAAGCTGAACGCGCGATTGCCAACCGGCTTTGGGCTGAGATCCACACAGACAAAGACTTTCCGACGAGCCAGGAGTATCTACCGACCGATTCGAAGAATCCGTTCTTTGGGTATCATCGGGTATTTGCATGGAACTCATTTGCGCTTCAAGCTCTTGAGATGGCAGGAATGCGCAGGCCCGATATGGATCCAGACTATTTGAAGCAGCTCGGGTAATCCGCACGAGTCCGGGATGCACAGCGGCAGCCGGCAGATTTCCGGCGCGCAACGGCAGCTCAGGCCGAGAAGGCGCCTAAACCGCAGGCGCTGGAATAGCGCGCGAGCGTCTGCCGGACGCGATGGCGAATGATGGCGCGAGGATCGTTCGCAAACTCACCTCGGCGAATGGCTTCGGCTTGATAGGGCAGGTACTGCGCGAGGAGCGGCAAAGGCGCTGGATGGTGGAGGAGGTTGTCGATCAGCACAGAAAGTGCGGAAGAGACCTCGGCATTGGGCCAGTAATAGCGGATGCGATCGCTGAGACTGTAGGCGCGGGCAAGCCGGAGGTGATGCTCGTCGCCGCGGTAGTATCCTTGCCAGTTTCCCGGTTTTTCAAGCATCACGCGATCGAAGATGGCGCGGATATTTGACCTGCGCGCATCCGCGATCCATTCTTCCTCAACGTGGGCCAGGCCGAAGACAGCTTCGCGCAAGGCGAATGTGAGCTCGGGGCCAACCTTGAGAATGGCGAAGTGGTCGCGCACGAGATCGCGAAGCGAATGGGCCATCTGATAATCGGTGGAGTGCGCCTCGAAGACAATTCCCTCGGCGCTCAGAATCCATTGCGATAGCTCGGCCGCGTGCTGGGGAATATAGTCGGCGATGGTCTCGTCGCCGAACTCGACGCCCGGCTGGACGACGACGCCGACCACGCGCTCCCAGGCGGAAGAGAGGCCGCGGCGCACGAAAGCCTGGCGATGGACTTCAAGAGTCTTCTGGACGCTGGCGGTGCTGGTGACGGCAATTTCCAGTTCACCCAGTGCGCCGCCGGGAATCGGTACCTCAGTGCCGACGATGTAAACCGGGCGGCTGGAGGATTGGGTGACGGCATCCTCGGCGACTTCACAGAGGAGAGCCGCGCGCTCGGCAATTTCGGCGTCGCTCAACACAGCGGGGTCGTCCGCGCACCGCATGCTTGCGTCGAGATGAATCTTTGCGAAGCCGGCCAGGGCATAATCACGGACCATGGCGCGTGCTTTCTCCATGGCCGCGGCGGCGGGCAGCGAGCGCCAAGGGTTCGGGCCGAGATGGTCGCCACCGAGAATCAGTTGTTCGGCAGGAAAGCCGGCTTCGCCAGCAAGCGCGTGCATGTAGTCGCGAAAGCCGGCTGGGGTGTGACCGGTGTAGCCGCCGTCCTGGTTCACCTGATTGCAGGTGGCCTCAATCAACAACAGGCTCTTATCTGCCAAAGCCTGGGCAAATGCGGCATCGAGGACGAGCGGGTGCGCGGAACACACGGAGTAAATGCCGCGGGCATTGCCTGCGCGATTTTCCTGGAAGAGGCGGCGCATGGCGCTCACCGGGTTCTCAACTGTTGCGGCGCCGCCGCTCGGGTACGTCTGGGTTGTCATTGCCGGTCACCTTCTGCTTGATCTAAAAGAACGCTGCGCCGTTTCAAGCGCAAAGACTCCCCGAGAGAACCTTGCGGTCCTTTATGGCGTCATGGTCCGTGGGGAACGGCGGCCAGGGCCAGGTTTACTTGAGGATTTGTTTTTAGAGTTGAGACTCTAGGGCGCTAACACGCCTTCCTGCCAGTGGCGTTCAAAGAAGCTCTGGCGGTGGGCCAGATCGCGGAAGGCCGTAGTGCCGCCAACGCGCGTGACGGAAAGTCCCCCAGCGACATTGCCGTACGCAAGGCACTGTTCAAGCGGCGCCTGGCGCAGCCACTGATGCAGGAAGCCGGCATCGAATGTGTCGCCGGCCCCAACGGCATCGACGGCGTCAAGCCGCAGCGCCGGGGAGTCATAGCGGCGGCCCGCGGAGAAGGCCGAGGCGCCGCGCGCGCCGCGTTTGACTGCGAGCACGGGAACGCGCGGCGCTAGAAATTCTTCGGCCTGCTCCACGCCGGCTATCTTGCGCAAATCCTCTTCGGTGCCGAAGAAAACATCGACGTAAGGGAGAATGCGCTCGACCACGCCCTGCCAGCGGTCTTCGGGATCGTCGTTGGTGTCGAGCGAAGTGGTGAGGCCGCGCAGCTTCATCTGCTGGAAGAGCCAGGGAATATCGGGGAAGAGCTTGCGATGAAGAAAGAGCGAGGAGAGATGAAAGTGCGAGGCGCTGGCGATGAAATCCAGATCGAGATCATCGAGGCACAGCTCAGACATCGCGCCGGGGAAGGTAAGGATACGGCGGGTTTGCGTTAGTGGAAGGATCACGGTGACTCCAGTGCCGCTGCCGCCAGATGCGCGCACAACGCGATCCACATTGACGCCGGCCCGGACGAGTTCGCGCAGGCACATGTCGGCAAAGTCGTCGTCGCCCACGCGCGCGCTGAATGTGACAGACGTGCCCAGCAAGGCGAGGTTGTGTGCGAAGATGGCCGACGATCCGCCGAGGGTGAGGGTGCAGCCAGTGGCAAGCAGCTCGCGATCTTCAGCAAGTTCGCGGGGCAGTCCGTCAAGAATGAGATCCGGATTGATTTCGCCGACGATGGCAACGTCGGGCCTTTTGAGTGAACCCGGCGGCCGGTTGTTATCGCCATTCTGATTCAATTCCATGCCTGCTCCTGAGTTGGTGGTGCGCCTCCCTACTTGGGGCGGCGTTTCTGCTCCGGCGCGAAATGAGTGTCGACCGCGCCGGAGACGCGGATCACGAGAGTCTTCAAATCGTCGAGACCCTCAAACCCTTCGCATGATTACGATGATTTGACTTTTCGCGATACACACGTCCTCAATGTGTTTCGTATTATTACGATATGTATCAGTTATTGTCAATAGTGAAGAGCAGAAAAGTTACAATCGAGCATAAATGAAATCATTCGCACAAAAAAGACCCTTGAAATCGCTTTCGGAGGCCGACGCATGGCCTATTCGGGGACTTCCCTTCCCCGCCAGAGAGTCAGTGCGAGGATGCAATGTTCTCTGTAAGTTGTATATAAAATAATATCTTATCTTTGTGTGTCGGACCAGTTTCAGATGCCAGAGCAATCTCTTGCGATAAAACTGTTGACGGCTGCGCATGGAGTCTATATAGTTTCATTTGGTTTCGATTTTCTCTCTTAACGGAAAAGGCTTTCGGAAGCGGAAGGTCGAGGCCTGGAAAAGGATGCCAAAATGCCACAGGACTCGCACATGCCTGCCACAGAAAACCCGGGCAACAACACTTCCTATACAAGGCAGGAGATCTTCGCGCAGGCGCGGCTCTGGCCGGGTACGGCACAAACCATTGTGGACGAAATCGCGCGGCTGGGGCTGGCCGGCAGACTGGCGAGTGCGCGCGTTGTGCTGACCGGCGCGGGAACGTCAGCTTACGCCGCCGAAGCCATTGCCGCCGCGTGGCCCCGGGCCACGGCTCAACCGACGACCGATCTGCTGGTGGATGCAAAGCGCTCGCTCGCCGAGGTGGATGTTCTTATTTCGCTGGCTCGCTCCGGTGACAGCCCGGAGAGCGCCGCCGTGGTGCAGGTAGCGCGTTCGCTGCGGCCCGATCTGTTCCAGTTGGCGATTGTGTGCAACGCGAATGGAGAGCTGGCGCAAAGCGACGTTGACCAGGTGCTGAAGCTGGACCCGCGCACGGATGACCACAGCCTGGTGATGACTGCTTCCTACTCGAACCTCGTGCTTGCAGGGCTGACGCTGGCGCGGCCGGACGAAGTGTTGAACAACGTGGAAGCGTT
>Ga0302320_10003084_pt1 | contig 38862 bp, 27 predicted proteins | sample Bog_T0_3_FD_202130 | JGI IMG/M metagenome (GOLD analysis project Ga0302320, IMG submission 202130) | Peat permafrost microbial communities from Stordalen Mire near Abisko, Sweden - Bog_T0_3 | ecosystem: Environmental > Terrestrial > Soil > Wetlands > Peat | place: Sweden: Abisko, Stordalen Mire... | reverse complement strand
CCAGCGAAGTCCTCCGGCTGGCGGCCCGCTGCCAGCATATCTGCCGCTGGCAAAGCCCGCGCGAGAATTACCCCATGACCCGCCCCGGGTATCTCAAATGGCGGGCCGACCTGAAAAAATTCCACGCGGACAAATCCGGGGCGATTCTTCGCGAGGTGGGGTATGACGAGGACACCATCCGCCGCGTGCAGGATTTGAATTTGAAGAAGAATTTCCCCGCCGACCCCGACTGCCGCGGGTTGGAAGATGCCCTGTGCCTGGTGTTTCTGGAATTCCAGTTTGCCCCCCTCGCGGCCAGGAGCGACGACGAAAAAATGATCAATGCCCTTCGCAAATCCTGGGAGAAAATGAGCGCGGCGGCGCGGGCGGAGGCGTTAATGCTGGCGTTCGGCGAGCGGGAGAAGGCATTGGTTAACCGCGCGCTGCAACCGCAGGCGTGAGGGCGGAAGTTTTTTGACGGCCGGAAAGGTGCCGGTTTGGAAACCGGTGCCACGGCGTCGGGGCGCGTTTATGTTTGGCGCGGCATCAGGGCGCATTTACAGCGCTTGATTGCAATTAACACACATCATGCCCAGGGCGCTGCGCTGGGCTTGAGACCGCGTCAGTCCGAAGCAAGGTTCCGACGCCCCTCCGGGGCTGGTTGGTATAGTCGTTGCAGTCCGGTGGCTGCGCTCTGCTTGCCACCGGCTAATATCCAGCGTCCCTCCGGGACACCTCCGGGACACTCCAGTGACAGCAGCCACACGCCATAAAAGTGGACTTACAACCGGCGGGCCGCGTGAGTTGCTTTAGCCCGGATATTTCATAGTTGGTTTGGAAAGAGTCGCGAAAAACCCTACGAAAAGAGGGGTACAAACACGTGCGAATGTGTGGTTGAAAAGACATGGCACGCAGGTTTGGAAACCTGCGATACGGCAGGCTGGGAAGCCTGCGCTACAAGGGTTTGCCATGGTTTTGCCGGTTTCACTATGAAATATCCGGGTTAGAGCCGCCCTGCCCGCGGCGGAAAACAAAAATGAGTTGCTTTTGGCCGGGCAGATTCGAGACACTATTACTCTCAATATGAGGACATGGAAGTTGCTTCTCTTAGGATTGTGTTTGCTGGGTCTGCCCGCCGTGGTGCAGGCGCAGTTTACTTATACCACCAACAACGGGGCCATCACCATCACCAGTTATACTGGAACGGATGGCAATGCCGTCATCCCGCCCGAGACCAATGGCTATCCCGTCACAAGTATCGCGGGGTTTGGCGACGGGTTGGGGTATGCTTACAGCCCGACCAATATCGCGATTCCCGCCAGCGTGACCAACATCGCCAGCGGGGTGTTTGCCAATCTGAGCAGCTTGACCGCCATCACGGTGGCGGCACAAAATATCATTTATAGCAGCACCAATGGGATTCTTTTTGACAAGCTGCAGACGTTTCTCATCCAGGCACCCGGCGGAATTGCTGGTAGTTATGCGATCCCCGGCAGTGTCACCGGCATTGGCGACGAGGCGTTTTATGACTGCGCCAGCTTGACCAATGTCAGCATCGGAACCAATGTCACGAGCATTGGAGACTTTGCGTTCAGTGGGTGCCAGGGTCTAACCAGCCTGACCATCCCGAACCAGGTTCTCAGTATTGGCAACTGGTCATTCCAAGCCTGCGCGAGCCTGACCAACATCACCTTGGGGACCAATGTCGCCAGTGTCGGTGACTATGCGTTCAGCTCCTGTTCCGGTTTGACGGAATTCATGATTCCCAACAGCGTGACCAATATCGGCAACGAGGCCCTGGAATTCTGCGGCAGCCTGACCAATGTCAGCCTCGGCACGGGTGTCACCACCATCGGCAATGACGCTTTTGCATACTGTTCCAGTTTGACCCGCATTGTCATTCCCAAAAGTGTCACCAATATTGCGAGCATCACGTACAGTCTCGTCTATGTTGGCGGCGGCAGACTGCAATTAATCATTGGCCCCATTGAAATGGTGGCCCATTGCGGAAGATTGACCGACATCACGGTGGATGGGCAGAATCCCGCTTACAGCAGCGTCAATGGGATCTTATTCAACAAGGCGCAAACCACGCTGCTCGAAGCGCCGGGAGCCTTCGCTGGAAGTTATACCGTTCCCGGCAGCGTCACCAGCATCGGAGGCGAGGCGTTCCAGAATTGCGGGGGTCTGACAACCGTTTCCATTCCGAACGGCGTCACCAACATCGGGTCCTCTGCCTTTGCCGCGTGTGGCAGCCTGACCGCCATCGCGGTGGACGCGCAAAATCCCGATTATAGCAGCACCGACGGGATATTGTTCGACAAGCTGCAAACGACGCTCATCCAATTTCCCGGCGGCATCGGCGGCAGCTACGCCGTTGGCAGTGGCATCGTCAGCTTGGGCAGCGCCGCATTTTCCGGCTGCACCAATCTGACCCGCATTACGATTCCGGCCAGTGTCACGAATGTTGGGAACGCCACTTTTGCCAACGCTTCGCAGGCGGGAATCTATTTTGCAGGGAACGCCCCGGTGGTCAATGTGTCGGGGGGGTTCGGCTTGATCCCCGGGCCAACCATCTCCCTTTTGGGCAACAACTTCTATAATCCCGACGCCGAAGCGGTCTATTATTTGCCGGGCACCACGGGCTGGGGCGCAATCTTCGACGGGGTCACGGCATATTTGTGGGTTCCGCCCTATGTTTGCACGCCCGCAAGCAATTCAATCACGATCAATGGATTCACGGGTTCCGGGGGCGCAATCACCATCCCGGAGGTGATCAATGGACTGCCCGTCACCGCCCTGGCCAGCGGGTTGTTTGACAACGCGACTGGCTTTGGCCTGACCAACATCACCTTGGGGACCAACCTCACGACGATTGGAAGTTATGCCTTCGCCGCCTGCGCCAATTTGAACAGCCTCACCATTCCCAGCGGGGTCACCAACCTCGGCAGCTACGCCTTCACGTTCTGCGACAACCTGCAAAGCGTTTATTTCCAGGGGAATGCGCCTGAGGCCGCGACCGGTGTGTTTTTTCAGTGGGATGGTTATCCGTTTCTTCCCATCGCTCCCGGCTCTCCCAGCTATGAGCCGCCCACGCCGACGACCGTTTACTACCTGCCGGGCACCACGGGCTGGGGCTCGACGTTTGACAACCAGCCTGCGGTGCTGTGGAATCCGCAGGTCCAGGCCGGCGGCGCGGGCTTCGGCCGGAACGCGAATCTTTTCGGCTTCAACATCACCGGGGCCAGCAATCTGGTGGTGGTGGTGGAAGCCTGTGCCAATCTCGCCGCCCCCGACTGGCAGCCGGTGCAAACCAACACGCTCGCCGGCGGTTCGGCCTGGTTCAGCGATCCGCAATCCACGAATTACCCCGGCCGCTTTTACCGCCTGCGGCCGGCCCTCCCGTTTGCCTCGCCCCAGTTTCACCTCCCCGGGGTCTTTTAATTTGAGTCAACCCGCCCTGTTTGGGTGCCGTCTTTTCAGGTTGAAACTTCCGGACTGAACCGCAAGACTGGCGGCCATGCAGCTGCCTGCCGATTATCACATGCACACGCCCCTCTGCCGCCATGCCGTGGGCGAGCCGGTGGATTATGCCCGTCAGGCTTTGGAGATCGGCCTGACCGAAATCGGCTTCACGGATCATTCGCCCATGGCGCAGGATGGTTTTGATGACTGGCGCATGCTGGACCGGCAACTGGATGAATACGTGGCCAGAGTGCGGCTCGCGCAGCAAACCTTCCCGCAACTCACGATCCGGCTGGGATTGGAAGTCGATTATCTGCCCGGCCACGAGGATTGGATCCGGCAACTGGCCACGCGGCATCCGTGGGATTATTTCATCGGTTCCGTGCATTACGTTTCCGATTCGTGGGACATTGACAATCCGGCCCGGCTTTCGGAATGGAAGTCCCGCGACACCTTTGCGGTGTGGAGCGCATATTTTGACCGGCTGACCCGGGCGGCCCAATCGGGGCTGTTTCAGATCATCGGCCATGCGGATTTGCCGAAAAAATTCGGCCACCGCCCCACCCAGGACTGCCAGCCGTTGTATCAGAAATTTGTGGCCGCCGCGGCTGCGGCCGGTTGTGCGATGGAATTGAACACGGCCGGTTTGCGGAAGGATTGCCGGGAGATTTATCCCTGCGCGGAGCTGGTGCAACTCGCCTGGCGCGGGCGCGTGCCCATCACTTTTGGTTCCGATGCCCATGCGCCGGCGGAAGTCGGCCTGAATTTCGCCGAGGCCATGGCGCTTGCCCGGGGCGCTGGCTACACGGAAACCCTCCGGTTCAACCGTCGCGCGCATGAATTCGCCACATTCTGAAACCACGCCCGCGGCCGGGCGGAAGTGGTTCCTTTGGGTGAGCCTGCTGCTCGCGTTGGGGACGGTCGCGTTGTACTGGCCCATTACCAGCCATCCGTTCATCGAGTTTGATGACCAGGCCTACATCTCTGACAATCCGCATGTCACGGGCGGCTTGAGTTTCACCAATGCCGTCTGGGCCTTCACCACCAGTGAGCAAGCGAACTGGCATCCGCTGACGTGGATTTCGCATCAGGTGGACTGCACCCTTTTTGGCGTTGCCCCCGGGCGGCACCACCTGGTCAATCTGCTCTTCCACGTGGCCAACACGTGGTTGTTGTTCCTGTTTTTGCAGCGCGCGACGGGAGCGCGGTGGCGCAGCGCCTTGGTGGCGGCGTTGTTTGCCTGGCATCCGTTGCATGTCGAATCCGTGGCGTGGGCGGCCGAGCGGAAAGATGTGCTCAGCACCTTTTTCTGGCTGCTGACCCTGCTGGCCTATTTGCGTTATGCGCGCAGCGTGACGGCGTCCGGGCGGCCGAACCGCCGGGCGGTGTGCGCCTATGGCGCGGCGTTGCTCTGTTGCGCCGCCGGTCTGATGAGCAAGCCGATGGTGGTCACCCTGCCGTTTGCCCTGCTGCTGCTGGACCTTTGGCCGCTGAATCGCATGGCCGGTTTTCCGGTGGAGCAGGCCGGAGCCAGCGGCTGTCAACCGGTCTCCTGGCGGCGGCTGGGGCTGGAAAAAGCTCCCTTCTTCGCGCTGGCCATCGCGGGGAGTGCGGCGACCTATCTCATTCAATCGGGGGCGGGGGCGGTGGCGGGGTTGCCGCTGGCGGAACGCCTGGCCAATGCCGCGCTGGCGTATTCCCAATACACGGCCAAGATGTTTTGGCCGGCCGATCTGGCGATCGTTTATCCGCATCCCACGCACTGGCCGCTGGGGTTGACACTGGTGGCGCTGACGTTGTTGCTGATATGGTCGGGGATGTGTGTTTACCAGTGGCGCAAGCTGCCGTTTCTGGCCGTGGGTTGGTTCTGGTTTTTGGGCACGCTGGTGCCCACCATTGGCATTATCCAGGTTGGTGCCCAGGCCATGGCGGACCGCTATACCTACATTCCCAGCATCGGCTTTTTCGTGGCTGTGACCTGGGGGGTGACGGAATATTTTTCGGGGCGCGACGGGGGGAAGATCATTTTATCCCTGCTGGCTGGCGCGGTGCTGCTGGGCTGCCTGGCGACCACTTCCTGCCAGATCTACCTCTGGCGCAACAGCTTCGCCCTGTTTCGCCATGCCATTCTCGCAACCGCCGACAATTATGTGGCGGAAAACTGTCTGGGCAAAGCCTATGAAAAGGCGGGGGACAGTGAGGATGCCCTGAAGCTTTACCGTTTGTCGGTGGAGACCGAATCCCACTTTCCGTACAGCCAGTTCAATCTGGCCATGTTGCTGCTGGAAAAACGGGAGAAGCCGGAGGCGCTGAAACATCTGGAGGTGGCCGCCGCCCTGGAGCATCGCGATCCGGTGATTCAATATGATCTGGGGGTCTATTTTTACCAGGAGGCGAGCTGGACGAACTGCCTGATTTGCTTCAGCAATTCGCTCCGGGCGCGGCCGGATTTTGCGGCGGCACAGATGTTCATGGGCGGCACGCTGGCGGAGCTGGGCCAACCGGCTGAGGCGGTGCGACATTTCCGGGAGGCGTTACGGCTGGATCCAGATTCCACGCAATCCAGAACCAACCTCGACCGCCTGCTCCGGGAGCATCCCGAATTGCGCTAACGTTGGCGCGCGGTCCGGAGCCTGCCCCAGGCTTCCAGTTCCTCGCGCAGCAACTCCACCGGCAGGCCCACCACGTTGCTGTAGGAGCCGGAGATTTCGGAAACCAGCATTTCGCCGGATTCCTGAATGGCGTAGGCACCGGCCTTGTCCAGAGTGTTCACGTGGGTGGTGTATTCCCGAATCTGCGCCGCGTCGAGCGGATGGAACAGCACGTCGGTGCTGACCGCGAAAATGCGTTCCTGATGTTTGCGCAGTTGCATCAGGCTCACGCCGGTAACCACCTGGTGCGACCGGCCTTGCAACCGGGAAAGCATCCGGCGGGCCTCGGCCAGATTGCGGGGTTTGCCGAGAATCTCATTGTCCAGAAACACGAGGGTGTCGGCGCCGAGCACGAGGGCGTCGGGGATTTTTTTGGCCACGGCAAAGGCCTTGCGATGGGCGTTGAGCTGGCACACCTCCAACGGGGAGAGGTGTTCATGGGCGACTTCTTCCACGTTGGCCGGCATGACTTGGAAGTCCACTTTGAGCAACCTTAACAGGTAGGCGCGGCGTGGCGAGGCCGAGGCCAGAATAAGCGGCGGCAATTTCACCCTCTCAATGTATCAAAAACTGCGCTGGTGTCGAGTCCCCGCAATTTGGCGTGCGTCCGGGGCGGTTTTCCGCTAATTCATGCGCATGAACAATGGCCGACATCTGGTGAATCTCGCGCTCGTGGGTTTCATGGGCACGGGCAAGACCTCGGCTGGCCGGCTGGTGGCCGAACAGTTGCACTTTGAATTTCTCGACACGGACGAATTCATCCAGACCCGCAGCGGCCGGAGTATTGCCGATATTTTTGCCGAAAACGGCGAGACCACGTTCCGCGAGCTGGAACGGGATGTGGTGCGCGAACTGGCCCGGCGCACCCGCACGGTCATTTCAACCGGCGGCGGGCTGCCCACCAACCCGGATAATCTGGCCGCGCTGAAAGCCCATGCCTTGGTGGTCTGCCTCTGGGCCTCGCCGGAAAAGATCTGGGAGCGGGTGCGCAACCAGTCGCATCGCCCCCTGCTCCATGATCCGGATCCGCAGCGCAAGATCCGTGACCTGCTGGAGCTCCGGGCTCCGTTTTACCAGCAGGCCGACGTGCTCATTGACACCGACCGGCGCTCGGCGCGGGAAGTCGCGCAGAAGATCGTGTTGCAGTGGAAGCTGGCCTGAGGTTGTGAAAACGGCCATTGTTCAGCGCGCGGCAGAACTGGGATTTGATGATTGCCGCGTGACCACGGCGGATCCGCCGGCCAGCGCCGGGCGCTTCCAGCAATGGCTCGCCCAAAACCATCACGGCGGCATGGCCTGGCTGGAGCGCAATGCCGATAAGCGGGTGGACCCGCAAAAAGTGCTGCCCGGCGCCCGGAGCCTCATTCTGCTCGCGACCAGCTACGAAACTCCCGCCCCGCCCGCCGCCCCGCTTCCCGCCGCAGGCGTGATTGCGCGCTATGCGCGCTTTGCGGATTACCACGATGTGCTCGGCGAACGGTTGCGGACCTTCACTGCATGGCTCAACCAACTGGGCGGGCCGGCGACGCGGTCGCTTTGGTATGTGGACACCGGGCCGCTGTTGGAACGGGATCTGGCGCAACGCGCCGGGCTGGGGTTTGTGGGCAAACACACCAACTTGATCAGCCGGCGGCTGGGAAATTGGATCTTTCTGGCGGAAATCCTGACGACGCTGGAATTGCTGCCGGACGCGCCGGAACACAACCACTGCGGTCATTGCACGCGTTGTCTGGCGGCCTGCCCCACCCAGGCCATCACCGCGCCATTCCAACTGGATGCCCGCCGGTGCATCTCGTATCTGACCATCGAATTGAAAGGCGCGATTCCCGTGGAGCTGCGCCCGGCCGTGGGCAACCGGATTTACGGCTGCGACGATTGTCTGGCGGTGTGTCCATGGAATAAATTCGCGCGGGAGGGTCGTTTGCTGCGGCCGCACCTGCGCGCGGATTTGGCGCAGCCGGACTTGCTCGATCTGCTCCGCCTCGACGCGGCGGGCTTCAAGGCCCGCTTCGCCGGCACGCCGCTGGAGCGGACGAAACGGCGCGGCTTGTTGCGCAATGTTTGCGTGGCCCTGGGGAATGTCGGCGACGCCACCGCCCTGCCCGCTTTGGAACGCGCCGCCAGCGACCCGGAGCCGCTCATCGCCGAGCACGCCCGCTGGGCGATGGAACAAATCGCCAAAATTCAACCACGGACGGACCCGGACAAATCCGGATAAAAACCGAAGGGGTATCCACGAATGGCGCGCAGCCGATTCAAAACGCGCCGGGCCGGAGACCGGCTCCATCATCAGTTCAGCGCCTGCGGTTTTGTTCGCAATGCGCCAGGGCGGTGAGAACGGTGTCGAGCAGCAAGTCGAGATGCTTGCCGGCATCTTCGGCCAGGAAACGCAACACAAAATAGCCGTGCTGTTGCAGCAACACATCTTTCCAGCGATCCCGCCGATAAGCCTCGGCGTCGGCCAGGTGTTGGGCGCCATCCAATTCAATCACCACCCGGTTTTCCGCGCACAGGAAATCCACCTCCATTTTGCCGCGGCCAGCAAACGCGATTGGCAGTTCGACATTGAGGCCAAAACGGCCAGCTGTGGCCGGCAAGGTTTGCAGCCGCCGGAATAAGAAGGCTTCGCTGGCGCTGCGGGCGCGGTTACCCTCTTCGGTTTGGTCGCTGGAGGGACGAGCCGCCTGCACAAACAAATTCCCCAAAGGCACGTCCACCCCGTCGCGAATGAGCCGGCGGATGGTGGCGGCATAATCGTGTTTCCATTCCGGGTCCACGGGCAAGGGGACTTCCATCGGCCACCCCGGCAGCGCGCTGCCGGGCAGGAGGACGGTGTAGCCCAGCGCTTCATAGCCGATACACCGTTTGTCAAACATGCGGGACAGCATGGGCACATTCAGGTCGGCATAGTCATAAACGTAAACGGCGCGCTTGCCCCCGTGCAGGCGATGCAGGCGGCCCACATATTGGGCAATGGTTCCCCGCCAGGAAACCGGCAGCGCCAGGAACAAGGCATCCAATCGCGAATCATCAAAGCCCTCGCCAATGTATTTTCCGGTGGCCAGAATCACCCGGGGCTCCGTTTCGGGAATTTCCGCAAGCTGCGCGCGGGCGGCTTCGATTACTTTCCGGCTCTGGCCGCCTTGCAGGATGACCAAATGGGCAACGTGCGGCGACAATTGCCGGGCTAACACTTCCAGATGCCCGGTTCGTTCCGTGAGCACCAATGGCGAGCGGCCTTCCTGGAGCGCACCCAACACATCCGCGCAGATCATCCGGTTGCGCGCGTCATCGGTGGGCAAGGCCTCGTATAACTGCTGGAATTCCGCGCGGGCATCGGGAGCCAGGGGTTCCAGCAGGCGAAAGGACGTGGGACGCACGATAACCTGATGGGTAAACGGGCGGATCTCGGCCAGGCTCCTGGCATCGACCCGATGCCGGACCGGCCCGCACTGCATGAAAATGATGGGGTGGTGCCCGTCCTGGCGCGCCACCGTGGCCGACAAGCCAGTGACGTATCTGGCTTTGGCCCGCCGGGCGACCATTTCAAAACTGTGCGCGGAAAGGTGATGGCACTCGTCCACCATCAGCTGGCCATAGTTGGCCACGCAATCATTCACCACCCCCTTGCGAACCAGGCTTTGCATCAGGGCCACATCCAGAGTTCCGGTGAGTTTCTTGCGTCCACCGCCGAGGCGTCCGATGTTTTTGGCCGGCAGGCCCAGAAACGTGGACAAGCGTTCCACCCATTGTTCCATAAGTTGCTGGCGATGCACCAAAACCAAGGTGTTGACCTGGCGCTGGGCAATAAGCCAGGCGGCCACAACCGTCTTGCCAAAGGCGGTGGTCGCAGCCAACACGCCGGTATCCTGGGCCAGCAATGCCGTTGCCGCCGCTTGTTGCTCTGGCCGCAACTCGCCGCAAAAAGAGACCTCCAGCGGCGTGCCACCGAAACGCTCATCGCGGAGCACAGGGTTTATCTTGAGGGACTGCAACAAATCCAAGACTTCATCCAGACACCCGCGCGGCAGGGCGAGATATTTGGGATGATCCTCCGCACAGCCAATGATCCGGGGCTTGTCATACGTGGGCAGGCGCATGGCTTGCGCGCGGTAAAACTCGGGATTCTGGAACGCGGCCAGGCAGATCAGCCGGTTGCGGAGGCCGGGAACGAGATGTGCTTTGCTGAGATAAATCTGGTCGCCTAGAACCACTTCCAGGGTTTCGGGCAAAGGCCCGACAATCGCTGGTGGCTTGCGACGGCGCGACGGCGGCGCCATCCACGGCGAGCCATCTGCTTCATCCGCTTCCGCCACCCGCACACCGATGACCCGGCCCTTGGATTCCGCGTCATTCACCAGGTTTTCAACCTGCTCGCGGCTGCTCCGCTGGACCGAGGCGAGGAATGCCCATTGGTCGCCATGGGGAACAAAATTGGGGTCGAGAAAGACCGAATTGCCGTGGGCGCGAGCCTGCTTTTGCAGGGGCAACGCGATCAAGTTGCCAAAGCCGCCTTTGGGCAGAGTATCCTGATTGGGAAACAGCCGGTCATAGGAACGCAGGCCAATCTCGGGGCAATGCTCCAGCGTCTCGGTGAGCAAATGGGAACCCATTTTCCGCGCCAAACCGGACGGGATGGCTTCCGTGAAGAAAAACCAGATATGACCACAGTTGCCGGATCGGGAGCGTTCCAGCACCGCGGGCACATTGAGCCGCTGACAGGTTTCCAGAAACGCCCCGGCATCGCGCTGCCAATCGTCACGGTCAAAGTCCACCGCCAAAAAGAAACAGGTCTCGTCCAGCAACATGGCGTATACTCCCATGACAAAAGGGTAGCCCCGGGCATCTTGTCCGGACAGATGCCAGCCGGCGACTTCGTCGGTGACGGGGAAGAAGGCACGATGAGGACAATCCGTGCATTTGATTCTCGGCTTTTCGCAGATGCCCCGCACCCATTCGTTGGCGCACGCCGGGCTGTAACCCGCCTTCCCGGTTTTCCGATTCTCAAACCGGCGGGGATAAACGTCTTCCCGTCCCCGGAAAAGCGAGCGGAACAGCTTGATTTTGGCTGCTGGCGGGGAGGCGTTGGTGACCGAAATGCCTGACATTAAAGCCGGGCTTTCGGGACCGACATCGCTTATGCCATTCACCGGCTTCAAGTTCAATTTGGTGCCTGTTTTGTTTCCGGGGACGCTATGCGCTGTCGGATTTCGGTGAGCAACTTCCGGCCCCGGGCGGCGTCGCCACGTTGTTGCCGAGCCAAAAAACGCCCTTTGGCCTGCCGTCCGGCAACCAAAGATGACATTACTGGTAATGCCGGTCAAGTCGATGGGGGCAAAGTGGCCCGGCGCAGCGCTAGAACCAGATGGGTGACTGAACGGATCGCCTCAGCAGCGGGTCCGGAATCAGACGATGAAATTCAGGCACGAATTGGCTTTGGCTGCGGACGCTCCAACGCGCCCGGAAAACCCGAAGAAAAAAATCGGGGGTGGACAGCTTTTTCTCGTTGACCAACGCCTTAATGGGTGCCCCCTTTCAAAGCCAACCCCAGTGTGTCAATAGTTAGGTCTGACCCCTTTTTCGCCGGTATCTTGGGCCAGCAATGCCGTTGCCGCCGCTTGTTGCTCTGGCCGCAACTCGCCGCAAAAAGAGACCTCCATCGGCGTGCCACCAAAACGCTCATCGCGGAGCACGGGGCGTATCTTGAGAGACTGCAACAAATCCAAGACTTCATCCAGACACCCGCGCGGCAGGGCGAGATATTTGGGATGATCCTCCGCACAGCCAATGATCCGGGGCTTGTCATACGTGGGCAGGCGCATGGCTTGCGCGCGGTAAAACTCGGGATTCTGGAACGCGGCCAGGCAGATCAGCCGGTTGCGGAGGCCGGGAACGAGATGTGCTTTGCTGAGATAAATCTGGTCGCCTAGAACCACTTCCAGGGTTTCGGGCAAAGGCCCGACAATCGCTGGTGGCTTGCGACGGCGCGACGGCGGCGCCATCCACGGCGAGCCATCTGCTTCATCCGCTTCCGCCACCCGCACACCGATGACCCGGCCCTTGGATTCCGCGTCATTCACCAGGTTTTCAACCTGCTCGCGGCTGCTCCGCTGGACCGAGGCGAGGAATGCCCATTGGTCGCCATGGGGAACAAAATTGGGGTCGAGAAAGACCGAATTGCCGTGGGCGCGAGCCTGCTTTTGCAGGGGCAACGCGATCAAGTTGCCAAAGCCGCCTTTGGGCAGAGTATCCTGATTGGGAAACAGCCGGTCATAGGAACGCAGGCCAATCTCGGGGCAATGCTCCAGCGTCTCGGTGAGCAAATGGGAACCCATTTTCCGCGCCAAACCGGACGGGATGGCTTCCGTGAAGAAAAACCAGATATGACCACAGTTGCCGGATCGGGAGCGTTCCAGCACCGCGGGCACATTGAGCCGCTGACAGGTTTCCAGAAACGCCCCGGCATCGCGCTGCCAATCGTCACGGTCAAAGTCCACCGCCAAAAAGAAACAGGTCTCGTCCAGCAACATGGCGTATACTCCCATGACAAAAGGGTAGCCCCGGGCATCTTGTCCGGACAGATGCCAGCCGGCGACTTCGTCGGTGACGGGGAAGAAGGCACGATGAGGACAATCCGTGCATTTGATTCTCGGCTTTTCGCAGATGCCCCGCACCCATTCGTTGGCGCACGCCGGGCTGTAACCCGCCTTCCCGGTTTTCCGATTCTCAAACCGGCGGGGATAAACGTCTTCCCGTCCCCGGAAAAGCGAGCGGAACAGCTTGATTTTGGCTGCTGGCGGGGAGGCGTTGGTGACCGAAATGCCTGACATTAAAGCCGGGCTTTCGGGACCGACATCGCTTATGCCATTCACCGGCTTCAAGTTCAATTTGGTGCCTGTTTTGTTTCCGGGGACGCTATGCGCTGTCGGATTTCGGTGAGCAACTTCCGGCCCCGGGCGGCGTCGCCACGTTGTTGCCGAGCCAAAAAACGCCCTTTGGCCTGCCGTCCGGCAACCAAAGATGACATTACTGGTAATGCCGGTCAAGTCGATGGGGGCAAAGTGGCCCGGCGCAGCGCTAGAACCAGATGGGTGACTGAACGGATCGCCTCAGCAGCGGGTCCGGAATCAGACGATGAAATTCAGGCACGAATTGGCTTTGGCTGCGGACGCTCCAACGCGCCCGGAAAACCCGAAGAAAAAAATCGGGGGTGGACAGCTTTTTCTCGTTGACCAACGCCTTAATGGGTGCCCCCTTTCAAAGCCAACCCCAGTGTGTCAATAGTTAGGTCTGACCCCTTTTTTGGACGCCCGCGTAAGGGAATGAGCCACGGATCAGCGGCCAGTTCAAAAGGCGGAGTGGGGACGCCGATGGATCGTGCCGGTTTCGCGGCGCAGCTCTTTTAAGGGGAAGCGAAACCGGCAAGTCTGGGCGACGGGGCTTCACGCCTTTCGCCTGCAAACACAACACAATGTCATTTTTCTAGGCCCCCTTTCCTGGGTGACCCCTTTTTAACGGCCAGTAACCACAACATCATCACCGGAGCCGTATTCGTTAATTAAGTTTGGCCCAGCCGACCAAACCACGAATGGCCGGTGAGTCAGCAATGGAATTAAACCACTGTTGGTGACGCTATTCGTTAACGCAAATAGCAATGGAGTTCCCCATCCATCACGAAACACTCCATTCGACAAGTTGAAGCCAGCCAGAGACCTAAAACTAGTATAACTATTGGTATTCAACAGAGTCACAAGTGCCTTGTTAATTGATAAACTATCCGATTGCGTTTCTAGCACCGAAACAATTCGCTGTGGTTCGTTCTTCAACTCAGTGATTCCCTGCAATTCATCGAATTTGTCTAAAACACAGCAAATCAATTTTTGCGTTTGACCATTTTCCCTCCCGCGAGGCGCATCCATTTGTTTTACAATGCAAACAATGCAAACAATTAACAAACAGACTGCAATGATTGCTACTGACAACTTTGCAAACCTAACAAACAGCACTTTTGGCTTCATGATCCTGATTAATTTGACTTGTTGGTTCCTGGAGTCTCAATACGGTTGGACAACATGTTATCTGTGCCAATTAGGCCAAACTCACCAATAAAAAAACCGCGCGTTGCAACACTCTTCTCCCAAGGACTATATTCGTAACCCATTTTAGCTCCCCATCCCGGAAGAAGCGAATCATATGATTTCTCATTGGCCGTGTCGCAACCGTATGCAATAAGAAATGCAATCCCGTATTTAGTCTGCCGTCCAGCACTAAGATAATCGTTTAATTGTCCGCTCGCGTCTCTTGAATTGCCAAAAACAAGAGTGCCATTTCCCGAACCGTGACCAGCAAATGCAAAACCATAAATGTTATCAGAATGTAATTCTGTGAGTGCAGTAGCCGCTCGGGCACTACCTGCCTGATGGACAACAACATGATAACCCACCGCTTTTTTATCGTTACCAAAAGCAGTCAGAATTTTCCTCCACCGGGGGATCGCTCCCCATCTCTGCAAATAGGCGCTCGTTCCATATGTCCAGTTATCTCCACCCAAAGTCCCAAACTCAATGTAAATCGTATTTGGAATTGTGTACAGGCACGAAGGAACAGCTTCTGTTGCTGTGGTTGGCAATTTCCCTTGGCCTTCAGGTTTTAGCCATGCTCCAAAATCCGTGCCATCAAATCCCATCATCTTCGCCAAACCGTCAGCGGTGTCACCTTTCTCAGCATAGGCGACAGCTCTTTCGTTATCCGGATTTCTGTGAATTAACCACAACCCAAAGCCATCGCAACAATTGATCCCATCATTTCCAATAAAACCACACAAATTGTAGCCTCCATCCTCCTCAATTGGGTCTCTGCTTAACCACATTCCTGCGTTCGGATCATAATACCGGTAGCCGTAATAGTTTAACCCCGTCTCGTCATCCTCGAATTTTGTTGAAAACCGTATGGGATTAGCCTTGGCCATTGGCCCGGTAGAGCGGATGACTTCCCCGAAGGGGCCGTATTCCCATTGTCCAGCCACAGTTCCAGTGGCCCCATTCACGATTGCCTCTACATCACCATTCCCATCGTAAGTGTAGTCATACGTTCCAGCATTTAACCCCGAATACACAGTCATGGAAAGCAATCCACCCACCCCGCCAGCACCTAGTATTGATCCACTCAGATCACTGCCCCAAGTGAACGAATTCAGCAGATTATTGTTGCCATCCAAAATCCCGGCCAGATTCCAGCCATCATAAACGAATTTGTTTGTGGATACCGGAACCCAGACCGAACCACTGTTGGTGGAGACAATTTTCTGAATCCGGCGGCCTTGGAAATCATAGACGCAATCCACCTTGTACTGGGAGGCCAGGGGCGAAGTGGAGAGGCTGGTAATCGATACGGCCCGGTTTTCTGCATCCCAGGTGATGGTCCAGCAACCGCTGTTAGTCATGTTACCGTCGCCATCGTAGCCAAATGATTCCGGGGTCTGCGGAAGGAACTGCTTTCCGATGTTCGTGGCAACGATCGCCGCATTCGTGCCGTAATTCAACACGCCAAGGTTTGTCAGCGAGACGTATAGTGACGAACCCCGGTTGTTCTCCGGCAATTCGTCCCAGAAATAACTGCCCTGCCACACCGCCCGTTGCATATTCACCGTGATCGTGGCATTCGAATTGGCGGATCCAAGTTCAGTGACGTAGCCGGGGACGTCACGACTTGTGTATTGATTCAGGTTGTTGGCGGTGTAACTCGCGGGTCGGAGGCTCGCGCCACTCGGATCACCACCCGAGGCGGTGGATTGGCGGTTGCCAATGTCGTCGAAATTGTAGGTAAATTGCTGGCCAGCGACGGGCGTGCCGTCGGACCAGTATTTTTTGCCAGCCGTGACTTGGCCGAGTTTGTCGTACTGATAGACCCAATGGCTGTTGTCGGTGTTGGTAACCTGCGTGCGCTGGTTGGCCTGGTTGTAGGCGTAGCGGAAGGAACTCACAGGCGAGACGCCTGTGCTACTATTGATGTCCGTCAACCGGTTCAGGTAGTCGTATTGCTTGGTCGTGGTCATGGTCACCGCGCCGCTGTTCGCAAAAGCAATATGCCCCACCAGGGTGGAATTGGCAAGGTAGGAGTACGTGGCGGTGTGGCCATGTGAAAAAAGGGGTCAGACCTAACTATTGACACACTGGGGTTGGTCTGGTAGGGTTTGGGCATGCCGCGCAAACTGCGAGTGGAATATGGAAAAGGGGCCATTTGGAGCGTCCGCAGCCAAAGCCAATTCGTGCCTGAAATTTCATTGTCTGATTCTGGACCGCCGCTGAGGATGATTTTAAAGCACGAGGGGATGGTCGCGGGTGGCCCGGGGCGACCAACCATTTCCAGCATCGTTTCATGGGGTGAGGGTTTGGTGATTTTTCATTGCCGGTTGCCGGTTGAGCGGATGGCCGCACCGCCTAACGGAGGACAAGCACCGGCCCGCGGCCAAACAAACATGGCGTCCGGACGCAGGCGAGGCAACCATGCGCGGTCATTGGCGTGAGTGGGCTGGCCCCCCTGCCGGGGTGCATTTGATTGAATCTCGCTTCCGGTGATTTCAAAACGCGCCGGACCGGAGACCGGCTCCATCATCAGTTCAGCGCCTGCGGTTTTGTTCGCAATGCGCCGGGGCGGTGAGAACGGTGTCGAGCAGCAAGTCGAGATGCTTGCCGGCATCTTCGGCCAGGAAACGCAACCCAAAATAGCCGTGCTGTTGCAGCAACACATCTTTCCGGCGATCCCGCCGATAAGCCGCGGCGTCGGCCATGCTATTTGCTTTCGCCCTCCGGCCGGAGGGAACGGAGAGACGCGTTTTTCTGACACCGGCGCGTTTGAGAAACCCGACGCGTCTGGCCATTCCGGTTGGCGGGTCGCCAACCGGGACGGGCGGGTCGCCCGTTCCACCCATTTTGAAAACACGCCATACAAGCCCCCTGCCCCCTCCCTTGCCGGCGTCAAATCACCCAGTCGAGCGGGGCTTCCTTTTTGCGTTCGGCTTTGGAGCGGCGAGACGCCGACAGAACTCGCAGGCGAGCCGCCTGCGCCACCCCAACCGCTCACTCCACCCCGGACAAGGCCCAATCGAGATGGCGCAACTGCTCGCGGATTTTGCGTCGCTCGTAGCGATGCGCCGCCGATTTGGTGCCCACGCGGAGCTGGGGATTCTTTTGATCCACGACCAGCGCGGACTGGCTGCTGTTTTTGTAGGGAACAGGTGTTTTCATATAAATAATGACAGATTAAACCGCTCATTTTCATGGCTAACCTCCAGTCGTCCGGTGGGGCCTTGGGTTGCCTGCCTGGTTGCCGCAACAGGATCAATTTAACCCAAATAACGACCAAGTCAATAGTCTTTATGTTTTCGGCTTTATAAACCGGGTTCGTTGGCGCATCCTTAACGAACTATGGATGGTAATTTCCCATCGAAACTTTCGATCACAACCCGGTTGGGCCTGGCTTGGAAATGCTTTTGGCGCACCTTGCTGGAGCCTGAATTCGCGCGTCAGATGTGCGGTGGACCCCGCCCGGCCCCGCCCGCCGATCCGCCGCCCGCGCCCGTGCGGACCAGCTCCCCCGTCGTGCCGCCGGAGCGCGCCCAGGCCGCCGGCCTGCTCGTGCTGTCCCTGTTGCAACGGGAAGGCCGCCTGATTGATTTCTTGCAGGAGGATGTCGCGGCGTTTTCCGACGCGGAAGTCGGTGCGGCCGCGCGGGCCGTGCATGCCGGGTGCAAAAAGGTCCTCGCCGGTCATTTCACCCTGGAACCGGTGCTGAAGGAAGCCGAGGGCGACCCCATCACGCTGGCGGCCGGCTTCGATGCCCAGCGCATCCGCCTCACCGGCAATGTCGCCGGTCAGCCACCGTTTCGCGGGACGCTCAAGCATCACGGCTGGGTGGCCAGCGCCGTGCGGCTGCCCACGGTGGCCGAGTCGCTGGACCCGCGCATTTTGACCCCGGCGGAAGTGGAGATTTGAAACCTATGGCCCGATATTCCATTGGCATTGATTTGGGAACCACCAACTCCGCCGTTTCCTATGTGGACCTCGCCGGGACCGCCGCGCGCGGCCACGAGCAGACCATGCTCCCCATTCCGCAAGTGACCGGCGTCGGCGCGGTGGAAAACAAATGGCTCCTGCCGTCCTTTCTATACCTGCCCAACGCCCAGGAATTCCCCGCGCAAGGCGTCGCCGTGCCGTGGGATTCGCAGCGGCAGGACGTCGTGGTGGGCGAGTTCGCGCGGGCGCATGGCAGCAAGGTGCCCATGCGGCTGGTGTCCTCCGCCAAGAGCTGGCTGTGCCACGCGGGCGTGAACCGGCTGGATCCCATCCTGCCGTGGCAGGCCCCGGCGGACGTGCGGCGCATTTCCCCGCTGGAGGCTTCGGTGCAGTATTTGCGGCATATCCGCGAGGCGTGGGATCATCAATTCAAGGAGTGTCCGCTGGCCGGTCAGGATGTCGTGCTCACCGTCCCGGCCTCGTTTGACGCCGCCGCGCGGGATCTGACACTCCAAGCCGCGCAGCAGGCGGGGCTGAAAGACGTCACGCTGCTGGAAGAACCGCAGGCGGCCTTTTACGCCTGGCTGGAAAAGATGGGCGAAGGTTTTCGCAAGCAGGTCCAGCCGGGCGACGTGGTGCTGGTCGTGGATGTCGGCGGCGGCACGAGTGATTTTTCGCTGATTGCCGTCACCGCCAAGGATGGCGACGTCGCACTCACCCGCGTGGCGGTGGGCGATCATATTTTGCTGGGCGGCGACAACATGGATCTCGCGCTGGCCCACACGGTGAATCAACAACTGGCCGCCAGCGGCAAAAAGCTGGATGCATGGCAGTTCAATGCACTGACGTTTGCCTGTCGTCAGGCCAAGGAACTCCTTTATGCCGATGCCAGGCTGGCGAAGGCTCCGTTGGTGATTCCCGGGCGCGGTTCCTCGCTGATTGGCGGCACCATCAAAGCGGAGTTGACCCGCGAGGAATTGAACCGCGTGCTGACCGACGGCTTCTTCCCGCGGACGGTCGTGACCGATCTGCCCAAGACCGCGCGCCGCTCGGGTTTGACCCAGATGGCGCTGCCGTATGCGCAGGATGCGGGCGTCACGCGGCATCTGGCGGCGTTTCTCACCCGGCAGGCGCAGGCCATGGCGGCCGCGCAGGACGCGCCGGTGAACGTGGCGGGCCGGCAATTTGTGCATCCCACGGCGGTGTTGTTCAACGGCGGCGTCTTCCAGGCCACGCCGCTCAAGCAGCGCGTGCTGGAGGTCTTGAATGAATGGCTCACCGCCGCCGGGGACGCGCCCGCGAAGGAACTGGCGGGCGCGGAATTGGATCTGGCCGTGGCGCGCGGCGCGGCTTACTACGGCTGGGCGCGGCACGGGCATGGCTTGCGGATTCGTGGCGGCACCGCCCGCGCCTATTACGTGGGGGTGGAGGCCGCCATGCCGGCCGTGCCGGGCATGGAGCCGCCGGTCCGGGCGTTGTGTGTGGCCCCGTTTGGCATGGAGGAAGGCACCCAGGCGGAGGTGCCGCCGCAGGAATTTGGCCTCGTGGTTGGCGAACCCACGCGGTTCCGTTTCTTTTGCAGTTCCGTGCGCCGCGACGACCAGGTCGGCGCCATGCTGGAGGACGCGACCGGCAATGAGGAATTGGAGGAAGTCGCCCCCATTGAAACCACGCTGCCGGCGCATGGCGGCGATTCGGGCAAACTGGTCCCGGTCAACCTGCAAGCCAGCGTCACCGAAATCGGCACCCTCGAACTGCGCTGCCTGGAAAAAGGCGGCCCCGGCCAATGGAAGCTCGAACTGAACGTGCGCATGAAGGAGTGATGGAAAGTGTCAAGTTTCAAGTGTTCAGTGTTCAGGAGCGTGCATCATGTCGGCGTTTTGGCGATGGACACCATTGTAAATGTCTAATGACGAATGTCTAATGACGAATGTCTAATGACGAATGTCTAATGACGAAAGAATGCCAAAGCCCGAAGGCCCGAAACTGGCAATGGGATGCCAACGTCCACGCATGAACGCCAAAGGCGTTCCCTCTTTCAGCCCAGGGTTGTGCGACCGCGCTCCCCGGGAACTCCAGCCGTCGGCCTCCATGCTGAAAGGATTGCGTCGGTTCCGCATTCCTGGCAGTCCTAATCTTTGGCTCAATTTTCAAAATGCCTGGCCTTTCGTCATTCGGATTTCGGGATTCATTCGTCATTTTGTCATTCCGTCATTCGTCATTAACTAATGTCCTACCTCATCGGCATTGATCTGGGCACCACGAATTGCGCGGTGGCCTTTGCGGAGCCCGCTGCGGGCGCGAACGTCAGGGACTTCCCCATCCCGCAATTGCTGCGTCCGGGCGAGGTCGCGGAGTTGCCGGTGTTGCCGTCGTGCTTGTATGCGGCGGGGGAGCATGAACTGGCACCCGGGGCCACGCAATTGCCATGGGGCGAATCGCCCAAACTGATCGCCGGAGCCTTTGCGCGCTGGCAGGGGGCGCGCGTGCCGGGGCGGCTGGTGGTTTCGGCCAAAAGCTGGCTGTGTCATGCGGGCGTGGACCGGGCTTCCGCCATCCTGCCGTGGGGCGCGCCGGCGGACGTGCCCAAGGTTTCGCCCGTGGCGGCGGCGGCGCGGTTGCTGGGCCATATTGCCGCCGCGTGGAATCATGCCCATCCCGAGGCGCCGCTGGCCGAGCAGGAAGTGGTCATCACCGTGCCGGCCTCCTTTGATGAGGTGGCCCGCGCGCTCACGGCTTCGGCCGCGCGGCAGGCGGGATTGGAAAAGTTCCTGCTGGTCGAGGAACCGCAGGCGGCGTTTTATGAATTCATCTCGCACCACCGGCAGGATTTGGCGGCGGCGCTGGCCGGAGTGCGCCTGGTGCTGGTGGTGGATGTGGGCGGCGGCACGACCGATTTCACGCTGATCCAGGTGGATGCGTCCGCCGGAGAACCGGTGCTGCGCCGCCTTGCCGTGGGGGATCATCTGATGCTCGGCGGCGACAACATGGACGCCACGCTTGCCCGGCTGGCGGAGGAACGCATGCTGTCCGGCGGCCGGAAATTCAGCGCCACGCAATGGTCCCAACTGCTGCAGGCCGCGCGCGAGGCCAAGGAATCGTTGCTGGGGCCGCAGGCCCCGGAGCGGCACGGCCTCGCGGTGGCGGCGGAAGGCAGCCGGTTGCTGGGCACCACGCGGTCCACGGAATTTTCCCGCGCGGAGGTGGAGCGGCTGTTGCTGGATGGTTTTTTCCCGGACTGCGCCGCCGGGGAAACCCCGCGCCGCGCCGCCCGCACCGCGCTTCAGGAACTCGGTTTGCCCTACGCGACGGATGCCGCCATCACGCGTCATCTGGCGGCGTTTCTGCGGCAGCACGCCGTGGCCGCCGGAGCCGCGCTGGGCCAGGCCGCCGGCAGCTTGCCGCGTCCGGATGCGATTTTGCTGAATGGCGGCGTGTTCAATTCGCCCCAAATCGCGAGCCGCCTGATTGCGGTGGCGTCCGCGTGGTGGCCGGCCGCGCCGCGCATTCCGGTGCTGCCGCACAGCTCCCTTGATCTGGCGGTGGCGCGCGGGGCGGTGTGTCATGGGCTGGCCCGCAAGGGGTTGGGGCGGCGGATCAGCGGCGGTTCGGCCCATGCCTTGTATGTGGGGCTGGCCGGGGAAAAAGGCAACCCGACTCCCCAGGCCATTTGTATCATTCCGCGCGGCCATGAGGAAGGCGAAGCGGTGGAACTCACCCGCCAGCCGTTCAAACTCACCCTGGGCCGGCCCGTGCAGTTCCCGCTGTTTTCCACCACCTCGGATGGACTGGAACGGCCGGGCGACCTCGTGGCGGTCACCGACCATTTTCGCGCCCTGCCGCCGCTGCACACCCTGTTGAAGACCGCCGACGCCCGGCTGGGAGCGGTGCCGGTGCATCTCCGCGCATTGCTCACCGAGTTGGGCACCCTGGAACTCTGGTGCGTGAACCCGGCGAATGGCGAGCGCTGGCGGCTGGAATTCGAGCTGCGCGGGGCCACCGCCGACACCACGATGTCGGTCGTCGAGTCGTTGCCCTCCGGGTTTGCGGGCGTGCGCGAAGCCGTCGAACGCGTCTTTGGACATCAACCCCGGCCGGTCGAGGCGAAGGAAGTCAAGCAACTGCGGCGGGCGCTCGAGAAGATCCTCGGCCCGCGCGAAGAATGGCGGCTGCCGTTGTTGCGTGAAATCTGGAGCCAGTTGCAGGCCGGGGCGAAGAACCGCCGGCGTTCGGCCGATCATGAGCGGATGTATTTCCAGTTGGCGGGTTATTGTCTGCGGCCGGGGTTTGGCTATCCGCTGGACGCGTGGCGCTGCGAGCAACTGTTCCGGCTGTTTGGCGAAGGGGTCCGGTTTCACGGCGAGCCGCAAAACTGGAGCGAGTTCTGGATTCTGTGGCGGCGCATCGCGGGCGGCCTGGGCCAGGCGCAGCAGCAGGAGGTGTGGCACTATCTCAAGCCCCACCTCGCGCGGCGGCTGGCCCCCGGCACCCTGCCCAAGGGCGCGCCGAAAGCGAAGGGCGTCCAACCCGAAGGCCTGGATGAGATGGTGCGCGTGGCGGCCTCGCTGGAACATCTGGACCCGGCGGAAAAAACCGTGCTGGGCCACTGGATGCTGGAGCAGTTAAAAAAACCGGATGCGCCGGGCGGCAAATGGGCCTGGGCACTGGGCCGTTTGGGCGCGCGCGTGCCGGTGCATGGCAGCAGCCATAAGACCGTGGACCCGAGGCAAGCAGCCGCCTGGCTGGCCGCGCTGCTGGAACTGGGGCTGGAGGGCGCGAACGACACCGCCTTTGCCGCCGTGCAATTGGGCCGCCTGACCGGCGACCGCTCCCGCGATCTCGACGAGGAAATCCGGACCCGGACCGCCGCCGCCCTGCGCGCCGCCAAAGCCCCGGACGAATGGCACCGCCTGCTGACCGAAGTGGTGGCACTCTCCGCCCCCGATGAAGCCCGCGCGCTGGGCGACACGCTGCCGATTGGGTTGAGATTGCATTGAGCGGGCGGCGTCATTTGTCCAGAGCCAATTTGTTGTTAGCTACTAAGCTGGCGTGGGGCAGCCAGCGGAGATTGATCAGAAAATCAGGGGACTTGAGCCGCTTGGGGAGGGCAACGCCGGCGGCGAAGAGCATGACGCAGAACAGGACCACCAGATTGGCGCGAATAACGGGCTGGACATAGCCGGCGAATTCAGCCGGAAGGCGGGACAGCTTCCAGACTGTCCATTCCTCCCAAAAGGCCGTCAGCACAATGCTGACAATGAGCGCAAGATAAACAGCCGCCAACTTGAAAAGCCAATAAGTCAGCGACGGCTTGGAACCGGTAAAAAGCATTGAAGATGCAAAGAGAAAACAGCTTGCCACCAGCAATAAAACCATGACGAAAGCCATACCAACGGGTGAGAACGAATTCAGCCAGGTATGGTTCATTGCCGCAAGAATCCGTCTGGCGGGCCAGATGCAAAGTGGCCACACGATCAAAGCGCCGGCAAAAATAATCGGTCCGCTGCCAATCAACGCAGCCACAATCACGCCAATGATCGTGGTGAGCACATTCCCTGCGATCATGCCCATGAAACCCATGGTAAAACTTAAATGTTTCTGCGAACGGGCGAAAATGGTGGATTTGAGAAGGACCGCCCCGAGCAGAATGAGCCAGGACTGCGTAACCATTCCGGGACCTCCAACCACACGTATGAAGGGCAAAATGGGTTCGCACGCATGGCCGGTTCCAGTAAACACCAGCAGCGCCAGTGTGATGAGCAGTGTTATTCGTGACATTATGAGTTTCCAAGTTGCGACTGGCCGATCACGGGTAGTGTGGCCCCACAACTTTGCCCCGATCAAGTACTTATTGATTTACTGATGGCGGACTCAGTGGACGGGCTAGTCTGCTGTACTAAAGCAACTCACGCGGCCCGCCGGTTGAAAGCGGGAGACAGCTTGGAAGGGACCGGGCCGTCGATCCTACTTTATCGCCAAGGCGTTCCAGGCGGTGAGGCCGGCGAGGAACAGGCCCAGGGCGCCCCCCAGGCAGAAGTGCCAGAGACGGCGTTGCGCGGTGGCCGTTTTCACCCAGCCCAGCACCTCCGCGCCGGTGGCGATGCCGTTGGCCAGATGATAAACGGCAGCAACGATGGCCAGCAGATAAAAGTCGGCGATGAGCAGGTTGGCGGGGTGATGGGCTGGCAGGTTCGGCCAGAATTGCCAGACGGCATGCGCCACCGACGCATAGGCGTTGTGCGGATCAAACCGCCCGCCCAGCCAGCGGTGCAGGGTCGCCAGATGAAACAGGATGAAGGTCAGGAGAACGACGGCGGAACAGCGTTGCAGCCACTGGCGGAGGTCGCTGCCGTGATGATGCTTGTCCACGCCGAATTTCAGTTTTTCCCGGCGCAAGGTGCGCAGGCCAAACGCGGCATGAATGGCGAGCGGGAGAAAGATCAAACCGACTTCCGCCACCGGCAGCAGCCCGCCGAGCGCATGGTTGTGGTTGACGGCGTCCTGGAACTTATCCGGCCACTGGGCCAGCGAATTGAGCGTGAGGTGCAGCAGCAGGAAGCCGGCCAGCAGCATTCCCGTGTAGGCCAGGTAATGGCGGGGGCAGGCGTGGCCGCGGCAATGGCACGCCTCGGCTTGGCCGTCGAATCGCAGCGCGAGAATGGCGCGGGGATCGGGCGCGGGCTTGGTTTTAGGGCCGTGTCCACCGCAACCGCAGGACTGGCTGCTGCACGGGGATTTGGGCGGCGCTGGGGAGGCTTGGACGCACATGGTTATTTCATGGCCTCGCGGCGGCCGCAGGAGCAATTGGGGCAGGGTTCGCCGCTGCCGTGGTGGGCGGGGGCGGCTTGGGCATGGACAATCGTCGCGCCCAATTGCATGGGCGGCGAGCCCCATTTCCAGTCGCCGCCGCCAGGACCGCCGGAGAGGGAAAGGGTTTCGCCCAGCTTGCGCGGTTTATCGGGAACCGGCACGTCAAATTTCTGGATGAAGGCGGCGGCGTCATCGCCGACTTCCTGGTCCACCACCACCGCAAAATCCAGCGCGAGCTGCGTGGAAGTGTCGCGGCAACTGCCATGCACCTTGACCAGCTCATAGAGGCAGGCGCTGGTGGAATTCTCCTCGGTGACATCAAACAGCACGGCGGTGTTTTCCCCCGTGTGGCCGGCGAGTTTGAGGAGGGCATCCACCCCCAAATGCCAGCTAGGCTGTTCCGCCTCTTTCAGGTTTTTGACGTGCTGCGCAATGATTCCAGTGCGCCCGCCAAACTTGAGGGGTTGGAGTTTTTCGTAGGTGACGGTGCCATTGGCAACGGTTTTTTTATAGGTCAGGAAGGCCATGTTCTTTTTGGAATTTGGTGACGAGGGCTTTGAGCTCCTCATCGCTCAGGTTGTGTTTTTGCGTTGCGGCCAGCTGCCGGATTTCGGTCAGCAAGGCCGGCAGCAGCGCGTCGGGAATGGTCAGGTGAAGGGCGTCCAGCTTGTGCCGCAGCACCCGCGTGCCGGAATGACGGCCCAAAACGAATTGCGAGGGCGCGTGGCCGGTTTCCTCAGGCTGGAAGGGCTCGTAGGTGCGGCGGTCTTTCAGCAAGCCGCCGCAGTGGATGCCGGATTCATGCCGGAAGGCCGCCGGGCCCACCACGGGTTTCTCCGCCGGCAACGGCCGGCCGGAAATTTGGGTCATCAGCTCGCTCAGGCTGGCGAGGTCGCGATAGCGAAAGCCGCAATCGCATTTCAAGGCGACTTTGAGCGCCATGACCACTTCCGCCAACGGGGCGTTGCCCGCGCGTTCGCCGAGGCCGTTGATGGTGACGCTGGCGCATTCGCAGCCGGCCTCAAACGCGGCGATGGTGTTGGCGGTGGCCATGCCCAGGTCGTTGTGGCCGTGAAATTCGAGGGGCAGGGCCGGGACCACCGCCTTGATCCCGGTGATCATCTGCTGGGTTTGCGATGGCGTGAGCACGCCGACGGTGTCGGCCAGTCGCAACCGGGCGAGGCCATTCTCGCGTGCGGCGATGGCGAACTCGCGCAAAAACGAAATGTCCGCGCGCGAAGCATCCTGCGCGCCCACGGTGAGGTAGGTGAAGACGCCCCGGAATTGCGCGGCCAGCTGCTCCAGCGTGGTGAACACCCAGTCGTGCTTTTTGCCCCAGGCCGCCAGATGAATCTCCGACACCGGCAGGGAAAAATGCGCGCCGTGAACCCGGCAGCGCGTGGCGGCGGTGAGGTCGGCTTCCGTGGCCCGGCACCAGGTCAGCAGTTGGGTCGGCAGCCCGAGATCGGAAATGGCATTGATGTCGGCGATCTCCGCCTCGCCCATGGCGGGGATGCCGATCTCCAACTCCGGCACGCCCGCGAAGGCGAGCATGCGGGCGATGCCAATCTTCTCGGCGCGCGAGAACGCCATGCCGGCCGCCTGTTCGCCGTCGCGCAGCGTGGTGTCGATGAGATGCGGGTTCATGGAACGAACCGCGGAGGGCTCAGGCAAACAGGGTGGCGGGGGGCAGATCCCTGCCTTCTTCGAGGCTGTCGAGAACGGCTTCGGCCGTGGCCACGGTGGCCTGCTTGTACCAGATGTTTTCCGGGTACACCACCATGACCGGACCGCTGTCGCAGACGTTCATGCAGCCGGTGCTGGAGATCATGACATCATCCAGGCCGCGGTCCTGCGCCTCCATGGTGAGGTGCTGGAGGATGCTGGGGGATTCTTTTTTGTGGCAGACGCCGGCCGCGCCGGTGGGACGATAACTGCCGCAGACGAATATGTGATGTGCTGGTTTGCTCATATTTTAATGGATGATAGGTTATAATGGCTGGCTTCAGGCAAAATCATTCACGGTCGCCGCGCAGGATTTTTTCCAGATGCCGGTCCAGATTCAAGAGGGCTCCGGCGCAGCCGGCCTCGCGGGTTTTCACCAGCAGTTTGTCGGACCAGGCTTCCTCCTCCACCTGCTCGTTGATGAACCAGTGAAGGAGGACTTGCGCGGGATAATCTTTTTCCGCCAGGGCCACCTCGTAGGCCGCGTGGATGCCGGCGGTGTTGGCGCGTTCAAAATCATAGGCGGCCTGGGCCACGTCCAGCAGGGACTTGTAGGCCACGACGGGCGCGGCGACTGCGCCCAAAGTGGGCACAATATCGCGGTCCACCAAGTGCTTCAGGAGTTTCTGCGCGTGCAGGGTTTCCTCGGCGGCCTGCTTTTGAAAGAACGCGGCAAAGCCGGCGTGGTGGTGGACTTCGCTCCACCAGGCCATCGCCAGATAGTTTTTGCTGGCGAGGAATTCGTGGTCCGCTTGTTTCTCAAGACTGGCAATGACGTTGCCGGAGGGGGTGGGCATGATGTGTTGGAGGGTTGGTGATGATGGTGAAAAATTCAGCCGCAGCCGTTGCCGGTGCCTTTGCAGGTGATGCCCGCGCCGCAGCCGTTGAAGCGGCGTTTGAGGGAGGCGGGGATGGGTTGGTTGGCGAACACGGCCTTGAGCCCTTCGTCAATCACGCCCTCCATTTCGATAATCTTAAGCCCGGTCGCGCCCAGGGCTTTTTGGGGGGTGGGCCCGGCGGCGGTGACCAGCAGGGCGCGGCAATCTTTCAACGTCTCGCCCAGGGCCGCCCAGCGGTTTTCGCCGCCGCCTTCCGGCGGAGCCTGCCGCACTTCCACCAGCCGGAACAGCCCGGGGGCGGCGAGGTTTTCCTCGTAAATCGCCAGGCGGTCGGCCTCGCCCAAATGTTGGTTGACGAGCGCGCCTTCCATGGTGGCCACCGCCACATAAGGCCGCAATTGGTCTTCCAAGGGGTTCAGGGTCAGGCCCGAGAAATGTTTGAGATCATCGTGCTGTTCGGCGGTCATCTCCTCGCCGATATAGCCCACCGCGTCCGCGCGGCACCGGGCACAATGGGTCATTTGCTTGATAAACTGGCCGGATTGGAGGCGCACGCGGGCGGTCATGAGATTGTCCGGCGGGGCGAGTTCCTCAAACGCCGCGCCTTTCACCGGCACCAGCGCCATGCAGTTCATGATGTCCGCGCCCAACCCGGCGACCTTGGCGGCGACTTCGGAAATGTGCTCGTCGTTGATGCCGGGGATGATGATGCTGTTGATCTTCACCACGATGCCGCGTTGCTTGAGCCGGACCAGCGCCTCGATCTGGCGGGCTTGCAACGCCGCGGCGCCTTCTTCGCCGCGCAATGGACGCCGGCCATCCCGCACCCAGGCATAAACCTTGGCGCCGATTTCCGGCGTGATTGAGGTCATCGTGATGGTTACATGACTGGTCTGGAGTTCCGCCAGTTCGTCAATGTAGGGCAGAATGCCCATGCCGTTGGTGGCCACGCACAGCATGAGCTTGGGGAATTTCCGGCGGACGAGCCGCAGGGTTTCCATGGTCTCTTCGGGGTTGGCAAAAGGATCGCCCGGCCCGGCAATCCCCACGACGGAGATTTCCGGGCGCCTGGCCACGACATTTTCGAGGTACGCCACGGCCTGGCCGGGCGTCAGCACGTTGCTGGTCACGCCGGGGCGGCTTTCATTGATGCAATCGTACTTGCGGTTGCAAAAATTGCATTGGATGTTGCAGCGGGGCGCCACCGGCAGGTGAATGCGCCCGTATTTCTTGTGCGCCTCCTTGCTGAAGCAAGGGTGGTTGTCGAAATCAATTTCCGTGGCTGCCGGAGCCGCGCAGGGGGATTGGGCAATTAAACTCATAGGTAGGAATAGGCAATGGTTGAGTGGTCCTGTTTCGCTTCCAACAGCGCGTTGACAATCCGGTCGTACAATTCCTGCGCGCCACGGTAGCCCAAATGCAACACCCGCTGTCCCCCGATGCGGTCGTGGATGGGAAAGCCCACCCGGATCAGCGGCACGTTCAGCGAACGTGAAATTTTGTAGCCCTTGCTGCTCCCGATCAAAAAGTCCGGCTTCAAATCCGGCGCCACCTCGGCGGTCTCGGCAAAGTCGAGGCCTTCCTTGATGAGCGTCTCGGATGGCACATAAGGCGTGGCGGCGTGGATGGCCGCATCCAGATGCTTGCCGCGCGCGCCCGTGGCGCACAACACGGGAGTAACCCCGATTTCACAAAGGAACGCCGTGAGGCCCACGACCAGGTCCTCGTCGCCATAGACAATGGCGCGCTTCTCGAAAATGTATTTGTGCGCATCAATCAGGCTGTCCACCAGGCGGCCGCGTTCGCGTTGATATTTCAGCGGGATTTCGCGTCCGCTCAATTTGGCGAGGAGGTTGAAGAATACGTCCGTTTCCCGGATGCCCATGGGCAGGCCGAGCAGATGCCGGGGAACGTTGAACTTGGTTTGCAGCGCAGTGCCGGCGGAGCTGTCTCCCAGCGTGCGGCCAAATTCGATCGAAGCCTGCGCCGAACCCGTCGCAACCACGGCCGCAAGAGGGGTGCCGCCGGATTGGATCTTTTCGTATTGCGCCCAGGTTTCGCCGTCCATGGACTCGGAATAATCCGGGAGCAGCGTGTAGGGCAGCCCGAAATCAGCCATGATTTCTTTTAAATGCCGCAAGTCGGCGGTGGAAACCATGCCGGGGAAGAGGTTCACGGCTCCGGTGGCCGGGCCGCCTTGGCCCAATTGCTCGACCAGGGCTTTGACGGTGGCATGGAACCCGTCCACATGCGTGCCCCGATAGCTGGGCGTGCTGACGTGGACCATGGGGGCAACGGTGTCGCCGTGTTGTTCGCGCATTTCATGCAACAACCGCGGCATGTCCTCACCAATTGTTTCGGTGAGGCAGGTGGTGGCGGCACCGATGAGTTGCGGCTGGTATTGGCGGGTGATGTTCATCGCGCCCTGGGAGAAATTCTTGCTGCCGCCAAAAATCGCGCTGTCCTCGTGAAAGTTGGAGGACGCGATGTCCATGGGCTCGCGAAAATGGCTGATGAGATAGCGGCGGATATAGGTGGAACAGCCCTGGGACCCGTGCAAGAAGGGAATGCAGCCCTCGACGCCGCGATAAACCAGGCAGGCCCCCAGCGGGGTGCAGAGTTTACAGGCATTGCGGGTGGAAGTGAAGTGCTTGGATTGGGGCTCGGGGGGAATGGCCGATGGCGGATGGCCGATTGCCGATTGAGGCACTGGCTCCTCCACGCCGATGCCCGTGTTCCCGGTCCCGGCGTCCGCCCCGCTGGCGCAGGCGTTGCAGGATGCGGAGGTGCACGTATCGCAATTCATAACCGGGCTTCGTTTGTGTGAGTTTTAACCATCACGCCTGACTCCTATTGCAAACCGGATGCCAACCGGTAAATTATTCTGTTTACCAATAAAACATGGGTTTCAATTGGGATTGGAAAGAAACATCTTAATGAATTCCTACATTAAGGTGGCTTTCACCAACAGCGGGTACGTTTGTGTAGGGGTTGGTCTCGGGGAGCGCACGCGCCCTCGCGTGCGGCGGTTGACGCCTCGTCCACCGCGCCCACGCGCGCCTCCGCGCGTGCACCCCGCCTGCCGGGAACCCGCGATTTTGGGATGAGCCCGGCGCGACCGGTCGCAGCACCACCACCCAGGGTGGACCGAGTCGCGCTGCGACTCCGTTTGCCTGCGGAGCAGGCACTTTGTGGCGCGGCTTCGACCCAAGCTCACGCATCATTTCCCGCCGGCACAGGGCTTGAACCCGAAATCCGAAGTGGGCAATGAAATCGAAAAGCCCGGTCGCGAGCCCATCGTTGGTAGGGCGCGTCACTCCGTGCGCGCCGCGCCTGCAACGAGCGGGCGCAAAATTTCCCTCGCGTCGCCTTCCCGACCCGCCACCCAGGGTGGACCGAGTCGCGCTGCGACTCCGTTTGCCTGCGGAGCAGGCACTTTGTGGCATGGCCTCGCCCGGGGCTCACGCATGATTTCCCGCCTTACACCGGGTTGGCGGAGCTGCCCGCCGGGTGGACGGAGTCGCGCTGCGACTCCGTCTGCCTGCGGAGCAGGCACTTTGCGGCATGGCCTCGCCCGGGGCTCACGCATGATTTCCCGCCCGGCACAGCCCTTGCGACCGTGGCCAGTGCCAGAACCCGAAAAACATCAAAAATCCCCGAAATATCACTTTTTATCACTTTGAAACCGTCATGCATGGCCCAATATATGCTTCGTGTCGTCTTCGGAAAAAGTATGATCCTCTTTAAAAAGGTTTCGGTTCTCCGGGGCGGGTGGCGGTGGTTTCCCAATTTTCACCCGGGGTTGGTTCTGGGGTTGCTATTGGGCATCCTGAGCCACCATCAGGCGGTGGCTACCGAGCCCGCCGATCCCACGCAACCGTATGTGGGCATTGGCCTCGACGGCTTCAGTTATTGGGGCGACGACTATGCGCTGGCCGACCTGCAGGCCCAGTCGGAATATGTCAATTTTTCGTGGGGCCTGCCTAATGTTGATGCAAAGGGCTGGCCCTTGACGGATGTGCGGGTGCTGGTTTCCAGTGATCAACTGGCGGTGGGCACTTACAAGGTGATGGCGCAAGGGCAGATTCAAGCCATTAATCCCAGCGCCGGCGCGGTCGCCAATCTCGTTTATAATGCCACCACCAACGAGACCACGGCCGATTGGATCCTTTCCGCCCAGACCTCCGGCAATGTCTGGCTGGATTTCACCAACACCCGCCGGACCAATGCGGGCGCGTTAAACACCGGGTTTGTGAATCTTCATATTTGGCGGCCCGGAATCCCCACGGACGGTTCCGTCATGTTCATGCCGCACTATCTGGCGGCCATCGAAGATTTCAGCCTCCTTCGCAGCATGGGCGTCGTCAATGCCAATGGCAACCCCGCTCAACATTGGTCGGACCGGGCCCTGATGGGCTGGGCCGGGGAAACCGTGGACAGCACCAACAGCCCCTGGGGCATTGCCTACGCCGGCACCAACGCGATGTATAACGGCACCGCCACCAACACGTATTGGCCGGGCGGTTATGTCAGTGACCGCGGCCGGCCGTGGGAGATGCTCGTGCTCCTCGCCAATGCCACCACCAACGATCTTTGGATCAACCTCCCCGTGCGCGTGGACGACGACTACGTCACCAAGCTGGCCCAGCTCCTCTGCTACGGGAGCGACGGCGTGAATCCCTACACCAGCCCCCAAGTTAATCCCGTCTATCCGCCCCTGAACCAAAATCTTAAAATATATATCGAGTACGGCAATGAAGTGTGGAATACCGGGCCCGGTTTTAATTGTTTTTATTGGGTGGCCGACCTGACCCTGGCGGCATTGAATGATCCCAACCACCCCATTTGCTACGATGGCATTCCCGATCAAAACACCGGACATTTTCGCTACACCGCCTGGCGCTCTTCCACCATCAGCCTGATTTTCCGGCAGGTGTTTGGCGACGCGGCCATGATGACAAAAGTCCGGCCGATCTTGTCCGCCCAGGTGGGGAATGCCAATCAGGTGTTGCAAATCGGTTTGCAGTGGGCGGACGGCTTTTACCGGGAGGTGCGTTCCAACAACCCGGCCGTTCTTCAGCCCAGCGATCTCTGGTATGGCGGCGGTGGCGCGGCGTATTATGATTCCACCGTGGCTCCCTTTTTGCTCGAAACCAACCTCGTTGGCACCAACCTTCAGGTGACTGCCTACACGACTCCGGACCTGATGACCCAGTATTTTGCGGGCCTGCCCAACCCCGATTTTGCCGAATCCACCGCCGTGGATGCCACGTGGACCAAAGCCTACGGCCTCAAGCTAACCTCCTACGAAGGCGGCCCCGGCCCCGGGGGCTCGTCGTTGGGCGGCATCGCCGGCGCCGCCGTGGCTCCCCTTTACAACGCCGATCCACGCATGAAAACCTGCATGATTGCGGCCCAAAATATATGGATCGCCAATGGCGGCGATTTGCTGACGTATTTTGACTTGACCGGTGACGGCCCGTGGGGCTTTGGCGACAACACCAATACCGACACGTCCACCAACACGATCAAACTCCAGGCCATTGATGCCATCCGCAGCCAGCCCGGCACCAGCGTCACGCTGGGCACCCAGGTGCCGGCGACCATCCCCGTGGCGACCAATCCAGCCGCCGCCATCATCATCACCGGAGGCTACATTGACCCCGCCACCGGACTGCAAAGCATCGGGGCGGGCGCTGATCCGGCCCAGAGCCCCGCTTTGCTGTTTCCCTTGCATCCGGCTGCCCCCGGCACTTATAAGTTCGCGCTGGGGTTTGCCAATACACCCGGTGCGACGGTTGAACTATTGGTGAACGGCCAGTCGGCCGGAATCTGGACCCTCCCGGCCGCCAATGCCAGCGGCATCATCGACTCGGCGCGTCTGACCGCCACTCTGACCAATGGACTCAACGTGGCGCGGCTCCGGGTGCTTTCGGGCAGCACGGAGATTCATGATCTTACGGTGCTCAGCCTGTACGCCGCCGATCCCCCGACTTTCGCCCCTCCGGCCGGAACCTACAATGACAGCCAATCCATTCAGCTATCCGCCACGACACCCGGGGCTTCGATTTATTATACGACGGATGGCAGCCTGCCTTCGCCCACCAACGGCATGTTGTATGCGGGACCCTTTCCGTTAAATGTCTCGGCCACCATCAATGCCCTGGTCGTCGCCAGCGGCTACACGAACAGCCCGGTCAGCACGGCCAATTACGTTATCAATAATATAAATTATGGCGTGCTGGCAGGCTGGGATTTTTCCGGGGCCGGCGGCCATGCGGCCACCGATGGCGATGCCGCCTCGGTGGCTTCCACCTACCACGACCCGGGTGCCCAGCCCGGCACCTTGACGCTCTCCGCCAACGCCAGTCCGGCCGCCTTGTATTGGGGCACCGGCGAAGGCGCGATGAACACCAGAAGTTTCACGCTGCCTGATCTCGCCGCCGCCAAAGCCAATGGTGATTATTTTCAATTCGCGGTCGCGCCGGTTGCCGGCAACACCCTTTCCTTGTCCTCGCTGACCTACGTTGCTTACCAGCAGGAACTGCCGGCGTCCGGGCCGCTCCCGACGATGGTGACCGAATACAGCACCAACGGCTTCGCCACCCCGGGTGCGTCCATCGACACCAATGACACGATCCAAGCCGGCTGGGCGGGCAACGCCGAGGTGATTAACCTCGCCGGCATCAGCGCGCTGCAGAACACCGCCGCCACGGTGACCTTCCGGCTTTGGGGCTACGGCTTTGGGGCCTGGCAAGATTCGGGATTGGGCGAGGTGCCCGGCGACGATTTGGATGTGGCCGTCAAAGGCACCGCGACCGTGCCGGGCGCGGTTTTGCTTGGCGCGCAAATGCGCGGTGCCAATCTGCAGCTAAGCTGGCCGCAAGGCACCTTGTTGGAAGCCACGAATATTACCGGCCCTTGGATCACCAATCCGGCGGCCTCTCCCTACTCCATGTCGCCCACCGCACCCTGGAAGTTTTTCCGCGTGAAAGTGCAGTGATCCCCACCAATCCACCAATCCACGTTTCACTTCACCCCGGGGAACGCCAGGTAATTCTTCGCGTTGGCGTAACAGATGTTCCGGATCATCGGGCCGACCAGCTTTTCATCGTCAGGGATCAAGCCCTGCTGGACGTCGCGGCCGATGAGATTGCACAGCGTGCGGCGGAAATATTCATGGCGCGGATAACTCATGAACGAGCGGGAATCCGTGATCATGCCAATGAAACGCGCGAGCAGGCCCAGATTGGAAAGGGCGTTCATCTGCCATTCCATGCCTTCCTTCTGGTCCAGGAACCACCAGCCCGAGCCGTACTGGATCTTGCCGGGAATGGTGCCGTCCTGGAAGTTGCCGATCATCGTGGCGAAAACATGGTTATCCGCCGGGTTCAGATTGTAGATGATGGTCTTGGGCAGCTGATTCTCGGAATCGAGCTGGTTCAGATACGCCGCGAGCGCGCTGGCCTGGGGGAAATCGCCGATGGAATCGAAGCCGGTGTCCGGCCCCAGCTGGGTCAGCAGGCGGATGTTGTTGTTCCGCAGAGCTCCGAGGTGCAATTGCTTGGTCCAGCCTCGTTTGGCATCCAGCTGGCCAAAGAACAGCATCAGGTACGAGGCAAACTGCCGGTGCTCCTGCGCGGAAACCGCCCCGCCCTGGCGCGCCTTGGCAAACACGGCGGCGGCAACGTCCTCCGAGCAGAAATCGGCAAAGCAATGGTTCAAGCCGTGATCGGAAAGTCGGCACCCTTGCGTATGGAAAAACTCATGCCGTTTGTCCAGCGCGGCGAGGAACGCGCCAAAATTGCCGATGTCCACATTGGCGGCGGCGGCCAGTTGTTCCACCCAGGGATTGAAGGCGGCGGGCGCGTTCACCGCAATGGCCTTGTCCGGCCGGAACGCGGGCAGCATGGTCGTGGGATGCCTCTGTTTGGCAAAGGCGCGGTGATACGCCAGATTGTCCACCGGATCATCGGTGGTGCAAACCACTTTGACCTGCAACTTTTTCAGAATGCCCTGCGTGGTCATGTTCGGCGTGGCCAGCTGGGCGTTGGCCTTTTTCCAAATCTTCGCCGCCGTCTTCTCGCTGAGCAGTTCGGTGATGCCGAAATAGCGCTTCAGCTCCAGGTGCGTCCAATGATAGAGCGGATTGCGGATGGTCTGGGGAACCGTGGCCGCCCAGGCGTGGAACTTCTCCTCCGGCGTGGCCGCGCCGGTGCAGAATTTCTCCGGCACACCGTTGCTGCGCATGGCACGCCACTTGTAATGATCGCCTTCCAGCCAGATTTCAAACAGGTTCTTGAACTGCCGGTTTTCCGCGATGTCCTTCGGCGAAATATGGCAGTGATAGTCAAAAATCGGCTCCTCCTCGGCGTATTTGTGATACAGCCTGGAGGCGGCTTTCGTGCCGAGCAGAAAGTCGTCGTGGATAAAGGGCATAGGATTAAAAAGGCGCGGTCAGGCCGCAACCGCTTCCCGGTGCACCGGTTTAACCGTTTCCACCGATCCGAGCAACAGCGGCTTCATGTGCCGCTCGAACAGGTTGCCCGTGACATTCTTGGCGATGACCGCCTCGTGCTTCTTGAGCGCGGCATAATAGCGATCGCCCATCTTCGCGGCCACCTTGAAGCTGACATGCAGCAACTGCCGGAAACTGGGATTGTAGGCCGGATTCTTCTGGTCGTGCCGCAGGGCCGACACGAATTGCTCCGAGCGCCAGCCATTTACCACCGCCGCCGTCGGCAGTTGGTCCTTGTGAATGTCAATCACCGTCGCATACGGCGCGCAGAATTCATCCACGTGCTGGATGGCGTAGGCGTAGATATCCTTGGCGATCTCCAGGCCGTCGCCGCCGGCTTCAGCCAGGCCGATCAGCTCCTCCAGCCAGGTGGTGCCGGCGGTCTTGATGTGGACCCCCGCGTTGAATTTCTTCAAGGCGCGGCGCATCGGCTCGTAAATCGAAAACTTGTCGCTGCCGGAATGCACGCTGAGCTTGAGCGTCGGCGGCAGGCCATATTTCTGGATGGCAAAGGCAATGACCGCCAGATCTTCATTGAATTCCTTTTCAAACTGCTTCACGTCGCCCACGTAATCCACGCCTTTGTTGAAGCGGCCGGTGAACTTCGGCGCAATGGTCTGGAGCGGGATCTTCTCATCCGCCAGCGCGGCCAGAATGATGAGCAGTTCATGGGGCGTCTGGGGGCTGTCGGTTTCGTCCATGGAAACCTCGGTGACAAAGTTTGCCTCCCCCTTGGCCTGGGCAATATGGCGATAAATCTTGCCGGCGTCCTGCACCGCCAGCAGGAACTTGTTGGCCACGCGGGCGGCTTCGGCGGACGAAATATCCAGCGGATGATCAATCCGGGGAATGGCCAGCTTGCCGGTGAGTTCCGGATGGCGGCCCAGAAACGCCTGCACTTCGGCGGCGGGGGCGGGCTGGCCAATCGTGTCGGCCACGTCAATCGTGAAAAAGTCCGACGGCGCAATGAAGCGATCCACGGTCTCCAACCGGATATGGTCGGCATCCACGTGATAGGCTTGCTTCCAGCCCAGCGCCTTGACCGCCGCCTCCGCCTCGGCCCGCAGGCTGGCGGGCTCGGTGCCGATGAAAGTGTGTTCGCGGTTGGATTTGTTCCAGACGGGAACAACCTCGGCGCCTTGTTCGGTGGCCAGGATGCAGGCACGCAGTTGCGCCTTGCCTTGATGGGCAAAGCGGTCGCCCATGCCAAAAGAATATTTACCCAACGTTAGATGTTTGCTCATAAACTGTGAAACTGTGATCGATTGATTTTCGTTGAAGATAACAAATTCTTGCCGTTCAGCGCCCCCCGTGTTCTGCAAAAATATTTGAGTTTTCTGCACTCGGTAATCGCCAAAACTGGGCCAAAACTGCGCCAAAACTGGCCAGGCAAAACCCAGCCGGACGATTCGGAGAGCGCCACCCGCACCACCTCACTTTGCCGGCGTTGCCATGGCCGGAGAGTTGCGCACGGTGAGCGCGGTGACGTCGTCCGCAAAGACGGCGGGTTTGACGCCGGGGGCCACCTGGGGTTTGAAGTTGTCCAATTCCAATCCCCGAATGTCGGTGAACACCGCGGCGGGCCGCAGTTCGTTGGTGCCGAACTGGGTGGTGATGTTGGCCAGTTCCAGGTTCTTCACATGGCGCGCATAAATGCCGTAGGCGGGGAGCACGCCGAGCTTGTTGGGTTCGGGATACGTGGTGCCGAGTTCCTTGGGCTGGGCGGCCGCGTTTTCCGCCGTGCCACCACCATTGCAGGTCAGGTGGACATCCTCAATGCGCACGCCTTCCACCGGCTGTTCGGGCAGCCCCATGATCTGGATGGCCCCCATTTTGCCGACGCCATCGGCGAGGACATGCGAGATTTGAATATTCCGGCACCGGCTCGGGGTGGTCAGTCCCGGCGTGCGATTGCGTTTGCCGGTGGTGATGTAGATGGCGTAATCCGGAATATCCATCATCGTGAGATTCACGATGGAAATATTCTCCATAATGCCGCCGTCCACCTCCTCCAGCGCGAGGCCCAGGCAGTGGCGGAAGGTGCAGTTGGCCACCGTGCAGTTGCGGAAGCCGCCGCTGGATTCGGTGCCGAACTTGATGCGGCCAAAATGGTTGGAGGTGGCCTTGTAAGTGCCGTCCAGCACGGAGCCCTCAGCATATCCGGAAACCTGGCAGTTGACGATGGTCAGGTTTTCCGTGGGCCGCCATTCCCCCAGGGCATAGGTGCTTTTGGGGCACAAGCCGTCGTCATTGGGGGAATTGATGCGGCAGTTGCTGACCCGGGTGTCGCGGCAGCAATCAATGTCAATGCCGTCGCGGTCAGTGTCCATCGTGACGTTATCCACGGTGAGATTGTCGCAGCCGGTGACGAGGATGGCAAAATGGCCGCCATGAAACACGGTGAAGTCGCGCAGGATCACGTTGCGGCACAATTTGAGGGCCACCGCCTTGTTGCCCAGCCGGACGGGCGGGCCAGCGTTGGTATGCACCGGATTGAAATCGTTGAAGCCAACCATGTCGTCGAGGATTTTATCTTTGCGCACCAGGCCGCCGCCGGCGATGGTGCCCGGGCCGGTGATCGAGACGTTGGTCAGGTTTTCACCCCAGATGAGGCTGTTGTGGAAGAAGCAATGGCCGCCATCCTGATAACCGCCCAGGGTGAACGGCTCGGTTTCGTCGTAGGCGTTCAGATTCTGGGGCGCGCCCAGGATGGTGGCCCCGGCATCAATCAGCAGGTGGATGTTGCTTTGGAGATGAATCGAACCGCTCAGGTAGGTGCCGGCGGGCACCAGCACCGTGCCGCCCCCCGCTTGGACGGCGGCGGCGATGGCTTGGTTGATGGCCGGGCTGTCGAGCTGCTG
>Ga0302320_10003083_pt1 | contig 38864 bp, 32 predicted proteins | sample Bog_T0_3_FD_202130 | JGI IMG/M metagenome (GOLD analysis project Ga0302320, IMG submission 202130) | Peat permafrost microbial communities from Stordalen Mire near Abisko, Sweden - Bog_T0_3 | ecosystem: Environmental > Terrestrial > Soil > Wetlands > Peat | place: Sweden: Abisko, Stordalen Mire... | reverse complement strand
ACGCGGAAAACTTCTTCCTCACGGCCTTTCTGCGCGACCAGCAGCATGCGTTCCTGCGACTCGCTCAGCATGATTTCATACGGAGTCATGCCGGTTTCGCGCTGCGGCACGCGATCGAGTTCGATTTCAATGCCGACGCCGCCGCGCCCGCCCATCTCACAGGTCGAGCAGGTAAGTCCGGCAGCGCCCATATCCTGAATGCCGACGATTGCTCCCGTCTGCATGGCTTCGAGGCAGGCTTCAAGCAGCAACTTCTCCAGGAACGGATCGCCAACCTGTACGTTCGGACGCTTGGCTTCCGAAGCTTCGCTGAATTCTTCGCTGGCCATGGTCGCGCCGTGGATGCCATCGCGTCCAGTCTTGGCGCCGACGTAGATCACCGGATTGCCCTCGCCGGCGGCGCGCGCGTAGAAAATCTCGTCCTTGCGCACAAGTCCCATGGCGAAAGCGTTCACCAGCGGATTGCCGGAGTAGCAGGGCTCAAACTTTGTTTCGCCGCCAAGGTTCGGCACGCCGAAGCAGTTCCCATAAGAAGCGACGCCGCTGACTACGCCCTCGAGGATGGAGTGGTTGCGGTGAATCTCTTTCTGCGTAGGGACGGACGCGTTCGCCCGTCTCTCCATCCGTTCCTCCACCCCCCGGACGAATGCGTCCGGGGCTACGTGTGACGTGATCGGGCCGAACCTTAGCGAATCCATCACCGCGATCGGTCTTGCGCCCATGGTAAATATGTCGCGCAGGATTCCGCCCACGCCCGTAGTTGCGCCTTGAAACGGTTCGATGAACGACGGGTGATTGTGCGATTCGATCTTGAAGGCGCAGGCCCAGCCGTCGCCGATGTCGATAATGCCGGCGTTCTCGCCCGGTCCCTGCAGCACGCGCTTGCTGCGTGTGGGCAAGCGCTTCAGGTGAACGCGCGATGACTTATAGGAACAATGCTCGCTCCACATCACGCTGAAGATGCCGAGCTCGGTGAGAGTTGGGTCACGCTCTCCGAGAAGCTGCCTGATCTTTTCGTACTCGTCGTTGGTGAGGCCATGCTGCCGGAGAGTCTCCGGAGGGAAGGCTGAAGTCATGGAAGTGGTCATGGGGAAACTCTATTGTCGCATTTTAGAGGCCTTGAAGGAAGGGTGGTTTGGGGGTTGCTGAATAATCGAATCGGACCCCGGTTAACCATCGCACATCCGGAGCTGGGCTTGCTTCCGGTAAACTTTCAGGCAGATGAAATCGATCATCGTGGGCACAGCGGGGCATATCGACCACGGGAAGACGGCGTTGGTGAAGGCGTTGACCGGGATCGATGCCGACCGGCTGGAGGAAGAGAAGCGGCGCGGCATCACCATCGACCTAGGCTTCGCGCACATGGACTTGCCGGTCTCGAAGGATGAGACGACGAACGGCGAAACGCTGCGGCTGGGCTTTGTCGACGTGCCGGGGCACGAGCGCTTTGTGCGGAACATGCTGGCTGGGGTCGGCGGAATCGATCTGGTGTTGCTGGTGATTGCAGCGGACGAGGCGATCAAGCCGCAGACCCGGGAGCATTTCGACATCCTGCAACTGCTCGGCGTGCGGCGCGGCATCACGGTGTTGACCAAGTCTGACGCGGTGGATGCGGAGACGCTCGGCGTGGTGCGGTTGGAGGTGGAAGAGTTTCTGCGCGGCACTTTCTTGGACAAACCAAGCGCGATCGTTGCTGTAAGTTCGCTGACGGGCGCGGGACTGGATGAACTCAAGCGGGCGATGGTGGTGGCGGCAACCGAGGTGCAGCCGCGGGATTCGAAGGCGATCGCCCGGCTGCCCATCGACCGAGTATTCACCATGAAGGGCTTCGGCACGGTGGTGACGGGAACGCTGGTGGCGGGCACGATTCGTCGCGAAGATGAGTTGGAAGTTTTTCCAACTGGCCGGCGCGTGCGCGTACGCGGAGCACAGGTGCATGGGCAAATGGCAGACTCCGCAGTCGCTGGTCAACGGACTGCGCTGAACCTGGCGGGCGCAAGCACAGAAGACTTGTCGCGAGGCATGACCCTGGCGCCTCCGGGGATGTTCGAAGCAACGCGGCTGGCGGACTTGCGGTTGCAACTCCTGCCTTCGGCGCCACGAGGGCTCAAGAACCGCGCGCGGGTTCATTTTCATTCGCATACGATGGAGAGCGTGGCGGAGGTTGCGCTGTACGAGGGGAAGGAACCGCCCCCCCCTCCTGCAAAGAATGCAAGGTCAGGTCGTCCACAGATTCAGCCCGGGCAAGAAGCTTTTGCGCGGCTGAAGCTGCCGGAGGCGGCACTGCTTCTGCCGGGAGACCGGTTCATCCTCCGGCAATTCTCGCCGGTGGTGACGATCGGGGGCGGAGTTGTTTTGGATGCGGCGCCGATGCGGCGTATGCCGGGGCTGGCCGACTTCCTGAAAGTGTTGGCGGGTGGCAACGCGGAGACAATTTTGAGGGTGCGGATTGCGCGGCGGCAACAGGACGGCATACCGATGTCGCGACTTGTTGCGGAAACCGGTTGGACGCAGAGTTTTGTCGAGGCGAAACTCGAACAAGCAGTCAAGGAAGGACAGGTCGTGCGGATCGGCGAGTTGCTCCTGCATTCACCAGCGCTCGAAGCACTGAAGCTGTCTATCGTGGGCTCGGTCGAGGATTTTCACAAGAAAAATCCCCTCGTGGGCGGCATCGCCAAGGAACAACTACGCGAGCAGGCCGGGGCGTCAGTCGAAGTCCTCGACGCAGCTCTCAGCATGCTGGTCCGGGGCAAGAAGCTTGAGGTAGCTGGAGAACTGGTGCGCCTGCCGGGCCATGGCGTGGTGATGAAGGATGAAGAGGCGGAATCGATGCAGATCATCGAACAAGCCTTTGGCAGCGCCGGTCTCAAAGTTCCCGCGCTGCATGAAGTGATTGCCGGGCTGAAAGTGGACAAAGCCCGGGCGCAGAAGATTGTGACTTTGCTGCTGCGGGACAAGGTGCTGATCAAGGTTTCCAACGAACTGGTTTTTCATCGCAGCGCGCTCGAACAATTGCGACGGGAACTGATGGCTTACAAGGCGAAGTCACCCCGCATCGATGTGGCGAAGTTTAAGGAGTTGACGGGAGTGAGCCGCAAGTATGCCATTCCGTTGCTGGAGTATCTGGATCGCGAGCGGGTGACAAAGCGGGTCGGGGACCAGAGAGAGATTTTGTAAGGAATTGAGTCATCGGTCGATTGAGTGAGTGAGCGATTGAAAATCTAAAGCCAATCGCACAATGGCCCGATCACTCAATCGCTCAATTCCTTAGATTTTCTCTTCGGGGAATTCCAGTTCCAATCCCAGCGGGTCGGTCACACGGTTGGTGAGATTGGCCAAGCCGGTGAGCATGTGGAGGTCAACGATCTCGGAATCGGAAAAATATTTCTTCAGTTCATCGAAATCCGTTTCCTCAATCGCGTGCGGGGCGCGAGTCAATTTTTCGACATACGTCAGCGCCGCCCGCTCTTTTTCAGAATTGCGCGAATAGGTTCCTGTCTGGAGTGCCATCCAGTCCTCGGAAGTGAGCCCAACGCGCTTCGACGAAGCAACGTGATGTTGCGTGCAGTAGCGACATCCATTGATGAAGGAAATGCGGAGGTAGATGAGTTCGAATAATTTGCGGTCGAGGGAACGTGCTACGCTCGCGTAGAAGCTTAGAAAGGTCTTAAGCATCTCGGGACGATGGGCCAGCGCCTTCTGTACGTTACCGGGCTTGCCGCGAAGCGTGGTGTCGTAAATCTCGCGCACTTCAGGAGATGCAGATTCCGGGGCGATCAAGCTGATGCGTGCCATCGAATCCTCCGAGAGTTAAAAGAGCCCCTCATGATAGATGAATTGTAGATTCAACGCGATTGGTGTATCTACGCGGTCTTTTGCTCCGTAACTGCAGGAAAATTGCGGTATTGCCGATGGACTTCCGTAGGGCTTATCCATGAAAAGCGCAGTGCTTGTCATGATTTTGCTTTGCTCGGCGGTGTGGCTCACGGCAGCGCAGAGCGGCGCCGACCCGGATGCGGTGACAAAGGTTCTCGCCTTGGAGCACGCGTGGAACCAGGCCGAGGAACAGAAAGACACCAAAGCCATGGATGCAATCTTCGACAATGCGATGGTGGTAGTCGATTATGACGGTACTCTCAGGACCAAAGCGGAGTTTTTGGCAAAAATGAGATCCGAGACTTCGCATCCGCAGATCGAAGTAACCGAGTCGATGACAGCCCGTATGTTGGGAACCACGGTGGTTGTTACCGGAGTCTACGTGATGAAAGGCGTGGAAAATGGGAAGGCTTATGCGCGACGCGGGCGCTTCATCGATACCTGGGCATTCAAAGACGGCAACTGGCTGTGCGTGACGAGCCAGGCGACGCCGATTCTGCACTGACGAGCGGAAGCCGGGCCGCGGTTTGCACCGGACGCCGATCGTCTTCGCACGGTCCGCGCGAAAGGAGGAAACGAGATGTGGAAGGTTGCTCCTGTGTTGCTGCTATTGTTGGCGACGCCTCGACTTACCGCCCAGAGCGCAGTGCAGCCCGCGGAAGAGCAAGCCAGAATCCTTGGGTTGGAGAATGCGTGGGACCGGGCAGTAAAACAAAAAGATGCGGCGGCGCTTAAGATGTTGCTCGCGCCCGAACTGGTTTATGTCGACTACGATGGCAAGCTGCGGGATAAGGCGGAGTATTTGGCCAGCATCCAGTCGCCGACGTTCCATCCCGAGCGGATCGTGAGCGAATCCGTGAATGTACATATTTACGGGGCGGTTGCCGTGGTCAGCGGCGTGTACCGCGAAAAGGGCGAGAAGAACGGGAAGCCCTACACGCTCCGCGAGCGTTTTACCGACACGTGGGTGCTTCGGAGCGAGAATTGGATGTGTGTGGCCAGCCATTCTACGTTGATCAGCCCGTAAGGGCCGTCCTTTTGAGCCCCCTCCTGATCGGCCGCTGATATATCCTTTCCTTCTGAATGCTTATTGATTCGTCCTGCCAACCTTGCCGATGCGGCGCTGCTGCGCACGTTGATCCGCGAACTCGCGGAGTTCGAGCGCGAGCTGGATCTTTGTGTAATCGAAGAGGCGGATCTGGCGCGCGACGGGTACGGTTCGAATCCGAAATTTCGAGCACTGATTGCCGAGTGGGACGGACAGCCTGCGGGGTATGCCGTTTTCTTTGGCTATTACTCGACGTGGGCCGGGCCAGGGCTCTACCTGGAAGACCTGTTTGTGCGTTTACCGTTTCGTGGAAAAGGAATCGGGACGGCGTTGCTGGCTGCGGTGGCGCAGATCGCGTTGCAGGAGGACCGCCGCGCCATGCGATGGGAAGTGCTCGACTGGAATCAAGGAGCGATCGACCTGTACAAATCACTGGGAGCGGAGTTTCGCGATCAATGGAGATCAGTCTTGCTGAAGGATGATGCCCTGCGGCAGTTGGCGGAGAAGACCGTATGAGCGCGCGGGTTCGCATTGTCGGAGCAGGACTCGCCGGATCGGAGGCGGCGTGGCAGTGCGCGCGGCGGGGCGTGGAGGTGGAGTTGTTTGAAATGCGGCCCGTGCGATCGACGCCGGCGCATCAGACGGCGGATTTTGCGGAACTGGTTTGCTCGAATTCTCTGAAGTCAGACAGCGAGAATACGGCTCCCTGGCTGTTGAAGGAAGAAATGCGTCGGGCGGGGTCGCTGCTGCTGCAGATTGCGCGGGATTGCGCGGTTCCGGCGGGGCATGCGTTGGCGGTGGATCGAGTAACGTTTGCGGCGAAGGTGACGGAGACCATTTCGCGCGAGCCGCGGATTACGGTGCGGCGGGAAGAAGTGACTTCCGTTGAAGAAGCCGGAGCAGGCGATGAAGCCAAGGAAGCGAGTGAGAAGTGCGTCACGATTGTCGCCACCGGGCCGCTGACCTCCGATGCGCTCGCGGCGGAGATTGCGCGCTTGAGCAGCCCGCTCCCGCACGATTCCACTCCTCAGAATTCTCACCTGTACTTCTATGATTCGATCAGCCCGATTGTAGAAGCCGATTCGATCGACATGTCGCGCGTGTATATGGCGGCTCGATATGACAAGGGGTCGGCCGATTACATCAATTGCCCGATGACGCGCGAAGATTACGATCGCTTCTATGACGCGTTGCTGGCGGCGCAATCGGTCGAGGAACGGGATTGGGAGAAGTTGAATTACTTCGAGAGCTGCCTGCCGATTGAAGAGATTGCACGTCGCGGGCGCGATACGCTGCGTTTTGGGCCGATGAAGCCGGTGGGCTTGAAAGATCCGCGCACGGGATGGATGCCGTACGCAGTAGTGCAGTTGCGGCAAGAAAATCTGCGGGCGGATTCCTATAATCTGGTGGGATTCCAGAATCACTTGAAGTTTGGTGAGCAGGCGCGCGTGCTGCGCACGATTCCCGGCCTCGAGAACGCGCGGTTCCTGCGCTACGGACAGATCCATCGCAATACTTATATCAACGGGCCGGCATTGTTGCGCGAGACGCTGCAGATGAAGGCGCATCCCCGAGTGTTGTTTGCGGGACAGATTTGCGGGGTTGAGGGCTATGTCGAGTCGATTGCCACCGGGCTGATGGCGGGAATGCACGCGGCCGCATTGGTGCGCGGAGATGAACCTGTGCCGCCTCCACGGGAGTCGGCGTTCGGATCGCTCACCCATTACGTTGCTCATGCCGACGCGAAGAATTTCCAGCCGGCGAATATTACCTTCGATCTGCTGCCCGCCTTGGAGAGGAAGATCCGCGACCGCAAGGAACGGCACCGGATGCAATGTGAGTTGGCATTGAAGCAGTTCGACGAATGGCTGGAAAGTGCCGGAACGACGCTCACTACGGCTACACCTTAACTCACATCGGACCAGAGCTCTCGCACGCGTCCTACTTTCCTTGCAACAAAATGCCGCCCGCGTGCGTATCCACATAGCGAGGGCAATCCCGGCGCAGCAGGCTCACTTTCCTTGCCGGGTCGCGTCCAATCAACGAAGCGCAATGACTCTGCGAGACCTAATTACGGATGTGTTGCGGACGTTATGGGCGCACAAGCTCCGGGCATTCCTGACCATGTTCGGCATCGCGTGGGGAATTGTTTCGATCGTGCTGATGGTGGCGGCCGGTGAAGGCTTGCGCAAAGGGCAGGAGGAGCAATCGAAAACGCTGGGCAAGGACGTAATGATCGTTTTCCACGGCCGCACCAGCCTGCAGGCCGGTGGAACCCACGCAGGGCGGCTGGTTCACTGGGAAGACCAGGATGTGCCCGTGGTGCAGGCCGAGGCGCAGGATTGTGAATATGCCATCCCGGAACTGGAGCAGGAAACGGTTCTGACGCACAGCAACTTCAACAACGCGTCATTCGAGGTCGCTGGATCGTATCCGCAGTTCAGTTCCATTCGCAGCCTTGGCGTGGGTCTGGGACGTTTCTATGACTGGGACGACATGCGCGAGGCACGCCGGGTCGCCTTTCTGGGATCGGACGCGGCCAAGCAGTTATTTCCCGGCCGCAATCCGGTGGGGGAAAACGTTTATTTGAACGATTTCCCCTTCGTCGTGATTGGGGTGATGGCGAAAAAGAAGCAGGATTCCAGCTACGACGGCTGGGACGTGAACAAGGTCTTCATTCCGTTTTCCGCAATGCGGCGCGATTTTCCGGACAAGCCTCCGGGAACGCCCACGACGTTCGATCAACTGCTGGTAACTCCGAAATCGGTGGAGCAGCACGAAGCTTGCAAGCACGAGGTTCGGACCGCGCTGGCGCGCATGCACCGCTACGATCCCAACGACAAGGAAGCTTGTCCGATCTGGGATACCGTGCAGGAGGCCAAAGCATTCCGGCAGATGACCGACGGTATGAAGTATTTTCTGGGCGCGGTTGGGATCGTGACACTGGTTTTGGGCGGTATTGGAGTGATGAACGTGATGCTGGTGGCCGTGCGCGAGCGGACTCGGGAAATTGGAGTGCGCAAAGCGCTGGGCGCGCCCTCGGGAACGATTCTGCGGCAGTTCTTTGTGGAGGCTCTGATTATTGCTTTGCTGAGCGGCGCGATTGGACTGGGCGTGGCCTTCGGGTTTTGCGCGCTGGTGAACTTGCTGCCCATGCCAGACTTCTTTGCCGGCCTCATTCCAGACTGGACTTCTGGACTGGTAGCCGCAGGCTTGCTGGGTGCAATTGCCGTGGCCGCTGCACTGTATCCGGCTCGGAGAGCGGCATCCATCGATCCCATCGAGGCGCTGCGGTATGAAGCCGGAGGGTAAGGAAGAATTTAGTAATTGGGTAATTTAGTAATTTCGTAATTTGAAAACCCATGTTGGGTTTGGTTTCAAATTACAAACTTACAAAATTACTCAATTGCCAAATTGGCTCATGCTGATTGAAATCATTCTCGAAGCCTGGACTGCGTTGAAGCGCAACCTCACGCGCAGCTTCCTCACCATGCTGGGCATTGTCTGGGGGATTGCAACGGTCACTTTGCTGATCGCTTACGGCAGCAGTTTCCGCAGCATTCTGGTGCATGGCTTCGACGCCTTCGGCAAGAGCGTGGTGATTTGTTGGCCGCAGCAAACCAGCGAGCAGCCCGGTGGGCAACGCGCGGGAAAAAAAGTGGTGATCGAGGAGGCTGATGTGGATATGGTGAAAGCCACGGCGCCGCTGGTTCGGCACGTCTGCCGTGAAACCGTGAATCGGCCGGGAATTGCTTACGGCGACCGCCTGGTAGGGACGGCGGCGGTTCGCGGAGTTTGTCCCGAGTATGGTGAGATGCGGAACGAAGTGCCGTCGGAGGGCCGCTGGATCGATGCCGGGGACGAACTGGAACGGCGGCGCGTAATCTTTCTGGGCGGACGCACCAAGGAACAACTTTTCAGCGGACGGCCCGCGGTCGGCGAGACCGTGGAAGTGGGCGGTGTGCGCTTCACCGTGATCGGCGTGATGGCGCGTAAGATCCAGCTCAGCAATTATTTCAGCAGCGACGATGAGTCGGCATGGATTCCTTACTCGACAGCCGGTGAAATGTGGAACACGCGTTACGCGGCCGTGTTGGTGTTTGAGCCGATCGCGCCGCAGTTTGAAAAGAAAGCCATGGCACAGGTGCTGGCGGCGGTGGCCACGCGGCAGAATTTTTCGCCGACCGACCCGAAAGCGCTCCAAATGTTCGGGCGGGATGAATTCCGTCCGGTAATCGACGCGCTGACCATTGGGCTGCAGGTGTTGTTGGCCTTTGTCGGCACGTTGACCTTGGGAATCGGCGGCGTGGGTGTGATGAATATCATGCTGGTCTCGGTGGACGAACGGATTCGCGAGATCGGTCTGCGCCGGGCTCTGGGAGCGCGCAAGCGGCACATCAAACTGCAATTCCTGGCGGAGACTTTGTTGATCATGATCCTCGGTGGCGCAATCGGCGTGGCGCTCTCCTATGTGATTGCCTGGGCCGTGGGAACTTTACCCATGATGGGACCACTGTTCGAGGACGATTCCGGGCAGGGCGATATTCACCTGCGAATCTCCGTGATGACGGTCGTGCTCTCCAGTGTGGTGCTGCTGGTTGTGGGCGTGGTCAGTGGACTGGTTCCCGCTTTCCGCGCATCCAAGCTGGACCCGGTGGAGGCCCTGCGCTACGAATGAAGAAGAGTCTTATGTTAACTTCTCACTTCTCACTTCTCACGATCACTCGCATCTGCGAATTGATTTGATCCGCGGCGTTGTTCGCAGTACCTTGCTGCTAGCGATTTGCAACTCGAGGTGCGCTTTTGCCAATTACCGCCGTCGACACGATTCCTCTCGCGTTCCAACATGCCAGGCAACAACTCTTTCAGCCATTCCGCTTCTGGCAGTGGACCAAACTCGCGGTAGTGGGACTGCTCGCCGGGGAACTCGGCTCCAGTGGAGGCTGCAATCGCCTTAATTTCCCCACTCATGCTGGGGCAAACCCGCACGGGTCAATTCCCCAATTGCCCGGTTTCGACCTCGCGCTGCTGGCCGGGCTGATTTCAGTGTTGGTAGTCACGGGACTCGTGTTTGGCATCATCCTGATGTACATCAGCAGCGTCATGCGGTTCATCCTCTTCGACAGTGTGATGGCGAAGGAGTGTCACATTCGCGAAGGCTGGAGCCGCAGGCAAGGTCCGGGATGGCGTTACTTCCTGTGGAAGCTGCTCTACCTGCTGGTTACGCTGGCGATCCTTATCGTCCTGGTCGGAATTCCGGCAGGCTTCGCCTTCGCCGTGGGCTGGCTGAAGGAACCGAAGGAACACCTGCTTCCTCTGGTGCTGGGTGGAATCGTTCTTTTCTTCGTGCTGCTGATCGTCTTTGTGGTACTTGGGGTGATCTTTGTGCTGACGAAGGATTTCGTCATCCCACAAATGGCACTGGAGAATATCGGTGCGATCGAAGGCTGGCGCCGGCTGTGGCCGATGATCGAGGCCGAGAAGGGCAGATTCGCCGGCTACATCGGAATGAAGATTCTGATGGCCATTGGCGCCGGGATCGTGGTCGGAATCGCAACCCTGATTCTGGGTTTGTTCATCGCCATACCAACCGTTGGCTTGAGTATCCTTGCCGTCCTCACGGGGAAAACGGCCGGCCTCACTTGGAACGTTTATACGATTACTCTGGCGGTGGTGGTAGGGATCATACTGCTGGCGATCTTCCTTTATCTGGTCGCGCTGATTTCGGTGCCAGTCATCGTGTTCTTTCCCGCGTACTCGATCTATTTCTTCGCGGCGCGCTATCCCGCGCTAAGCGCTGTGCTTTATCCCCCAGCGCCGCCACTGGAGCCTATGCTTAGGCCGCCCACTCCTGAGCCCACCGGATGAACCGAAAGGCAAGCCGGCGTTGGTCGATCCACATCAGCCCTACGGCTGCGGAGTTTGCAGCTTGGCCCCGCTTCCATGTGGCCAGGAAAATCTCCGGCCGATGATGCATTTAACGATCAAATGATCGGTGGACCGTGTGGTTCCGACGCCGACCCCGAAATTGAACTCCCACTGCAGACCGAAATCGACATCGATTGCGGGAAAGAACTGCTGCTGCTGATCTTTGAGCGCGTCGAAGCCCGTCAATGAACCGTACGACGCGTAGTATTCCAGCCCGCCCGCAATCTTCTTGGTGAAGTCGTAGCTGAACTTCACGTTCGGCGAAAACGTGACTCCCTGGTTCACGCTCTGCCCATGCCACGACCGGTCGAGCGCGGGATTGAAGGCCAAGTACCACGGCCCGATTTTCTTGTCGACGATGGGGCGAATCTCCCAAGTCCATGTGTCGGGGGAGAATGCAGCGCGCTGGTAACCAATCTCGTTCGACAGGCTCACGCCCACCGGCCAGTGCCACGATTCCGGTACGCGGAACCGCGGCCGGATGTGATCGCCCACCCATTGCCATCCCCCGTCGGATTGAATGCTGGTAAAAACGTAAAAGCCCACCTCGGCCCAGTCGCTAATTCCTTGCGTGATCTCGAGCGTCTCGTGTTCGGCGTGATTCGAGGGAAGAACACCATCCTGCACGGTCTTGCTCCCCTCGACCGTGAAATTCGAGTGGAGTTCCACCATGGTGGAGCGGGGCGCCACTGTGTCGACGCCGTAGACCTGGATCTCGTAGTTGTCCTGCGCGAAGGTCCGTGGGGTTAGGAGCAACGCAAGAAATGATGCGGCAAAGAGGGCGAGGATTGCGGTTCGCGAGGTGCGTGCCATTCCTTCCATGATGCACGGTTAAAGCAAGTACATGCAACATGGCCCACCAGTCGGTGTCATTCCGAGCGGAGCGAGGAACCTTGGTTTCGCTGGCGTCGGCAAAAACAGATTCCATGCCACGCTTCGGTCCCCAGCACGACAAAAATCCGCCGGGAACTCTCGCGCCGCCTCAGGTGTCTGATGTTGCAAGACACGCACGTGCCTAACAGGAGCAAAGGAGTTCTCTATGTCGTTCTCCATGGCAGGCAGAGGTGCGCGCGGTCCCGAGATTAACGTCACGCCGCTGATCGACGTGCTGCTGACGCTGATTATCGTCTTCATGGTCGTAGTGTCGATGGACAAAGAGGAAGGCGAGACGGCGCAGATTCCGCAGCCGGACAAGAAACAGACGCTGAATATCTCACAGCCCTGCACGGTCGTCATCCAGGTAGTGTGGACGACGAAAGATCAGCCACCGACCGTGAAGATCAATCAGGACGCCGTGCGCTGGGAAGATCTGGAACAGCGGCTTGCGGAAATCTATTTGAAGCGCGCCGAGAAGGTAGTCTTCGTGCGCGGCGACGCCGACGTCGACTTCCAGTACGTCGCCGACGTGATCGACGTGGCGCATCACGCGGGCGTGCAGCGGGTGGGGCTGCTGACGATGGGGCGAGAAGTAGCGGGGGAATGAAAGAGCATCCAGTCTTAGTTTCTCGACCTGTTTTTAATCCAAATCGGTGTCCCCAAAAAGCCAAACGCTTTCCGGATCTGATTTTCCAAAAACCGCTGGTAAGAAAAGTGCAGCTTCACGGCGCGGTTGGTGAAGAGCACAAACGTCGGCGGTGCGACTGATGCCTGCGTCATGTAGAGAATCTTCACCCGCGACCGCATCGGCACGGAGGCGCGTTCGAAATCCACGGTTTCAATGAAGCGGTTCATGGCGGACGTTGTGATGCGCTTGCGGCGCTCGGTGGCAACTTGTTCGAGCAGTGGGAAAATTCTCTCCGTGCCTTTGCCGGTGTTGGCTGAAACGAAAACGATGGGCGCATAGCTCAGGAACTTGAGATCCCAGCGCAGGCGTTCTTCATAAGCATCGCGGTCTCCGGGACGCTTGCTCTCTCGCATGCGCATAGCTTTCGACGGCCTGCCGGCTTTCAACTCGCCGCTGGTTACGAGATCCCACTTGTTGACCACGATGATCATCGAGCGCCCGCTCTCGTGCGCGTAGCCGGCGATGGCGGCGTCGAGTTGGCTCACGCCTTCGGTGGAGTCGATGACCAGCAGCGCAATATCGGCCCCTTCAAGATGCTTGCGCGCCATCACCACCGAAAGTTTTTCCGCCATCAGGTGAGTCTTGCCCTTGCGGCGAATGCCGGCGGTGTCGATAAACCGAAAGCGGCGCCCATTGTGTTCGATAATTTCGTCGACCGCATCGCGCGTAGTGCCCGGGATGGGCGACACAATCGCCCGGTCAGAAGCGGTAAGACAATTCAGCAGCGTGGACTTACCCACGTTAGGATGGCCGATGATTGCCACCTTAGTTTCGTAGACGGGCTCGGGCTCGGCGGTCGAGTCGCCCTCTGCTTGACCGGTTTCCCCCTGTCCTTCCTCTGTGTTCTCTGTGACCTCTGTGTTTAAGGGGTCGGCAGGCGGCGGCAGAATCTCAAACACAGCATCCAGCAGATCGTCGATCCCGCGCCCATGCTCGGCGGAGATAGGAAACATCTGCTTGATTCCCAGCCGGTGGAACTCATCAACAATGGACGCTTGCTTTTCGCTGTCAGCTTTGTTCACCGCGAGAAACAGCGGACGTCCCGTCTTACGCAAGAGGCGGACCAGTTCAAGATCAGCGCCGGTGAGTTCCGCGCGGCCGTCAACCACCATAACAATCGCGGCCGCTTCATCGAATGCAACCCGCGCCTGCCGGAAAATCTCCGAGGGAATGAAATCCTTGTCTTCGGGAATGATTCCACCCGTGTCGATGATGCGAATCTGGCGCCCGCGCCACTCCGCGTCTCCATAGAGCCGATCGCGCGTGATTCCGGGTTCATCCCCGACGATGGCGCGCCGCGAACCGACGATGCGATTAAACAGCGTGGACTTGCCTACGTTGGGTCGGCCCACGATGGCAAGCGTGGGAACGCCGGCTGCGGTGGTGGCGAGTGTGCTGGTCGAGTTGTAAGTAGGTTGCGTCAAAATGAGTCTTAGCGTGAGGCAGTCGCCCCGGCTGTCCTTGGATCGTGAGACCCAATACCGATGCAGATGTCCGGAACTAGCTATTATAGAGACTCCCGTGGCTTTAAGTTCCCAACCCGTTCCTCCTTCAACGCCCAGTCGCCCCTCTCCCGGCGGAAAGGACGCGCCGGGCGCTCCTTATTCAACCCTCTATCAGTTCTTCGCGCCCGGCGGAGTCCTTGCCGGCACGCATCCCGCGTATGAATTCCGGCGCGGCCAGTTGCAAATGGCGCAGGCCGTCGAGCAGGCGCTCGAAGAAAAGCGACACCTGATCGTGGAAGCCGGCACAGGCACGGGAAAGACGCTCGCTTACCTGATGCCAGTCATCCGCTCCGGCAAGCGCGTGATCATCTCGACCGGAACCAAGAATCTGCAGGAACAACTTTTCTACAAGGACGTTCCTTTCCTGGAGCAGGCCCTGTTTGGAGAAGCAGGTTCGGCGTCGCGGCTTTCCGTCTGCTACATGAAAGGCCGTAACAATTATCTGTGCCGCAAGAAGCTCTACGACCTCACCGACCAGCCGGTGCTCAGCGGACTGGAGGAGATCGAGCAATATCGCGCCATCGCCGCGTGGGAGAAGACGACCTCGACCGGCGACCGCGCGGAACTCGCCGAACTTCCCGAAACCAGCGCGCTCTGGCACAAGCTGGACGCTCGCTCCGAGGCCTGCATCGGGCAGAAGTGCAGCGAGTGGGAGCGGTGTTTCATCACCGAGATGCGCCGGCGCGGGATGGAGAGTGACATCATTATCGTGAATCATCATCTCTTCTTCGCCGATCTTGCCATCAAACTGCAGGCCGAAGGCGCGCCCGACGCGGGAATCCTGCCGGAAGCGGCGGCGGTGATTTTCGATGAGGCCCATGAACTGGAAGATGTGGCGGGGAACTACTTCGGAATTTCCGTGAGCAACTTGCGCGTGGAGGATCTGGCTCGGGACGTTGAAACCTCGCTGCAACATAACCGCATGCTTTCCGCGTCACTTTCAGGAGCGCTGGGGAGCTTGCGCGAGCGCTCGCAGTTTTTCTTTTCGCTGTTGCCGCCCGGCGAAGGACGCTTTGCCTTCGAGACCCGCCGTGAGTTTCTGGAAGAAAACGGAGACGAATTCCTCGCGTTCAATCAGGCGCTAACCCGGCTCGCGGGCGAACTCGAAGGCCTGCCGCAAAAGCCGGAGGAAATGTTCAACTTCGTGCGGCGCGCCCAGGAAATCCAGGTGCAGCTCGGCTTCGCCATGGAGTCCGACGATCGCAACACTGTGTTTTGGATTGAGCGGCGGGGCGGGCGAGGAAAGCCGAATTCACCAAAGAGACTCCGAGAAGCGGACAAAGCAAGGGAAACATTCCAACACCGGCAAAACGTTTTCCTGCAAGCTACTCCAATCGACGTCGGGCCCATCCTGCGCGAATGCCTGTGGTCAAAGCTGGAGTGCGCCGTGCTCACCTCCGCCACGCTCGCCGTAGGCGGCGCCTTCGAATACATCCGTCAGCGGCTCGGCTTAGAGCATGCGCGCGAGTCGGTGCTACCTTCGCACTTCAATTACGAGAGCCAAGCCTTGTTTTATGTGCCCCCCGATTTGCCCGATGCTCGAACGCCGCAGTTTGCGGCGCTGGCTGCGGAGCGCATTCGCCAACTGCTCGAGATCACTCGCGGCCGCGCGTTCGTGCTTTTCACCAGCTACGCGCAGATGAACGATATCTACCAGCGGCTGCTCGGGGTGTTGGAGTTCCCCATGCTGCGCCAGGGCGATGCGCCGAAGTCCGCGCTGCTCGAGGAATTCCGGCTGACGCCGAACGCTGTCCTGTTTGCGACTTCATCGTTCTGGCAGGGTGTCGATGTGCAGGGCGAGCAGTTGAGCTGCGTGATTATCGATCGCCTGCCGTTCGCGGTGCCGAGCGATCCGGTCGTAGCAGCGCGCGTGAAGGCGATTGATGCCGATGGCGGGAACGCGTTTTTCCAGTATCAGGTGCCCGCGGCGGTGATCACCCTGAAACAAGGCTTTGGACGCCTCATTCGCTCGCTCCACGACCGCGGTCTGCTGGTCCTGCTCGACAACCGCATTCTAAAGAAGCAGTACGGCCGCGTGTTCATCGAGAGCTTGCCGAATTACAAGAAGACTACCGACATGCGGGTGGTGGAAGAGTTCTTCGGCGGGGGAGAGTAGGAGATACGGTGCGGATTTTTCCAGAAGGAGCCCGAGAGTGGATCGCACCCGTGGGACAGGTCTTCTTAATCATCTCAGCTGGTATTCTGGCGATCGGACTCGCGGCCTTTGCCTGGAAGGCATGGATTCTCGAACGTTGGCCGCGAGCCGACGGCGTCGTGTTAAGTGCCCGAGTGGAGCGTGCCAGCAGCGATGATCACACAATTTGTAGTGCGGTCTACTCCGTTCGGTACTCGGTTCGGGGCAAGGATTTCACAACTGAAACCGGCGGCCACACATTCTCCGGCGATTGCGCTGGCGTCGAAGCCGATGCCGCTGCCGCACCCGGACGCAAGGTTGTCACGCTATACGATGAGGACAATCCTCGCGGAGCATATGTAAATCCGGGACTCAACACGGAGTTCTTTTTGGTTTCTTTTATCCTGACGATTATCGCCATGGTGGGATTTGCGACATGGAAGCTCGGCTCGTGGATGGACAAACGGGGAATCGAGCTCCCCTAGACGTTTCCTCGCTGGGCGCCACGGGCGATGGCGGCGTCCATCGCCTCAATCGATACTGGCTTCCTTCCCTTGCGATATAACATTCCGTTCAGTTCTCGTACAGAGCCAGTTGCAGCGACGATGGCGGATTCTCCCTTCTTCTTTTTCGGTAGTTCAATCCGTTTTCCAGCGATCTTTTTCGACATCGAGGAGCCTCGTAACAATAGTTTATCAGTGAGGCCATCTGCTGCCTCACACATACTCCCGCTCCGCCCGCCGAATCTCGCGATACCGTTCGAACACTTTCTTCTGGCTTTCCAGTCCCAGCGCCGAGCGAATCGAGCTGCCCCGGAAAGTATGTTTTAGCATCTTCCATCCTTTGAACAGCACAAACCCTGGATCATGCTTTAGCGCGACTGGAATATGGTGAACTTTCATCCAGCGCTCCGCCTTCCAGCGCATGAATTCCACCTCTTCGGCCGGCAGGTGTTCGGTGCGCACCACGGCCGTGGTGCCATCGTATTCCTCGAGCCGCTCGTTCATGATCAAACCCTGATCGCGAAAGTCTTTCGTCATAGGCGTGCGCGGATACGGCGTGGGATGCTGAATGTAAGGCCAATCCACATAGCGCCTTGCAAACTCCAGGTTGGCTTCAATCGACTCGCGCGTGTCGCCCGGACTGCCCACAATCAATCCGCCGACCACATACATCTGGTTGCGACGAATGTAGTCGATGGCCTTGAGCGTGGCATTTCCGGTGTTGTGGCCATTGGTACGCTCTGTATTCTTGGCGGAGGCCTTCAGAAATTGCAGGTCGTCCTCAAGGATGTTTTCGATCCCTAGAAAAACATAGCGGAATCCCGCTCGCCGCATCAGCGGCGCCAGGGTTTCCCCGTGGTTCGCGATAGCCGAAGTCATGGCCTGCACGAAGTAGTCGAGCTTGTGCAGTCCGGCCGCAATAATGGCCTCACACAAGGCTTCGAAGCGTTTCACGTTCAGCGTGATGTTGTCATCGACCAGGAATATAGTTCGAGCGCCGTGATCGCGGGCGTCGCGAATGTCGTCCAGCACTCGGTCGAAAGAATATGTATGAAAGTTCCGGCCACGCATCTCGATGATTGAGCAGAAACTGCAATCGAAGGTGCAGCCCCGCGAAGTTTCGATTACGTCTACCTGCCGGCCCAGCAGCGTGTATCCCTTCAGCACCCGCGCTTCGCGGTTCGGAGGCCGGATTTCTTTGTCTTCCAGCCGGTGCGGCGCCCGGCCGGGGTTATGCACCCAGTTCTCGCCATTGCGATAGGAGAGCCCTCCGATCCCGTCGACTCCTGAGCCCTGTTCGATCGCGCGCAACAATTCGCGGAACGTGACTTCCCCCTCGCTGTGCACCAGATAGTCGACACCCATGTCCTCATACGCCTCGGGCGCAAGACTGGGATCGTATCCCCCCACCACGATCTTCACTCCCGGCCGCAGTCCGCGCACCAGTTCGATAATGCGGCCGGCGGTCCGGCGCTGAAACGTCATGATGGAAAGCCCGACGACTTCCGGATTAAGTTCGCGCACCAGCCGGGTGACGGTTTCACGAACCTGGCGATGAACCAGAATCAAGTCCGCAACGGCCACGCGGTGATGGGGATCGATATTTCCGGCGAGTGACGTGAGCGCGCCATTGGGCATGCGGATTGCGGCCGGGGGCATATGCTCGAAGGAATCGGGCATCGAAAGCAACAGGACGTTCATTAGTACCTGTCCTTACTGCCTCGCCTTGATCCCGCAGATGCGGGTTGAACCCAGTGGCGAAGCGAGTTGTTCGATTGTAGCAACTTGCAGTCGAAATGCCGAACTGAGGGACGGACTGCGGATGCAGACTCCAGCTTCTCCGGGCGTGCGCCGGGAGGCCGCTACTTGTGCTCTTCGGCTGCCCCCGGGTTCGCTAGCACCTGCACCACAATCCCCGAAGCCTCACCATTGGAGCGATATATCCGCTCAGTTGCTTTCACGAAATCCGAAAGCTTCGCGTCGGGAATGTTAACGAAGGTCTGCGGATTCCGGTCAGTGAGCGGGAACCACGAACTCTGAACCTGCACCATGATGCGGTGGCCGCGACGAAAGGTGTGGTTCACGTCTTGCATGTTGAAGTCGATCTCCTCAACCTTGCCAGGAGTGAAAGGTTCGGGCTTTTCGAAACTGCGGCGAAACTTTCCGCGGAAGGGCTCGCCACGCACCAGTTGCTGGTATCCACCCATCGTGAAACTGGGCGGAGGCACGTCGGTTCGCGGCTTGCCTTTGTCTTCCGGCCGGAACTCGTCGAGCTTGCTGTCGGGGTAGTCTGGGGGATACACGTCGATCACTTTCACATCCCAATCGGAATCCGTTCCGCTGGTCGAAACAAAAAGTCTGGGCGAAATGGGTCCGGCAACTGTCACGTCTTCCTGCAGTACCGGAGTTTCATAAACCAGAACATCAGTCCTGCTGGAAGCGAAGCGCTGGTCGGACAGCATGTATTCCTGCGGCACATTCACCGAAGCGTAGTTCACAAAAGGCACGGGTTTGGCCGGATCGCTCACGTACTCATCGAAAGCTGTCGCGTCTGAAACGGGCGGATCGAACGAAAGTCCGCCACCGGTGCGGAAATAGAGGGTCTTCTCCTCAGCCTCTTTCGGGGGCCACGCAGAATAATGTCTCCACACATTCGTGCCGGTCTCGAAGACATACGCCTTAGGGAGCTTTGCGTCTCCGCCGCCCTTCAGGTACTGCTCGAAAAATGGAAACAGAATGTTCTTCCGGTAATAGTCGCCGGTATTCGCGGCGAACTCAATCCGCCCCAGGTGATCCCCGTCATAGCGATACCAGCCGCCGTGCACCCAGGGCCCCACCACCAGCGCATTGAAGATTCCCGGGCTGTTTTTCTCGACCGCGTGGAAGGTGCTGAACGGACCTTGCAAATCCTCGGCGTCAAACCATCCCCCAACCGTGAGCACCGCGCATTGGATCTTCTTCATGTGCGGCGCCAGGTTGCGTGCCTTCCAATAATCGTCGTAGGTGTCGTGGTGAAGTTGGTCGTCCCAAAGCGCGCTCTTGCCCTCAAGATATTTCCCCAAGTTGGCGAGGGGTCCGGCGTTCAGGTAGAACTCGTAGCCGTCTTTCGTTCCGAAATCGAAGGGCACGCGCGTCTTGGGCGGCAACTGCGGATTCTCCTGCGGCTTGAAGGAACTATAAAAGTCGAAGTTGGCGGCCAGCATGAATGCCCCGCCGTGGTAGGCGTCATCGCCCATAAACAGATCAGTCATGGGCGCTTGTGGCGAAGCCGCTTTTAACGCCGGATGCGAATCGATGATGCTGGCGGAGGTGAAGAATCCGGGATAGGAAATACCCCATATCCCGGCATTGCCGTTATTGTTCGGCACGTTCTTAAGGAGCCACTCAATGGTGTCGTAAAGATCGCTGCTATCATCGACATCTTGTTTTGATCTCTTGTTGTCGAGGTGCGGACGCATCTCGATGAACGTCCCCTCCGACATGTAACGCCCGCGTACATCCTGGTTGACGAAAATGTAACCCGCCTTATCGAAGTCAGGCGACGGTCCGAGCCGCGTGCGATAAAGATCCACTCCATACGGGCCAACGCTGTAAGGTGTTCGATTGATCAGAAATGGGTAAGCATGCGAGGTGTCCTTCGGCACGTACACTGAGGTGAAGAGGTGCACCCCGTCGCGCATCGGAATTCGGTATTCGTACTTCGTGTAGTGTTCCTTCACGTCATACTCCTGTGCCTCGGGCTTGCTCTGGGCGGCAAGAGTGGGGCTCAACGCCAGGGTGCTGAGAACCATGACCAACAGTTTCCGATGCGGCATGCAGCCTCCGTTAAAATCGACAATCGCATAGGCAACCTACATTTCGGGCCGGGATGCCGTCAAGCGGGAATGCTGCGGGGAGCCGTATAATAGATGCTTTGCCATCGAGCGCGGCCCAGCTGTAGTCACGCCGAGCCGCTGAGGGATGCATGTTCGAAGTGACGGTTGACGATACTTTTGCCGCGGGCCATTATCTGCGCAACTACAAAGGCAAGTGCGAGAATCCGCACGGCCATAACTATAAGATTCGGGTGACGCTGGCCGGGGCCGAGTTGGACAAGGCTGGACTTCTGCTCGACTTCAAAGACTTGCGTGAAGTCATGAAGCACGTGATCGACCGCCTCGATCACCAGATGATCAACGACATCGAGCCCTTTACCGTGATCAACCCATCGGCTGAGAACTTGGCCAAGTATTTCTATGATGAATCGAACACCCGGCTGAAGAGCGTGACCAACGGCCGCGTGCGGGTAAAAAACGTCACCGTGTACGAGACGGATACGACGACGGCCACCTACAGCGAGTAACAGTTGCAAAAGACAATCGCCATTCATAAGTGATCAGTCGCCGGCATTCGGTCGTTGTGAATTTAGAGCCAGTCGCTGATTTTCTGGCCACTGATCACTGATCACTGGCCACTGGCCACTGTTCCATGCAGATAACCGAAATCTACAAATCGCTGCAGGGAGAGTCGACCCACGCGGGACTGCCTTGTATATTTGTGCGCCTGACCGGTTGCAATCTGCGTTGCTCGTGGTGCGACAGCGAATATACCTTCCAGGGCGGCCGCAAGATGACTTCCGAAGAAATGTGGGACGAGGTAAGACGGCTCAGTCCCGACGGTGGCTTGGTGGAGATTACCGGTGGCGAGCCCATGCTGCAAGAGCGCGAACTCCTACCCTTGATGCGCCAGTTGCTGGACGCTGGATATCGAGTGCTCCTGGAGACCAGCGGAGAGCGCCCGCTCGAGCGGGTACCCGCGGCAGTCATCAAGATCGTGGACGTGAAGTGTCCCGGCTCGGGCGAGCCAGACACATTTCATATCGAGAATCTGGAAACCCTCACCCCGCACGATGAAGTCAAGTTCGTGCTGAGCGGCCGGGTAGACTACGAATTTGCCCGGGACTTCACCCATCGGCACCGCCTGGCGGAGCGCGTGAATGCGGTCCTGTTCTCACCCGCTTTTCGCAAGCACGCGACCGGGGCGCGCGACAGTTCGCACTGCCTCCTCGATCCCCAGGAATTAGCCGAATGGATGCTCGCCGATAACGTGCCAGCGCGTCTGGGATTGCAATTGCACAAGTTCATCTGGGACCCCGCCCTAAAGGGCGTTTAGAAGATTGATCCGAAATCATGACCCGTTTGACCGATCGCGCCGTAGTTCTGCTCAGCGGAGGGATGGATTCCTGTGTTTGCGCGGCGCTCGCCTCCCGCGACTACCCTACCGCGGCCTTGCACATCAGTTACGGTCAGCGCACCGAACTCCGCGAGCGGCAATCCTTCCTCGCGATCTGCCAGCGCCTGAACATTCAGGACAAACTCCTCGTCCGTAACGAATCCCTCCGCGCCATCGGAGGCTCCGCCCTCACCGACGAAAACATCGCCGTCCCAATCACCCCCGCTGCCGGCAACCCAATCAACCACCCCAACCATGGCCCCGGCCACGACATCCCGGTCACCTACGTTCCCTTTCGCAATGCCCATTTCCTGGCCGCCGCCGTGAGCTGGGCCGAGGTCCTCGGCGCATCGAAAATCTACATCGGCGCCGTGGAGCAAGATAGTTCTGGCTATCCCGATTGCCGTCCGGCGTATTATGAAGCGTTCAACCAGGTGATCAAAGCCGGGACGAAGGAAGGGAACATCGAAATCGTCACGCCCCTCATTGCGATGCGCAAAGCCGAAATTGTCCGCCTTGGCCTTGAACTCGGTGCACCATTCGATTTAACGTGGTCGTGCTACAGCCGGGAGGATCGAGCCTGCGGCGTGTGCGATAGTTGCCGGTTGCGGTTGCAGGCCTTCGCCGCCGCCGGAGCCACAGATCCGATTCCATATGCCACCACGGATCAGGTCTTCGGCCAAGCGGGTTTTGCGCCCTGATTGTCGAATGAAAAAATGCAGAACTTCGCGCTCTGCTTTTTTTCAGTCAACAATTAGAAGTCAGCACTCAAACAATATCGTTTCGTGCCGGGAGGCAAGAATGAAGGTAAAGAAGCTTTTCGCAGCATTTACTCTCGCTATCTTAGTGCTCGGACTTTGCGCGGTTCCGCTCTTCGCGCAAGGTGCATCGGGAACCGTAAAAGGCGTTTGCAAAGACTCCGACGGGAATCCCATTGCCGACGCCGTCGTAGTTTGGGCGAACCAGGACAATGGTCAGAAGTACACTCTAAGGACCAACAAGAAGGGCGAATATTTCTCGCTGGGTATTGGAGGGGGTACTTACACCGTCACTCTCTACAAGACCGCCGACGACGCCAAGGCCAACAAAGAACTCTTCCACTTCGGCAAAGTCCCCGTTACGCTGGACGACAACCCGCCCATCGACTTCAACCTGAAGCAGGCGATGCAGGACGCCGCCAAGGGTCAGGGTTTGACTCCTGAACAAGTCAAGGCTCAGCAGGAAGCCCAGGCGAAGCACGCCAAGGAAGCCAACACCGTAAAGGCCCTCAACGAAAAACTGGCTGCGGCCAAGGTTGCGTCTGATGCCAGCGACTACGAGACCGCGATTACCAACCTGGTTGCCGCCAATGAGATCGACCCCACTCGCGATCTCATCTGGTTCAAGCTCGGTGACGCCTATCGCCTCTCGGTCACCAAGCAGACCGATCCCGCCGAAAAGCAAAAGCGTCTCGACGCCGCCGTTGACTCCTATCACAAAGCCGTCGAACTAAAGCAGGCCGCCACCAATGACAAAGATCCCAACGCCAACAAGAGTCTCGCCGCCTATTACAACAATCTGGCCGAGGCTTACAGCAAGGCGGGCAAGACAGATGACGCGATAAAGACTTACCAGCAGGCCGTCGCCACCGATCCCACCTCAGCCGCACAGTACTACTTCAACATGGGAGCGGTTCTCACCAACGCTGGCAAAGCCGATCTGGCCATCGACGCCTTCGACAAATCCATCGCCGCCGATCCCACCCGGGCTGAAGCCTATTACCAGAAAGGCGTCAACCTTCTCGGCAAGGCGACGCTCCAGGGCGACAAGATGGTCGCCGCGCCCGGCACTGCGGAAGCATTCCAGAAGTACCTGGAGCTGGTGCCCACCGGCGGACACTCCGAGGAAGCCAAAGCCATGCTGGCCAGCATCGGCTCTTCGGTCGAAACCGGCTTCGGCACGAAGAAGAAGACGCCGCCCAAGAAGTCAAATTAGATCTCGGGACGATTGTCATCCTGAGCAAGCGTTTTCTGCGCAGCGAGCGAAGGATCTGGGCGAGCCGCGCGAAGTGTCGCGCTTTTTGCGACACATGAATAGCGCGTTTGGCTCGCTTCCTTATCATCACACTGCACCACTACAGGGCGGCTCAGCCGCCCTTTTTCCACCCGCCGCCGTTCCACATTACCAAGGACTATGTACTTACTGTCCCTACGCTCCGTCTGCCAGCACTGTAAAGTATAGGCATCAGGTCAGCTACGGTTGGCCTCGCTCTCCCCACTGTGGTGGTGCAATTCCCTAATCGAGGATTGAATGGCATCGCCCGGCATCTCGGCAATCACTGTTTCCCTGGAAGGTCATTCCGGCAGCGGCAAAATAGCTACGCCCGCTTTGCTTGCCGCCATGCTCCGCGCCGCGGAAAAAATCAGCGATCTGATTTTTTCTCCCGGTCGCCCGCCCCAGGTTCAGGTCTACGGCCAGCTCATTCCGGTACAAGTTCCCGGACTGGCAACTCTTACCGCCGATGACACCCGCCACATCGCCGCCGATCTCATTGGCGACAACAAACAGGCGGTCGCCACCCTGCGCGAAGCCGGATCGTGCGACATTTCCTACGGTCTGGCCGGCGTCGCCCGCTTTCGCGTCAACATTTTCATCCAGCGCGGCAGCTGCGCCGTCGTCATGCGCGTCATCTCCACCGCCATCCCAGACTTGGCTACTCTCCGCTTACCCGCCCACCTCGCCGATGTCGCCAAGCTTCGCGACGGCATCGTCCTCGTCACCGGCCCGGCCGGATCGGGCAAGTCCTCCACCCTGGCCGTACTCCTCGACTGCATCAATCGCGAGAAGTACTATCACATCATCACCATCGAAGATCCCATCGAGTTCCTGCACAGCCACAAATGCTCCACCATCCACCAGCGCGAGCTGCATAGCGACACCCCCAGCTTCGCTCACGCCCTGCGCTCCGCCCTGCGGCAAGCGCCAAAAGTCATCATGGTCGGCGAGATGCGCGACCGCGAAACTATCGAGATCGTGCTCGAGGCAGCCGAGACCGGCCACCTGGTTCTCTCCAGCCTCAATACCATGGACGCGCCCAAAACCGTCGAGCGCATCGTCAGCTCGTTCGCGCCGAACGAACAGCAAAGCGCCCGCGAACGCTTCGCCAAATCGTTCCGCTACATCATTTGCCAGCGTCTCCTGCCCAAAACCGACCGCACTGGCCGCGTCCCCGTGGCCGAAATCCTGAAAGCCAACCCCCGCACCCGGGAATGTATCGAGAAAGGCGAGCGCGAGGGCAAGACCTTGCTGGACGCCATGAAAGCCGGCGCCACCGAAGGCATGCAACACTTCGACGGCGAAATCGCCCAACTCGTCCGCGACCGCGTAGTCGATCTCGAAACCGGCATCTCCTTCGCCAGCAATCCCGCCGTGCTAGGCCAGGAACTGGCCCGCTAACGTAGTCTGAAAAGCGCTACCCAATTGGCCTTGAAAAGGCGTAGCTTCAGCCGAGCCGCGAAGCGAAGGATTCGTATCAGGGCACGGCTTCCGCCGTGCCGCAAGGGCTCCAACATGGAAGGGCGGCGCTTCACCGCCGCGTAAAGCTTCCAAAATCAGAAGCGGCCTCGGCTCCTGGTCTATCATTTCTCCATGTCCCCACCGCCAACCCAATTCCTCGTCCTGACCTTTGAAGACGCCCGCCGGGTGCCCCATTTCTCGCGTTTTTTGCGAGAAGTGGGGAAGCTTCCACTATCATCTCCGCATGCCCGCACCGCCAACCCAATCCATCGCGCTAACCTTTGAAGACGCCCGCCGCACCGTCGAGGAACACGCATCGCATGTGGCTCCAGGCGCGGAAGAAACCACCGACCTCCTGCACGCCGCCAGCCGAGTTCTCGCCGAGCCCGTCACCGCCGACCGCGACATCCCTCCCTTTCCTCGCTCCACACGCGATGGCTATGCCGTGCGCTCCGCCGATCTGGCGAGCCTACCGGCCAAGCTGACCGCGATGGGAGAGATCAAAGCCGGACCAGCGCAAGTTCCGTCTCCACTCAAGCCCGGCGGAACATTTTCCATCATGACGGGCGCCCCGGTTCCACAAGGTGCCGATGCCGTAGTAATGATTGAGTACACATCGCTGCAGAACGAGGGCGTCGAAGTCACAAGAGGCGTCTCACCCGGCGAGAACATCGTTCCTCAGGGAGCCGAAGCCAAACGCGGCAGCCTCCTGCTCGATCACGGCACCCGCCTGAACGAATCAGCCATCGCCCTCGCCGCCTCAGTCGGCAAATCGCATCTGCAGGTTTTTGCTCGTCCACGCGTCGCCGTTCTGACCACTGGTGATGAGATCGTCGATCTCGATGCCGTGCCCGGCCCCTCGCAGATTCGCAATTCAAACAGCTATTCGCTCGCGGCCCAGATCCAGCAAGCCGGCGGCGATGCCGTGCTTCTGCCCATCGCTCCCGACGAACCCCGCCGCCTCCACGAATTAATCGACCAGGGCCTCGAATCAGACCTGCTGCTGATGACCGGCGGCGTCTCCATGGGACGCTACGATCTCGTCGAGCAGGTCCTTACCGAAATGCAAGCCGAGTTCTTTTTCACCGGAGCAAAAATCCAGCCCGGGAAGCCTGTAGTCTTCGGCCGTGTAAGCCCGTGTGGGAGCGGGCGACTCGCCTGCTCAGAGGCGCCAGCCCCGGATTCTGACCACGGCTCCCACAAATATTTCTTCGGCCTCCCCGGCAATCCCGTCTCCACCATGGTTACCTTCGAACTGTTTGCCAGACCCATGCTCGAGGCCCTGGCCGGAGTGTCCCCGCGCCCGCTCACCTTCCTGCATGCCCGCCTCAAATCCGAAATCCGCACCAAGCCCGGCCTGACCCGCTTCCTCCCTGCAATTCTTTCCGGCCAGTACGAACACTCGCAGGTGGAACTCGTTCCCTGGCAGGGATCCGGCGACATCGCTGCGCGCACCCGCGCCAATTGCTACATCGTCATCCCACCCGATCGCGAGCACATCCTCGCCGGCGAGTGGGTCGCAATCATGCTCCGGTAAACACGCCCATCTGCGCTCTCGAGTGGAACCAGCCCTGCAGATGCATCAATCGGATCAGCTCCTCTCTGGCCACTGGCCACTGACCGCTGACCACTGGTTCGCTGTAAGATAGAGCTTCTGCATGGCGAAGAAACTTTCTCACTACGATGCAGCCGGCCGAGCCCGAATGGTCGATGTCTCCGGCAAAGCCACCACCAAACGTGAAGCCGAAGCCAGCGCCTTCGTCCGCATGAAACCCTCTGTACTGCAGGCGCTTCCGAAGAATCCCAAAGGCGATCCGCTCGAAGTCGCCCGCATCGCCGGAATCATGGCTGCCAAGCGCACCGCCGACCTGATCCCGATGTGCCACTCCCTGCCGCTCTCCCACGTTGATGTCGAGATGAGGCTATGCGAGAATGGCGTCGCCATTACCTCCAAAGTCACCACCACCGCCCAAACCGGAGTCGAGATGGAAGCCCTCGTCGCCGCCAGCATCTCCGCCCTGACAATTTTTGACATGGCGAAGGGCCTCGATAAGGGGATGGAGATACAGGAGATTGTCTTGGAGCGGAAGAGTGGTGGCAAGGGCGGGGAGTACCGGCGGGTGAAGTGAAATCGAATGGCGAATGACGTCAAACTGCTTTTGGTCGACGATAACCCCATGGTACTGGGGATGCTTCAGCATGCGCTCACTCCGTTCGCGCGCGTGGTGGCTGCAACCGACGCGGCCGACGCTCTGCTGAAGGCCGTGGACGATCCGCCGGAGTTGGTGGTCTGCGACTACCGCATGCCCGGCATGGATGGTCGGCAACTGGTCGAGAAGCTGAAGAGCCGTCCGGCGACGGCGAATTTCTCGGCCGTGTTGATGGCGAGCCGGGCCGATATCGATGAACGGCTCTCGCCCGCCGATGCCGCCGACGACTACCTGGCGAAGCCGTTCTTCCTGAAGGAAGCCACACGCCGCATCAAGCGCACCGTCGACCGCATTGCGCTCGAGAAAATGGCGAAGACCGCGCCTTCCGACGGCGTGGTTCGCGGCAACCTCTCGCAGATGAATGTGATTGACCTGATGCAGTCCCTGGAAATGGGCCGCAAGAGCTGCCAGCTCAAGCTGAACAACGAAGGCGAGAAGTGCGAAGTCTTTTTTGTCGAAGGTCAGGTGAAGCACGCGACTTACGGAACTTTGCAGGGGGATGAAGCCGTCTTCAAAGTTCTGCGCTGGACCGGCGGCAATTTCGAGCTGAACTTCGAGGGCAAGACCGATCAGGAAACCACGAAGCTCAACACCCAAGGTCTGCTGATGGAGGGCCTGCGCCTGCTCGATGAATCGCAGCGCGATGGAGGCGCCGAGCCTGTCGAAGACAGCGCCGGTGCCGATGCCAGCAGTTCCAGTCCGAGCAGTCCCAGCCCGAGCGCCAGTCCAAGTACAACCACCGGTGGCAGCGTCGGCAAGATCGAAGAGGAGGATGATGTTCTCCTCGACAATTGAGGGCGGCGCCGCGTTGCTGACGGCGGCGGTGGTCACGGTTAGCGATTCGTGCTCACGCGGAGAACGCGCGGATGTTTCGGGTCCGGCGGTCGCCGAATTATTGGGGAAGTCAGGCTTTCATGTGGTGGCGACGCGAATCGTGCAGGACGATTCTATGCAGATTCAGAATGCCCTGGTTCATCTGGCGCTGGAAGCGCGCTTTATCGTTACCACGGGCGGAACCGGGATTGCGCTGCGCGACGTTACGCCGGAAGCCACGGAAGCGATTTGTGAGCGCCTGGTCGATGGCGTGGGCGAGCGCATGCGGGCCGAGGGTTTGAAGAAGACTCCGTTTGCGGCGCTGAGCCGCGGGGTGTGCGGCATGCGGGGCAAGACGCTGATCTTGAATGTGCCGGGCAGTCCAAGTGGGGCAGTGGAATCGCTGCGGGCGGTGCTGGAGTTGGTGCCGCACGCGCTGGAGTTGCTGGAAGGGAAGACGGAACACTCGTAGGCGGCTGCCATGACGCCTTGTGTATTTACGTGGTGTAAATACGTTTTATGCGGTAGCGATTTCGATAACTTTTAAGCCCTCCCTGGCTAGTCTTAAGGTGTCGCCCAGACACCGCTTTCACGTAAACTAATTTTTCCTTTGAAAACCATTGGACACATTCTGGCGCGGTACACGGCTTGGATTTGGGGGCTGCTGCAGCATTTCGGAGTGTGGGGAGTGTTTGCCATTGCGTTTGCGGATTCGGCGCTGCTGGGCATGCCGGTGGACGCGATTGTGGCGGCGTATGTGTACAAGGACCCCAAGCGGATGCTGTTTTATGTGGTGATGGCGTCGCTGGGGTCGGCGCTGGGGAGCATTCCGCTTTACATCATTGGATATCTGGGCGGCGAAAAGGTGCTGCGGAAGCGGATTTCGGAGGAGCGCTTCCTGCGGATTCATCGCTCGTTCGAGCAGCATGAGTTTTGGGCGCTGATGTTTCCGGGGATGCTGCCTCCGCCGATGCCGTTCAAGATCTTCGTGCTGGGGGCGGCGGTGTTCGAGATGCGGTTCCGCGACTTTCTGGCCGCCATCTTTGCGGGAAGGTTTGTGCGGTTTCTCGTGCTCTCGTTGCTGACGCTATGGTTTGGGCCGCAGATTGTGGGACTGATGGGGATGGTCTTCCGCCGACATATTTATTGGGTGCTGGCGGTGATTGTCCTCGGAGTTCTGATAGGGCTGCTGGTGCGGCGGCGCTCGCGAAAGCGCAGAAAATCAGGCCCCAGCGGCTGAGGCCGATCTGTTTGGTGAAGTTACGGCGTGGCTAAAGCGATGGCGTGATCCGGTAGTGGCTCAGTTTGAAAAAGGGGGGTGTGTGCGCACGGGAGATCCCCTTCGACTTCGCTCAGGGCAGGCTCTCGTCCGGCTGGTGAAAATGCGGGACTTCGGGATGACGCCGAGGGGCGCAACGTTGAAGATTTCAAATTTAGCCACTATCCGCGATCTGAGTCGGTTAAGCGGCGGCGATGTTGCCGGGAGATTTGCGCAGCCGTACGGAGAGCGAGTGCAAGACGACCGGCGCGGCGAACATGGCGGCGGTGAAGAGCAAATCACCTTCGACGGCGCGGCGGAAGAAGGGCAGACCAGCCGCGTAGCAAGTCATAAGGCCAGCGAAGGTCATCGGGTATAGGTCTCCCCAGGCGGCCCAGACGGCGAAGTTACTGACCAGGAAAAATACCACGGAGCCGGCCAGGGCCGAGCCCATGATTCGGAATGCGCCGGAGTTTTCCCGCAGCGTGGTGCCCAGCCACAGCATGCCGGCGTACCAGGCCCATGTGACGAAGTGATCCCAGGTGAAGGGATAGCGGTAGATCAGGGTGGTCAGGATAACGTCAGAGGCAGCCAGCAGAAGCAACGGAATCCAGAGGCGGCGTCGCGGGCCGCGGGCGCCGAAGAACAAGAGCGCGGCTCCTACGGGAGTGAAGGCAAAAGGGTGAGGCAGAAATCTTACCGCGACGGCGATGATGACGAATAGATAAGCGAGCATGAGCACCTCAGGAGACGCAGAACTTATTGTCAGCGCTAGAGTGCGGGGCCGTCAAGGGTCAGCGCGGGGGTAGTGGCTTGTGGTGCAGTTCAATAAGGAGGCGAGCCGAACGCGCGATTCTTGCGTCGCAAAAAGCGCGACGCTTCGCACGGCTCGCCCAGATTCCCTCGGCAAGCTCGGGACAGGCTCTTCACTGCGCAAAGAACGCTTGTTCAGGATGACAATAAAAGCTGCGTTGTTAAGGTTCGGGGACGGTGATGCGCTTTTTGCCAGAGCCGGAGACATCTCCCACGATGCGGAGATTGCGGTCGAGTTGAACGCCGGCGCCGAGTGGTCTGGAGGTTTCATCGCGGCTGCCTCGGAAGCGGCCGAACAGGCTGGGTAACTGCACGAAGCGGAGATCCTGGAAGTGCACAATGTAGCCGTCTTGCGGAGGCTGGAGGGTTTCGGTTTCAGTGATGGGATACTGCGCCCAGTCGAGATAGGCGCGTCCGAGGTAGGAGCGCTTGGCGGCGAGGGTGATGGGTGTTTCTTCCGGCTTGTAGAGGATATCGAGCTTGTCGTCCTCGGCAGCTCCGGGATTGACTTCGGGACGCAGGGAATCGACGGGGGCGAGGACGAAGAAGCTGGAGGTTTCGACGACCCCGTACCAGTGGAATGGATCCGAGAACGAAGGATAGGCGGAAACCCGCGCGGGATCGGCGCCTTCATAGGTGCGGGCGGCGAGCGCATTCAGGGCGCGGCGATGTTCGAAGTCGCGTACGGCCCACAGCAGGACGACGGCAATCAGAGCAATGCTGGCGGCGATGCGACCTCGCGGACCACGCTGCCGCGCGCCGATTTCTTTGTCGATCAGAGCGAAGAAGGACGGCGTAATTAATCCCAAGAGAAGGAGACCGAACATGATTGGTTCGAAGATGAAGACAATGTCCCAGGAGTACCAGTTTTCCGAAAAGGGCCAGAAGGGGCGGACGCCGTAGTTGTTGGTGAAGTCGAGCAGGATGTGGCTGAGACCGGCGAGGCAGGCATAGAGGAAGAGCAGTCCCCAGCGCGGGGGAAGGTTGGGATCTTTGAGTTTGCGGCCGCGGATTAGCCAGACGAGATACACGAACCCGACAACCAGCGCGGCCACGAGCACAATGCCGAGGAAGGAATGAGTGAAGCCGCGATGATGGGCGAAGCCGAAGGCGGAGCCGCGGAAGCGGCCGAGCACGTCGAGGTCGGGAGCTTCGGCGGCGAGGGTAAGCGTGAGCGTGGCGAGCGCGGTCTTGCGGTTGAGGCCGGCGCGGCCCATGCATGCGCCGGTCAGGAAATGGGTGACGGGTTCCAAGCGGGTAGAGACGATTCTATGGGGAGTGGGGAAAAAATGCCAAGGGAGCGGGGAAGTGTAGAGGGCGAGTTTCCGATTGCCGAAAATCCACGAACTGATCCGTCTGCGGAGACCGCGCAGACTTCATCAAGCAGGCATATTCCGACTGGTTGTGACTGGCTGTCGGCTTCGGTGCAGACAAAGCAGCATGATCGTCTTCTCTTGAAGATGACAGAAATGTAATCTCGCCGTCATGTTTGCGTTAGCCCGGTGCTGCGAGGATGGTATCCCCTGGCTAGAACCAGGAGGAGGAGCATCATAATGTCCCCAAAGTCTAGCAATAAGTCAACGAAGAGGCGTATGCCTTTATTCGTCGGACTGCTGGTAGCTGCTCTGAGCGTTTCGGCGCTTGGGCAGTCCACACAGTTCCCGACCTACCAGTTAGGCCAGAACCAGAACGGATCGCAGGGCCCGAACTACGGGTTAACCTTGCCCGAGCCGTGGGTCGTCAGTAATGGCTCGATCATCACCCCCGCCGGCATCCAGGTCTACCTCAGCACCACGACCCGGGCCAAGGCCATCGCGCTGAACCCCACTGGCAATCACACCGCCGCCGTTCTTCAAATGGGCGCCCCGCAGTCCGTTACCGTTTTCAACACCCAGACCGGCGCTGTCCTGCAGACCTACAAACCACCACTAGGCAACAACAGCGGCAGCTCCACCGGCATCACCTATACGCCGAACGGCGCGTACCTGCTGTTTAGCCAAGACGGCGGCTACGGGCCAGCCTACGTTGCCATCGCCAGCGTCAACCCGACGACGGGCTTGCTCTCAAACTACGCCCAGGTGAGCGTTCCGCTGGACGTCAACGGCGGTGGCTATCTGACCACCGTTACCTGCTACCCATACAATGCTACGACGACGCCCCCCTCGGGCAGCCCTCCGGGGACAACCGGCAGCATTGAAATCCCCTGCGGCCAGACCGTCTCGGTTGTGTCAGATGGTGCATACACTTCCTACCCGATGGGTATCGCGATTACGCCGAATGGCAATACCGCTTATGTGGTGCTGGACAACAACGACACGCTGACCAGCATCAACCTGACGGTGCCGAATCCGACCGAGGGTCCGGAGATCCGCGTCGGTAACGTCCCGCACAGCGTGGTGATCTCGGCGGATGGTACCACCGCCTACGTCTCCAACGAGGGCGGACGGATCGCTAGAGCGACTGACTTCCAGGGATACTCGAACGGCACCCCGGTCGTAGCCAGCAATCCGACTGGCGCCACGGCCAGCGGCACCATTTCCGTGGTGAACCTGTCCTCGTTTTCGGTCACCAAAAACATCGTGGTCGGTCTGCACCCAACGGGTATGGCCTTCTGGGGCCAGGACCTGCTGGTCGCCAATGCCTATAGCGACAGCATCTCGGTTATCAACACGGCCACGAACACAGTGACGCAAACGATTAACCTTGACCCTGGGCTGGGGATTACAGTGCCCGGCGGAGCCGAGGTTGGTGTGGGACCGAACTCGATCGCCGTCGATTCGGTGAACAACATTGCCTACGTCGCACTCTACAATGCTAACGCGGTTGCCGTGGTGGACCTAAGCACCTACACGGTTTCGGGCCTAATCCCGACCGGCTATGCGCCGAGCTCGGTCGTGTTGGACGCAGCGGACGGTGAGCTGCTCGTTGCCAACGACAAGGGCCTCGGCACCACGGGCTATGGTGTGTTGCCGCCCCCGACGAATACATACGAAAACTCGTACGGAACCTACCACGGCGTGACCGACTTGAACACCCACCAGGACCTCGGGACCGTGAGCATCATTTCCGTTCCCGTTGCGAGCGCAACCCTGACGGCGATGACGACGCAGGTCACCCAGAACAACCACTGGGATCTCGAGGTCAATATTGCCTCCGCCTCCGGTGGCAGCAGCAAGACCCCGCCGGTCGCGATCCCGGCTAAGATCGGCGCACCCTCGCTGATCAAGCACGTCTTTGTGATCATCCGTGAAAACCGCACCTACGATCAGATGCTGGGCGACGTGGTCGGCGGCAACGGGGATCCCTCCCTGGCAGTCTTCGGAGACGGCTCCGCAGACGGTGGCACCCCGGTCACTCCGAATGCACACGCGCTGGTGGAGCGCTTCCCGCTGTTGGACAACTTCTACGACCCGAGCCGCCAGTCGGCTGACGGTCACAACTGGATCACGCAGGCCATGGCTCCTTACTCCGACGACATCCAGTCGCCGGACTGGCTCCGCGACTACCCCTCCAACGGCGGTGAGGCGCTTGCCTACCAGAAGGTCGGCCACCTGTGGGACCAGGCCGCAAAGCACGGCGTCTCGTTTAAGAACTTCGGCGAGTACATCGAGTACAACACGTTCCTGACTCCGACCGGGTCGACCACCGAGCCGGAATGGATCGACTTCTACAACGACTTTACGGCTTACGAGTGTGGCGCTGAGAGCCAGCTCTACAACTACAACACAGTTGCCTCGCACTCCCCGCTCCCGAACCTGATTAACAACACGGTCCAGAACTATCCGCAGTTCGACTTGGGTATTCCTGACCAGTTCCGCTTCGACATCTGGAATCAGACCTTCCAGAATGACGTGACCAACGGTACAGTGCCCCAGTTGGAGTTCATGTGGATCAGTTCCGACCACACCGGCGGCCCGCCGACCTCGCAAGCCATGCAGGCCGATAACGACTTGGCCCTTGGCCGCTATGTCGACGCCATCAGCCACAGCTCGATCTGGTCCTCTTCGGCGATCTTTGTCGAAGAAGACGACGCGCAGAACGGCGTCGACCATGTCGATGGTCACCGCAGCCCGGGTTATGTTTTCAGCCCCTACGTCATCCAGGTGAACTCCGACCAAGGGGGTGGGGTCATCGAAGACAGCACCTTCTACACGCAAGTCAACATGACCCGCACCATCGAGCAGATTCTCGGCATTAAGCCCATGAACCAGTACGACCTCGTGGCCTCGCCAATGCTGACGCTCTTCACCAGTTACCCGCCGCCGGAAAACTTCCTGCCGTGGACGCACGTGCCGAACGCGCTCGCGCTGAACACGGGCGTTAACCAGACTCCCACTCAGACCATCCCCTCCTGCCCTGCGGTCCGTCCGGCTCATCCTGTCAAGGCTCAGTCCAAACAGACCGAGAGCCCTGCGGTGAAGGCTCTGCGGGCTGGATGGATGGCGAAGAAGGCGGAGGTCTTTGCTGGCAAACAGCACACGCCAGACTCCGAAGACTCCGACACCGTCAACCACCTGAACTGGTACGAATCCACCGGGTTTACTCGCCCTTACCCCGGCGAGAAGACCGTTCGCCCCGCGAGCGACTTCAATCGCGCGGCACCAACCAAGGCTGACGACGACGACTAAAACACGTTTCGACTGCCACCGCCCTCTCCCCTGTGGGAGAGGGCTTTTTTGTTCGTATCTGGATACTGGTTAGGCCCGACTGCAGTCATCGGCTACAGAGACCAAGATAAGTCGGCTTCGGCCTGTAGGAATCGATGGCAGCTACGCTCCCGGATGACGGGCTAGCCGGAAGTCGGCCCACTGCCGGAAATTACTGTCGGGGCGACAAGAGCGTGAGCGCGTTGGGGACGACGGTGATTTCCGCGGGGAGCGTGCCCACCAGTTCGCCGTCCGCCTCGACATAGACCTTCGCCGGCGGTGTGCCATAGGCGGAAGTTGGCGGGTTCAGGTACTGGCACGAAACTCTTCCGGTGTACGCAAGATCGATGCCCGGCACCTTCCAACTGCGGCGCAGCAGTCCGCGCGTTACATAGGAAAGATAAGCCAGACGGCTGGCGGTGCGGCAGCAGACCAGCCTCAGATCGTCGCGCTCCAGAGAGGCCCCTGGAGCCAGTTCCTGCAGCACTCCACCGAAATTGCGGATGCGCACCGCCATCAATTCCGTGACGTCGGCATGGCGGGGCTGATCCGAACCGGTTTCAGCAAACTCAACCCGAAAGCGCGGCATGGCATAGGTGAACCAGAGCTGCCACGCTTTGGCGTAGTAGGCTGCCATGCCCATGCGCTGCTTGCTGCCGGCGTGGAGTTTGTAGAAGAGGTGGGCATCCACTCCCGCGCCGGCGGCGACGATGAAGAAGCGCGAGCCGGGTTGGCCGTCGAGATCGAGGTACCGTATGCAGCCCAGCGCGACTCTGCGCTGCGTGCCCTGAAGAGCGGCCCGCGCCGCTGCGGCGACATTCATGGGCAGGCCGAGATCGTGAGCCAGCGCGTTGGCCGTCCCCATGGGAAGAATTGCGAGCGCGACGCGAGTGTTGGCGAGGACTTGAACCACGTTGTGGATGGTGCCGTCGCCGCCGCAGGCGAAAATAGCGTCGCAGCCGCGAAGGACGGCCTGCCGGGCCTGCTCTTCGGCGTGCGCGCGAGAGTCGGTGAGGACGAGATCGGCCTCGACGTTGGCGCCGCGAAGCAATGCCAGCACGGATTCCAACTCGGCGTGGCGCGGGTTGCGGCCGCCGCCGGAATCGGGGTTATAGAGCAAGGCTGCCTTACGCATGGCGGGATCGAAGATGGATTGTACCTGAGCAATCTTGTTGGCTGGCACGAGATGGCGCGGTGTGAGCAATTATCACGGCCCACGTAGGGACAGCCGCCTCGGCTGTCCACCGAGCGCAGCGAAGGCGTCTAGGCTACCGCATGTGGATGCTCCTCCGTCCGCCTCCAGACCCACGCGTAATCGTGCCATTTAGAAGCCAATCCCGCACGAATGGGGTTATCGAGAATGTAGCCTATCTTTGCGTCCAGCGATTCTGAAGACCGCAGCACCCGATCAAAAGATTCCGTCTGCCACGCTCTTCCACGGCGACCCAGCGCCTGATTGATGAGTTGCGCCGATGCTCCCTTGATTCCGCCCATGATTTCGGCCAGCGAATAAATCTCACGCTTCTCTAAGCTTACTAAAGGAGTGAAGATCAGGTGTACGTGATCGGGCATGATAGCGGCAACATGAAGAAAGCATTTGACGTCGTTGTCGTGCAGACAACATTGCAGCGCGATCGAGCGCGCGGCAGTTGGCAAGATCCATCGACGAAATGTGCAGAACGTGACGAAGTGCCGCTTATCGTCGCGTTGCAGATGAGGCAGGTTACGCCGGTAAAACGCCATATCGACTCACGTATGACAGCCGCCCTCGGCCGTCCGCCTGAGCGAAGCCCAGCCAAATCCAGCGTACCCTGAACTTGAAGCGTTCCTAACGAAAAAACAGAAGCTGCCTTCTCGCTCCCGCTGGAATTGGGACCTCGCCTGAGCGTTCACGAGCAGCCCGGACAGCCGAGGGCGGCTGTCCCTACGCGGTTCCTGCCCACTTATAATCTTTGGCTATGACTGCCTCAGGCAAAGACGCCGCAAAAAAACTGGAAACGCTGCGCGAGGAGATTCGGCAGCACGAGTATTTTTACTACGTTCTCGATCGTCCCGAGATCAGCGACCTTGCATTCGACAAGCTGATGCAGAAGCTCAAGGATCTGGAGGCGGAGAATCCTGCGCTGATCACGCCGGATTCGCCCACCCAGCGCGTGGGCGGCAAGCCGCGCGAAGGATTCGTCAAGGTGCCGCACTCTTCGCCCATGTTGTCGCTCGACAACACTTACAACGAAGAAGAGTTGCGCGACTGGGAACGCCGCGTCCACGAGCTGAGTGGGCGCAGCGACGTGGATTACGTTTGCGAGCTGAAACTCGACGGCATGTCGCTGGCGCTGATTTATGAAGACGGCAAGCTGGTGCGCGGAATTACCCGCGGCGACGGCAGCGTGGGTGAAGACGTGACGCTCAACGTGCGCACGGTCCGCTCGGTACCGCTTTCCATTCCGAAAGACCGGCTGAAGAAAGCCGGCGTTCCTGTGAACTTCGAAGTGCGCGGCGAACTGCTCATGCCCCTGGCCGCGTTCAAAAAGATGAACGACGACCGCGAGGCCAAGGGGCTTGCCGTGTTTGCGAATCCGCGCAATGCCACGGCCGGCACGGTGCGCCAGCTCGAATCGAAAGTGACGGCCGAACGGCGGCTCGACTACTTCCCCTACATGCTGCTGGAAAACGGCCGCACCTATTTCGACCGGCATTCCAAAACTTTGGATGCGCTGCATGCCGCCGGATTCAAGGTGAACCAAAACCGCAAGCTGGTGCATGGCATCGACGAAGCTTGGGAGTTCATTCTGCAGTGGGAAGGGAAGCGCGATTCGCTGCCTTATGAAATAGACGGCATTGTCATCAAGGTAGATCGCACGGCTTTGCAGGACGAGCTTGGGTTTACGGGCAAAGCTCCGCGCTGGGCGATTGCTTATAAATATGCCGCGCGGGCTGGGATCACGAAGCTGGAGAATGTCCGTTGGCAGGTCGGCCGCACAGGAAAACTTACGCCTGTGGCTGAGTTGCTACCGGTGTTCATCGGAGGCACTACCGTTCGCAATGCCACGCTGCACAACGCGGATGAGATTGGGCGACTCGGAATCAAGATTGGTGACTGGGTGCAGGTAGAGCGAGGCGGGGATGTGATTCCGAAGGTGGCGAAGGTCATCGACGACAAGGAGCATCCTCGTCCACACAACCTTAAGGATATTGAGATGCCCGAGAAATGTCCGGTGTGCGGGACAAAGGTGGTGCGCACCGAGGGCGAAGTGGATTATCGATGCGTGAACGCGAACTGTCCGGCGAAGCTGCGCGAGACCATTTTGCACTTTGCTTCGCGCGGAGTGATGAACATCGACGGCATGGGCGACGCGCTGGTGACTCAACTCACCGAGCGCGGCCTGGTAAAGAATGTCGCCGACATTTACAAGCTGACCAAGGCCGACTTGCTCAGCCTGGAGCGCATGGGCGATAAATCGGCGCAGAACATTCTCGACGAGATTGAAGCCTCGAAGAAGCTGCCGCTGGAGCGGGTGATCTATGGCCTGGGCATCCGGATGGTTGGCGAGCGCACGGCGCAATTTCTCGCCGAACATTTTGGATCGATGGAAGGGCTGGAGAACGCCAGCGTAGAAGAATTGCAGGACGTGAACGAAGTTGGACCGCGCATCGCCGAGAGCATCGTGGAATTTTTCAGTATCGCGGCCAATCGCAAGCTGGTCGAGCGTCTGCGAGAAGCGAAGCTGACGCTCACGGGCGAGAAAAAACAACGCGGAACCCAACTTGCCGGGAAGACATTTGTGTTGACGGGAACGCTGGCGCACTTCACCCGCGATGAAGCGAAGAGGATGATCGAAGATGCGGGTGGAAAGGTAACC
>Ga0302320_10003082_pt1 | contig 38872 bp, 31 predicted proteins | sample Bog_T0_3_FD_202130 | JGI IMG/M metagenome (GOLD analysis project Ga0302320, IMG submission 202130) | Peat permafrost microbial communities from Stordalen Mire near Abisko, Sweden - Bog_T0_3 | ecosystem: Environmental > Terrestrial > Soil > Wetlands > Peat | place: Sweden: Abisko, Stordalen Mire... | reverse complement strand
CGCCCCGGAACCAACTGCTAAGCTGAGTTGAATTCAAAACCCGAAAGGAAACCCGCTTCGCCTACCCTTCGCTTCCTTCAGGCTCATCTTTCGATTGGAAAAGACTGATAATGACAACTCCTATGGCAGGAAATTGATATTCTCTTCTGGCTCCGTTCCCAATTCACAACGAAACCTGTAGCATCAGCAACGTAAGTCGTAGTACATTCAATCCAGTCGCGCGAGCGAGGTTACCCCATTGATTAAGCAGGACATCGTCCATCATGTAATTGAGCGCACCGGCTTGCCGCGGACCAAAGCGGAAGCGGCGGTGGATACGGTCTTCGAAGGCCTCAAGCAGGCTTTGGCCGCAGGCGAGCGCATTGAATTGCGCGGGTTCGGCGTTTTCAGCGTCCGCGCGCGCAAAACCGGGATCGGCCGCAATCCCCGCACGGGCACCGAGGTCAGCATTACCCCGGGCAAGGCCGTCCGCTTCAAGCCAGGTAAGGAATTGCATTCATTGGACAACGGTGCCACTCCGACCCACTGAAGCGCCACCGGCACTGGAAGACGCACTCGCGCCCCCCCCCGCTGCTCAGGGCGACGCGAGTGAGCTTCTGGTCGTGCCATCGCAAGGCGAGCCAGCCGCCTGCGCTGTGCCGTCCCAGAAAATGAGGCCGGCCTCTCCCTCCGTCTTTCGCGAATTCGGCGTACCGCTCATTCTCCTTTGTGTCAGCCTGATCACGACCACCGCCAACGGCGCACGCTTTATGCAGAATTACCGCCTCGGTATTCCGCCTGTGGTGCGTGATAGCGATCTCTGGCCATGGGCGTGGCTCGGCGAACACCCCGCGATGTTCCGGATGGGTTTCGCCTTCTCCGCTTCCCTGCTCGGGATTCTGCTCATCCACGAGTTTGGCCACTACTTTGCCTGTCGCTGGCACAAGATTCGCGCCACCCTTCCGTGGGTGCTTCCCGCCCCCACCCTCAGTGGAACCGCCGGCGCCATCATCAAAATCCGCAACCGCATTCCCAACCGCAACGCCCTTATGGATGTTGGCATTTATGGACCGCTTTGCGGCTATGTCGCTTCCGTGATCGCCATCGCCTTCGGGTTTAGCTGGAGCCACCACACCGCACCGAATGCTCCCGCGGCGGTGGTCGTCTTTGGGAGCCAGCCGATTACCATTCGGCTCATCCACGCCATGCTGGCGTCTTGGGACCCCTCGCTCCCACCCTTCGACCAAATCGCACCCCACCCCGTCCTCGTGGCCGGCTGGATCGGCCTCTTTATCACGTCTCTGAACCTCATCCCCGGCGGACAACTCGACGGCGGACACATCCTCTACTCCTACTCGCCCAAAGCCCACCGGCTGGTCACTCGATTTCTTCCCTTCATGCTGTTCATCATGGGGATTTTCTACTGGGTCGGCTGGCTGCTTTGGGGAATCTTCCTCTTGATCCCCGCCATGCGCCATCCCAAAGTAAGCGTTGAGCCCATCTTGAGCCGCGGGCGCATTGCCCTGGCCCTTATCGGATTCACCCTCTTCCTGCTTACCTTTTCGCCCACCCCCTTCTACGACAATTCGTTGATGCACTTCTTCCACATCGATCCCTTCCCATCGACTCCGTAGGTCCTCGAAATCCGGGATCACGTGAAGTTGACACACTTCCGCATGAGTCAAGCCAAAGGCGTCTGCCCCACCGCAGGTGGTTTACATGAGGCGCAGTGCATCCACATCCACCACCAGGTTGCGGCGAGGCACCCCGGCCTGGTCCGCATGAGCCAGCATTGCGCGCAGTGCAGCATTCAGCGCTTTGCGCGATCCGGCTTTCAGGATCAGGTGAAACCGGTAGGTTCCCTTGATGCGCGCAATGGGCGCCGTGCACGGGCCCAGCACTCGCACGCCTTCAGGCGATTTGTTTTGGAACCACTTCCCAATCTCGCCTGACCACGCCACGGCTTCTTCCAGCTTCTGCGATTGCACCAGCACGTTGGCCAGCACGCCAAACGGCGGGTAATGCATCCAGCGCCGGAATTTGAGTTCGCGCTCCACAAAGCTCTTGTAGTCGTGCTTGCTCGCGGCAACAATCGCGTAGTGGTCGGGATAGTAGGTCTGCACCACAACGCGCCCCGGTAACTCGCCTCTCCCGGCGCGGCCGGATACCTGCGTCATCAGCTGAAATACGCGTTCAGCGGCGCGAAAGTCCGGCATGGAGAGCGAATGATCGCAACCCACTACACCGACCAGTGTGATGCCATGAATGTCGTGCCCTTTGGCAATCATCTGCGTCCCCACCAGCAGGTTGATCTCGCCCGAATGCAGCCGCGCCAGCAGCCGTTCCAGATCGTACCGGCCGCGCACCGTGTCACGATCCATGCGCCCAATGCGCGCAGCGGGAAACATCTCCCCAAGGCGCGCCTCGCCTTGTTCCGAACCGGCGCCAAGGTAGTACAAATGTTCGCTGTCGCACTTGGGGCAGCGCGCCGGCACCGTGCGCCGGTAGCCGCAATAGTGGCACTCCAGCCGTTGCCCCTCCCGCGCTTCGCCCGCATCTTCGGCCGGCGGCTTGTGATGGGTGAGCGAGATGGCGCAGTTTTCGCATTCCAGTTTGGCTCCGCAGGCGCGGCACAACACGGCAAATGAGTAACCGCGGCGGTTGAGAAGGATCAAGGCCTGCTCGCCCCGCTCCAGCGCCTGCTTGGTCTGCTCGACCAGGGCACGGGAAAACAACTGGTCCTGGCCCGTCTCCTGAAACTCCCGGCGCATGTCAATGAGCTCAACTTCGGGTAGAGGCCGATCCATCACCCGCTCGTGGATCTCGATGCGCCGATACTTGCCTTGTACGGAGTTTTGCCAGGTTTCAAGCGAAGGCGTGGCCGAGCCCATCACGACCACGGCGCCTGCCAGCTTGGCGCGCATTACAGCCACATCGCGCGCGTTGTAACGCGGCGTCTCTTCCTGCTTGTAACTCTGGTCATGCTCCTCATCCACCAGGATCAAGCCCAGGTTGGGCGCTGGCGCGAAGATGGCCGAGCGCGTACCCACCACAATCGGTGCATCGCCGGACTGAATTCTGCGCCACTGCTCGCTGCGCTCTTCCGGCGTTAACCCCGAATGCAGCAACGCCACGCGTGGGCCGAACGCCTGGTCCAGCAGCCCCGCGGTCTGCGGCGTCAGCCCGATCTCCGGCACCAGGAGGATGGAAGCCAGCCCACGGTCGAGTGCCCGCTGCATGGCAGCCAGATAGACTGCCGTCTTGCCCGAGCCCGTCACGCCATGCAGCAGAAACGGCTGAAACCCTCCCAGTGAAGCGACGATCGAGGCCAGCGCCTCCATCTGCGGCTCGTTCAGGAGGAACGGTTGCGCGACGGGCAGAATTCCGCCCAGGCGGAAAGCGGCGGCCCGTTCCTCAATGCGCACCAGCCCCCGCCGCACCAACGTTTGCAGCGTCGACGAAGGCAGACTCCGCATCCGCAGTTCCGGCAGCGGAAGCTCCCCTCCGCAGGCCGCAAGTTCGGCCAGGATCGCTTGTTGTTTCGCCGTCAAGGAAGGAAGGCGCGCCTCGGGAATGAGGACGGCGAACCGCTCGATCCGCCGGGCATCGCGCTCCACCGCCTCGGTTTCGCGAGCAATCCACTTCTTTCGCAACAGGGCCGCCAGCACGGGCAGAGTGGCTGCCGTGGCCGTGCGCAGGGTGGAAACCTTTACCGGTTCGCCAGAAGCCAGCCGGACCAGCACACGGTGCTCCAGGTCCCGCGCTTCCGCGGACAGCTTGCCGCGCTTCTTTGCCGGCGGCACAGCCGTCGGTACCGGTCGGAGCGCGCTGAGACGATCGATTGGATCGGTCTGCGTGACGCCTGGCGCTTCCTCCAGGCACTTGGCCAGCATGTCCCGGCCCAGGTCGGTGATCCGGTAATAAACCGTGCGCTTGACCTCGGCCATCAACGGCAACATGCCACGCAGTACTTCGCCCAGGGGGGCCAGGTAATACGGCGCCATCCACTCTGCAAGCTGCAGCAGCTGTTCGCTCAGCAGGGGCTCTTCATCGAGCACCGCATCGAGTTCCTTCAGCTCCACATCCGGAGGCGAAGGAACGCCTACGGCCGTCACCACGCCGATGAGCTTTTCGTTGCGAAACGGGACCACAACACGCGCGCCGCGCAAGGGAGCCTGGTCCGGGCGCACCGCGTAGGTGAACACGCGGTCCAACGGCACAGGCAATGCGACTTCGCAGCAGGAGGGCATAAGGAACAACCCTCAGTGTAGGGCCTCTTCCTTGTGGGCGCATGCTCCTCCCGTGGGGGCATGGATTCTCTTCAGCGCATCACTTGCAAACCCGGCCCCACAAATTACAATTCATTCCTGATGACACCCAAAGCCGAATCCGCCTCCTCCGCCGCACTCGCCACGCCAAAGTCTTCCGCCAAAGGCCCCATTACCATGACCATCGATGTGGGCGGATCCGGACTGAAGGCCATGCTGCTCGACGCCAAGGGCAAACCAGTGAGCGAGCGGCAACGCGTCGTGACCCCGGAAGTGCCCACGCCTGACGCTGTTCTGAAGAGCCTGGACGAGCTGAAGAAGCTCATCGGGCCATTCGATCGCGTCTCGGTCGGTTTTCCCGGCGTTGTCAAGCACGGCAAAACGTTTGGAGCGTTCAATCTGCACCCTCTTTGGGCGGGCGGATTTCCCCTTCAGGAGGAGTTGGAGAAGCTCTGGAAGAAGCCCGTCCGCGTGGGCAACGACGCAGACGTCGCCGGTTACGGCGCCATCAAGGGCAAAGGCGTCGAACTCGTGCTGACGCTTGGCACCGGTCTGGGGGGAGCGCTCTTCACCAACGGCCACCTGTGCCCCGGCCTCGAGATCGGCCATGCCATTTGGCGCAAGAAGGGCATGACCTACGAGGACTATATTGGCCGCCGCGGTTTGGACAAGTTTGGCAAGAAGGAGTGGAACAAGCTCCTCCAGGAAGCCATCAAGGACATCGAAGCGCTCTTCAACTGGGACTATCTCTACCTGGGAGGCGGCAACACCAAGAAGATCGAGTTCAAACCCGGCAAGAACATCGAGATCGTCTCCAACGAGAGCGGCCTGCTTGGCGGCGTTTATCTGTGGAAGGACCAAGCGTAATCCAACCTCAGACATTCCAGAGTGTGCAGAGCAGAAGCGAACGCAGGGCACGGACATCGGCCGCGCCAGTGAATACTGGCTAGACGGGCAGCAGACGAGCTAGCGATGAAGGATCGAGCCCACGACGAAGCCATGGCCGAGCTGTTCAAGCAGAATCCGGCTTACGCCGTCGAACTGCTCAGCGGGATCCTCGAAGACGGAGAACACCAAGGCCTTTGGGGGCGTGCAGGACGTTGCCGAAAAGGCAAACCTCAATCCAACCCAGCTCTACCGAACTTTGTCCGCGCAGGGAAACCCTGAGCTGAGCAGCCTTTCTGCGATACTCAGAACGATGGGTTTGCGCCTTGCCGTCGAGCGAGTTGAAGCCGCATGAAGAGGTCTCCGGCGCACTGAGCCGTCAGCTCTTCTTCGGCAGCTTCAATCCCAGTTCCCGCATCGCGATCTGCAAATCGGCCCAGGCTTCCTTCTTCTGCCGCGGGTCGCGCAGCAAATACGCCGGATGATACGTCACAATCAACTGGCTTCCGCGGAACGCATGCACGCGCCCGCGCAGTCCAGCCAGCGGCTGACGCGTGCCGAAAAGATAAGTCGACGCCGTGGCTCCCAAAGCCACAATCACCTGCGGCCGTATGACATCAATCTGGCGGAACAGAAACGGCGAACAGGTATTGCCCTCGTCCGGTTCCGGCGTCCGATTGCCCGGAGGCCGGCACTTCACCACGTTGGCAATGTAAACTTCTTCCCGCTTCAATCCCATGGCCGCAATCATGTTGTTGAGCAACTGGCCGGCCTTGCCCACAAACGGAATGCCCTGGGCATCTTCGTCGGCGCCTGGGCCCTCCCCGACAAACATCAGCCGCGCTGTGGGCGATCCATCGCCAAACACAATCTTGTTGCGGCCGGTGTGCAGGGCACAGCGCGTGCAGTCGCCAATGTCTTCGCGAATGAGTTGCAGCAAGGCGGGGCGCTGGGCCGCAGGAGCCGCATCGACAGACACGAGCGGCGGAGCAGAGATTGGCTTGCGGGGCGGAATGTTGGTCTCCTCCTGTGCGGGCGTTTCCCGGGCCTCGGATGGGAAAGCCGGAATTCCAAGGTTTGCCGGGAGCGATAAGGACTGGGGGGCCGACGGCTCCCTGTCATCCGCGGGACGACGCGAAGAAGCCGCGCCGCTCGAATCCGCCTGTGCGTCCTGCCGGACAAGGGACTCGGACGCAGATTGCCCTTCAGTTTGGTCGAGCAGGGAAAGGTCGACAGGACGACGGTAGAACTCGGTAAGGCCCAGGTCGCGATAGAAGCGGACACGGGCGATCAGGGCCTCACGAGTTGCGGAGTCGAACGCAGGGTCCAAAGCGGCTTACTCCACAATTAAAGGTCGGCGGTGGGGCTGGACGGCCTGCTTCAGCACTTCATCTTGGCGGGAAACATGGTCGCCCTGCTCATCCAGCTCGAGCACCATGGATCGCGGACGGCGCAAGGTGAGAATCTCGTCCAAGATGCGGTCTGCAAGCTGCCGTTTGGGCATCTCATGCAGTTCGATGGAGGTGGTCGCGGTGAGGAAGGTGGCTGCGTTGGTGTCCGCTTCAATGCCCACGCCATCGCCGGTGACCGTGTTCACCACAATGGCGTCGGCCCCCTTGCGCAGCAGCTTGGCGCGACCGTTCTCCATCTGGTTGTTGGTTTCTGCGGCAAAGCCAACAATCAATTGCCCAGGACGGCGGCGGCGCACCACTTCGGCAAGGATGTCCTCGGTCGGCGCCAGTTGCAGCGTAATGGGACCGGTTCGCTTCAGCTTCTCATCGGATACCACGATGGGCCGGTAGTCGGCCACCGCAGCCGCTTTCACCACCAAAGTGGATTCAAGCATACGCTCGAGCACCGCTTGGCGCATCTGCTCGGCGCTGGTGACCTTGATGAGTTCGCAATGCGCGGGAGCGTGCTGCGCTGAGGGCCCACTGATCAGAATCACGCGCGCGCCACGGCTCTGGGCGGCATCGGCCAGCGCATAGCCCATCTTCCCGCTCGACCGGTTGCCCAGGAAGCGCACCGGGTCCAGCGCCTCGCGCGTGCCACCGGCGGTGACCAGAACCACCTCGCCCGCCATGTCGTGGCGTCGGCCCAGCGCGTTCAGCACCGCATCGGCGATGGCTTCCGGCTCGGCCATCCGGCCCGGCCCCACCATGCCACAAGCCAGCGAGCCGGTGCCGGGGTCCACCACACGCACGCCCCGCTGGCGCAAGGTTTCCAGGTTTGCCTGCGTCGCCGCGTGGTTCCACATGTTCACGTTCATTGCCGGAGCCACCAGTACCGGAGCAGTCGTTGCCAGATACATGGTGGTCAAAAAATCGTCAGCGATGCCATGCGCAAACTTGGCCAGAATATTCGCGGTTGCCGGAGCCACCACCAGCGCATCGGCCCATTGCGCCTCGCCAATATGCTCGATGCCGTTCTGTTCGGCAGACGAGGCGCTCGTCTCGCCTTCGTCCCAAAGACTGGTGATCACGCGATGGCCGGTAAGCGCGGCAAATGTGAGTGGCTGGATGAATTTGCCTGCCGCTTCCGTCATCACGACATGCACTTCAATGGCTCGGCGCTGCAAGGCCCGCACCAGTTCCGCTGACTTGTAAGCTGCAACGCCCCCACTGACGCCAACCGTGACTCTCATGGCTCGATTGTACTGGTTTCCAGATTGAAACGCATGACAATTGATCTCCCGGTGCGCACGGGAGGCGTCCGAGTTCCAAGCGCTCCGCGGAGTTGGCTAGCTCAGCAGGATGGGGATCGCAGGGCCTTCCACCAACGGCTTTTGCAGCTCCGTTGCGGTCTTGACGTAGGCAATCTTGCCGGCGTCGATTTCCTCCTGGGCGATACGGCAGAACTTGTTGGATTGGCTCGAAACCAGAGCGTGGGATCCGCTCTGCAACTGGCGGGCGCGACGGGCAGCTACGAGAACCTTGCGATAGTTCGAGTCGAATTGGGTCTCAATCGTCATCCGAATCCTCTCCAAAGGGAAGTTGTTGCTGGTTGGGGGAGCCATCGATGCCGAAGGCCTCCAGCACAGGTTTGAGGCGGTCCTGTGAGTTCTGCTGCAGACAGGCCGCGGCGACCTCCAACACCCTGCGTGAACGGTAAGCGATGGTTTCGCCATTGCGATAAAAGCGTTCGGAAAGGACAATGGCTTCCAGTTGCGCAACCGCTCGATCCAGGATGTCGTTTACCAAAATATAAACGTAGTTGCGATAATTCTCAATCTCCTTGCTGGCTTCCGACAGGCGCCGGTAGAGCTCTGCCTCGTTCACCACTCCTTCGGCGCGGCTGCGATTGCGCAGGCGCGTCCGCAACACCTTGGGGTTGGGAGGCAGCACAAAGATGCTCACCGCCTCCGGCATCTTGGAGCGGACCTGTGCAGCCCCCTGCACATCGATGTCGAGAAGCAGATCGTGCCCCGCGGCGCGAGCTTCGTCCAGAGAGTGGCGCGCTGTCCCATAGAAATTGCCAAAAACCTCGGCATGTTCCAGGAACACATCTTCATCGATCATCCGCTGAAACTCGGCTCGCGTCGTGAAATGGTACTCGCGGCCGTTTTCCTCGGAACCGCGCGGGGCCCGGGTGGTCCATGAGATCGCAAACTCGACACCGCTCACCTGCTTGCGCAGCTCGCTCACCAGCGTGCTCTTGCCCGATCCAGAGGGCGCCGAAATGATAAAAAGTATGCCTGCCACGTTTGAGTCTTCCCTCTTTGAGCCCTGGCTGTTCGCTCTTAGCTTTCCGCTATTAGCATCGATTTCTGCGGCCTCAAACTTCTGTTGACGCCGGATAAGGCCAAAAGCTGACGGCTGATAGCTGGTGGCTCATTCCACGTTCTGAATCTGCTCGCGCGCCTTTTCGATCTCCGCCTTCATTGACAAGCCAAGCTCGGTCATGCGCGTGCCCTTCCCGCCCACGCCGCCCGTCTTGGAGAGCATCGTGTTGGCCTCCCGGTTCATCTCCTGCAGCAGGAAGTCCAGCTTCTTGCCCACTTCGCCGCCCGCAACGAGCAACTCGCGGAAATGGCCAATGTGTGTGTGCATGCGCGCCAACTCCTCCGACACATCGCTGCGCTCCACGATCACCGCAACCTCTTCAAGCAATCTCTGCCGGTTGAACTCCGGTCCCGTGGCAGCAACAAGGCGCTGCGCGAGCCGATCCTGGAACCGCTGCTCAATCTCCGGACGAAGCTCCGCCACTCCGTCGGTCGCCGCGGTGAGCCGGTCCAGCGTCGCATGGAGAATCTGCGCCAGGGCTTCCCCTTCCCGCGCACGCATGGTCTTTAACTCCTCGAGAAGTGGACCCACTTGTTGGCGCACGCTGTCTGACAAGGCCGTCAGGTCATCGTCCCCGCGATTCTCCGTCTGCAGCGCGCCGGGCATGCGCAGGATCTCATTCAGGTTCGGCTCGCCCATCAATCCAAAATCGGCACGCGCTGCATTGAATGCGGCCAGATAGCCGGCCACCAATTCGCGGTTGTAGCCGGCCTTCTGCTGCGAGGTGCGATCGACGGAAAGAGCCACATCCGCATGCCCCCGGACCAGCGCGTCCTTGATGGCTTTGCGCAGCTCCATCTCCAGTGCGTCCAGGCCATTGGGGATGCGCAACTGGACGTCGAGAAAGCGATGGTTCACGGTCTTCAAACTCAGCGTATAGCTGAGCTGGTCTTGAATGCGAACCTGCACGCGTGCATACCCGGTCATCGAATAAATCGGCATGGCTCTTTCATCCTTCGCTTTCCCGGGCTCGGTCCCGTACCTTGCGTCGAAGACACCCTCATACTTTCACTTCCAGGACGGACGCCTCCGGCATGTCTCTGAATTGCAGATGATAGAGGCGCTGATAGGTCGGCGACGAGACCAGAAGCTCTTCGTTCGAACCGACTGCGGTAATCCGCCCGTCTTCGAGAACCGCGATACGATTGGCGCGGCGAATGGTCGAGAGTCGGTGCGCGATCACCAGCACCGTGCGTCCCTGCATCAAGTTGGCGAGCGCTGCCTGCACCAGCGACTCGCTCTCCGCATCAAGAGCGGATGTCGCTTCGTCGAGAATCAGGATGGGTGCATCCTTGAGCACAGCGCGCGCGATCGCCATGCGCTGCCGCTCACCTCCGGAGAGGCGGAAACCCTTTTCGCCAATCACCGTGTCATAGCCCTGCGGCATGCGCAAAATGAAGTCGTGTGCCAACGCATTCTGCGCGGCTCGCTGCACAATGGGGAACTTGACCTCGGGCTGACCATACGCAATGTTATTCCGCACCGTGTCATTGAACAGGATGGTTTCCTGCGTCACTTGCGCCACCTGCCGACGCAACGAAGCCAACGATAACTCGCGCAGATCGCGGCCATCGATGAGAATGCGCCCGGATGTCACATCGAAGAAGCGCGGAATCAGGTTGACCAGCGTCGACTTGCCCGCACCGCTGGGACCCACCAGCGCCAGCACCTCGCCCGCGTACATCTCCAGGTCCACGTTGTGCAGAATCTGATGCTCGCCCTCCTCCGTGGAGTAGGAAAAACCAACGTTTTCAAATCGGATGGATTCGTGAAACGGCTGCATGTTCATCGCATGAGCCCGCTCGCGCACATCGTCCTTGGTGTCGAAGAAGCCGAAGATCGATGCCGAAGCTCCCATCGCCTGCTGAAAGCTGTTGTAAAAATACGCAAACTTGCGCACCGGGTCGTACAGCTTGAAAAGCAGGATGATAAAGGTGCCGAACAGGCCCATCGTCATGCGACCATGCAAAATCTCGTTGCGCCCGATCAGGAGCAACAACGCAATGGCAATGGCTCCGATGGTGTCCATCAGCGGGGAAGAAATCGATTGGATTCGCACGCTGCGCAGGTTCGCGCGGAACAGGCGGCTGGCAGCCTTCTTGAAGCGCAGGATCTCCCACAGTTCCGTGTTGAATGCCTTCACAATGCGGTTGCCGGTGACGGTTTCGTGCAGGATGTTCTGGATCTCGGCCAGCTTGTCCTGCCCGGTGCGCGTGCGGGTGCGGACTTCCCTCCCGATCCGGCGCGACGAACTGATCACCACCGGTACAAACAGAAGCAGGGCCCAGCTCAGATAACCGCCCATCCGAATGACAAAAATGATCCCGACGAGAAACGTGAAAAACTGCTGCAGGAACTCACCGATCACCGAGCTGACCGCGGTCTGCACCTTATCCACATCATTGATGAGCGTGGAGAGAATCGTCCCGGTAGCATGCTTGTGAAAGAAGCTCGCCGAGCGGCGCATGGTTGCTTCGTAAAGGTGGTTGCGCAGGTCGGTGATCATGCCGAAGCCGGCATAGTTGACCAGGTAAGTCCCAAGATAATCGCAGAACCCTTTGGCGACCGTGGAGACCACAAGTGCGATGGCGACCACATTCCAGGCGTTGTGCTGATGCATGAAGGGCGGGATCAGCGCACGCAGATCGAATTGCCACTGGGAATTCGGCAGTCCCAGCACGATCGGCCCCGGCGGTGTATCGGGCCGCAACACGCGATCGAAGATGGGCTGAAATAGAAGTGTGCGGAAGGTATCAAGAACGCCGACCATCGCCAGCAGCAGCACGCCGGGCAACAGCTGCAGCCCATACGGCAACCCGTAGCGCAAAAGTCGCAGAAGGTTTTTCATGCGGGCTGGTCTGCCTCACGCAAAGTGGTTGGCACCACAAATACTGGCGATGGAGGGGGAAACCTCATCCGAGTATTGTATCCGGCGCATGTTCCCCGCGCGCTGTAGAAAGCGCTTCTGTCACGGCGCGACAGCGTTCTTGCGGAGAGCGGCCTCCCTGCCGGGTAGAGGCGCAACTAATAGGCCTTCAGGTCGACAATCGCCTTCAGGATCGTCTCCGGCTGGGGCAGAATTACGTCCTCCAACACAGGCTGGTAGGCCACAAATGTATCCATTGATCCGATGCGGCGCACTGGCGCGTCGAGGGACTCAAACAGTTCGTCGGCAATGCGCGCCGCAATCTCCGCCCCGTAGCCCCAGCTCAGCATGTCTTCGTGGGCCACAATCACGCGGCTGGTCTTTTGGATGGAAGTCGCGATGGCCTCCCAGTCATAAGGGCTCAGCGTGCGCAGGTCGAGAATCTCCACTTCGATTCCCTGTTGCTGCGCCTTTTGCGCCGCCTGCAATGCGCGCGGCACGATGGCGCCATACGTAACCAGCGTGATGTCCGTCCCCGGTCGCACAATCTTGGCCTTTCCAAAGGGGATGGCAAAGTCCGGACCAGGATACGGCGCGCGTCCATAGGTCTCGCGATACAAACGCTTGTGCTCCAGGAACAGCACCGGATCGTCGCAGCGAATTGCGGTGCGCAGCAAGCCGTTGGCATCGAGCGCATTCGAGGGAAACACCACGCGCAGCCCCGGAATGTGGGTAAAAATACTCTCGCCGGATTGCGAATGATAGATGGACCCGCCCGTTAGATAGCCGCCGATCGGCACGCGAATGACCGCGGGGGATGCCCATGTCCCATTCGACCGCCAGCGCATGAGCGCCAGCTCATTGCGAATCTGGTGCATGGCCGGCCAGATGTAATCGAAGAACTGAATCTCCACCACCGGCTTCATGCCTCGCACCGCATAACCCACGGCGCGGCCCACGATATTGGCCTCCGCCAGCGGCGAGTTGAACACGCGCTCGGAACCAAACTCAGTCTGCAGACCGGCAGTCAGCTTAAAAACACCGCCCTTGCCCTTGACCTCGGCCAGCGCAGCTTCCCGGCTGGCGTCGGCCACATCTTCGCCGTAGATCACGATGCGCGGGTCGCGGCGCATCTCGTCGTGCAGGCAAGCGTTGATCAAGTCGGCCATGGTGCGCGGCGCGCTGCCTTTTTCGCCGCCCGTCTTGCCGCCGCCCGCTCCACCCGGTTCCTGTGCCTCTTCGCTGGCAAACGCGGAACTGGTTGGATCCAGATCTTCCGAATACACGTGCTGCACAATGGATTCTATCGCTGGAAGGGGCGCCTCCAACGCGCGGTCGGCGGCCACTTCGGCTTCGCGATCCAATTCCTGTTCCAGCGCATTAATCTGCTCGTCGGTGAGGATCCCCTCGCGCAACAGCCGCATTTGCAGTTTCGACAGTGGGTCGCGCAAGGCGTCGGCGTCGCGCTCCGCCGTCGAGCGGTAGAGCTTGTCGTCATCGGAGAGCGAGTGCGAGTAAGGCCGCACCACGTGGCCATGCACAAACGCGGGCCCGCGGCCTGACCGGCAATACGCGACCGCCTCCTGGAAGACCCGCAGGCAAGCCTCTGCATCCGTTCCATCCACCTCCGCGAAGTGGAAGTTGGGGAAGTTGGCCACCAGCCGAGAAATATTGCCGCCCGGCGTGTTTACCTCCACCGGAACGCTGATGGCATAGCCATTGTCTTCCACGCAGAAGACCACGGGCAGCTTGCGGTTGGAAGCAGTATTCAGGGCTTCCCAGAATTCGCCTTGCGACGTGGAGCCCTCGCCGAGCGAGGTGAACACCACCTCGTCGCCATGGAATTCAACGTCGTGGAAGGCGCGGTAATCCCCGCTCGCCTTTTCGGCTGCCTCCGGATGGCGGCTGAAATACCGTCCCGCCTCGGCGCAGCCTACAGCGTGCAGAAGCTGCGTGGTGGTGGAAGAAGACGTGCTGACAATGTGCAGCGCCCGGCTGCTCCAATGCGTGGGCATCTGCCTTCCGCCGCTGGCCGGGTCGGTCGCCGCGCCGACCGCCTGCAACAGCATGTCCGTCGGGGTAACGCCCAGCGCCAGGCACAGCCCACGATCGCGGTAGTACGGGAAAACCCAGTCGTATCCGGGCTTCAGCGCCAAGGCGGCTGCCACCTGCAGCGCCTCGTGTCCAGCCCCGGAAATCTGGAAGAAGATCTTCTGTTGGCGCTTCAGCAGGATTTCCCGGTCGTCCACGCGCCGCGAGAGATACATGAGCCGGTATATGCGCACCAACTCTTCCGGGCTGAGCGCTCCCACAGCAGCCTCCTCGGGCACTTGAGTCCTGGAAATCGCCACTTCCATTTCCTGCCCCTTCCTGAAACGACCGTTTCGCACCCCAAAAGACAACCTGATTGTAACAACGCAGTGCGGAATCCAACAATGGAAGGGTCCCCCTGCGGGATGCGCCGGTAACCAGGGAAGGGGGACCCTCAATGTCCGGGGAAGATGGGCGGCCGAAAGACGGGCAAATCGCCCACGGAGGTACTCATCTTAACTCTCACGTTGCGCGCTAGTTTTTCAATCTCGGCCAACTTCCGCAGTTGCCCCGGCGTGAGTGAGCCGGCGTTGCCCCGGGTCGTTTCTTCGTTGAATTCATTCACCAGCGTCAACAACCGGTTGGTATCGGAAACCAGGGACTTTTGCCGTTCAATGTTCAAGGCCCGCAGTCGCGTCCGCTCCATCTCCAGATCGGGCTGATCGAATTCGCCCGTTGTCGAACCTCGGGGAAGCCGCAAAGCGGGGGGAGCCTGCACCTGCTCGGACGGGTTGCTCATCTGCGCGTGGGCAAACCCGAGAATCCACGGCAATGACAACAGCCAGAGTACGTGCGGCGGCACGACAGCCCGGGGGAAGGTGCGCGACGCTCGATGCTTGACCGGATTCATCGCCGCTTCAACGCCCATCGCGTTCCCCTCGCCTCGTCCTTGAAGCTCGTCGTCCTTGCTGAAGGGCGGATGATGCCGGCTGACTGTTGTCAGTTCGACGCCGGCGCCAGCTTCATCTTTTCCTTTACGGCGTGGGCCAGCTTTTCGATTTCGTCCGCTTTGCGAATCACGTTCAGCGACAGAGTGTCCTTGGTCGTCTTGTCCACTTCGGCCTTCAATTCGGTCGCCATCTTCACCAGCCGGACGCTGTCCTCGGTGAGTTGTTTCCTTCGTTCCGCATTGGCAGCTTGCAGGTTCCTGGCCCCGGATTGCGCCTCGGGGATTACAATTTGCGGGTTCGTCGTCCAAGCCCGGCCGGGACCCGGGTCCTGCGCGGGGGTGCTGCCATTCGATTGCGGCTGGCCGGTTTGCTGCCCGTTCTGCCCCTGAGCCCAGGCCACGTAGGTTAGCAGCAGGAACAACCCGACTACGCACCTCTGCCAGCCCCCCATTCGAGCCTGATTTGGATCCCGTCTCCATCGAGCGTCAAGTTCCTCGAGGGTCTTCATAAAACCTCCTCCGGTTTCAAAGATCGGCAAAATTCGAGAGAGCGCCGCCGAAAATGGACTCCGCTCCGCCTTCAGCCCCCACCCGCCATCAACTTCATCTTCTCTTTGATGTTGTGCGCCAATCGCTCGATCTCATCGGCCTTGCGAATCACGCTGAGCGAGAGCGTGTCTTTGTCGGTCTTGGCGACTTCAGCCTTCAAATCGGCCGCCAGTTTCAGCAGCTTCGCTGTATCGTCCACAATTTGCTTCTTGCGCTCCGCATTGGCCGCTTCGAAGCTTTGCTGCTTGGTCTGCTTGTCGCGCATGGCCATCTGCTGATTCACATCCGGAAGGCGATTGGCTTCGGGAAGCAGATAGGGCCGGTCTGGACTGCCAGGGGGTGCCTGCTGCGCACTAAGGACGAGTCCTGTGAGAACCAGCAGAGTTGCGAGGCTCTTCGAAACGCCGTAACGGCGGGGGGGCAACGCGCTCTTTGCGGGTTGCAGTTTCCGGTTTTGGAACACACCTAGCATGAACTGCACAGAAAACTCCGACTGTTTGCAAACGCTTGATGCAGGGCGGGTGGAAGGCAGTCAAGAACCCTCTCGTGTTGCACCGCACTTCCCTTTGAGGTGATTCCCTATCCTCCACCAGCGCTGAGCTTCATCTTCTCCTTCACGCTATGCGCCAGTCTTTCGATCTCATCCGCCTTGCGAATTACATTGAGCGATAGGGTATCTTTGGTCGTCTTGTCGACCTCGGCCTTCAAATCCGCGACTAGCTTAACCAGTTTTGCCGTGTCTTCGGCGATCTGTTTTCTGCGCTCGATGTTGGCTGCCGCGTAGTTCTGGGTCTTGCTCTGCTGTTCGCGCATCTCCATTTGGGCATTGGCGTCGGGAACGCGATTGGCCTCGGGCAGAAGGACACCGGATTGGCGAGGTGGCGGATTGCTCAATGGGGTTTGTGAATTGCTTTGGGCTGCGGCGATGACCGACATGCAACCCGCAACGCAAGCGAGAAGCATCCAAGCACCCATCCTCGCTGGGCGCTTGGAGATCGAATTCGCCTGCAGGCTGCGACTGGGAAGTGTCTCTCGTAAAGCGCGCATCGGTAGACTCCTGGCATTGCACGAGGGGGCTTTGCCGATCCGGAGAACCTGGCAAAGTCCCGGTCGATCAGGTTCCTTCGTTGGGCCCAGATTTCCCTGCGCACAGTCTAGTCTAAGAAACAGGAGTTGCGATGCACGCTTTATCGTTTGTGGTCAGACCCGGTCTGTTTGCGGAAGGACGGTTCCTGGGAAAGGTGCTGGACGAGTGGGTCTTGGACGCCCAGGAATTCGTCCGCGCCAAATTGCCCCATCTCGTTGTGGTCGCCATTATCGCTTTTGTACTCAGCAGGTTACTCCGCGCGGTTACCGCGCACATGGTGCGTTCTTCTGAACGTCACGCCACCAGCCCGGAGCGGATCGGCCAGGTGAGAACCCTCTCCGGCGTCATTCGGACCACGGGCTTCGCCATGATCGGACTCATCGCCGGCTTGCAGTTCCTTGCCGCCCTGGGCGTCAACCTTGCCCCGCTGCTGGCCTCGGCGGGGGTTGCCGGAATTGCCATCGGACTGGCCGCCCAGAACATCGTGAAAGATATGCTGAACGGCGTGCTCATTCTGATCGAAGACCAGTTCAACGTGGGCGACACCGTGCGCCTCGCTGGCCTGGCCGGCACGGTTGAGACGATGACACTACGCAAGACGACGGTGCGCGATGGCGATGGCACGCTCTACGTCATTCCCAATTCGCAGATCACCACGGTCGCCAACCAGAGCGTCGGTTTCTCGGTCGCCACCGTGAATGTGAGCGTGGACTTTTCGGCCGATCCGGACCAGGTGCTCCAATTGTTGAAGAAGATCTCCATGGAGATCCGGACCAGCGATGAGTTCCGATCGGTCTTCATCGCCGATCCGCAGATTCTCGGAGTCGATGCCGTCAAGGGCTCGGAGATGATCTTCCCTGTCGTGTTCAAGACGCTGGCAACCCAGCAGTATGGACCGGTGCGCGAATTCAGGCGTCGCGTGCGGCTAGCCCTGGAACAGAACCACCTGCTTCCCGGTGACCCCAACCGCGTCTTCCGCGCATTCGCTGATTTGGAAGACGGGAAGACCGGGCAGCACACATCGGAAACACCACCCCATCCGGATCCGACCACCTTGAAGCCGCAGGAAGGTAGTCCCGTCGGGGCCGGTTAGCTCCGGCAAGGAACCAACCTAGCGGGTTAGACTTGGACGCTGCAGCGCTGCCAGAAGCGCTTCCGGGTCCGTGATCGGCGGCAGGCAGGATTGTCCCGCACACACCAGGGCCCAGGCGGGTGCATGCGGCGGTGCAGGCACATGCGGCAGGATCTGCTCGAGAGCCTCAGGAAGCCTCCCTGAGACGAGCCGGCCGGCGGGAATGCGCATGACGGTCTTGCTCACGGAGAAGCGCGCCAGCGCCACTGCCTCCAACCGCGAAGCCTCCGCACCCGAACCCACCACGATCACCTGCACCGGATCAGCGAGCAGTCGCGCCAATGCCAGCCCATAACTGCCTGCATAAAGCCCAAAATGCTCAACCACCCCGGCAAAGGAAGCCAAGGTGTCTTCGGCGATCTTCCGATAAGCTGCGCGTCCACATAAGGTCTCAAGACGCAACAGGGCCGCGACCGCGGTCGGATTCCCGGCCGGGGTGGGCGAGTCCTGTAATGGTTTGCGGCGTGCGCCCAGCACGCCCAGGGGCACCTGTCCATCCGGCGCAGCTGCCGTATCGCAGAATGCGCCCGCGGTGCGATCGTAGAATCGCGCGATCATCGCATCGGCCAGTTTCACTGCCACGCGATAGAAGTTGATGTTGGCTGTGGCCTGCCAGGCGTCGATTGCCGCATGCAGGGTGAAGGCGTAGTCATCGAGCGTGCCGGGAACGCGTTGCCCGGATACCTGCCCCTCGCCATAGGCCATGACGTGGAAGAGACCGTCGTCGCCGTCCCAGGCATCGTTCAGAAGACGATTGAGCGTCTTGAGAGCAAACTCTTCCGCGCCTTCCAGCCATAACACGCGCGCCGCCTCGAGATACGCTGAGACGGCCATCGCATTCCAACCGGTGTAGAGCGTCCGATCAATAAAGGGAGTGGGTCGCAGAGCTTGCGCCGCCAGCAGCTTTTGGCGGGCAGAATCGCGGAGCGCCGTGAGCGCCGCCAAATCACCGCCCTGGGCCGCCTTTTCTTCGAGCGACTGCTTCACATACAGCACATTCTTGGCCGGCTTGTGGTGCATGTCTCCCAGTTCGCCGATGTCCCAATAGCTCGATGCAAACTCGAGTTCCTCCGCGTTCAGCACGGCCCGCGCTTCATCCAGCGTCCAGGTAAAGTAATCGCCGTCGTCTTCCAGATCGATATCCGCATCCTGCGAAGCGTAGAAGCCGCCGTTCTCGCGATCCGTCATGGTCGCGTCCAGCCAACCCACGATCTCCCGGGCGGTAACCCGAAAATCCTGCCGCGCGTAACTCTGAAATCCGTGCACGTAGCTGCGCAGCAGCTCGGTATTGTCATAGAGCATTTTTTCAAAGTGCGGCACCACCCACCGCTCATCCACACTGTAGCGATGAAAGCCGCCGGCCAACTGATCGTAGACCCCTCCGCGCGCCATCTTTTCCAGCGTGGTGGTGAAGGCTCTCGCGGCCTCCTCGTTGCCGCGATTCATCGCCGTTTCCAGCAAGAGGTCGAGGGCTGCCGGATGGGGAAACTTGGGTTGCGAACCAAACCCGCCATGGCGTGGGTCAAACTGCTTCAGCGCCGCCGCAGCCAGCGTATCCACCAGGGCCAAAGTCAGGTCGCCTCCCGGGCCCGAGAAGTTCTCGTTCTGCTCGATGGCAGCCACCACGCTCGCCGCCGATTCCAAAGCGTCCTCCCGCCTCTCCTGCCAGGCTTTGGCCATGGTAAGAAGCATGCGCCCAAACCCAGGACGGCCATAGCGATCACCCGGAGGAAAGTAGGTTCCCCCGAAGAAAGGACGTCCGTCCGGGGTGAGAATGGCCGTAAGCGGCCATCCGCCCTGACCGCTGATGGCGGAAACCGCAGCCTGATAGCGCGCATCCACATCCGGCCGTTCGTCGCGGTCCACCTTGACCGCCACGTAGTGCTGGTTGATGACCGCGGAGGTCTCCGCATTTTCGTACGACTCGTGGTCCATGACGTGGCACCAGTGGCACCACACTGCGCCAATGTCCAGCAGGATCGGCTTGTCTTCCGCCTGGGCTCGCGCAAACGCCTCTTCACCCCATGGATACCAGTGCACCGGCTGGTGCTGCGCGGAACGCAGATACGATGAGCCCGACTGCGCCAGCAGATTGGTAGAAGTCGTCCTGATTGCGCCGTCCGTTTGCATGGCACGAGAATACATGGGTCGCACCGTTCGCTGCTACACGCGACCGCTGAAGTTCTCCCTTCCGAAGACCGAATCCCGCACACGAAACCATTCCCCACGACGATTTTTTGGCCGGAGATGGGTCCAATACAACAAAAACCATCCGCACTTCATCCAAACCGTTCGTGGACTTCCTGCATCCGCGGTTCGGGATAAACTCCGCCGAACCCGCCCCCGGGGGCGGCTGACGGGCCAGCGGGGCGCCAAATGGTAAAGAGGGTGAGAGGCCCAATGCAAGACAAAATGGATTCGCCAGGCGTGATCGACGCGCCCCGGCTTCACGGGCCCGCGGATCTGCCGGCGGTCAGCGAACTGGTAGACTCCTTCGATTGGGATTCGACTCCCCTGGGTCCCTCCGCAGCCTGGCCCGATAGCTTGAAAGCGGTTGTGCGCATTCTGCTAACTTCGGGATTTCCCATGTGGATGGCCTGGGGCCCGGCTCTCACCATGCTCTACAACGATGCCTATGCGCGCACTACTCTGGGCAAGAAGCATCCCTGGGCGTTAGGGCGGCCCGCTCCGGAGGTCTGGTCGGAGATCTGGAAGGATATTGGTCCACTCATCGACCGTGTTCTGGAAGCCGGCGAGTCGTGTTGGGAAGAGGCGCTGATGCTCATCCTGGAGCGCAATGGTTATCGGGAAGAGACCTATCACACCTTCTCCTACAGCCCCCTTTCCGGCCCGGATGGTCAGATTGCCGGCATGCTCTGCGTGGTGATTGAAGATACCGAGCGGGTGATCGGCGCACGGCAACTCGCCGCGCTCAGCACCCTGGCCGCTACCCTGGCCGGGACGATCACCGAGCAGGATGTCTTCTCTGCCGTTGAACGCGGCGTGGCAGGCCAAAAAGACATGCCATGCACGCTGACTTATCTTTTCGACGCAAACGGCCGCGACCTGAAACTGGCGACCAAGACCGGGTTTGCGGGCGACCATCCAGCCGCGCCGAAGTTCATCGACGGCGAAACCAAGATCGGTATGTGGCCCATTGAAGAACTTCTTGCGGCCACCCGGGCCGTGACCGTCGAAAACTTGGCCGACTCCATTCCCAGCCTGCCCCACGGCTGTTGGGAACATCCTCCAGCTCGCGCGCGCATGGTTCCCCTCATGCGGCGAGGCCAGGAGAAACCGGCGGGGGTGTTCATCGCCGCCTTGAATCCGTACCGTCAGCTCGACGCCAGCTATAGCGGGTTCCTCGATCTGGTCGCCGGCCAGATCGCAGCCAGCGTCACCAACGCCCAGGCTTACGAGGAGGAACGGCAACGCGCCGAGGGCCTCGCCGAACTGGATCGCGCCAAGACCGCGTTCTTTTCCAACGTCAGCCACGAGTTGCGTACGCCTCTCACGCTCATTCTCGGCCCCGTGGAGGATGCGCTCACCAGCGGCGCTCCTCCCTCAAATGAATCGCTCGAAATGCTGCATCGCAACGCGCTCCGGCTGCTGAAACTGGTCAACGGGTTGCTCGACTTTGTCCGCATCGAAGTCGGACGCATGCGGGCCAATTACGAAGCCACCGACCTTGGCCTTCTCACCACGCAACTGGCGAGCGTCTTTCGCTCCGCAATCGAGCGAGCCGGCTTGAAGTTGGTGGTGGATTGTACTCCCCTTATCGAGCCGGTTTATGTGGACCGCGAGATGTGGGAGAAAATCGTGCTCAATCTCCTCTCCAACGCCTTGAAGTCGACCTTTGAGGGAGAGATCCGCGTCTCGCTTCGCGGCGACGGAAAGGCGGCGCAGCTGCGAGTGAGCGATACCGGGACTGGCATCTCCAAGATCGACCTGCCGCACTTGTTTCAACGCTTTCGGCGGATCGAAGGGGCGCGGCGGCGGAGTCATGAAGGCAGCGGCATTGGCCTGGCTCTTGTCCAGGAACTGGTGGAAATGCACGGCGGCTCAATCAGCGTTGAGAGCCGGCTCGGCCAAGGTGCAACGTTCACCATCTGCGTGCCTTTCGGGCTGAAGCATCTGTCCCATGGCAAGGTCATTAGTCAGTCCGAAGGACCCATCGCTCTGCAAGGCTCGGCGGTTGCCTATGTGCAGGAGGCCATGGGATGGTTGCCGGGCCTCAACCGTCTCCGCAAGGAGGTGACCCACGGTACGATCGACAACGAAGTGCGCGGAGCCGCTCTGTTCTCCGCGCAGAATAAGCCCACCATCTTGCTTGTGGACGACAACGCCGACATGCGCGAGTACGTGCTGGGCCTGCTTGGATGGAGCTTCCATGTTCTCCCCGCAGAAAACGGGCGCAAGGCGTTGGAGATTGCCGGCAGGCACGTTCCCGACCTGGTGCTCACAGACGTGATGATGCCGGAGATGGATGGGTTTGCGCTGCTGGCTGCCCTGCGCGCCGATTCCGCGACTCGCACCGTCCCCGTCATCATGCTGTCTGCACGGGCGGGAGAAGAGTCACGCATTGAGGGCATGGAGGCGGGAGCGGACGACTACCTGACCAAGCCTTTCACGGCGCGCGAACTGGTGGCCCGGGTTGAAGCGCAACTCAAACTGGCCCGCGTCCGCACAGAGGCGGTTGAGCAGGAAGCTGCGCTCACCCGGGAGATCTACAAGGCAAAGCAGCTGGCCTGGGAGGCCCTGGAGCACATCCCGGAGGTCTTCTATACCTTCGACCCTGGATTCAACGTCACCTATTTCAACGCAGCCGGAGCGGAGATCGCCAGCCGCCTGGGCATTGATGCGCTGGGCCACAGTTTTTTCACGCTGCTCCCCGACTTGCGCGGAACCGCTGTTGAAGAAAACTTCCGCAGCGCCATGGACCAACGAATTCCCCTGGAGTTCGAGTTCTACTACGAGCGGCTGGAAAGCTGGTACCAATATCGCGTCTATCCCCAGCCGGACAAGGGTCTGGCGATGTACGCCCGTGACATTACCGAAGAGCGCAAAACGGAGGAGGCACTGCGCAAGTCCGAGCAGCTTGCGGCCGCGGGAAGGCTCGCCGCCAGCATTGCCCATGAAATCAATAACCCCTTGGAAGCGGTCACCAATCTGCTCTTCCTGGCCAAGATGGACCAGACCGTCGCCGGCAGCACCAAGGATCTGCTCGACCTGGCCGACAGGGAGCTTCAGCGTCTCTCGCACATCGCGGCCCGCAGCCTCAAATTCTATCGCCAGCGCACTGCGCCGGCACAAACCTCGCTCGAGGAACTGATCGAATCCGTGTTGTTCTTTCACGAGACCGAGATTCGCACCCGCGCCATCGACTTGGTGCGGCGCTATAAGCCGGCGCCCCGCGTACTCTGCCAGCCGGGCGAAATTCAGCAGGTAATTACCAACCTCATTGACAATGCTCTCGACGCATTGGAACGGCATGGGCGGCTGATAATCTCTGTGCACCGGTCGAACGATGCGCTTGGCCGGGAAGGGGTATCCGTGGCGATTGCGGACACGGGTTGTGGGATGTCCCCATCCACCCTGGACCGTTTGTTCTACCCCTTCATTACCACCAAGGGGGAGGCGGGCAATGGATTGGGCCTTTGGGTTTCCAAGGGAATCCTGGACAAGCACCAGGGGCACATTCAGGTGCGCAGCAAGCCGGAGTGCGGCACGATCTTCCGCATCTTTCTCCCGGTCGATGCCAAGATTGGCGAACTTGCCCGAAACTAGGTCTCAAACTTCGCCTGCCTCGGACGCCTAAGGCATTTTCGCTTTTGCTGTAGACTTCCGTGCCCCATCCTTTCCGCTTTTTCCTGCGGAAAGGGTGGGAAACCCATGAATTCCAGGTCTACACCTTTCGGAAACTGCCATAGCCCCGCCCCGCATGCGGCATTTACCCTCCACGAATCGCGATTCCGATTCGTGGAGGGTAAACCGCAAGTCTCGCTACACCAGCCACACTAGCTCTTGGCCAGCTCGGCTTCGATCGCCGCCGTCAGTTCTGGAGCATCCGGCTGGGTATCCGGAGCAAACCGCTTCACCGCTTTCCCGGAACGGCTCACCAGGAACTTCTCGAAGTTCCACATGATCTCCGGCTCGGGATTGGCCTCGATTCCATACCCTTTCAGCTTCTCCCGCCAGGGAACCTCAGAAAGGCTCACCGCCTTTGGCTGATCTTCAATCAGCGCCTTGTAGAGCGGATGCTTTCCCTCACCCACCACCGTGATCTTGTCGAACAGGGGAAACTTCACGCCGTAGTTCGTCGTGCAGAAAGTCTGGATCTCTTCGTTGGTTCCCGGCTCCTGCGCTTTGAAATCGTTGGCGGGAAATCCAGCGACCACCAGGCCTTGGCCCTTGTATTGTTCGTAGATCTTTTCCAAGCCCTCATACTGCGGCGTCAGCCCGCACTTCGAAGCCACGTTCACCACCAGCAAGACGTGTCCCTTGAACTCGCCCAGCGTCGTGTCTTCACCGGAGATTTTCTTCACAGGTATGTCGAGAATCGATGCGCTCATTAAGATGATTCCTCCTCACCCATGATAAAGCGCCGCTGCGGCCACTTGCGGTGGGGCAGGACATCGGCTCGGGAGCATCATGGCTTGCGTTGCAAGTTCCATCTGCGATGAGCGCCATGTCGGAAGCCCACGAACTTCCCGTGCCCTGTTCTTGCGCCTTTTTCCGTCGCAAGGGCGGGAAACCTCGAATCGCAACGAGCCGTGTTCCTAAAGAGAGCTCTCCATCTATTCAGCTCAACAACTGCTTGGTCACTTTGACATAGAGTTCCACAGCCTCCAGCAGCTCCTTTTTGGCCAGCTTCTCGAAAGGCGTATGCGCCACGTGGATGGAACCCGGTCCCAGCAGCAGCGGCTCGCCCCAGTTGGAGAGCTGCGGGATATCGGTGGTGAATTTCGCAATCATGGTCGGCAAGCCCTCCACGGCGCGGAGGCGGACAAACGGTATCTCCAGCGTGAAGTCCACCTCGGCCAGCCCGGCAGCGGCCTCCAACAGCGCGGCGCGCACGGGAGCCGAATCGCCGACCAAGCGGACCAGGATTTGCGCCTCCGCCTTGTCGGCAATCACGTTGGGCGCATGGCCGCCGTGAATCTGCCCGATATTCAGCGTGCTCGGCCCCACATCGTCTAGCGAAGGGAGCGGCAGCTCAAGCACTTTGCCCAGCGCCTCCACCAGTTTGTGCACGGCGCTTTCTCCCAGTTCCGGATAGGCCGAATGAGCCATCTTTCCGCTCGATTTCAGCACCGCCCGCAGCGCCCCTTTCGAGGCCAGAGCCAGCCGGTTGTCGGTTGGCTCCCCGTTGATCAGGAAGCGGCTGCCTTTGGGATGCCGATTCGCTTCCTTGGCCCCAGCCGAGTCGCGCTCTTCCCCCGAGACAAAAAGCAGCCCCACGCGAAATCCGGCCCGGCGCAATTCTTCCGCGGCGGCCACCTGGGCGGCAATGATCCCTTTGGCATCCGATACGCCCCGCCCGTAAAGGAAGTCCGCATCTTCGCTCGGCGCGATATAGGGAGGCACCGTATCCATATGAGTCGAAAACACCAGCTCCGGGCCTTGCCCGACGGGTCCGGCGTAGACATTCCAGCGGGCGCCCGTGGTTCCGCTTTCCGCGGGCTGAGCGACGGGCGACTTTTCAACCGCCCAACCCCGTCCGGCCAGGAAGTCAGCCAGGTAGTCGCCTACCGCGCCTTCGTGATAAGTCGTCGACTCGATTTGGCACAGGGCGAGCGTAAAGCGGACGGGATCAAGGACATCGGCAAATTCCGGTTCAGGCATGATGCTGCCAGAATACCCTAGCGGCACGGTTCCAGGTCCCGCCCCACCGAGCCCTCGCGCGCCGAACCCTCTAGTTAAACGATTTGCCTCTGCGTTGGAATTGGACAGGGTGAAAGCCAAAAATGTAGAACGATCCTCCCCAAACTTCCAATTAGAGATAAAATACTTGTGGAAATGCTTGCAGCTTCCAGCCCGCTCCGTACGCACGCGACCAGGACCCAGGGCGTGGTACGCAGCTTTTCCATTGAGGGACCTTCAGGGCGGCTGGAGGCGGTTCTAAACGAAGGTGCTGCCAACGCGCCGTTCGCGGCTTTAGTTTGTCATCCCCACCCGCTTGGCGGCGGGACCTTGCACAACAAGGTGGTCTATCACGCCATGAAGGTCCTCAGCGCCCCGTCCTGGGGTTTCGGCTTTCCCGTGCTCCGTTTCAACTTTCGCGGAGTGGGATTGAGCCGGGGAGTCCATGACGGGGAGTTGGAACGGGAAGATGTCCGGGCCGCTCTGGAGTGGCTTGAAAACGAATACAATCGCCCCCAGATTGTGCTCGGATTCAGCTTTGGCGCTGCCATGGCGCTGGCGGCCTGTTGTTCTGCTTCCCGAGATTTACGCCGGGTTCGGGCCCTGGTAGCGCTCGGTTTGCCCACCCAGGCCGAAGGCCGAATCTACGATTACCATTCCCTCTCCCATTGCACGATCCCTAAACTCTTTCTCAGCGGAGACCATGACGCGTACGCGCCTGCCGATCAACTGGCTTGCGTAGTCGCCTCTGCCGCGGCGCCAAAACATCTGCGGTTGCTCCCCAACAGCGATCACTTCTTTGCCGGGCAGTTAGCATCGATGCAACAGGCGCTCGCCGACTGGCTCACCCAGGGGTTGCGATGACCCCAGTCAGCGACCTCACCTTGGAATCTCTGCATACCACCGCAACCGGAATCTTCACTGGCGCCGTGGCCGCCTGCAATATTGCCTCGGCTTTCGATCGCCGTCTGCACTTCGAGGGACAGACTCTGCACCGCCTCTTGCCCGACGGCAGCGGACCGGCCACCATCAACCTCTCCAGCTACAAGCGGATTTTTGTCGTCGCAGTCGGCAAAGCTGCCGGCCCCATGCTGGAGACGCTGCTTGACCGTATGAAGCGCCGCCAAGGTCTTCGCGGTATCTGTTGTTCCAACCAACTGCCCAAAGAGCGCAACTGGCGCTTCCGCTACTTCGAAGGCGGCCACCCTCTGCCCAATGAAGCTTCCTTCGCCGCCGCCCGGGCTACCTTAGCCCTTTTGCGCAAGGCCAAGAAAGACACCCTGGTCTTCTTTCTCATCTCGGGTGGCGGATCGGCCATGTTCGACCTGCCCCTCGACTCGCAAATTACCCTGGAAGATACCGTCGACTTTCACCGATTGCTGCTCGCCTCGGGTGCGCCGATCCAGGAGATGAACACCCTGCGCAAGCACTTCTCCGCGGTCAAAGGCGGCCGGCTCGCCATGGCTGCCGCGGAAGCGGCCAAAGTCAGTCTCCTGGTTCCCGACGTGCCCTTGCGCTCGCTGGACGCTCTATCCTCGGGTCCCACGTCTCCCGACCATTCCACCGTGGCTGAGGTGCGCGAGCTGCTGGCCAAATACGGCCTCAATCCCAAGCTGCCGCCGCCCATCCGCGAGTTCTTTGCACGCGAAGACCTTCCCGAGTCGCCCGGCAACAAGGGCTGGCGGCCTGCGTTCTTTCCGCGCATTGGCAAAGCAGAAGCGAATCCACCACGCCGCATCTCCACCGCCGCCGCGATGACCGGTGAAGACCCTGCCTTCCGCGACTCTGTCTATGAAGTTCTGCTCTCCAGCCACGATCTGGTCGAGAATGCGCGCGCCCTCGCCCAGAAAGCCGGCTACTTCGTGGCCGTCGACAACAGCTGCGACGACTGGGACTACGCCGATGCAGCGCGCTACCTCCTGGAGCTCTTTCATTCCTTGCGGACCGCGCACAAGCGCCTGTGCGTCATCAGCGTGGGCGAAGTCACCGTGACCATCGATCGTACGCCGGGCGCGGGTGGCCGGAACCAGCAGTTTGTCATGGCCTGCGCCTTGGAACTTGAGAAGTACCAGGGGGAGATGCTCACGGTATTCAGCGCCGGTTCCGATGGTATCGATGGCAATACAAGGGCAGCCGGAGCGATAGCCGACCCAACCACGGTCGAACGCGCCCACGCCTTCGGATTTCACCTGAAATCCTCGCTTGCGGCATTTGACGCCTGTCCCATGTTCACGGCGCTCGGGGACTCCGTCGTCACCGGACCGACGGGGCAAAACCTGCGCGACCTGCGCCTTCTGATCGCGGAGCGGGATTAAGACTCAGTTTCCGGACTTCTTTTGATCGACGCCAGGGCGGCTCGCGCGCCTGGCGGGTCATGCTCACCCGCCAGGCGCAGGGTTTTCGGCGAATCCGAACGCGCCCGCGGTTACGCCGCTCCGTGTACTGAAAACGTGGCCTGGGCGACGAACACCGGCGGAAACGTTTCCACACTTTGTGCCAAAGACATTCGCAATGCTATAATATTGTGTCAATTCTTGGTCCGAAGGTGGCTTTGTGGCTCGAAGAGGAACGGCTAAGGTAGTCGCCAAGACGCCCGACATTCGCACAGTAGCCGCCTTGGCAAAGGTCTCCATCGCCACCGTCTCCCGGACCATCAACAATTCTCCTGCCGTGAGCGAGCGGCTTTCCAAGCGTGTCTGGCAAGCTATCGAGCAGTTAAACTACTTCCCCAACACCCATGCACGCAGCCTGGTCTCCGGGCGCAGCCGCATCTTCGGCATCATCGTCGAAAACATCACCAATCCCTTTTTCCCGGAACTGATCCAGAACTTCGAAGAGATCGCTGTGGCCCACGGCTATGAGATCCTGGTCAGCTCTTCGAATGGCGATCCTGCCACCTTGACAACCTGTGTGCGTCGCATGCTGGAGCGCAAAGTGGAAGGTGTGGCCGTGTTGAGCTTCGGCGCTGAAGAACCGGTGCTCGACCAGCTTGTGCATCGCGATATTCCCATGGTGTTGGCCGAGTTTCGCCTCGAAGATCCGAAGGTCAGCACCATCCTGCTGGACTATTCAACCGGCATTCATGAGGCCATTCGGCATCTCGTCGACCTGGGGCACCGTCGCATCGCCTTTCTTGCCGGACCGCACAAGCTTCATTCCGCCATTACCCGTGAAAACGATTACCGCGCCGCCATGCTTCAAGCCGGCCTCAGGATCGAGAACAAATGGGTCATCGAGTGCGACCATACTCTCAAAGGCGGTGTCGCCGGCTTCACCCGATTGCAGGCGCTTCCTTCGCGCCCCACCGCGATTCTCTGCTCCAACGATATGACCGCCATCGGCGTCTTGCGCGCCGCCTACATGGGTGGACTGCGTGTGCCCGACGACATCTCGGTCATCGGCCTGGACGACATCGATTTTGCGGAGTTCACGCTGCCGCCCCTGACCACCATCCGCCTTTCGCGTGCCGACTTAGCCCGCTCGGCGTTCGATGCGCTGCTGCTGCAGGCCGAGAACGGAGCAAACCTCCCCATTCAGCGCGAGTACCTGGTTTCCACAAGCCTCATTGTCCGCGGTTCAACGGCCCGCCCCGTGGCCCATTAGGCCCGCAAAGCCTTCTGTAGACCTCCGTACCCCATCCTTTCCGCTTTTTCCTGCGGAAAGGGTGGGGTACCCACAGACTCCAGGACTGCACGGTACTTTCGAAGGCTGAAGAAATCACTTACAGCAGAACCGCCACCGGCTGCTCGCGGAACTCCTCGATCTCCGCAAACGTCTCGTTGGCCGCCGACCGGCGTTCCGCGTAGATTCTCGCCTCGCCGAAGCGAATCTCCGCGGAGAGGTTCGGCCCCCCAAGTACCTTCCACAGATGCGGTAGAAAGGGTGCATCGCCAAACCAGCAGGCTTCGCGCTCCGGCGTTCCATCTTCCAGCATGTACCGAACTGCCGCCGCCGTCACCGGCATGCCCGCGGCAATCGCCGGGGTATAAAACCGCGAGTGGAAGCGGAGCAGACGGCTCCCATCCGTACTGGTGCCCTCGGGAAAGAACAGCACCGGCACCGTGCCCTGCAGGCGTTCGGCAATCTGATCCGTGACCGATTCAGCGCTGCGCCGGCTGGATCGGTCGACAAAAATTGTTCCACCGGCACGCGCCAACCGGCCGAAAAGCGGCCAACTGCCAATCTGCACTTTAGAGACCAGGAAACACGGCGATGCGGCCCCAAAAGTCAAAATATCCAAATAACTAAGGTGATTCGCAACAATCAGGCCATGCGGGGGAGGTTCACCGATTACAGTCAGGCGAAACCCCATATGCTTCATCACGAAGAGTGCCGACTCATGCAACCACAAGGCCCGGTCGCGGAGCGTGTTCCGCCCCGTCATGCGTTGGAAGACGGAACGCGCAAAGCAGTAGAGCAGCATCGAGCCGAGCGCCACAGCGCGCCGGCCAGCCCGCTGATTCAACGTGTCAGCGGGGCCAGGAAGCGGTTGCGCGCCGAGGCGGAGAGCAACTTCAGATCGAGCAGGGTAAGAAAGTCAATCGTCCCAAACTCCCGGTCCCACGCCGGCGGCGCCGCAATGCGTGCGCCGATCGTCAGGTAGGTGCGAAGCAGTTTAGGCACCACGAACCGGTTCGGCTCGGTCGGCCCCTGCTCGGGCAACGATGGACTGGCTGGCGAGGGCGACGGCTGTGCATGTGCGCTCTCTGGCTCGATGGGGCAGGCATACGCTGCGGTCGGCACCGTCTCAAACTCCGGTCCAACCCGGTAAGACTCCAGCTGACGATACATCCGCCACCCTTCCGCCGGCTTCTCCGAGTTGATCGACGAACAACCGATCAGATAACGCAGCCCCATATCATGAGCATACTGCGCGATCCCCCTCCACAGCAGGGTGAGCACTTCCGCGGTCCGATGCTCGCGATCGATACTGGCGCGTCCCAGTTCCAGAATCCCCGCGCGCAGCGGTTCGTACGGCGCGAAACTGAACTCCTGCTCCGAGTAGTAACCACATTGCTTCGCCGCGGTTTCTCCCGCTTGCATGCGGTAGGTTCCCACAATGCGCCGGCCCACGCTTCCTTCCTGCTGGTCTTCCACCAGCAAGTGTTCGCAGCAGGCATCGAAGCGGTCGGTGTCCAGGCCCGTCTGGTAGGAGCTCTCCAGCCCCTTCCCCAGCTCGATGTTGAACACTCTGAAACGAAGCCGGCACGCGGCTTCACGATCTTCCTCTGTCTCCGCAAGGCGCAACCGGTAGCGGCCCACCTCCGCGTGCAGCCGAGGCTGGGCTACGGGCAAAGGGAGATACGCGGCGAATCCTGAATTCAGCTGTACCGCTGCTGTCGCTTCCAGTTGTTGGATCACGCGGACAGTATGTTCCGGGTTATGTCAATACACGATGACGGCTGCGCAAAAACACGGCAAATACCGGACAATCCCGTAACAAGCCGTTCATAATACTGCGTCGTGGGTCACAGAACAGGCGCTCATCGCGCTGTACCATCGTAGCTGGACAAGGTCGTCCGGACAGGCCTCGCCACCTTCACCGGGCGATCGGCCCACGAAAACGGGATGCACGAAACGATTCCCGTGGAGGGATCATGAAATACAAGCTCTTGACCGTGAACCGCGAGTTTGGCAGCGGAGGCGGCCGCATTGCGCAAACCATCGCACAGAACCTGGGTTGGAAGCTGCTCGATCGCGATATCATCGATGCCATCGCCTACGCCGCTCATGTCGACCCAAACACCGTGCGACGCTACGACGAGCACGTCGAGTCCTGGCTCCGCCGCATCAACCAGCAGGCCATGCGCTCGGCGGCCTTAGCCGCGGGGCTCGAACTCCGTGACAACGCGGTCTTCGATGCCCAGGAAATGGTCAAAGTTTCCCAGAAGATCATCGAGCAGGCCTATGCCGAAGGCAATTGCGTGATCGTGGGCCGCGGTTCGCAGTGCGTTCTGCAGCATAAGCTCGACGTCTATCATGTCTTTGTCTACGCGCCTCACAAGGAGCGCATCCTCCGCCTGCGCGCGCGTCTCGCGCCGGGCACCGACGTGGAACAGCGCATCCGCACCGTCGACGCCGAGCGCGCCAAATACCTCCAGGAGTACTTCGGAAAGCACTGGACCAACCCACATCTTTACGACCTGATGATCTCTTCGCACGAGGATGAGGACTCGACCGCGCGCGTTATCCAATGCGCCATGGAGAGCTAGGAAGGCAGGCGCCGCGCGACCTCCGGGATCTCTGACACCTGATCCCAGGTCTCTGACGCCTGATCCCTGAAACCTGATCCCTGATCTCTGCGTTCACTTCTGCGTAACACTCCAATCAAAGCTGAGTCCCGCAATTAAGTTGTTCAGCGTGTCGATTGCGGTCTGCTTCTGCAGCTCCAAGGCAGCGGTCTGCTTACGCGTTGCCTGCAATTGATCTTCCGCCCGATTCAGCTCGTCAACAAATCGCTTCGCTGCATCGTTGCCCTTCAGAGCGGTCAGGTTCTCCCGGTCCCGTGCCTCGTCCGCCGCCGCGGTTTGCTCGGTCTTTTTCGATTCCTCGATGCGCCGTTCGAGGTCAGCCAGCGCGGATTGTGCCTCGATCACCGGCTTCAGCTTCTCCTCCGCATCGGGCAGTCGCTTGACCAGGTCGAGCAGATAGCCGCTCTGGTCCTGGTTGGCGTTGAGCACCACCGTCGTGCTCTCCGGGCCGTGCTCCCGCACCTCCAGCTTGGCCGTCGCGTGCGCGGCCACGGGTACTTTGAAGCGATACAGGTTGGGAGCAGTCTCGTCGGCCTTCAGACCATCGTCGAGGCTCCAGCCATTGCTTCTTCGCGGGTGTTCGATCAAGATCTCCCGATCCACATCCGCCGAGTTCGTCGCCGCGTAGGTTACCGAGGCAACGTTCATGTGCGTCTCCACGATTACGGCCTTGGAGATCTTCACATGATGCAGCGTCCTGCTTCCGTCGCGGTCGGCAACCTTCACGCGAACCGCCTGGTCGGTGGCGTAGCTCAAGAGCCTCTTCTCGCCCGGATGAATCGGATCGAGCAGGCCTTCCCCCGCAAACTCCCCGCTCTCAAAGATGGAGAAACTCCCCGCGTCCAGCGTGAGTTTTGAGTCATTGGTCAGCCACACCGCGCGCAGCGCCTTGGGCACCTTCTCACTCCAAAGCGTGATGTGCTCGGCGGGAAGATCCTGCTGCAGAATCGGCACCATCGCCGACTCATTCTTGTGGATGGTCACCGGTGCCGCCAGCGCATATTCGAAGAAATCATCGAAGGCATTGGTTGTCACGTCGCCTTCCTGCACGGCATCCGATGGGCGGTAAACGCCTCCTCCGACTCCAATGCCACCTCCAATTCCTCCACCGGTGCCGCTCCCGAAGACCGCACCCAGGACTCCGCCCGCGCTGCCACCCAGCCCTTCCATGCCCGCGACTCCAAATCCATGCACAGGCCCGGCCTGCGCCATCTTGGCCATCGCTCGCGGAGCCGAAGCCTGGACAAGCGGCTGGTTGACCACCTCGGCGGTTGCCTCCGCAGCTTCATGTGTCTGGGGCGTCGTCTCCTCCAGCGTCGCAATCGGAATCTCCGGCCGCCGCACATACAAAGGCTGGCTCAAAGGCTGAATGAAACTCTGCGGCGCCCCCGCCACCAGCGAAAGCTGCACGTTGTCCCAGTCCGCGCCCACGGTGTTATCCACCACCGCCCAGCCTTGCAGCGTGGCTTTACCCGTGGCCGCTTGCGGAAACACCAGCCGGTAAGTCGACTTCCACACCGGCACTTCGCTGATGTAACTCACCTGCACCTCGCGTTGCCCTTGTCCCAGAGCATTCAGCGTAAGATGGCGCAGCCCCGTGGCATGCGTAGTACTCAGCAACTCCAGATAACGGTCAAGCTGACCTTGTAAACCCGCGTCCAACGGCCGCACGCTCAATGCCGGCGTCAGTTCAATCACCCGCACAGCGCCCGAGTTCGCAACCAGCGTCAGATAAAATTTGTCGACGGTGCGACCTTCTGCGCCCGCATCGGAATTGCCGGACTTCTCCGTCCGCGACTCAATCGCCATGAGTCTTCCGGTCATCGAGCCGACCGGTCCACCGGTCACTTCCACGCGCTGCCCGCGCAGCGCTTGAAACAGCTCTGTCGAAGTTGGATCGTCGCCCATGCCCAGCGACAGGGACTTCAACTGCTCAGCCAGCGGCGTGGTGGAGTTGTAGTTCACCCCGCCAATTCGGCCGCCACCCTGGTCCAGAACCGTCAACGATTGCAACACGTCGTTGAGTTGCGTCGAAGTAAAGTCGATGGTCACACGCTGGTTGCCATTCACCGTGCCCGCATGCTCAAAGTAGCCCACCCCATTTTTGTAGAGCACCACCTTGCGCACCGGCAGGTCCTTCAATCCCCCGGTGAGACTCAGCGCCGCATCCTTCGCGCCGCGGGGCTGCGAGTCGTTTGCCTCGATTTTCGCGCGCTGCGAAGTTTGGCCAAACAAATCGACCGTCAACGCAGGGAATGCGAGAGCTGCAAAGCAGAGAGCCGTGAGAATCCGCCGCACAAAACCTCCTCGAACAAGCAAACGGGAATGCTACTCCCTTTGACCCCGGGAACAGGAAAATGGTTCCCGCCTGGTGAGGTTATTTAAGCCAGAACGGCCCAAGCTGGCTGATTTTGTGACTAGCCTCGCTTCTGCAATGAGCTTCAGCGCGATGCTGGCAGTATGCTGAAAACACGTCTTTCTATTGCCCCTTGAGTTCATCCCCGTTGGAGGTATTTGCCCGTGCATCCCAAGCTCCGCAAGATCCCTGCTTCTTTCTTCATCCTGGTGACCTCGTTGTCGCTGGCTGCGTCTCTCGGCCGGACGCAGACGCCTCCCTCCGCCGCTGCACCTGAAGCCTCTCAACCGCCTTACGATCCCCGCCTCACCTTCGCTCCGCTCCCATTGCCCGAGCCAGTGAACGCCTACCGGTCCAGCAACGGCGCGCCTGGCCCTGCCTATTGGCAAAACGAGGCCGACTACGAGATGCACGCTGAGCTGGACACCACAGCCAAAATCCTGCGCAACGACGAGGTCATTACCTACACCAACAACAGCCCCGACGCGCTCCCGAGCCTGTGGATTCAAATGGAGCAAAACCTCTACCGCAATGATGCCCGGGGACAGATTGTCAACGGTGCGCTGATGCGACGCATGCGTGCTCAGTCAGCCCAGGCAGCTCCGTCGCCTTCAACCGAAGGCTTTGAACTTGAAGCCGTTGAGATTGAGCAGGCAGGCAAGCGCGTCAAGGTGGACTACCTCGTCGAGGACACGCGCATGCAAGTGCGTCTGCCCAAGCCGCTCGCGTCCAAGGGGGCGGTCCTCAAGCTCCATATCAAGTACCATTACCAGATTCCCGGCGTGTGGGGCGGCCGCAACTCCTGGGGCATGTCCAAGCAGGGCGAGATCTACGACATGGCGCAATGGTACCCGCGCATGTGCGTGTACGATGATCTGCGCGGATGGGACACGCTTCCCTACATTGGCAGCGAATTCTACGTGGAGTACGGTCACTTCGATTACTATCTGACCGTCCCCAGCAACATGATTGTGGCGGGCACGGGCGAGTTGATGAATCCCCGCGACGTGCTCACGCCCAAGCAAATCGTCCGTCTCGAGCAGGCTCGCAAAAGCGATAAAACCGTGGTCATTCGCACTGCCGAGGAGGTCAGTGACCCCGCCAGCCGTCCCAAAACAAGCGGCACACTCGCCTGGCACTTCCACATGGATCAAACACGCGATGTGGTCTGGAGTGCCAGCCCCGTTTTTGTCTGGGACGCAGCGCGCATCAACCTTCCCGACGGAAAAACAAGTCTCGCTGAAAGCGTCTATCCGCCGGAGAGTGTCGGCGAAGATGCCTGGTCGCGCTCCACGGAATTCGTGAAAGACACGGTCGAGCGTTTCTCGCGCCAATGGTACCCGTATCCCTATCCTTCGGCGATCAACGTGGCCGGCTTCTCCACTGGAATGGAGTATCCCGGCATGGCCTTTGACGGAATCGACGACAAAGGGAAAATGCTGTTCTGGATTACGGCGCACGAGATCGGGCACACCTGGTTTCCCATGATCGTCGGCTCCAACGAACGCCGCCATGCTTTCATGGATGAAGGCTTCAACACCTTCATCGACATCGGGGAGTCAGCAGAGTTCAACGGCGGTGTCTACGGGCCCAAGCGCGATTCAGAATACTCCGCGGGCGGCGAACCACCCGACACCATCCTCAACGTTCTCCGCAATCCAGCCGCCCCCAATATCCTCATAGCCGCCGACGCAATCCCTTGGCAGATCGGGCATCCGGTGAGTTACTTCAAGGGCGCATACGGAATGGTTCTGCTGCGCGAACAGATTCTTGGAGCCCAGCGGTTTGATTGGGCATTCCGCAAGTACATTCGCGACTGGGCATTCAAGCATCCGTCGCCTTCAGACTTTTTCCGTGAGATATCGTCGGAAGGCGGCGAAGACCTGAGCTGGTTCTGGCGTGGATGGTACATGCAGAACTGGCGCTTCGACATGGCCGTCACCGCAGTCGAAGGCGACCACCTCACCCTCGCCAACAAAGGACAACTCGTCCTGCCGGCCACAGTCGAAGTCCAATTCACCGACGGCAGCAAATCCCGTTTCCGCGTGCCGGTTGAAGCATGGGAATCGAAAGGCGAACTGGCGTGGACCGGCGAAAAACCAATCGCTTCCGCCACCATCGATCCGGATCACGTGTTGCCGGATGACGATCGCAGCAACAATTCGCTGCATGTGAAATAGCGCAATGCACGCCCAGTTGCAACTCCGCTGCATGGGCACACGCTGCAATCAGCGCATTCTTGCTTTTGCTCCAGACCTCCGTGCCCCATCCTTTCCGCTTCATTCTGCGGAAAGGGTGGGATACGAACAAAACCCAGGACCTCACCATTTTCGAAACTGCCTTACGAGGCAAGCTTCTTCAATTGCTCCAGATGATTCAGATCGTGCCCGGCCATGGTTTCCACGAGCGTCAGGAAGGTCATCGTTCCCCGTTCAGGATGCGTGACAGGACGATCGCCCGCATCCGGCAAAGCAAGCTGAATGAGCCGCAGATTCCAACCGCGTAAAGCCGTGAAGACATCGAGCGCCTGCTTGGCCTGCACGCCCAGGTATGTCTTCGCCCATTTGTCCTGATCGAAAGGTTGGATGACTGGCGCATCTTCGGCCAGTGTCTGGCGCAAACGGAACGCAAACACCAACTCTGTGTCAGCCAAGTGGGCCACAATCTGCGACGCAGTCCACTTCCCTTCCGCAGGCGCCGTGTTTTCACGCTCCGGCCCAATGGCCACAAGCAGCTTGCCAATCTCCGAAGGCGTCGCGGCGAGAATGGTGTCCAGCGCCCGCCCATCCAGAAACTTATCGTAAGGATTCAACTCACTCATATTCCATCTCCCATCTCAGGATGTTCATCGCCATGCTCTATCTGATCCCTGATCCCTGTCTCAGAGATAGATATCCACCATTCGCTTCCATGTCGGCCAGTCATGCGCGTTATACGAATCCCACACATACAGCTTGTGCGGAATCCCCTTGGCGGTCATGACCTGGTCCAAGCGTTGGTTTTGCCCCAGGCATTGGTCGTCCCAACCGGTGGCGAGCACGTAGCTGCTGCGCCGATAACGGTCGAGGAACCACGGATCCCCAAGGTTCGGCAGGCAGTCCAGCGGCTGGTTGAAATAAACATCCTGGTCGTAGTAGCCGTGCAGAAAATTACGCAGATCGAAAGCCCCGGACATGGACAAAAAGCCGGTAAACACATCCGGATGGCGCAGCGCGATGTTCACCGCATGATAGCCACCGAAGCTGCAGCCCAGCGAGACCAAATGTCCGTTCTGATTCTTCGTCCGCACCAACGGCACCACTTCATGGATCAGGTAGTCGTCGAACTGCACATGACGCGCAATGCGCCAGCGCGGGGACACCTGCTTGTTGTACCAGCTCTCCATATCCACCGAGTCCACGCAGAAGAGCTGCACCTCACCGGCATCAATCTTGCCGGCAAGCGCCGCCACCATGCCGCGGTCTTCAAACTCGAAAAACCGGCCCCCTGAAGTTGGAAACACGATCACCGGCAGCCCGCCGTGACCAAACACCAGCAGTTCCATATCCCGGCCCAGACGGCTGGAATACCACTTGTGATACTCACGGTTCATGCTTGACTCCCGCTTTCCAGCGAACACCGCCCTAACCGAGACCATTGGTGAAACGCCGATATTCTTGATACTTTAACAGCCTGGGATGCTGTTTTTTCGAGGCATTCCCCTGCCCCGGCATGAGCCACACGCCGATAAACAAGTGCAATGGAAAAGTGAAGGATCGCAAAGATTGAATTTGGAAACACATTCCCCTGACGACTCACCCGCGGCCCTCGGACCCAAGGCACTTCTCGGCCCCGGCGAGCCAACCCTGCATCCCCGCATACGCCTTCATCGCGGCTTTCCCAGCGTTTTCCTGCCTGATAAGCGGGACATCATCGTCTACCTGCCGCCGGGCTACGACAAACAACCCGAAAACGTCTATCCGGTTCTCTACCTCCAAGACGGGCAAAACCTGTTTGATCCGCGCACGTCGTTTATTCAGGGCCGCACCTGGGAAGTACGCGAGCACGCCGATGAAGCCATTCGCGCCGGTGAAGTTGAGCCTCTGGTCATTGTGGGGCTCTACAACACGGGCGATCGCCGCCTGGCTGAATACACCCATGAACGCGACTGGCAGATGGGCGGCGGCGAGGCCGAGCAATACGGCCTCACCCTGACCCGTGAGATTCTTCCCTGGATCGCCAGCCGCTACCGTGTGCGCACCGATCGAGAGTCCACCGGCCTTGGCGGTTCGTCTCTCGGAGGACTGGTCTCGCTCTACCTCGGTCTCCGTTACGCCACCTGGTTTGGCAAGCTGGCCGTCCTGTCGCCCAGCGTGTGGTGGAATCACAAGAGCATCCTCGGTTATGTCAACGAACATGCGCCGGCGATCTGGGATCGCCCCAAGCTCTGGCTCGATGTCGGTGACAAGGAAGGCAAGCGCACCGTACACGACGTTGAAGTGCTGAATCGCCGCCTCAAAGCCAACCATTGGATTCCCGGCCAGACCCTGCACTTCGAAAAGGCGCATGGCGGCACGCACGACGAGTCGAGCTGGGCACGAAGAGTCCGTCCCATGCTGAGATTCCTGTTTCCCGCGAGCTAATCCCTACGTAACTTGCGGTGGGTTGCCAACGTTGTTGAAAGGGCGCTAACTCGAATCAGTTTCGCGGGCGGCGTCCACTCAGGGACACCCACAGCCAAAGGCTCCGTCTTGATGACCCAGAGCCTTTCCATTTCTGCTCAAAAACCGCCGCAACAGTCTTTTCCAATCGAAAGATGAGCCTGAAGGAAGCGAAGGGTAGGCGAAGCGGGTTTCCTTTCGGGTTTTGAATTCAACTCAGCTTAGCAGTTGGTT
>Ga0302320_10003080_pt1 | contig 38880 bp, 20 predicted proteins | sample Bog_T0_3_FD_202130 | JGI IMG/M metagenome (GOLD analysis project Ga0302320, IMG submission 202130) | Peat permafrost microbial communities from Stordalen Mire near Abisko, Sweden - Bog_T0_3 | ecosystem: Environmental > Terrestrial > Soil > Wetlands > Peat | place: Sweden: Abisko, Stordalen Mire... | reverse complement strand
GGAAAAGCCCGCACAAACGCAGCGCAACCCATCCAAGAGCGACTCCAATATCTCCATACCTCAACACAGCACAGAACAGCCCCGCAGAAAATAGCTATTTGGGTTCCTCGGCCATTTAGAACTGCTGTTGGACAAGAGTATTCCTTGACAATTAGAGGTTCTTGGGGAATGATTTGAGGTGCCATTTCGTACTGGTCTGTCCAGGTCCATCCAGTAAGTATTGGCTGGAAGCGCTAGTACAGAAAGGCACACTCAATTGGTACGAGGCCCAGCTTTGGCAGTTCGATCGGCAATAGACGGGAGTTCTTCGCTTGGCTAGAAGACGAACTCGTTGATCATTGTGGCCTCGCCAGCGGAATAGCGATGTGGAAGGCGAGGTTCAGGCAGGGTCTCTCAGATCCATGCATTCAAAAGAACGTATCGACTTGGGGAGGCTGAAAGTGAAGTTGAAGGAACGGATTTTCACAGTATTGCTTCTGTCCGCGCTGTGTACAGGACTGTTATTTGCGCAGGCCGACCGGGCAACGATCACTGGAACGGTCACCGACAACACGGGGGCGGTATTGCCGGACGCGCCTGTAGTGGCGACCAACACAAAAATGGGAACGACTTTCTCGGCGAGCACCAATGGAGTCGGCATATACACCATTTCTAACTTGCCGATCGGCACCTACACGCTGGAAGTGAACCATGCCGGGTTCAAGGACTATAAGCACACCGACATCTCCGTGCTTGCGGCCCAGGTGGTGCAGATCAACGTCCGCATGGCGGTTGGCGCCGCGGTGGAGACGGTCACTGTAACCGGAACGCCTCTCTTGGAGACGGAGACCTCCAGCGTAACGATGACTATGGAAGAGGACGCGATCAGGGAGCTGCCACAAAATGCAGCAGGCGGCCGCGAGGCGCTGAACCTGATGATAGCCACAGTGCCCACAATGTCCGGCGAATTTAGCGGGCAGAGCTTTGTCAGCATCAACGGTGGACAGACGATGTCCAGCTCCATCTACATCGACGGTGTTGACGCCACGGCCGGATACCAGGGCCAGGCTGGACCATCCACTCCCGGGCAGGACGCAATCCAGCAGATGCAGGTGGCCACCACAAGCACCGATGCGGAGGTTGCCGGAACCAGCGGCGGCTCTGTCATGGTGGAACTGAAGTCCGGCACCAACAAATTTCATGGCAGCGCCTTTTACTTTATGCAGAACGAAGCCCTGGACTCAAACGGCTGGTCGGCTAACTATTTTCTGGCCCAGTGCGCCGCGAACGACACGACTTGCAAACAACAGAATGGCAGACAAAGGTACAGGTTCAACGACTACGGCTTCAGCGCCGGCGGCCCGATCAGGAAGAACCGCGCCTTCATCTTTGGGGATTATGAGAACTTCAGCCAAGACGACTTAAGGATGAACGCCAATTCGCAGACGGTACCGACGCCGCAGATGCTCGCTGGCGATTTCAGCCAGATGCTGACCGGCGGAACGAGTGTAGGAGCGATTCCGGATGCCAATGGGAATCCCTGGATCAACCCTTGCACCGGTGACGCGTACCAATACGGGCAAATCTTCGACCCCGCGACGCAGCAGCAAATCAACGGTGTAACCTGTGCGACGCCGTTTCCGGGTAACGTTATACCCTCCGGACGCATCAGCGCCATTTCGCAGAAAGTCGCTGCAATCTTCAACAAGTACTACAAGCCAACACTGGATAGCAGGATCTACAATAACTTCCCTTCGCTCCTTAATAGCTGGCCCATAAGCCGAAAGCGCTCAATCGACACGAAGTTCGATTATGTGTTCTCCGATCGCAATCATTTCAGCGCTTCCTTTAACTATGAGCGAGGCATGGGCACCGGCATGAACGGGGGCTTTGGAACGTTGGATGGCCCGCTTAGTTCCATGTTCGATAGCAGTGGCAACGGCTACATGATTCGCTTGGTTGATAACTACTCCATCACATCAACCATCACCAATACCCTTGCAGCAGGTTATAGCCGAGATCCTGGTGTTCAGCCGCCCCATAATCCAGTGAATAACCTGGCGGATTATGGTTTCCCCTCGGTAGGTGGTCCCAGTCATGACTTTCCGCTCCTTTACCTCACCGGCACGAACGGTATAGGCTATCCGTTCTACGGCGATCAGGTAGATATCTACTATATGTTGAATGCGTTTCACTACCAGGACACGGTTGCCATGCAGAAGGGGCGGCATAACATCAAGTTCGGAGGGGAGTTGACGGACCAGCAGATGAACTCCGGAAATGGTGGCAACCAGTTATCGTACAACTTTGCTTCCGACACCGGGGGACCGATCGATCCATCGCTGACCAGTTACCTCGGAAGCGGTTTATCGAGCTTAATGCTGGGAGATGTTCAGTCCACGTACGTGTCGATCGAGAATCATGCCTATCCCCGCCAAAAGACCTTTGACCTATTCGCGGTCGACGATATAAAGGTAAATTCCAAGCTCACTTTGAACACGGGCCTTCGCTGGGATGTTACCTTGCCCTTCCATGAGGCTGCCGGCCATTTGGCGAACTTCAACGTCAACGCGCAAAACCCGCTTTGGGCGCCTTATACGGGAGCTTGGGCGTTCGGACAAAACGCCGGCAGTTCTTTTGCAACCAACAACGACTTTGAACAGCTTGGACCTCATGTCGGCGCCTCCTATCAGTTGACTAACAAGTTGGTCGCGCGCGCCTCCTACGGACTTTTCTATGTTCCGCTTGGCACATTCGGTTTGAATCCCTTGCCCTACACCCCGCAAACACAGACCCAAATGTTCTACCCAATTAGCCAGGTGGTAAATACCAACGAGGGCACAACGGCTTACAACTGGGACGGCGGCTATCCGGGATCCGTCGTGTATTCTCCGCGAAACAGCACCGCGACAGGCTTTGGCGGTTTTAACTTCGCGACGTACTGCCACCCGGACTTCGACCATCTCGGCCGTTCGCAGAATCTCTATGCTGGAGTAGAGTACGAGATGGCAAAAAACGTTGTATTGGATGTGAGATACATGGGGAACATGGCTAGCAATTTGCACGATAGTGGCCGCTCCCTCCGCAAGAACTATCCCAACTACGGCACATATTCGACGCTGCTGCAATCGGGGAATTTCTATAACTGGATCGCGAGTGCAGGCGATGCAGCCAGCGCGGGCATACCCTATCCCTATCCCGGTTTCAGTGGACCGGCCTATGCCGCCATCTCTCCGTACCCGCAGGTTGTTGCCGCCGGTGCTACACTCTTTTCCTTTGGCGATCCGGCCGACGCAGCAATGGCTCACACAAATTCATTCATTGTCGAGATGAAGGTGCGGAACAGCCATGGCCTGTATGTCGACTACAGCTGGACGCTTTCCAGGCAAACTGGCAACAACTTCTCCGGATCTAACTTCTCAAGCGACTGGGGAAATGGCTTCCAGGATATGGACGACTTCCGGAGGACCGACTTTCTGATCAACTCCGGGCAAACGGCCAAGGGCTATGTAACCTACGCTCTTCCGGTGGGAAAGAACCAGCGGTGGCTCAGCGGCAGCTCCAAACTGCTCGACGCGGCGGTGGGTGGATGGACCGTTGGCTACTATGGAAGTTATGGGAACGGCGCGCCGATGGGAGCGATCTATTCGGCTTATGGTGCGCCGAACTACCTTGGCAATGCCAGAGCCAACTTTGCGAATGGAGTGAACGCCAGTAACGTCAAGAGTCATTTTGGCGGGCACCTGGATCTGTTGAATTTGATGGATCCAAGCAATAATTTCTTCAATCCGGCTCAATTCACCAGCACCAGCCAGCAGGCGCCGTTTGGCAACTCGCCAATGACGTATAGCAAATGGCGGTGGAATGGTGGGAGCTCAAACGAGAACATAAGCCTCGTTAAGCACTTTCCTTTCGGGCCAGACCGGCGGTTCACCGGCAGTCTTCGGGCCGAGCTCTATAACGCTTTCAATCGTCACTATTTCAGCGGACCGAGTACAGGCATAGGGAGCCCGAACTTCGGGCAGATAACTGGAGTCTATGGGAATCGATACGGCCAACTCGGCGCTCGTTTAGAGTGGTAACAACGGCCTGATTGTGCGAAGAGAGGTTCAAGGAGTCGTCGAGTAAAACGGCTCCTTGGGCCCTTTCTTGCGCTGGCTCGTTTAGTCGCACGTGCATCCCAAACAAGCGGCTTCATCACTCCTGGCAGCTTCGGCCTCCGCATGGCGCAACGATTGGCGCATGCGCTTGGTGGCCCGGGTCCAGTCGGGTCCCCATCGGCTCGGCCACCTTGCGTTTTCCAGGCCGCAGAAAAGTTCTTGACAAGCCAAGATCTTTGGGGCGATATTTACGTTGCTGCCTCAGACAGGTCCGGCCTGGTAGGGCCACTGGATCAATCTGAGAAAGCTAGTACAAGATGCACTCTCCGTTGGTTCGAAGCCCAACTTTGGTAATTCGGTAGGCAAACTAACGGGAGCTTTTCGCCGGGGTCGGAAGATGAACTTGGGGTCATTGTGTAGTTCAGGAGATGAAAAAATGAGAACGTCACTCGGATTTTTAAGGGCATATTTGGGGGTAGCAGCGATCCTCGCTGTTTTTGTGACGCTTGAATTGCCGATCTACGCTCAGGGCGGTGCTCAGGGCACCATTCTTGGGACAATGACCGACAGCTCCAAGGCAGTGATCCCTGCGGGCGTGGTTGTCATTACCAACCTTGGGACGGGCGTAAGCGTCTCGACTGCAACAAACAGCGATGGTGACTACTCGGTTCCCTATCTGGGACCGGGGCTTTACAGCGTGAGCGGGGAAAAGGAGGGCTTCGGCAAGACGATCGTCGACAAGCTCACTCTGCAGGTTGGCCAGAGCCTGCGGGTTGATCTCATTATGGCGCCTGGCCAGTTGACACAAACGATTTCGGTCGGCGCTGACACGCTTCATTTGGATACCGAGGATGCCGCCGTCAGCCTGGTGGTCGACGAACGGCAGATAGTGGATCTACCGCTTAATGGCCGGCAATTCAATCAATTAATGTACCTCGATCCCACTGCCACTTCGAGCTTTACGGCGACGAACGAGCAGCCGAACGGCGGCGGCTCGATCAGTGTGGCTGGCGCGCGCTCTACCTCGAACATGTATCTGTTGGATGGCCAGTCGATCAACGAGGTGAGCTATCAGAGCCTCGGCATCTTGCCGTCAATCGATATGATCCAAGAGTTCAGCCTTCAGAGCCATGGCTATTCAGCGGAGTTTGGCGGAGCATCGAACCAGGTGAACTTGAGTACCAAGTCTGGCACCAACGAGTTTCACGGCACGGTATGGGAGTTCTTGCGCAACGACGCACTGGACGCTCGCAGTTACTTCGATGGACCGACAATTTCCCCCTTGCGCCAGAACCAGTATGGTTACGTGCTCGGTGGACCAGTATGGATTCCGAAGCTGTACAACGGCAGGAACAAGACCTTTTTCATGTCCAATTACGAAGGCCTGCGGGTACGTACCAGTGGCATCGGATACTTCACCGTTCCGACCCAGGACCAACTGAACGGAGTGTTCACGACTAAGATCGTGGATCCGCAGACGGGTATCCCGTTCCCCAACAACACCATTCCGCAGGCACTCTGGTCGCGTGTCGGGACTCAGTTTGCCCAGGAGGTTGGCCAGGTCAAGCCGAACGCGAATACCTCAATAGGCAATTACGTAACGCATCTGCCAAGTCCGACGAATACCGATCAGCAAACCTACCGCATCGACCAGTATGCCGGGCCAAACAATCGGTTCTTCGGCCGCTACACTTTCGGCGACTTCCAAACTTTCGGGTATGCATACGCTGACCCAGACAGCCTGAGTGGCACGTATTTTCCCACCAAAGCCCTTGCAGCCGGTTTCACACATACTTTTACTCAGAATATAGTCAATCAGCTCCGTTACGGCTGGTTCGAAGACTCGGAGAACTATTATGGCAAGTCTGCCAGCAAGTCCTCGCTCGATGCTTTAGGACTAACCGGCAATTTCCAAAACGTCCCCGGAACGGTTTATCCCCTCATCGGCCTGATCGGCTACGGCTCGTTTGGCGGAGCGCAGTTCTATCCGGGGGCAGCATCTCAGGACGACTGGGAGCTGTCCGATATGCTGTCTATCAACAAGGGCCGGCACACGATTACGATGGGGGCCACTTACCGTCACTACAGGCTGTACACCACCACCAACGGCGATTTTTACGGCGACTGGATTTACTCAGGGGCGTTCACGGGTGACGCGGTGGCAGACATGCTCCTCGGGTATGTCGGCACACTCGGTGTTCCCAACCTGCCCTCCAGTATCTCCGCTGCGCCTGCCACCACGACGGACATTTATTCCTACGCGGCGCCATTCGTGGAAGACGACTGGAAAGTAAACCGGCGGCTGGTTGTGAACGCCGGGCTGCGCTACGACTTCACCTCCATGCCTTCAGAGATACACGGGCTGAACGCTTGGTGGGACGACTCCAACAAGGCCGGCGGATTGTGCATTTCCAACAAGTCCATCGCCGCGACCTATGGGTCCGACGTCTACCGTTACTGCGGCCCGACCGCTGGCAGCGCGCCAAAGAATGTCTTCGCACCGCGCCTCGGCGTATCCTACAGGCTTGACGACAAGACCTCCATTCGCGGCAGCTATGGCATTTTCTACGACGCGAGCGAACGCGAACAGTCTGGTCAATACATCTACTACCCATTTGGCGTGGGCATCACTGAGACTGGCGTCCCGGGCGTGAATAATGTCATGAGCGATAACCAGTTCCCGGCCATCAGTCCCGGACCCGCGGTGCGCTCCCAGGTGATGAGTTTTGTCTATGCCGGGCCCTCCAAGACCTTGAGTCCGTATAGCCAGCAATGGACGTTGTCCGGCGAGCGGCAAGTCCACAAGTCGACGATCCTCAATGTGAGCTATCTCGGCACCAAGGGAACGCACCTTATGGGGCGCGACAACCTCAACCAGCCTTACCCTTACGATCCGGCCAATCCGACTTCAGCGGCCTCACGTCTTCCTTACCCCCAAGTTGGCATAGTCCTGATCGACAAATACAATCTGAACTCAAGCTACAACGCATTGGAAGTCAAGCTACAGCATCAGTCGGGGCCTCTGAACCTGGGGGTGAACTACGCCTGGTCGAAGTCCATTGACGTCAAGTCGTCGGCTGCGTTCGCAGGTTCGGACCAAGGCTGGGCCGGGGTTACCAATGCTTACGATGTGAATTATGACCGCGCCGTTTCGTCCTTCGACACTCCCCAGCGGGTCGTAGCGTCCTTTGTCTACGATCTTCCCATTGGCCGCGGCAAGCAGTTCCTCGCGCGCCTCAACACAGCGGGCGACCTGCTGCTGGGCGGCTGGCAACTCAATGGGATTGTGGATTTCGAATCGGGTCAGCCGTACTCGATCTATGGCTACGACTACAGTGGTCTGCTCGGATTGGCCAGCCCCTCAATGAACCGTGCCGATCTCGTGGGCAAAGCCAACTCCGGTTTCCATAAGAGCATCAACGAATGGTTCAATACCGATGCGTTCGCAAACGCAGCGCCCGGACTCTTTGGCACGTCTGGGCGCAACATGCTCCGGTCCCCGGGCGTGGACAACTCGGATATCTCACTCTTCAAGAATATTCCGCTCCACAATGGGGAAAGTACCAGACTGCAAATCCGGGGCGAGTTCTTCAATGTTTTTAATCGCGTTCAATTCGGAGGAATCGGCAATTACATGTCCAACCCAAATTTCGGCGCGATCACCGGTGCCGGCCCTGGCCGCATCGTTCAAGTCGCTGCCAAGGTGATTTTCTAATCCTTTCTCGACCTGCCGGCCGTCGATACAGCACTTACCACTTGCCGATGATAATCGGCGGCTGGCAGAAGCGCGGCATCGGCCAGGAGAATTCAATTCTCTGAACTGATGAGAGAAGCCTGCTGTGAAGAATCGAAACGATCGACAAGGAGTGCACGCTTTGCTATCGCGGCGAGAATGGCTGGGAAAGCTGGCTCTGCCGACAGTTGGCGCTGTGGTCGGAGCTGGTTTGCTTCAAGGAAAGGCCGCTGCTGTCCTGCCGGCGAATGCGGTCAAGGGCGTGAATGACAGCGGAGCGCGCAACTATGACCTTCGCGATTACGGAGCGAAAGGAGATGGCATAACCCTGGATACGGCGGCATTCAATTCCGCCATTGCGGCCTGTGCAGCCGCGGGAGGCGGGCAGGTGCTGGTTCCGCCTGGTCTGTATCTCACGGGAACAATCCGTTTGAAGAGTAACATCGCTTTCCTTCTCGAGGATGGCGCAGAGATCCTCGGCACACCAGACCTTATGCAGTACGAGTGGTTCACGCCTCCGAAGGGAAATCCCCTGGCGGAAATCGCCCCACACTGGCATCGCGCTCTGTTGCTGGGCATCGATGTCGAGAACGTTACGATCGCCGGGCGGGGCATGATTAACGGCAACAAGGTCTCTGATCCGCAGGGCGAGGAGAATATGCGCGGCCCCCATGCCGTGTTGTTCGGCAATTCTCGGAGCGTTGTATTGCGCGACATCTCGATCAAGGACGCGGGCAATTATGCCGTGATGCTCGAATTCACCAGCGAGGTGGAAGTGCGCGGTATCAAAATCACGGGAGGTTGGGACGGCGTGCACTTCCGCGGCTGGAAAGATAGTCCAAGCGCCAACGTGAGCATCGCCGACAGCGAGTTCTTCACAGGCGATGACGGTATCGCGGGGTGGTTTTGGGAGAACACTCTCATTTCGCGATGCATCTTCAATTCCTCCTGCAATGGAATTCGCTTGATCGGGCCGGCGCAGCGGCTGATCATTCATGATTGCCTGTTCTTCGGACCGGGGCGATTCGAGCACAGAACTTCGCGCGAACGGCACCGCACGAACATGCTGGCAGGCATACTCCTTCAACCGTGAGCCTGGAGCCCAACGAAGGGTCTGCTGGACGATGTGCAGATCTCGAACATCACTATGCACGATGTTGCCGCGCCATTCTGTCTGACATTGGCGCTGGGCAACACAGCCGGCCGGATTGCGGTGAATCGAATGACGGCGACGGGCGTTTATCAAGCGGCGGCTTCCATTGAAAGCTGGGCGGAGGAGCCCGTCGGGAAAATGACGCTTCACGATGTGAACTTCGAGTTCAGGGGCGGCGGCGCAGCCGAACAGATGGAGTTGCCAATACACCAGCCCGAACAGGATGCGAGAGCGCTGCCGGTATGGGGTCTTTACATTCGCAAGGTGAGTGTCCTGGAGTTGCAGAATGTGCGCCTGAATCTGATCGAACCGGATGCGCGCCCGGCGTTCATGGCCGAAGATGTAGAGCGTATTGAACTGGATGCGTTCAGGATTCCGCGGAGCGATGCGCGGCCACTCGCACTATCCAATGTTCAAGATGTGGACCTGAGCGAGACGGATGTGAAGATCGCAGCGGGCACATGCGTTGGCCTTGAAGCCCGTGTTGATCCAATCGCGATAACCGGCGCCATCGAAAACCAGTCACAGAGTGGACTCATCAAAGTACAAGTGAGCCTGAACGACCGGCTCCGGACGCGCTGGATCGAGATGCGAGCCAATGAGCAACGAGATGTGGTCTTCACGGACTGGGGAAATCCACCACCAGGCATGTACACCGTTCGGTGTGGAGACATGCAAAAGAAACTGCATATTTTGGAATAATGACTGTGCGACGGATTTGAGCAGGTCTACTTCAACCGTCTGCCAGAATCGATGGCAGCCTGAACCGAAAAAATAACTTCCGTTTGAGAAAGAACAAACAACTGACCAGACAAACGGAACCACGTGGCTATCAAGAACATTCCGGAGAACCATCTATGAAACCAGACCCCAATCGATCCAAGCAATGGCCGCTTCATATATTCTCCCAAAAAACTGCCTGGGCAAGCGCGCTTCTGCTTCTATTCCTTGCCCGAACCGGAATGGCGCTCACACCAACGCACCTGAGAACGGAATCCCTGCAGCATCCTCAAGGTCTGGATGTCTCCCATCCCAGATTAAGCTGGCTTTTCATCGCCAATGGCCGTGGTCAAGAGCAGGTCGCCTATCAGATTCAAATAGCCAACTCCGCGGAGCAAGCCGAGTCCGGAAGAAGTGCGATTTGGGATACCGGCAAGGTAGTGTCAAGCCAGAACTTCGGCATCGTCTATGCAGGGCCGGACTTGAGGAGCGGCGGACGGTACTATTGGAAACTTAGAGTGTGGGGCCAGGATGGCAAGGCATCCGGTTGGTCACGTGCTACATGGTGGCAAATGGGATTGTTGCATCCATCCGATTGGCAGGGAAGCTGGATCGGCAGTTCCAGCGATGCGACATGCCCATTGCTGCGCCGCGAATTCCAGGTCACCAAGAAGATCAAACAAGCAACAGCCTATGTGTTTGGCTTCGGCTGGTATGAACTGCACCTGAATGGAACCAAGGTTGGCGACAATGTGCTTGCTCCAGTGAATTCCAACTATGGTAAGAATCTCTACTACGACACATTCGATGTGACCTCGCTCATTCAGCAAGGCGGCAACGCGGCAGGTCTTTGGTTGGGTAATGGTTATGATCGGGAGTTCTCCGAATATGGATTTCGCTGGATGAGCGCAAAGCAGGCGATTTTAGAGGTTGATATAGAGTTTATCGATGGCTCCCGCTCGCGCGTATTGACAGACGGCTCCTGGAAGACCGCAGAGAGTCCAATTCTTTCCAATAGCATTTATCACGGAGAAACCTACGATGCCCGACGCGACAAAGACGGATGGGATCGGTATGGGTACGACGACCATGCCTGGCAAGCGGCACAGCTTGTGCCCGCTCCTGCTGGGGTTTTGCGCGCACGTCAGATGCCTCCCTTGAAGATACGTGGCACATTGCGCCCACGCGCGATGCATCGAACCAAGGCTGGAACGTTCGTATTCGACCTGGGACAAAACATAGCCGGGTGGATGCGACTGCGAGCCCGTGGCGTTGCGGGTACGACGATTGTGATGCGCCACGCGGAAGATCTCCTTCCTGACGGGACGCTGGATATAACTACGAACCAGGCCGCACGGGCCACTGATACCTTCATTTTGAAAGGGGCTGGAGTTGAAGTCTATGAGCCCCGGTTTACTTATCACGGTTTTCGATACGTCGAATTGTCTGGTTTTCCGGGGATTCCCACGCTGGATAGCCTGGCGGGCCGCGTGATCCATGCGGCGTTTGATTCGGCGGGGACTTTTCGCTCGTCTAACCCGTTGCTCAACAAGATTCATCGGAACCTCCAATGGGGTGTGGTGAACAATCTGATGGGAATCCCCACCGACAATCCCGTGCGCAACGAGCGCACCCCTTGCCAGATGGATTCCATGGCTGTGGAAGAGACAGCCATGTACAACTTCGACATGGATAACTACTATGTCAAATGGCTGCAGGATATCGAGGGCGGAAGGGATGCCCCTAACTGGTCCGGGGACCAAGTGTTCTTGCCAATGTTGCTGTACAAGCATTATGGGGATCTGCGTATTTTGGAGGAGAGCTACGAGAATTCAAAGCAGCTGATCGATGCCTTTGCAGCTCAAGCAAGCGAACCGCACACCTGGTCAGGAGGAGGTGCCTTTGGGGACTGGTGTCCACCGGGACAAGGCGGAAGCTATAAGGAGTGCTTTAGCGAAGGAGAGATTGTCAATACAACCATTTATTACCGCGCGACGCGCTTGGTCTCCGAAATGGCTGAGATCCTGGGCAAAACATCGGACGCCTTGGCCTATAAAAAACAGGCAGAATCTATCTTGCGCGAATTCAACGCACACTATTACAACGCATCCAGCCATACTTATGAAAGTGGACGGCAAGTAACTTCAGTGTTGCCGCTCGCTTTTGGAATGGTGCCGCACGACCAGGAATCCGCGGTTGCAAATGCCTTGTTGGACCGGCTAACGGGGAAAGATCGCGGACACTTGGACACCGGAATATTCGGCACTCGCTATTTGTTCGATGTCTTGATTGACAACGGTTTCTCCGATGCCGCCTACAAGACTTTGAACCAGACCACCTATCCAAGTTACGGACATCAGATCAGTTTGGGGGCTACCACCACCTGGGAACAGTGGGCGCCACGAGGCGCGATGGAGACCCATGACCACGCCATGTTTGCTGGACCCGACAGCACTTTCTATTCCCGATTGGCGGGTATTCAAGCAGCACAGCCCGGATATAAGGAGATACTCATCCGGCCCGCTTTCCCCAAAGGGCTAGTTTCAGTCACCTCCTCTTTGCATACTGTCATGGGAGAAATCGTCTCAAGTTGGAAGGTCCAAAACGGTCTGATCCAGGAAGTCACCATTCCGCCCAATGCCACCGCCGTCGTCTATGTGCCGGCGATTGATGCGGCGCAGATCAGAGAAGGCGGTCGGCCCGCCAGGCAAGCGAAGGGTGTTCACTTATTGCGTATGGAGAATGGCTTCGCGCTCTTTTCCGTCGGCTCGGGATCTTACCGTTTCACTGTTCCTGCCAAGAAGTTTCAAGAAGTTCAACGCACATACGGAGTAAGAATGAACCGCTCCAATCAGGCCGCGTCGTTTTGAAGAAGATTCGGGATGCAGCTACTCTGGTTCCGCTATAGTTTCGAAGGCTTCCAGTTCTTCAGAGCCGCTCGATTGATCGGCCAAGCGCAGCCGGACTCAGGCTTCACTCTGATTTGACACTGCACAGGGTTGTTGCTTATAGTGGTCTGGCCACATCAGTCCACTTGACGGATTCTACAGGGTGCTCTCGTGAAAAGGAACCGTTTTTGCTCTTTGATCGCCATTCTGGCCTGCGGATCAAACCTCATATCCGCAATCGCCCAACGAACCTCCTCTTCCCAACCCTCCAAAATTGTGATTGATGTCGACAAACCAATCGGCACGATCTCTCCCTATCTTTTCGGGCAAAACCTGGAGCACGAGCACGGAGCTGTAAGCATCGGTAATGGCTCCCACTCCGGTGGACTTTGGTCCGAGATGCTCCGCGACAGAAAATTTGAAGAAGGTGACGCCGAAACAGATGGGGTGGCAAACGCGTGGGTCCCGGAGGAGCGGCTCAGCAATCGTATGTACGAATTGGTCAATGGCCGGGCGCCTAACCATCAGTACCGAATTGACAAAGCTGAGTACTATGGGGGCGGGGCATCACAGGCGATTGATCTGCTGGGGGATGGAAGCGAGCATGCCAGCATTGCACAGGTCGTGCTCCACTTCACCAAGGGCGAGCGTTATTCCTTTTATGTGTATCTCAAGCGTCGAGGTACGGGGAGCGCATGGGTCGAATTTGCCGACAATGCGGGCAATATCTATGGCCACGATAACTTCCCCGAGATCTCCGGAGAGTGGACCAAATATCAGGCGACTTTTACTGCGCCAGAGACGACAGATCAAGGGCAGCTCCGGATTGGAGCCAAGGGCTTAGGGACTTTCTGGATCGATTCCGCCTCATTGATGCCGGCCGACAACTTCCATGGAATGCGAGCGGATGTGGTCGAGGCGACGAAGCGTCTTGACGTACCCATCCTGCGCTACCCTGGTGGCTGCTTCGCGGATACATATCGCTGGAAGGATGGTATCGGCGATCGCGATCGACGGCCCGAGCGATGGTCGGAAATCTGGAATGAGTGGGAGCCCAATGACTTTGGCTTCGACGATTTCATGATTTTCGCACAAGCCTTGGGATTTGAGCCCCAGATGACCTTGAACTATCTGACAGGAACACCGGAGGAGGCAGCCCAATGGGTGCAGTATGCCAATGCATCGACTGATACTCCGATGGGCGATCTGCGGGCCAAGAATGGGCATGCCGATCCCTACCACATCAAGTACTGGGCTGTAGGCAACGAAGCCCAAACTCTTTGTTCCAGCGAATATTTCGCTCTAAACGACGTTGGTACTTACGCCAGGCGCTTTCAGGAATACCGGAACCAGATCAAAGCAGTCGATCCTTCGGTCGAGACCTTCCTTGTGGGTGCTGGCCCCGGCCCTCTCGAGTGGAACCACGATCTCCTTCTCCAGGTGAAGGATGCCCCAGCACTCGGAGTCTCGATCTACACCGGCTGGGGGGATCGAAGCGACGACTTGGACACAAAGATCATGAATCTGGACTTCTTCTACAAGCATGTTGTCGCCGAGCCGCTCGACTTTACGAAGCAGTTGGACGAAGACATAAAGAGCATCGGGAGCGACATGCCGAGTCGCCCTTTTGTTGCAGTAACCGAGTTTCAAGCATGGTGGCTGACCGAAAAAGTCGATGAAGACCTGCGGCTTCCCGACGCTCTCTATCTCGGCCTGATTTACAACTCCCTATTTCGTCGCGCCAATCAGGTGCGAATCGCGGAGATTGAATCACTGATCAACGTTCAGGGCGTGGTTGAGGTTAGCCGGACATCCCTCAAGGTAACTCCGGAATATTTCGCGAGCCTTCTTTATAGGAAACATACCGGAGAAACGGCACTCACAACCTCAACAAAAAGTCCGTCAGTCGAATTCGATAAGTCACTTCCTGCACTCGATGGGATGGCCACGCTCAGCTCGGACCAGAAGACCCTTTACCTTGCTGTGGTCAATCGCAGCGTGTCGGAGATTATTCGGACTCCCATCGAAATTTCCGGATGGAAGCCAACCGCCGGGACAGAGGCGCAAGTTTACGAATTGAACGGAAAAGATTATGTGGCAGCCAACCCGTTTGGCAGCTCAGACAATGTCAACATACAGACCAAGACCATTCCCGCGGATGTCTATCCGCTCGTCTACAAATTCCCCGCTCACTCGATCACAATCTTTGAGTTGCGCGGGAGCAAATAGCGATCTGAAGCGGAAGCCAGATCCGGTCAACACTACCAGGCGACGCAACAGGAGCCAATCGTGTCGATATCGCTTGGAGTGGGGAGTGAACGCCAGATGCCTTCGAGGGACGATCAACAAGGAGATTGGGGAAAGGATGCCTTCCCATCGAACTGCGACGAGACGGTGTTTGACGAGCATGCTGGACTGAACGCGGCATCGTGCACGGTGAAAGACGTTGCCAGACTGGTTGGGGTTTCACCATCGACCGTGCCGCGCTTGAGAGAGTCCTTGTTCACCGCCAGTCTCGCGGCATTTCCATTTGCAGTCTCGATGTGTTTTGCTTCCTTATCTCTCTCGCTCCGCGCAGAGGTCCGCCTGCCTGCCGTCTTTGCGAACCATATGGTGGTTCAGAGAGATTCTCCCGTGCATATCTGGGGTTACGCTTCACCCAGCGAAGCTGTCACAGTTGGTTTTCGTGGCGAGATCGAGCATGTCGACGCGGATGAGCTCGGGCGATGGAGCCTGTATCTGCATCCGGGTAGCGCCGGTGGGCCATTCGAGATGCAAGTGCAGGCAACAAACAGGATTGTTTTCGAAGATGTGCTTGCCGGCGATGTGTGGATTGCTTCCGGTCAGTCGAACATGGAGTTTTCCATGGGGAAGGGGACGTACAGCGGTGTCAAAAATGACGAGCAAGAGATCTCAGCGGCCAATTATCCGCGCATCCGCCTGCTCGACCTTCAGCAGCGTTCTTCCGATTCTCCGCTGGACGATGTCGCCATCCGGCATCCGTGGAGCGAATGTACTCCGGACAGCGTAGCCAGTTTCTCCGCTGTGGGCTACTTCTTCGCCAGAGATGTTCAGCAGCACGAAGACATTCCGATTGGCGTTATCGATGTGAGCTGGGGTGGAACTCCCGCTGAAGCATGGACCAGTCTGGATGCGCTCTCTGCGGATGCCGCACTGATGCCGGTATTTGCCCGCCGTGCAGCACTAATGAATCAGCTATCCACGGCTCTCCTCCAGGAAAAGAAAGAACAGGCCGATTACGAGAGCGCTAAGGCTGCGGGCAATCCTATGGCATCTCCACCGTGGCATCCGGACCAGGAATCATGGAAACCGGCAGGAGTTTATAACGCCATGATCGCGCCTCTGACGCCGTATGCCATCAAAGGCGTGATCTGGTATCAAGGCGAGTCAAATAGCCCGCCCGATGCAGCTTCTCTTTATGCGCGCCTTTTCCGAACGCTGATTCTGGACTGGAGAAATAAGTGGGCTCAAGGAGACTTTCCATTCTTCTTTGTGCAGATCGCGAACTGGAACCCTGGTGAATCATGGCCGGAATTACGCGAAGCGCAGCGCCAAGCGCTTGTCCTGAAGGATACTGCCATGGCCGTATCGATCGATATCGGAGATCCGGATGACATTCACCCTAAGGACAAGCAGGATGTTGGCCGGCGCTTGTCTCTTGCAGCTCGCGCTCTGGCTTACGGTGAGGCCATCGAGTATTCGGGACCATTATTCCGCGCGGCGACTACGGATGGCTCTTCTCTGCGCCTCCGCTTCGATCACGTGAAATCCGGCCTGACGACCATGAATGGAGCGTTGAGGGGTTTCGCCGTGGCGGCTGCCGACGAGAAGTATGTTCCCGCTCAGGCGCAGATCGAAGGTGATTCCGTGCTCGTTTCCGCCGCCTCGATCAAGAATCCGATTTATGTCAGATACTGCTGGGCTGCCAATCCGGATTGCAATCTTTACAATGGCGCGAGCCTGCCTGCTTCACCGTTTCAGGCAAAGGCCTCCCACTCCAGCGTGCCATGATCGCCAAACTGAATCTCTCCGCAGTGGGGGGGAGCCACACCCATCTGGCCGCCGACAAATCGTTGTGGCGGGCATCCAGTGTTTCCTGAGCAAGCGGCTCATCGCATGGAACTGGAACTTCACCATCGCGTCAATGCGATTTTCGCATCCACCTCGATGACCCTGTTAACGCTGCATTTTATTTTTTCCGTAGGAGTCTCAGAGTGAAGAAGCTACTTCTCTTTCTTCTTGTGCTGGCGCCATTGAGCGCGCAAACATATCAGCCCACATGGGAGTCCATCGACCGGCGGCCTACTCCCAATTGGTTTACCGATGCCAAGTTCGGCATCTTCATCTTCTGGGGACCTTACTCGGTGCCGGCGTACGCGCCGATACTTCCTGGAAAGTCGGACTACGCTGAGTGGTATTGGCACCAGATGGTTGAGGGCCGCGACAATCCCAAGGCCAATCCCATCGAGAAAGGTACCTGGGCCTATCATCAGAAGGTTTACGGCGCCGACTTTCCTTTTGAGAACTTTGTGCCGCTGTTTAAAGCCGAGTTGTTCGATCCGGACCAATGGGCCGGCATCTTTGCGGACTCGGGGGCCAAGTATGTTGTTCTGTCCTCGAAGCATCATGACGGATTCACCTTATGGCCGAGCAAGGAGGCTTCCGCCAACTGGGGCCGGCCATGGAATGCGGTCGAGGCGGGTCCGAAGCGCGATGTGCTGGGCGACCTGAGTGACGCCGTGCGGCGGAAAGGCTTGCGCATGGGGTACTACTATTCTCTTTATGAGTGGTATAACCCCCTATGGATCAAGGACAAACCGCGTTTCGTTCGCGAGCACATGTTTCCGCAATTCAAGGATCTCGTCACACGCTACAAGCCGGACATCGTCTTCAGCGACGGTGAGTGGGAGTTGCCCTCCAGCGAATGGCATAGCCCGGAGCTATTGGCTTGGCTCTTCAACGACTCTCCGGTCAAGGACGATGTTGTGATCGATGATCGCTGGGGCGGCGATACGATCCACAAGCACGGCGGCTATTGGACCACGGAATATACGGCGGGCATGAGCGGTATTGACCATCCCTGGGAGGAGAACCGCGGGATGGCTTTCAGCTATGGTTACAATCGCGCCGAGCGCCTGCAGGATTACCACACTGGGCGCGAACTGGTGATCATGCTGGCAGACATTGTAAGTCGCGGCGGGAACTTGCTTCTCGACGTAGGACCGGCAGCAGACGGCACCATCCCCGTGATCATGCAGGACAGATTACGTGAGATGGGCGCGTGGCTGAAAGTGAACGGCGAGTCGATTTATGGGACAAAGCCGTGGAAGGTTTCGCGGCAATGGAGCGCGGGCGACATTCCCAAGGTGGAGTACAACAGCGAGTTTCAGACCGCGTACGACGTTTCCAGATTGGCGGAAAAGCCAGAGGCAGGGAAGGCGGCGATTGAGGCATTCTTTACCACCAACGGCGATGATCTATTCGCGATCTTGCCGCGCTGGCCGGGACGAACTTTTACGGTGAACAACGTGACCGGCGTAAAGGAAGTGACCCTCCTTGGATCGGTGGGACCGGTGAAGTTCCGCGTTGTGCACGGCGGTGTTGAGATTGATCTTCCGGATCTTTCCGATGAATTGTCGCGCCAGCCGGCATGGGTTTTAAAGGTTAGCCGTTGAAGGGATGTTCCAGTTGCTGCAAAGCGGATTCACTCTGAGCAGACAGGTCAGACCGCATGAAGGGATCTTTGGCTCATTCCCAAGGAGACAATCGAGTCGGCCTCAAGTGGCCGGTTATGCACGGTAAACGGAGAGGAGAAATTACATCATGCATCGTCGGGATTTTTTGAAGAAAAGCGTAGCGCTTGCAGTGAGCCCTATGTTCGTCCAACATGGGGGCCTGGCCCAGGCCTTGACTCACCGCTCTTCCGGGCCACAGGCCGGAGCGGACGGCTGGGTGTCGCTGATCAACGGCCGCGATCTGGACGGCTGGTATTCAGTGCTGGCACAAGCGGGCAAGGATTCCGCCTCGGCGCGAGCAATGGTAACGATGGAAGAGAATATGCTCCATATCCTCGGAAACAAGGCTATCGGGGAACCCTCTCAGCCTGGCTACATTGCGACCCACCAGGAATTTGAAAACGTCCACATTCGTGTCGAATACAAATGGGGCGTCAACCGTTTTGCGCCTCGTCTGGAAGCCAAGCGCGATAACGGCCTTCTGTACGGGCTGGTTGGCGAGGACAAAGTCTGGCCTACGATGGTTGAATGCCAGATTGAGGAAGGCGACGTTGGGGATTTCTTCCTGGCGGGAGGCATACGCGGCGTCCAGGATCCACATGACTATGGCATATTCGGCGAGGGGCTGGGCCCTGATGGATGGTCTGGCGCGGGCCCCGGTCGAGATGGTCCGCTGCCGCAACCAACCGGCGGCCGGAAAATCAAGGATGGCGACTTCGAGGAATTAGGCGGCTGGAACGTAGTCGAGGTTATTTGGCAGGGCGATCGAGCTGCGCACATTGTCAATGGAAGATGCGTAAACTCTGTCTCCATGCTGCAACAACCCGATCCCGCGAACCCCAGCCGATTCATTCCACTCACGCGGGGAAAGATTGCCATTGAGATCGAGTTCTCGGAGATTTGGTTCCGCAGGATTGAGGTCAAATCGCTCGCATAGAGTAACGGAGACCATCGGTGCCATAGGCCGGATCCTCGCTCGGCTCCCAGGAAAGTTCAAGAGTAGGCGTCGTCGTTCGCTGCGTGGGGCCGCGCAGCAGAGGAGCCCCGCTCCACCAGGTCGGTCGGAACAATAACCGGACCGCTATCGGGGTTGCCCTGGATGCGACGCCTTAGTACTTCCATGGCCAGACGGCCCACTTCCTCGAGATCGGCACGAATCGTGGTTAGTGGTGGCGAGACTGAGATTCCGAGATCGTCGTAGCCTACGATGCTGACATGCTCGGGCACTCGAAACCCTGCCGTATCGAGTGCTTCGATAGCGCCTCGCGCGACGTAGTCGTTGGTTGCAAGAAGCGCCGTTGGCAGATGATCGCGAGCAATGATCTTCTGCATTGCACGGAAGCCTGCGAGGATTCCAGGATCAAGATCGACGGGATGCAGGAGCTCCACCTGACGCGGTTCGTAGTTCAACCCCAATTTCTCCAGCGATTGCCAGTAGGCTTCATATTTTTCAGAACCGGCAAACCCAATGAAACCGATCAGTTCATGGCCGAGCTGACGCAGCCGCTCTACGGCCAAACGCGTACCGCTCGCGTAGTCGATAGTGACTGTCTCTATGTTCTCGGATTTGCTTTGGATGAGGAGATCCACAAGAATGACGGGGAGTTGCAGCTTGCGAAACTGCTCCAACACGCCACGACGAACGCCGCCGACGATCACCACGCCGTCTGGATTCATGGAAGCGTTGCTCAGCAACTGGCCTGACTCACTGCCTAGAGAGCGGAAAACGAGAACATCTCCAGCGCGACGGCAAGCGTCCTCCACCCCGCGAAGAATGCGGCCATAGCCCGATTCGGCGAAGCCAAAAAGATCTTCGCTTATGAGGAAGGCGATCTGATAAGACCCGGTGCTTTGCGGCTTAGAGGCGACAAACGTACCGCGGCCCACGGTACGAAACAGAACCCCCGAGCTGATCAGTTCTCCGATCGTTTCCCTCACCGAGGCTCGAGAGATCAGAAACCTTCCGGCCAGCTCGCGTTCCGACGGAAATCGCTTTCCGGCGGCAAACTTCCCCTCGGAGATCTCTTGTTGCAGGATTTCACGAAGCTGAACCCGAATTGGCTGCGGACTGTCTTGGACGATCAACTTTTCAGGCATGGCTTTTGAGCAGGAAAGACGGCGCAAGACTCACCTTCAGCCTCGCCACTCGCTGTCTGTCTAACACTATCACCTCATCCTATTGCTGACAACTCGAACTCTCGACTCTCTTCCAATACAAGATGAGCTGCTCATGACCGTGCCGATAACAAGAGGAGTAGCGTGGATATTGGCTACACGTGGGCATTCGTCTTTGATGTTTCGGGCGGAAGAGCCTGTTAGCTTTATAGAGAGGAACGGCAAATGGCAATTCTCGAGAATGCGGAGGTGCAGTGCCAGGCAGCTACCGGTGATCGTTGCGGTGAAGGGGCGCTCTGGCATCCCGCAGAGCAAGCCCTTTACTGGACGGACATCAACCGATTTCTCATCCATCGCTTTAGCCTGGAGGAGCGAACGGTCAGGACGTGGTTCTTTGAGCAACCGGTGACCGCGCTGGCCTTGACGGACCGCGACGAGACCCTCGCGGTTGTGCTTGGCTCGGGTCTCATTCTATGGGAGCCGCAAAGCGATCGCCGCGGCACTCCTCTGTTTCGTCTCCCCGGCTGGCCCTTTGTCCGATGCAACGATGCGCGCGTCGATCCAAGAGGCAGCCTCTGGATCGGAACGATGCGAAATAACGTACTAGACGACGGCTCGCCCGGCGAAGCAGGCGGGACAGACGGAATCCTCTATCGTGTGGACTCGGGTGGCCACGAACAGGAGGGTGAAACTCGAATCCCATCCACAATCCGATCCACAAAATGCCAGGTCTTATACGACTTCGGTGGTCTTAGGCGTTCCCCACGGGTTGTAAGTCGTTGAAAAACCTCAAAGCGGTGGACTGTCACGGCAGAGGTCGCGGGTTCGAGCCCCGTCGTCCCCGCCATACATTCCAAAAGACTTAGGAGTGAATGGCAATCAAAGTGACAGTCAAATCTGGGTTCGATAAAGGTGCAATAAGCCTAGAACCTTCCAAAATCTGGGTGTAGAAAAACCTCATTCCACCCACGACCTCTGCCCACATCCGAAAAACACTGTGAAATAGGGCCTTCGATCTTCGATTTCTGTACGGCCTTATTGCTCCGCCTAAGCGGGCGTTTGCACCCGAATTGCACCCGAATTCGGAACCATCATCTTCACAACCTTGCTCTGCGCGGCGCGCTTGTTCGAGGTCACGGCTTGCGTGTAGACCTCCAACGTTATTCGGCTGTTCGCGTGTCGTAAGAGCTCCTGGACGGTCTTGATGTCCTCTCCGTTTACCTTCAGCAACGTGCCGAAGGAGTGGCGGAAGGTATGCCAACCGACTCGTTTATGGATGCCGGCTTTCTGTGCGACGGGCCGGATGTATCGCTTCATCAGATTGTCTGGCCAGTAGGGCTGCTTCCCCTTCATGGTCGGACTGGCAAAGACCCAATCGTGTGGCATTGGGTATGGGCTCGTCCGCCTCCATTCGAGCAGATCCTCTGCCATGTAGTTGTCGAGAGGAACCGGCTTTGCCGAGGCTTCGGTCTTGCAGTTGCCCACCACCTGGTGCCAAATCGAGCGGGTCACACTCAGCTCAAGGGTCTTGAAGTTCACATCCTCCCAGCGCAGCGCGAGGAGTTCGCTGACGCGAAGCCCGGTTGCCGCATCCAGTAGAACCAATGTCCTTTCTCGAACGTCGAGATTGCTGAGAAGAAGTTGCAACTCCGCAAGTTCCAAAACATCTGGGGTTCGTTCCCGCTTCGCACTTTGCCGCACGAGCTTGATCGGGTTGGCATCCAACCACTCGTATCGCATTGCGTGATTAAAGACCGCGCTCATGATGTTCCGTATCTTGGCCTTTGTGCCCCTTGCCCGCTTGATGCTGTCGAGCCATGCTTCTACTGCGACAGGCTTGACCTGATTCAACTTGTGATTCTGCCACCTCGGCAGTATCCAGTTATCCAGGTAGCATTCATAGCCGTCGCGGGTGGAAAATGCCTTGCGTCCGTTGCTGTCGCCGGACAATTCTTTCAGCCGGTAATGCGCAACGAGTTCGGCAATTGTGCTTGGCCCACTTTCTGTCTGCGGGGTTTGTTGGTTGGCGTCAATGCGCAACGCATGTGCTGCCTTGAGGGCTGCGACCTCGGTGGGTAAGGTCAATACGGTTCCGACGATGGCCTTGCGATACTTGCTTGCGCCGTCAGAGCCAACCTCATACCAGCGATAGACCCAAACATCTGGCCCGCTCCGCCGCTTTTCGCGTTGCACGCTTCCTTGTTGATACCGTGTTCGCCTAAACATGAATCCTCCTGGTTCAGGCGGCAACGGACGACTGATTCCAGAGTACCGCCAGACGGGGCAGAGGTCGAGATGTGATTTCAATCAACCGGCGAGTTTTTCCTGAATCCATTCCTCAAGGGTGGAGGCGCGGAAACGCCAGACCTTGCCGATCTGTATGGCGCGAATCACGCCGCGGCGGGCCAGCTTCTGTAACGTTTTTGGGTGGATGCGCATGATGGCCGCCGCCTCGTCTGTGTCCAGCAAGGGCTCTGGGACGAACACCTCGGAAGCTGGAGGGCGCTTCGGAACTGCGATGTGTTCGTCGAGTCTGTCAGTCTGGGTATTCATTTTCTGACCTCCTCTGGGGACGTTGAGCGCCGAGGATTTCCGAGCGCTCCTTTCCGCTACCCTGCTTCAGGCAGTGGCGGCTTGTCCAATAACTTTTTGGAAGTTGGCCATAACTTTTCGGGATTTGATGCCGGTCCGATCAGATTTGTCCGGGAGAATTTGTCATCTGGAGGCAAAGCCAGGACGGGGAGAAAAACTTTTTCTGGATGATGCAAAACTAAATTTCGATAAGCGTGTCAAATTGCAGTAGATATGGTCGAGGGTTGTACAAAACGCTCTTCAATTGCCCGTCATTTCCGGGTGGAATCAGTGACCAGTCATGGGGCCTCCCGGCTTGCCTTGGTGATGCACAGGGGTTCGTGTGCGTCGCGGGAGATACGCCATGACGGAAGGCCAATTCCGAATCCGCGATCTCGAATTGGTCGTTGCTCTGCATGAAGAGGGCAATATGACTCAGGCCGCGAAGCGCCTGGGGATGAGCGAACCAGCTCTCAGTAAACAACTCCGACAAATCGAACGGCGAATTCAGACCAGTCTCTTCGAGCGTGGCAACGGCGGCGTTGTCACCACTGGATCGGGACGCGCGTTTGTTGCCCATGCGACTGAAAGTGTCCAGGCGTTTCGGCGGGCCGTGCATGAAGCGCAGGAATCCAAGCACAACGCGCCCCATCGGCTGCATATCGGAGTTTCGACGTGTCATCCCCCAAATTTGATCGAGATCCTTTGCGCCGTCGAGTTGCGCCTGTACAAAAGTCTGTCCGTCGAGATTGTTACGGCGTATTCGTTTGAGTTGATCGGGAAACTTCAGCACCACGAACTCGACCTTGCCATCATCACATCGCCTCCGCCAAACGCACTGATCACATCCGCTTGCTTCGCAACGAACCCGTTCATGATTGTGTTCCGCGAAGGGCATCCGCTGTCAGGGAAAGCCTCCGTGAAGCTGCACGAGCTTGGCCCTTATCCCTGGGTGTTCTTCAATCGGAATATTCATCACCATATGCACGACTTGATCTTGCAACGAATCAGAGCAGAATGTGAGCCAGCCGGTGTTTTCCATTCGGTGAGCCAGGAAGAACATGCTGTAGCCTTGCTAACCGATAATCGCGTCTTGGCCTGGTTGACGCCAACAGGCGTGGAACGCGCCGTGCACAGTGGATTCAAGAGTATTCCTCTTGACGATTCCCAGATCCGCCTCGAAATGCATCTTGCGACACTGGCCAGCAACAAGTCGCCACTGGTCTGCAAACCTGTGGTTCCACTTCCTGGGATATAACGGTTCGCCGTCCTTGTCTAGACAAATTACGCGCGATACCGAGTGGTTCATCCCAAATGCAATACCAATACAAAACTGACAACCTCAGATCATCTCCCACCGCTTAGCGCCGATTTTTGGGGGGGCGATATCAGCCGAATGGCCGTCCAGGGCAATACGAAGCGAACCTCTGCACGCACTACCCGGACCCCGGGACCTGAGCCTGCTTGGAACTCCGGCCCTTGCAAGTGCAAGTAAGATCAATTGTCGTCCGTGATTTTGTGCCAGGCTCCTGTGGTGCGTGGGACTGCCGGTACGGAGAGATCGATTTTGGTGCGGGGCAGAACGACCAGATCGACACGACGGTTCTCAGCGCGGCCTTCGGCGGTATCGTTCGTGGAAACGGGGTGAAACTCGGCGTATCCGGCTGCCGAAATACGCTCCGGCGGCAAAGCTTTCAGGTCCAGAAAGAGGCGTGCCATGCGGGTTGCACGCGCAGTGGAGAGTTCCCAGTTGGAATCGAATTCGACAGTGTGGATGGGAATGTTGTCGGTATGGCCTTCGATTCGAATGTCATATGGTGTTTGGCCGAGGGAAGCAGCGATTTGGCGAAGCGTAGACAGCGTTGAGGGACTGGGTGTCGCGGAGCCTGAGGCGAAGAATCCTGCTTCGCGCAAGCTGATCACGAGCCCGTCGTGTCCCATGTGGATGGAGACAGTGTGGGTGTCGATTTGGCCAGAGAGAGCCTGTTCGAGCTCGTGCCGGATTCGATTGAGGTCGTCCTTCACCGTTGCCGGGGAAACGACATTTTCGCCCATCGCGCTGTTCATTGAGATGGCTCCCGTATCGCTGCCCGACGGGGCGCTGGAGCCATCGGCAGCGTGGAGTTTCGAGTTGGGAAAAAGGCCGAGAGAGCGGAATGCAGTGTCGATGGACTCGGTGACCTGCGCTTGCTTTTTCTGATCGGCCTTGGAGAATGCAAACAGGACGACGAAGAGACCGAAGAGAAGGGTAATGAAGTCGGCGTAGGAAACCAGCCATCGATCGTGCGTAATGCGGCTGCGGGGTACGCGGCGGGTCATGCGGCACTTTCTTTCTTGCTCGGGATTGAATCGTCGAGGTAACCGGAAAGCTTGACTTCGAGCATCCGGGGGTTGATGCCCTCGAGGATGGAAGCAACGCCTTCGAGCATCATCTCGCGGCGCTGATGTTCCTCGCGAATGCGAATGCGCATTTTTCCAGCGAAGGGAAGAAAGAAGAGGTTGGCAATGCCAACGCCGTATATGGTGGCGACAAACGCGACGGCGATGCCGCGGCCGACCTCTTGAATATTGTCAAGATGTTGCATGACCTGGATAAGCCCGAGAACCGCGCCGAGAATTCCGATCGTAGGAGAGAAGCCGCCGGCAGATTCGAAAACGGCGGCAAGCCGCTCTTCGCTTTCTGCGGTGCATTCCAGGCTGACGCGCATAATCCGGCGCAACTCGCTGGGCTCTGTGCCATCTACAGCCAGCATGAGGGTTTGGCGCAGGAAGGGGTTCTCAATGTATTGCATATCGCTGTCAAGGGATACGACACCGCTGCGCCGTGCCTTGTTGGCAAACGAAACGAGTTGCCGAATCAGTTCATCGTTGTGCTTCCGCGGGGCGGCGAAGACGTTTCCGAGGCTGCGAAACGCGGCAAGGACTGTGGAAAGGGGGAACTGAAGGAGGACCGCGCCCATGGTCCCACCCAAGACAATGAGGGCGGCAGTGGGTTGCAGAATCTGGCCGAGGTTTCCGCCTTCAATGAACAGGCCGGCAACGATGCCGGCGACGGCCAGGAAGACTCCGCCAATGCTGGATTTGTCCATGAAGACCTCCCTCTCAGACCTGATGCGCCGACACCAATTCGACGATTCAACGGCAGGGCTCGGGGCTCCGCCGCATTGGAGGCGTAACACCGGACGGGCCTGAAACGTCGAGGCTGGCGATCGAGGCAACAGGCTGCAGATCGTCGTAGGAAGGCAGGCGGCGCCCTATCGCGGAAAGCAGGCGCGCGCGATACGCGATGACCCGTTCGGTGACCTCTTCACACGGCTCGCGCACAATGATCTTTTCCCCATTGATAAGTGTGAGCATGGTGTCCGGTGAAGCCTCCGCGGTTTTAATAAGGTCGCTGTTAAGCACGATCGGGTGTCCGTTGAGTTTTGTTAGTTGAATCATTGCCTTTGTAACTCCAATGTTAGAGTTATCGGCGCGGGGTGGAAAAGGATAAAAAGATTAGAAACGAGGGTGTGTAACTGTCCCAGGTGGGACAGTTTAGGGGTGGCATAAAGTCCACAACCGCGGGGCCGAAGAAGGGGCCAGATGCGACGGTTCCCGAACCGGAGACAGCTACCCAGAGCTACACGCTATATGGGAGCAATCCAGGGACTGGCCCGTAAATCCACGCATCCCACAAGGAGAACCCCATGTCCCTGGGTGTCCTGAATAATCTCAATGCCGTTTACGCTGAAAATTCACTGAACAACACCAGCAACAGCCTGTCGAAGGTTCTGAATCAGTTGTCTTCGGGATCCAAGATCAATTCCGGCGCGGATGACGCGGCCGGCCTTTCGCTGGTCGATGGTCTGCAGGCCAACTCCATGGCTCTGGCCCAATCCCAAACCAACGCTACTGAAGGCGTGGGCCTGTTAACAGTAGCCGATGGCGCACTCTCGCAAGTGACAAACCTGCTCAACCGGGCCGTGACGCTGGCCACCGAGGCCTCGAACGGCACCCTTAACTCTTCCCAGGATTCCGCGGCTAACTCCGAGTATCAATCGATCCTGTCGGAGATCAATAACATTGGCACTACGACTACCTATAACCAGCAGGCGGTGTTTGGATCCGCATCCCCGGTCAACATCTACACCGGCGACTCCTCGGCGCAAGGCTCGGCCATGGACGCTCTGAACATCCGCACCTTGTCTTCGGCCAACCTGGGCGATACGGCGGGCGTGATGTCGTATAGCAACGGCCAGAGCAACGTGTTTGTCAACCTTTCCAGCGGCGGCAACAACGCTGCCGTTACCGACAGCCTCGGCGCGGAATCTGCCACGACCACCATCAACGTCAGCTATCTGACCAAGGGTGTGAACGGCTCGTCGGTCAGCGCATCGGCTCCGATCAGCGTAGGCGCGGGCACCACCTATAGCAACAACGCCCAGGGCCTGATCAATGCCATCAATAACTCCGGCCTGGGCCTGACCGCCACCTTCGCCACGGCGGCGCAGTCTGGCTCCGCGGCAGTCACAGCGGCTCAAGCCGCCGGTGGCGCTGGAACGGATACCGGCATCGAAATCTCCGCCAACGGCATCGGCTCCAACGGGGCAGGCAGCAACGGAGTGGGCGTGGTAGGCGCGTTGTCGCTCGCTACAGGAGACACATTGGGCGGCACGCTTAGCATCGTCGGTTCCGACGGCGCCAGCCACAACGTCACGCTGGGCACCACCAACTCTACCGACACGCTCCAGAATCTCATGTCGACCATCAACTCCGCGGGCTACGGAGTTACGGCATCCCTTCAGGGCCAAACACAATTGACCTTTACCTCGGCGGACTCCGGTGTCAGCGTTACCGGAACAAATCTGACCCAGAACACCGCGCCCTCCGTGCCGCAGAACATCATGGTCACTAATTCCGGCCTGGGATCTCTCACGGTCGGCAGCGCGGCCGATACTCTCACCGGCACCCTGAGCCTGACCTCGGGCGTCACCGGGTTGACGACCCAACTTACCCTCGGTACATCGACGGGCTCCAACAAGACCGACACGCTGGCCAACCTGGCTCAGACCATCAACAATGGCGGCTACGGCATCACCGCTAAAATCACAAATGGCACCACCCTGACCTTTACCAATGGCTCCGGCAACGTAAACCCCGCGGCCGTCTCAGGCTCCAATATCCAGGACGTGGCTGCTCCCTCCGTTAACCAGGGCAACACGTTGGGTTCTCTGTCGGTCGCCAATGCGGGCGACACCCTCGGAGTGGGCACTCTGAACCTTACCTCGGGCAATGGAGTGGTTGAGGCCGGGCTGACTCTGGGCAGCGTCGCCAATGGCACCGACACTCTTTCCAACCTGGCCAACACCATCAACGGCCTCGGCTACGGCATCACCGCGACGCTGGACAAGACGGGCACCGCTCTGACCTTCACGCAGAGCTCGGGATCGGGCACGGCGGCGGTCGGCGGCACGAACATTGTGGACAACACTTTTACCACGGTTCAGAATCCGATCTCCATTTCTATCGGCCAGACACTGGGAGCAATCACGCTTCAGCAGGCGGGCGATACCATTTCCGGCGGAACGCTCAACATCACCTCCTCCACCGGCAAGACATCCACTCTTGTTCTGGGCAGCGGCGTCAACACGCTGGCCAATATCGTGACGGCATTTACGTCGAATGCCAGTTACAACAACCTCGGGATCGCGGCCAGCCTCTCCAGCGACGGAAAAACCATTTCGTTTACCGGAACAGGCCAGGCAGCCATTACCGAGTCCGATACCAACGCCGGCAACAACCCCGTCGATACCATTGGGGTACACTCCCCTGTCACCCAGGTGGTCGCAGGCACCGGCAGTTCCTTGGGCACCCTGACGGTCAGCAGCGCCAGCGAAGGACTGAAGTCGGGCACGCTGACAATCAACCAGGGAAGCGACGGCAAGACAGCCACCCTGGCGCTGGGCACATCGACGGGCGGGTTAGGGGTCACCACCGACACCCTCGCCGATTTGGCAGCAACCATCAACGGCACAAAGGCCTACGGAATCACGGCCACTGTCAGCCAGGACGGCACTTCGATTAACTTCACTGCGACGGGGGGAGTCTCAAACACCTACACCCCGAGCATCAGCTCCAACCCCATCTCCCAGCGGCCAACCGTCGCCCTGGGCAGCAACCTTGGATCGTTGACGGCTGGAGCCGCTACCGATACGTTCACCGGATCTTTCACCATCGGCCAGGGGAACAACGGCGGCGCATTAACCACCATGAACTTCAGCGGCAAGAACCTGACGGCTATTGCGGACCAGATCAACGGCGACGCCGCCTATGGGGTCACCGCCACGCTCAATCAGACTGCGATCGTCGGCACCGCCGGCACTCAGGCAATCGGAACCGTTCTTACGTTCACTCAGACGCCCGGAGCAACCTCGACGGCGAGCATCACCAACAACGGCGCCATCCAGGATACCGCGGCTCCCACAGCGGTGGGAACCGATACCGTCACTGCCCCCAGCGTTGGCGTCAACATTGGCACCCTTACGGTCACCGGCGCCAACAATACGCTCAACGGCACCCTCACCCTGACTGAAGGCGTCGACGGCAACGCGACCCAGACCCCGTATACCGTTACCGGCCAAACCCTGCAGCAGGTCGCCAACTCCTTCAACCAGCCCGACGGAGCCAACAGCAACCTTGGGATCACGGCTGCCCTCTCTGTCGGTAACACCGTGCTGACCTTCACCCAGACCACCGGGGATGCAGGCACGGCGGCTGTCACCGGATCGGTCGCGGAGACGGCCCCGGCCACTCCCCTCAATATCACTGTTGCCACGGGCACCATGCTGAACACCATCACCGTAGCCAATAGCGGCGATCTGGTGACAGGAAGCTTCAACTATACGAAGGGCAACGGTATCACCACAGGAACTTATTCGGCCACGGCTGTTAACGCCGGCGGCGAGACGTTGGCCCAGATTGCAGCCGACTTCAACAGCGGCATTGCTGGCGGCGCCCTCCAGAATTATAACGCCGCTGCTTTTGGCATCACGGCCACGGTCTCCCAGGATGGCAAGACCCTGACTTTCTCGCAGAACCTTGGAGACAACGCCACAAACACAGGCTCGGCGAGCATCACAACCGACGCTACAACCGAATTGTCAGACAACATCGCGTCGAGCACGTCGAATCAAGTGTTCGACTCCAGCGGCGCGGGCAATATGGTGAACACGCTGACGGTCGGGGCGGTCACCGATCAATTGACCGGCACCCTGAACATCACGGAGGGCGCCGACGTCAACAACACCACATCCACCTATAACCTGGCCGGCAAAACGCTGTCCGAAGTGGCGGCGGACTTCACAACCGGCGACCAGAAGGGCTTGGGGATTGCTGTGGCGCTCAATGCAGCGGGCACAGCACTGACCTTTACGCAGGCTGCCGGAGCCGTCAGCAAGGCGAGCGTCACCGCCGCCACCAGCATCGTTGACACCCAGCTCCCTGGAACCCCAACCCCCATCTCAGTCACCACTGTCAACGCGGACCTGGGTACATTGAAGGTGAATGCCTCAACCGACTTGCTGAGTGGAACCATCACCGGCGTCAAGGGCGATGGCACAACCGCTTACAGCGTCAACCTGGGTAATGGAAACACAGGCGGAACTGCGTACACCCTGACTTCTTTGGCTGCGGCGTTCAACTCTGTCAACGGCGCTTACCACAGCTACGGGATCACGGCCAACCTCAATGCCGCTAACACCGGTCTCACCTTCCAGGCCACAACGGGCGATACCGGAGCGCCGACCGTCGCGTCTACCGGCTATACCGACGCGACCACCTCGGCCATTACTCCGACCATCACCCCGCCCGTCATCGGTGGCGGCACCGTAGCGACTTTCACGATGAACAACTCCGCGGATGTGCTGGGCGGAACCCTCAATATCACCGAGGCCGGCGCTGCCCAAACAGCCAAGAGCATTGTTCTCGGCACCGTGGGCGCGGCGAACCAGAGCACGGACAACATTGCAGACCTGGCCGCCTCGTTCAACAATGCGGGCGGAGCCAACAACGGGCTGGGAATCACGGCTACGATCACCAGCACGGCCGGTGGCAACAACAACACAATCACCCTCACCAGTGCTGCCGGAAGTGCGGGCCAGCTCGCGGCAGTCAACCTCACGGGCACGTCCATCTACACCGCGGACTCCGCCACTACCTCCATTGTTCACTCCACCCCGACAACAAGCATCGGCTCGATCACGGCCAACTCGACCACCGATACCATTAGCGGGAATCTTTACATCACCAGCAATATTGCCGCTGCCGCTCCCACCACCACTACAGGCGGCAATACTACCTTCGTGACGAACCTCGCGCCCGATAAGCTCGCCGGAACACTCGAACTGTACGCGTCAGCCCAAAATGCGGTTGCTGGAACCATCTTTGGCGGAACCTCAACAACCGTTGGAACCATCACCGTCGCCAATGTCAACAATCTGCTGAGCGGCGTATTGACCGTTACCAGAACCGACGGCGGCACGGATGCGGTTACCCTCGGCACTGCGGGCAAAACGGACACGCTTGCCAATTTGGCGGCGTACTTTACCACGGGCCTTGGCGCAACCGACGGGATCGTCGCATCGGGCGGCGGCACCACCACTGTCACGCTGACAGGCTCTGGATCAACAGCTTTCGCCGGCGGCGCGGCCCTAAAACAACAGACCGCGACCACAATCACCCTGGGAACCGCCGGCAGTACGGACACGGTTGCTAACCTGCTCGCCTCGTTTGCGGTCGGCGGGGCAAACCACAGCGCGAATATCACCGCTACCGCAAGTGGCGTCACAGGTATCGTGTTTGGTGGTACTTCCGCAACTACGATTGGCGGCTCGAGCCTCGCTGCCTATACAACCAGCACCATCGCCTACAGCGGGACCATCGCCGGGCTGCAAACCCTCATCAACGGAGCCGACAAAGCCCAGGGTGTAACGGCCAACGTCAGCAACGGCGGCAAGACCATCAATTTTGCCGACAACGGCCTCGGCACGCAGGCGGCGATACTTTCCGGCTCCCTTACCCAGCAAGGCGTCGGCTTGAACGTCTCCGACACCGAAAACAACGCTGTTGCCCCCACCACGGAAAATACGCTGACCGTGAGTGCAGCCAATGAGACTCTGTCCGGCACCATTACCGTTGCGAACGGGAGCGGCGGATCGGTGGCCCATGTCCTCGCCGGTCAAACGATCGCGCAGATCATGGCCAACTTCAACAATTCCGCCGGGGCGCAAAACAACTGGTCTGGCGAGGGGGTCACAGCGAGCATCTCCGGCAATACGCTGACGCTTTCGCAGACAACCCCCTACGGTGCTCAACCGAACGTCACCAGCACCGGGCTGACCGACACCCGGCCTGCCAGTTCCGTGGACATCAACGTGGCCAGCGGCACGATGTTGGATACGCTGAACGTCAACAACAAGTCCGATATGCTGTCCGGATCGCTGAATCTTACCTCCGGCATCACCGGCGTCGCGGCTGCCCCTTTGAAATTGGGGATGGCGGGCACAACAGACACCCTGGCCAACCTGGCGAGCACCATCAACATTGGCAACTACGGGATCACGGCCAGCCTCAACGCAGCTCAGACCCAACTGACGTTTACCCAGAACAGCGGAGATGGCTTCACTGCCTCCGTCGGCGGCACATCGGTAACCGATACGATGAATACCAGCCTCGCCTCCAGCAACAGCCTGGGCACCTTGACGGTGAGCAGCACATCCGACAAGCTGACCGGGACGCTGACCGGCGTCGAGGGCGACGGCAAAACCGCCTATACCCCCATTAGCTTGACTGGACAGACGTTACAGCAGTTGGCGGCGACCATCGACAATGCCGATGCTGCCTACGGCATCGTGGCCTCCCTCAATCAGACCGCGGAAATGGTAAACGGAACCAACCAGGCGGCAGGCACGGTTCTCACCTTCTCCGCCAACAGTGCTGACAGCGGCGCACCGACGATCGGCAACCAGGGCAACATCTCCGACGTTACGCCCGCGGGTCAGACTTCCATTACCATGACCAATCAACCCACGGCCAGCCAGAACTACTACAGCCTTGGGATCTCGGGCAGCGTGACCGACACCAGCACCAGCGCTACGGTCGGCGGCAAAACGACCTACGGCGGAACGGCAAACGTTGGCATTGCGACGGACCATAACGGCACCGGCGGAACCGCCACCATCAGCTACTCGGATGCCGCCGGCGTCTCTCTGAGTAGCACCGATCTGACCAACCAGACAGATGCACAGGCTACTCTAACCGCGCTCAGCAAGGCGATCACCGACGTGGCGGCGCAAGACGGCTACATCGGTGCACAAATCAACACGCTGAATGCTGTAAGCCAGGTGCTCAGCACGCAGGCGGAGAACGTAACCGCGGCCCAGAATGCGGTGCAGGCCACCGACTATGCAGCCGCAACATCCAACATGTCCAAGTACGAAATTCTGAGCCAGACCGGCATCTCGGCCCTGGCACAGGCCAACAGCATGCAGCAGGAAGTGACCAAGCTGCTCCAGTAACCAGATTCCCGGCGGCTGGGTTCGTTGCCGGGGTGCAGCTAACCGGGTCCGCCGTAGCGGATTGTCAATCACGGAGGGCGCCCATCTTCACAAAGAAGAGGACGCCCTCCCTTTTTTTGCGTGGACCGTGGCTCATCTTCGATACCTAAGTTTCGGAAGTGATTGATTCTCAGCACGTCGCTGTTTTGAAAATGGCGTAGTGACACGCCTTCTCTCCATCTGCGCCGCACTACAGATGGGTTCAGCTTGCGCGTAGCGTTGGCGGCAAGGCCACGCCGCAGGCTTGAAAAACCTTGCCCGCGATGCCGGGACTCTGGCCGCGAAAGACACAGCCCCTTCCGCTCATTGCGACTTCCATCTCAACCAGGTTGTTCAGGTCCCGGATCACGTCAGCCCATTCCAGCTTCCACTGCTTGCGCTCGCAGCTCAGCGAGCCGCCCAGTTTTCCTTGAAGAAAATCGATTTTGCTGTTGCTCTTTCCACCTTGAGCAACTAGATTGATTGAGGCGGTAGAGCAGGCATTGCTGTGGACGCGAGCCGTTCCATACCCCTGCTGGTCAGCATGGGGCCTGTTCTTCCTATCCGGGAGTCATGTCAAGTGGGCTCTTCACATCGATGGTTCGCCATTTTCCCTGACTTGCGCGCGGACGCTTGCCTCCTTGGCTTGAGTGTCTCCGTCGATTCAAATCTGAGCCAACACAATTCTTCCAGCGCTGGTTCGCCGCAGTTCCCGCCGGAGCTGGGGATTGCCAGGTTCCGCAGGCTGCCGGGTTACCCCTGTCACTATCCGCAATCGAGGCGTCTTGCTGAGCCCTATCTTTCCACCAAATCGCCGTGCTTTGTCGCGAGCAGAAATCCCGAGGAATCGATCGTATGAAAAAGCAGAACTCAGCACTCGCAGTAATGGCCCGCAAAGCCGATCCCGTCTATAAGGACGCCAAACAGCCTTCCGTCAAGCGTGTGAAGGACTTGCTTTCGCGGATGACGCTGGAGGAAAAGGCCGCCCAGATGATGTGCGTCTGGCAGTCAAAGGCTCAGACGATGCTGGATGCGGAGGGCAACTTCGATTTCCAAAAGGCGAAGAAGTCGTTTCGCGACGGCCGAGGACTGGGTCAAGTTGGCCGGCCGAGCGATGCCGGCGGGGGCAAGAAGGCTCGCGAGATGGCCGAGCTGACCAATGCGATCCAGAAGTTCTTCCTCGAGAACAGCCGCCTGGGAATCCCGGTCATGTTCCACGAAGAGTGCCTGCACGGACACGCCGCCCCGGATGGAACCAGTTTCCCGCAGCCCATTGCCCTGGGTGCGACGTTCAATCCGGAGCTGGTGGAGTCGCTCTTCACGATGACGGCTCTCGAAGCCCGGCTGCGGGGCGCACACCATGCGCTGACCCCGGTGGTGGACGTGGCGCGCGAGCCTCGGTGGGGCCGGGTGGAGGAGACTTACGGCGAAGATCCTTACCTGGTTTCGAGGCTGGGGATCGCGGCGGTACGCGGCTTCCAGGGAGACGCAACCTTCAAGGATAAGCGGCATGTGCTGGCGACGCTGAAGCATTTTGTAGGGCACGGACAGCCGGAATCGGGTATGAACTGCGCTCCGTCGAATGTCTCGCTGCGCGTGCTGCAGGAGACGTTCCTATACACCTTCAAGGAAGCTCTGCGTGAAGCGGGCGCCGTAACGCTGATGGCCTCGTACAACGAGATCGATGGCGTGCCGTCTCATGCAAACAAGTGGCTGCTGCGGGATGTGCTGCGCAAGGAATGGGGCTTCAAGGGATTTGTCGTGTCGGATTACTATGCCATCTGGGAGCTTGGATACCGCCCAGACACGCACGGCCACTTCGTCGCCAAAGACAAGAAGGAATCCTGCAAGCTGGCGGTCGAAGCAGGCGTCAACATCGAACTGCCCGATCCCGACTGCTACCTGCACCTGGTCGAACTGGTGAAGAAGGGCGTGCTCAAGGAGCCGCAGCTCGACGATCTGGTTGCGCCGATGCTCTTCTGGAAGTTTGAAATGGGATTGTTTGACGACCCATACGTTGACCCCGAAGATGCCGACCGCGTGGTTGGTTGCGAGGAGCATAGCAGCCTGGCGCTGACCGCGGCGCATGAAGCGATCACGCTGCTCAAGAACCAAAACAACATTGCGCCTCTCGATCTGAATTCGATCAAGACTATCGCGGTGATTGGGCCGAATGCGGATCGCGTTCTGCTGGGCGGCTACAGCGGCGTGCCGAAGCAAAATGTCACGGTGCTGGAAGGCATTAAGGAAAAGGTCGGAAAGAATGCGAAGGTTCTCTACAGCGAGGGCTGCAAGATCACCATCGGCGGGTCATGGAGCCAGGATGAGGTGGTTCCGAGCGATCCGGTGGAGGACCGTAAACAGATTGCCGAAGCAGTGCGCGTGGCAAAGAAGGCCGATGTCATCGTATTGGCGATTGGCGGAAACGAACAGACTTCGCGCGAGGCCTGGATGCTGAATCACATGGGAGACCGCACCAGCCTGGACCTGATCGGACGGCAGGAAGAACTGGTGAAAGCCATGGTCGCGCTGGGCAAGCCGGTCATCGTCTTCCTCTTCAACGGGAGACCGCTTTCGATCAACTATGTGGCCGAAAATGTTCCGGTGATTTACGAGTGCTGGTATCTCGGCCAGGAGAACGGGCACGCTGTTGCCGACGTGCTGTTTGGCGATTACAACCCCGGCGGCAAGCTTCCGATTTCGGTGCCTCGTTCGGTTGGTCATCTGCCGGTCTTCTACAACTACAAGCCATCGGCGCGGCGTGGTTATCTGTTCGACGATGTCTCTCCGCTCTACGCCTTCGGCTACGGACTGAGCTACACGAGCTTCACCATCGAAAACCCGAGGCTGACAAAGAAGAGAATTCGCACGGACGGCTCAACGAGGCTTGTGGTCGATGTAACCAACACCGGTAAGCGCGCGGGTTGCGAAGTGGTGCAGCTCTACATCCGCGACCTGGTTAGTTCGGTGACGCGACCGATCAAGGAGCTCAAGGGATTCCGTAAAGTTCCGCTCGAGCCGGGTGAGAGCACAACGGTCACGTTCAACATTACGCCGGCGGAGCTCTCCTTCTTCGACGTGAACATGAAGTATGTTGTGGAACCCGGAGACTTTGAAATCATGGTCGGCAATTCTTCGCGGGATGCGGATCTGACGAAGCTGATCCTGCAGGTGACGAAATAAGCACGGCCGGGACCTAGGCGAAAGACGAGGCGGCAATGATCGAGAAACTATCCTTCTCAGAGAAGTTTGGCTATGCCCTGGGCGACATGGCGGCCAATTTTGTCTTCCAGGCAATGTTGGCTCTGCAACTGGATTTCTATACGCACACCTTTGGGCTGTCGGCGGCGCAGGCAGGAACGCTCTTCCTCGTTGTCGGCCTCAGCGTGGCATTCCTGAATCCGGTAATGGGCGTCATTGCCGACCGCACCAGAAGTAAGATGGGAAAGTTCAGGCCCTGGCTGCTTTGGACGGCTCTGCCCTTCGGCGTCATCTGCGTGCTGACCTTTACTACACCGAACATCAGCCCAGGCGCCAAGCTCGTTTACGCATGGGTGACGTACATCCTGCTGCGCGTCGTATACACCGTAAACAACGTGCCGTATGCATCGCTCAACGCCGTCATGACCTCCGATCCCGACGAGCGCAACAGCATCGCGACGTACCGGCAAATTGCGGCCAACTCCGCGGGCTTTATTATTGCCAGCCTCGCCATCCCCATGGTGCGGTTCTTTGGCCATGGCAACGACGTGCTCGGCTACCAGCTCACCATGGGCGTGCTCTCAGTGCTGAGCATCCTTTTCTTCATCGTCGCGTTCGTTACGACCAAGGAACGCATCCAGCCGAACCCGCAACAGAAATCCTCGCTCAGCCAGGATCTCTCTGACCTGTTCAGCAACGGCCCGTGGATTGTACTCTTCCTGGCAACGCTCTTTTATTTCGCCGCCATCGTGGTGCGCGGTAATGTCATGCTGCCTTACTTCCGCTTCGTCTCAGGAAACGTCGATCTCTTTTCGTGGTTCAACGGCTTTGGCCTGGCTTCGCTGCTGGTGGGCGTCGCACTCTCCACCGCAGTCACCAAGCGACTGGGCAAGCGGTTTCTGTTTATCGCCAGCATGACGCTGGCCGGCCTCTTCAGCGCCGCGTTGTTTATTATTCCGACGCAGGCGACAATCACGATCATCGCGGTCGAGGTGCTACGGCAGTTCTTCTTCGGACTCTCGGGCCCGCTGATCTGGTCCATGATGGGCGATGTGGCGGACTACGGCGAGTGGAAGACCGGCCGGCGCGCCAGCGGCACGGTGACATCCGCGGTAGTCTTCGCGCTGTGGGCTGGCCTAGCGCTGGGGGGAGCCATTGCTGGATGGCTATTCTCCGCGTACGGATTTGTATCCGAAGCGAACGAGCAAACGGCGCACGCGCAGTCCGGGATTCTGCTCACCGCAAGCGTCTACGCGGGTCTGGCCTTCCTGGCATCGGGGGTTAGCATGTTCTTCTATCCCATCAACCGCGAGAAGAACCGGCAGATCTCCAACGAACTATCCGAACGGCGCAAAGGCTTTGCTTCGCCCGAGGCCTAGTAACTTAGTCATCGGTCGAGCACAAATTCAACCCACGGAAAACCATGTTATCGAAAATGCAGACAAAGGTACGATTGGCTGGATGGACGGCACTTATCGCCGCAGTTACGGCGACGAGCGCACAAACACCCACCACGCTCAAAGAAGCTTATCGGGATTCGTTCCATGTCGGCGTGGCCATCAACGAGGCGCAAATCACCGGGACCGGCGCACGCGGCGTGGCCATCGTCGAAACTCAATTCGATTCCATTTCACCGGAAAATGTTCTGAAGTGGGAACGAATCCACCCCAAGCCCAATACGTATAGCTTCGAGTTAGCCGATCAATACATGGCCTTCGGTGAGAAGCGCCACATGTTCATCGTGGGGCATAACCTGGTCTGGCATAGCCAGGTTCCGGATTGGGTTTTCCGCGATGACAAGGGAAACCTTGTAGACCGCGAAACCCTTCTGAAGCGGATGCACGACCATATTCAAACCGTTGCCGGCCGCTACAAAGGCCGCATTCAAAGCTGGGACGTGGTCAACGAAGCGCTGAACGACGACGGGACCCTGCGCCAGTCTCTCTGGCTCAAGATCATCGGCGAGGACTATATTGCAAAGGCCTTTCAATATGCGCACGTAGCCGATCCGCGGGCGCAACTGACTTACAACGACTACTCGCTGGAGAATGCAGCAAAGCGCAAAGGGGCGCTGGAACTTATCGCGAAGC
>Ga0302320_10003079_pt1 | contig 38881 bp, 30 predicted proteins | sample Bog_T0_3_FD_202130 | JGI IMG/M metagenome (GOLD analysis project Ga0302320, IMG submission 202130) | Peat permafrost microbial communities from Stordalen Mire near Abisko, Sweden - Bog_T0_3 | ecosystem: Environmental > Terrestrial > Soil > Wetlands > Peat | place: Sweden: Abisko, Stordalen Mire... | reverse complement strand
TCGATCGGGGCTATGAAGAGGATCCCGCCATCGATCCTAAAGTTGCCGAATACCTTCATATCTCCGAAGTGTTCGAGCACGCTGCCGAGTTTGACCTTATTCACAGCAATTACGATTTCATGGCCTTATGCTTTAGTCGGCTGGTGAAGACGCCGGTCCTTACTACGATCCACGGATTCTCATCGCCCCGCATCATGCCCGTCTACGAGAAGTATCGGGATAAATATTTCGTCTCCATCAGCAACTCCGATCGCGCGCCGGGGTTGAATTACCTGGCGACGGTCTATAATGGGATCGACCTATCGTTGTACCCGCTTCAGGAGCGCGGCGGCGATCAACTGGTTTTTCTCGGCCGCATTCACCCGGACAAGGGTGTCCATCTGGCGATTGAGGTTGCGCACCTCAGCGGGTTGCCGCTGCTTATCGCGGGCATCATCCAGGATCAGACATACTTCCGGGAACAGGTGGAGCCGCACCTTGATCAGAAGATCCGCTACATCGGGCCGGTGGACGTGCACGGTAAGAACGAGTTGTTCGCGCAGGCTTTAGCTTTGTTGCATCTGAATACCATCCCCGAGCGGTTCGGGCTGGTCCTGGCAGAAGCCAATGCCGCCGGCGTTCCGGTGATCGCGATGGACCTCGGCTCCTGCCGCGAGGTGATCGAGGACGGTCAAACGGGCTTCCTGGTCAACAATGCCCAGGAAGCCGTAGAGCGCCTGCAGCATCTCCCGGCGATCAAAAGCAAAACCTGCCGACGTCGTGTCGAGCAACTGTTCTCCATCGAAGCGATGGTGGAGTCCTACGAGCGAGTTTACGAGACGATTTTCGATCTGGAAGAAAGAGGGCGATCATGAAGCCGGACATCGTCAGAAGATATAGCGGCAATCCTATTCTTACCAAGGCCGCGATTCCCTACCCGGTGGAGACCGTTCACAACGCGGCGGTGGTGAAGCACGGAGACGAGTATGTCATGCTATTCCGTTCCCATCTGCGCACGGGACGGTCGATCATCGGTCTGGCGCGCAGCCACGACGGGTTCCAGTTCACCGCCGATCCAGAGCCCTTTCTGACTTCCGCGCGCGACAGCCCATTTGCGGACTATGAAGAGTTTGGCGTCGAGGATCCGCGAGTTACGTTTCTGGAAGGCGAGTATCTCATCACCTATAGCGCTTACTCGCGCAATGGCGTGCGGATCGCTCTGGCAAAAACGAAAGACTTCCGCCAGGTGGAAAGGATCTCGCTCATCACGGAGGCGGACTATCGGAATGTAGTAATCTTTCCCGAAAAGTTTAATGGACTCTATGCCCGGCTGGACCGTCCGCATTCGGAAATCGCTCCTTGGTCTATCTGGATTTCCTATTCTCCGGACTTACGGTTCTGGGGCGAATCCCAACTTATCATGAGGCCTGAACCTTATCACTGGGATGAAATGAAGATCGGTCCGGGCGCGCCGCCGATCAAGACGGACAAAGGATGGCTTTCGATCTATCACGGCGTTTTCCAAACGATGGCGGGATCGGTGTACCGGCTGGGGGTCGCGTTGCATGACCTGCAGAACCCGGCGAAGGTGATCGGCGTGGGCGACTCGTGGATACTGCAGCCGGAAGATCCCTGGGAGATTACGGGCTATGTCCACAATGTCGTGTTCACTTGTGGCGCGGTGGCGGAGTCCGATGGAACGGTGAAGATCTATTGGGGCGGCGCCGACACGGTCATGTGCGTGGGCGAGGCGAATGTCTCCGATCTGGTGGCTCTGTGTCTGGATCACGGCAGACCGGCAAAGTAGATAGGCCGACTGCAAAGGGACGCGAATCGTATTCACGACCCGGGATGGGTCGCACTGTGCGACGCGGCGCAGGGCACGTCCCACAAACTCTAGCTCCCGGCTAACTGTGGCCGGGCTGGGCGCGCGGCGGCGCTCGGCAACCGACGGGGCGGCGGGTGCGGCTTCAGACCAGGGGCAAGTCGGTCTGGGGATCGCCGTTGTCCTCGCCCTCGACTTCGGCTTCCTGGACGCTGCAGGCGGCGGCGATGACATCGCCGGGCTCGAGGGTGACGAGTTTGACGCCCTGGGCGGAGCGGCCGGTCTTGCGGATGAGCGCGGCTTCGGTGCGGATGATCTGGCCGTTGCGGGTGATGACGACGACGTCGGTATCGTCCTTGACCTCGAGCACGTTGACGACGGGGCCGGTGCGTTTATTGACCTTCATATTGATGACACCCTTACCGGCGCGGGTCTGCAGGCGGTAGTGACCGGCGGGGGTGCGCTTGCCCATGCCGTTTTCGGCGATGGAGAGGATCAGGCTATCCTCGGTGACGACCTCCATGGCGACGATGGAGTCGTCGGGGGCGAGCCGCATCGAATTGACGCCGGCGGCGGGCCGGCCCATGGCGCGGACGTCGCCCTCGGGGAACTTGATGGCCATGCCGTTGCGGGTGGCGATGAAGACCAGATCCGCGCCGGTGCTCAGCTTGGCCGAGATGAGCTCGTCGTCGTCGGTCTTCAGGCCGATGGCGATGATGCCGCGCGAGAGCGGATTGTCGAACTCGGCGAGCTCGCACTTCTTGATGACGCCGAGCTTGGTGGCCATGACGACGAACTGATCGGGCGTGAACTCCTTGACGGGGAGGAAGGCCTTGATGGTTTCGTCTTCCTGGAGCGAGATGAGCTGGCTGATGTTCTTGCCCTTACTGGCCGAACCGGCGTCGGGAATGTTGTAGACCTTCAACCAATAGAGGCGGCCTTTGTTGGTGAAGATGAGCAGGTAGGAGTGGGTGGAAGCGCTGAGAAGGTGCTCGACGACGTCCTCGCTGCGGGTGGTCATGCCAATGCGGCCCTTGCCACCGCGGGACTGGCGGCGATAGGTATCTAGCGCGGTGCGCTTGAGGTAGCCGCCGCGGGTGACGGTGACGACGACGTCCTCCATCTTGATGAGGTCTTCGATATTGATCTCGCCCTCGTCGTCGACGATCTGCGTACGGCGCGCGTCGCCGAAGTTTTTCTGCACTTCCTTGAGCTCGGCGACGATGATGGCGCGGAGCTTCACGTCGCTCGTGAGGATTTCGAGATAGCCGGCGATGAGGCGCTCGATTTCGGCGAGCTCGTCGAGGATTTTCTGCTGCTCCATGCCGGTGAGGCGCTGGAGCTGCATCTCGATAATGGCCTGGGCCTGGCGCTCGCTGAAGTCGAAGCGCGAGAGCGGCTGGCCGTTGAACTGAAGCGCGGGCGCCCACTTGGCGATGACGGCGGTGAGGCGCGGGTTATCCGGAAACGAGGCGGCGCCCATGAGGGCCTCGCGCGCTTCCTTGGGATTGCGGGAGGCGCGGACGGTTTCGATGACGGCGTCGAGATTCTGAAGCGCCTTCTGGAAACCGAGCAGGATGTGCTCGCGTTCGCGGGCTTTGCGGAGGAGGAACTCGGTGCGCCGGCGGACGACTTCGACGCGGTGGTCGATGAAGCGCTTGATGCAGTCGATCAGCCCCATTTCGCGAGGCTGGCCGTTGACGATCGACAGCATGATGACGCCGAAGTTGACCTGCATCTGCGTCTGCTTATACAGGTTGTTGAGGACGATTTCGGGCTGCTCGCCACGCTTGAGTTCAATGACCACGCGCAGACCGTCGCGATCGCTTTCGTCGCGGATGTCGCTGATGCCGTCGATTTTTTTGTCGTTAACCAGCGTGGCGACCTGCTCGACCAGGCGAGCCTTGTTCACCTGATAAGGAATCTCGGTGATGACGATGGATTCGCGGTCCTTGCCGAGCTTCTCGGTAGCCACCTTGGCGCGAATTTTGAGACTGCCGCGACCGCGCGTGAAGTAGTCGAAGATGCCCTGGCGGCCGAGCAGAATTCCACCGGTAGGGAAATCGGGGCCGGGGACAAACTGCGTGATGATGCGCTCGAGGGACAGCGAAGGGTTCTGGACCAGGGCGATGGTGGCGTTAACGATTTCGGTGAGGTTGTGCGGCGGGATGCGCGTGGCCATGCCGACGGCGATGCCCTCGCTGCCGTTGACCAGGAGGTTGGGCACGCGCGTGGGCAGGACCTCGGGCTCGTGTTCGCTGTCGTCGTAGTTGGCGCGGAACTCGACAGTGTCCTTGTCGATATCCTCGAGCAGCATCGCGGCGATCTTGGAAAGGCGCGCCTCGGTGTAACGCATGGCCGCGGGCGGGTCGGCGTCGACCGAACCGAAGTTGCCCTGGCCGTCGACGAGGGGGTAGCGCATCGAAAAATCCTGGGCCATGCGGACCAGGGCGTCATAGACGGCGGTGTCGCCATGGGGATGGTATTTGCCGAGAACCTCGCCGACGATTTTGGCGCACTTGCGGGTGGGGCGGTTGAAGGTCAGGCCCATCTCGCTCATACCGTAAAGGATGCGGCGATGGACGGGTTTCAGGCCATCACGGACGTCGGGCAGAGCGCGCCCGATGATCACCGACATGGCGTAGTCGAGATACGAGCGCCGCATCTCCTCTTCGATATTGACCGGGGAGATATTGCGGCGGTCGCCGAGCGGGAGCTGCGTGCCTCCAGGCGGCGCGGGCGGAGGCCCCTGGGGGTTCTGAGGATCTTGGGGAATCGACATTGCGAACTACTTTTGATTTTAACAAAACCGACCCCCATAAGGCCATTTCACGGAGGCTTTTCTCCTTTGGCATCAGTAGGTTTCGCGTTATCATGGGGTTAGCCGCATGCTGTCCGTCGTGATCCCGATTCATAACGAGGAGCGGGCGATTCTGCGCCTGTACGACCGTCTGACGGAGGTGCTCGGGAAGCTCGGCCAGCGCTACGAAATCATCTTCGTGGACGATGCCTCGAGCGACCGCAGCTTCGATCTGCTGGCCAACCTGGTGGAGACCGACAAGCGGCTGAAGGTGATCCGGCTGCGGCGGAATTTCGGGCAGACGGCGGCGCTCGCGGCGGGCTTCGACGAAGCGCGCGGCGAAATCATCGTGGCGATGGACGGCGACCTGCAGCACGACCCGGCGGACCTGCCGGCGCTGGTACACAAACTCGAAGAAGGGTACGACATCGCCAGCGGGTGGCGCAAGGAGCGCAACGACAACATGGTGCTGCGCAAGATCCCGTCGCGCATCGCCAACTGGATGATGTCGAAAGTGTCGGGCGTCGAGCTGCACGATTTCGGCACAACGTACAAGGCCTACCGCGCGGAGATCCTGAAGGAAGTCAACCTGTACGGGGAGCTGCACCGCTTCATCCCGGCGCTGGCAAGCTACTACGGCGCGCGCATCGCCGAGGTGCCGATTTCCAATCCGCCGCGCGAGGGCGGAGCGTCGCACTATGGCATCGGGCGGACGTTCAACGTCTTCTTCGACATTCTGACGATCCGCTTCCTGCTGCGCTACCTGACGCGGCCGATGCACTTTTTCGGGCGCATCGGGCTGGTGAGTTTGCTGGCGGGCGGCGGAATTCTGACGTTCCTGGTGGTGAAGAAAATCCTCGGCGAGCAGATCGTCACGCAGCATGGTCCGCTGCTGTTTACGGGCGGCATCCTGCTCGGACTGGGCATGCTGATGTTCACCACGGGGCTGCTGGGCGAGATGATGATGCGCACGTATTTCGAAAGCCAAGGCCGGCGCATTTACGCCGTGCGGCAGGTGCTCAGCCGGCAGGAGACGGGCGCCGGCGACGGGTCACGGTAGGCATCCACTTCGAGAACCCACAGCTGCGGACTGTAGCCGATTCCCGTCTGCGCGTCGATGACGAGTAACGCGCTTCGGGGTATTGGCTGCAAACGCGCGATTGTGTGATCCGGACGACCGTCAGTCGGTGAAAGGGCGCGCCTCGGCCTTGCGCCACCACTGTTCGAACAGGCCCTGCATGGCCTCGCCCATACCGGAATGGTCGAAAACGATGGACGTCCATGTGGGGCGCGTGATGACGGGATCGAGCAAGGCGATGAGGCCTTGGGCGCCGTCGAAAGTGGCCATTTTCATGGGCAGATTCGAGATGAGACGCACCTGCACGCCGAAGGTGGCGTACTCATCCAGACGCTGCCGGTGCTCCTCGTCGAGCGCCTCGGGCTCGAGCAGAATACGGCAGGCGACGCCGCGCGCGGCGGCCTGCTTCACCAGTTGCTCATCGAGCGGGTCCACGGCGTAGGGCGGACGCGAGAATTCGAGGAACTCGCGCTCCACCGCGCCGAGCATCGAGCGGTAATGCACGGCGATCTGGGCGGGATCGTTGACAATGCGCAGATAATCGAGCGTTCCGCGACCGACCTGCCCTTCGGCGTAGGCGCTGCGCAGGTCCTGCACGAGGCTCTGGGCATGGCGCTTCTGCTCGTTGAGCAAGCGTTCCTGATCTTCCTTCTGCCGCTGCAGGTAGGCCGGGATGGCGAGCGCGGGCTCCACGGCGCTGAAGAGTTTAGTCTTCTCCTGCACGACCTGCGCGAAGCCCTTTTCCACCAGACTGTCGAGGACCTCGTAGATTTTCTGGCGGGGGACTTGCGCGCGGGCGGCGAGTTCGAGGGCCTTGAAGCGCGGGTGGCCGACGAGCACAAGATAGGAGCGCGCCTCGTAGGCGTTCAGGCCGATCTGCTGCAGCCGCCGCCAGAATTTTTCGTACTCGACATCCGGCAGATCTCTGATCGTTTGCATCATGAGTCCCGGGGGCACTCTATCACAGGCGATTCAAGATTGGGATGGCGACCGGGAGTCAGCCAGGGGGTAGCCGGACGGGCTCGCGCGGTGGAAGGCCGCCGGCAGATTCGCGGCATAGAATTGAGGGGTGGTACTCGCCAGCGCGGTGTGCTTGGTTGCGGCAATCGCGACGGGACCGGCCACGGGCGCGAAGGTCCCGGACTTTTCGTTGCCCGATCAGACCGGCCAGAGCCGCACGTTCGCCGATCTGACAGGGCCGAGCGGGCTGGTGCTGGTGTTCTACCGCTCGGCCGACTGGTGACCCTTCTGCAAAGCGCAGCTCGTGGAGCTGCAGGCGCATCAGGAGGAATTCAGGAAGCGCGGGCTGAATGTTGCGGCCATCAGCTACGACAGCGTCGAGGTGCTCAGGGACTTCGCGACGCGGCGCGGGATCGCGTTTCCACTGCTCTCGGACAAAGACTCGCAGGTGATCCGCGCCTTCGGCATTCTCAACGAGAATGCGCCGCGGGATTCCTTCGTCTATGGCGTGCCGAACCCCGGCACATACGTCCTGGATGCCACGGGTGCGGTGACCGCGAAGTACTTCGAGGAGGACTACACGGAGCGCGTCACGGCGTCCGACATTCTGGCGCGGCGGTTTGGCGCGAATCCGTCGGCCGGGCCGGGCCTTCAGCAAACAAAGCACCTGCGGCTGACCGCGGCAAGCAGCGCGAACGCCGCGCGGGGCGGGCAGAAGATCGCGTTGGTCCTGAACATCGAGCTGAAACCCGGGATGCACGTTTACGCGCCCGGAGTGCGCGGATACAAGCCGGTGGATTGGGAGATGCTGACTGCCGCGGACAAGCCGGAAGGCGAGGTCCCGACGGCGCGCGGGCCCGAGCAGGCCCGCTTACCGGGGCGACTGTTCACCGAGGTCACGTGGCCCGCGCCAAGGATGCTCCATCTGAAGGCCATCGGCGAAACCGTTCCGGTCTACGAGAAAAAGCTGCGACTGGTGCGCGAGGTCACGATCCCGAGCGACAAGCTGTTGCGCGAAGTGACTTCCCCGTCGGGCGTATTGACGCTCGAAGGCGTCTTTCGCTACCAGGCCTGCGATGCGAAGACGTGCTATAACCCGGTGTCGCTGCCGCTGGTATTCTCCATACAGATTCTGAAGCACGATACCGAGCGTGTCCCGGCGGAGCTGCGGCGTCAGGCCAACCAACGATGATGCGACAAAGGCACGCAGCGGGTGCGGACCGACTGGCTTACGATCGCGCTCAGAAACGGGGGATACAGCTCAGCAGCAAATACAGAAATATCCGCTTCCTTACGGTCGCGGCTCTGAAACACGCGGCTCGGAAGGCGTTGCGGAACCGAGTGCGCAAGCAAGTGGTTTCATGCGCCAACTTCTGCAACTGAGTACCACGCGCGCGCGGGGGCAAGTTACAGGCGCACCGAATCTACGCGCAGGGAATCGAATCGAGTCGTGCCGAGGTTTCGCTCCGCGGCCAGACGGAGGTAGACGAGTGTGCGCTCGTCCAGGCCCCACCAGGCTTGTGCGGCGTAAGCGTCCACGGCAACGGGGTCCGTGCTGGCGATCACAGTTTCTTTGAGCGACACATCGTTGAGGCTGCCGCCGGTCGGACCGTTGCGCATGAGCACGCGGTAGGCGTCGAGAATAGTCAGAGTGGGGCGGAGGAACGCCAGGAGGTCAGCAAGGCTTTCGTTAATCCGCTGATGGAGCCGCTGCCGCTGGCCGCCGAGAATGCCATACCAGTTTTTCACGCCCAGGGTCGCGCCGGTCAGGCTGTGATGCTTGGCGATGGGCACGTTGATCACTTTGTCGGCCGTGAGAAACGGCTCCAGCACGGGCCACACGCCCAGGACCTCGCCGCGCAGGTCCACGTCGCGGAACAGGCGCGCCTCCGGCAATACGAGTTCCGCGCCGGCTGAGCGCGCGGCCGCGGCGATCCCGCTGCGCTCGAAGGCGCTGCGCGCGTCGTTGACGCTGACGTCGGTGACGATCGCCTTCCTGGCGCCTGCGTCCAGGCATAGCCGGACGAGCGCTGCTACGACCTCCGGGTTGGTGGTGGCGGCCTGTTCCGGAGTGCGATCCCAGGCGATGTTGGGCTTGATGACGACCACGTCGCCGCGCGAAACGAAGCGCCGCATGCCGCCGATTCGCTCCACGGCCACGCGAACCAGCGCGGCTGGATCGGCGCCTTGCGCCACGACCATCGCGGGCCACTGCGGGTCGGCGGCGACGGAGAGATTGCGTTGCGCCATGGCCACGGCGGCCTGCTGAGGACGCCGGCTGCGCGCGCTCAACCACAGTCCCGCGCCCACCGCGGCGGCGCCGAGACCGCCGGCGCGCAGGAGCCGCAGGAGCGCGGCACGCCGTTCAGGTTGAGCCAAATCGAGGTCCATAAGCGGCGGGGCGTTTGACTCGCGCCCGCTACCAGTCTAATCGTGTTGATGTGAGGCAATCGCTGGTTCTGATCGGTTTTACGGCCGTGATCGCGCAGATCGTGCTGATGCGCGAGCTGATCGTGGTCTCCTCGGGCAACGAGATTTCACTCGGCCTGATGCTGGCCGCGTGGCTATTCTGGACGGCCGCGGGCAGCGCGCTGGCGCCGCGAAAAACCGATGCGGCGAAGCAGATGGCCGTGCTACAGGTTCTAATCGCGGGCGCGCTGCCGCTGTCGATTGCGTGCGCGCGTGCGAGCAGAATCGCATTTCACGCCAGCCCGGGCGAGATCCTCGGGCCAGGCGCGGTACTGCTGACTGCGTTGTTCACACTGAGCGTGATTTGCGTGCTGTGCGGAGCGCTATTTTCCAGCGGCGTGCGATTGTACGCGTCAGCGACGGCGGGAGAGACGGCGCACGCGGCAGGATCGGTTTACCTGCTGGAGACGCTGGGCGCGGGCCTGGGCGGCCTCTGCGCCACGCTCATTTTTCTGGGGCCAGCCAGCTCGATGCAGGTGGCGTTCCTGGTGGCCTGGCTCAATCTGATGGGAGCGGGATTGCTCCTAAGGCCGGGCTGGTTCCGACGGCCCGCGGTGGCGGCCGGCCTGATTCTACTGCCGCTGGCGGCCTACCCGCTGTTCTCCTTACTGGAGACGAGATCGCTCGATCGGCTGTGGCAGGGTTTCCAAGTGGTGGCGGTTCGCAATTCGCGCTACGGCAACCTGGTGGTGGTGAAAACGGAAGAGACGCAAACGCTGTATGAGAACGGGCTTCCGTCCTTCAATGTCCCCGACGCGGCCGCGGCGGAGGAGGCGGTGCACTACGCGCTGCTCGAACACGCGTCGCCGCGCAGCCTGCTGTTGATCGGTGGTGGCATCAACGGTTCGTTGGCACAGGCGTTTCAGCATCCCACGCTGGAGCGGGCCGACTATGTGGAACTCGATCCGGCCATTCTGGAACTCGCGCGCGTGCACTTTCCCAAAGAGTGGCAGACCATCGCCGGCGACGCGCGCATTCGCATCCACCCCACGGACGGCCGACTGTTTCTGAGGAGCAGCGGCCTGACGTACGACGTGATTATCGTGAATCTGGCCGATCCGCAAAGCGCCCAGTTGAACCGCTTCTACACCGAGGAGTTTTTCCGCGAGGCCGCGAGCCGGCTGAATCCAGGCGGCGTCCTGTCGTTCCAGTTGACGGCCGCCGAAGACTACATCAGCCCTGAACTGGCCGCCTTCCTGCGGTGCATAAAAGCGACGCTGGGCGCAGTTTTCCCCGATGTTGTTGCGGTGCCGGGCCCGAGCGTTCACTTCTTCGCGACGCAGACGCCGGGCGCGCTCACCGTGGACCCGCAGGCGCTGATCGCGCGACTGCAGGCGCGGCATCTGCAGACCAAATATGTGCGGGAGTATTATCTCCCATTCCAGTTGAGCCCGGACCGCCGGGCCGATCTCGCATCGCAGCTTGAGGCACGGCCGGGCACACCGATCAACCACGACTTCGCGCCGATCGCCTACTTTTTCGACGTCGCGCTGTGGGGCTCGCGGTTTCATTCCGTCTACCTGCGCCTGTTCGAGGCTGCGGCGGCCACCAGCTTTTGGTTGCTCGCCGGCATCACGCTGCTGGTCGCCGCGGGGCTGAGCGCGGCAGGCTACCTCCGCCGGGCGACGGCCGGGACGTGCGTGGCCAGCATGGGCTTCACGATGATCGGGCTGGAGATTCTGCTGCTACTGGGATTCCAGGCGGTCTACGGGTACGTGTACCAGCAACTCGCGCTGGTAACGGCGAGCTTCATGGCGGGCATGGCGATGGGAAGCTGGTTGGCATTGCGCCTGCGGCGCGGCCCGGGTCTCGCGACGCTGCAGTGTCTGGCGGCCGCGGCGCCCGCCCTGATTTGTCTGGCGATGCAGCACACTCCGCCGCTCTTGTTCACGCTGCTGTCGCTGCTGTCGGGAGCGCTGGGCGGTTACCAATTCCCTGTGGCGAGCCGCGTATCGAATGTTCGCGCGCCCGGCACGCTGTATGCTCTCGACCTGGCGGGAGGGTGCGTCGGCGCGATTTTATTCAGCGCGTGGCTGATCCCGGTGTTCGGCTTCTTTCGCACCTCGCTGTTGATTGCCGTGGTGGACTTGCCGCCGGCTATTGCCGCCTGGCGCGATCGCCGAAGACCAGCGCCGTGAAGGTGAAAATGTCGGACGCCGGATCGCGCCACGCATCGAGCGGCAGGTCGGCCTTCAAACAGAGTTGCTCCAGGAATGTTTTACGATCCCAGTGCTCGTCCGACGCGACCTGAGGCAACAAGATCCCCTCTTTGTCGCCTCTGACGATCAGCAGACCGTGCTTCCCGATTTCGACCTGCTTCGTATCGCTGAGCCGGCGCAGCGGAGACAGGACCGAGATCTCGTACTCCAACTCGCCCAACTCGGCCGTCACCACCGGGCGGAAGCGGTGATCCTCCAGCGCCGCATAGGCTGCAACATCGCGCACGACCAATGGCAGGGGCTTGATCGGCGCCGTGTAGCCGATGCAGCCGCGCAGTACTCCGTGTTCCTTCAGCGTGACGAAAGCGCCGCGCTCCTGCGTGAGGGAGCTCGATCCGTCCACGGTGTAGTCGTAGAACTTGTGTTCCTTCACGGCGGTCTCGACACTGCGGCGCGCCAGGCTGAGCAGTTCCTCCTTCTCCTTATCGTTCAAAGTGAACTCCGCACGGGCCGAGGCCGCGCCGGCCGGCGCTTTGGAAAAGGCCACCGCGCCGTAACCGACCACGCGGGTCTTGTCGCCCGTGATGTCGCCGGAGTTGGCGTACTTGAGAACCGTCGCCTCGGTCGCGCCGAGCCGTTCCGACGCAATCATGGCGGCCACGATGGGCGCGCCGCCGCAGGCTTCCCAGATGTTGCGCTCGAAGTTCCGCGAAAGGCTCAGGTAGTCCCACTCCTCGATGGCGCGCAGCGTCTTGTGGTCCACCTTCTCCGCATAGTCGTAGGGATGGTAGTGCGACATGTCGGAGCTGGCCACGATCAGTGTGTCCGTTCCGGCGATGAGCTTGGCGAGCTTGACGCCCAACTCGCGGCTGGCCCCATAATCCTGGCGGCCCATCACGACGGGCACGAGCTCGAACTGGCCCAGCACGCGTTGCAGGAAGGGCAACTGATCTTCGAGCGCGTGCTCGTGCTTGTCCGCGGTGACAGTGTGCCCGTGGCCCGACAAGCGGATGGAGCCGCCGCCGGAGGCCAGTTTCGCGGCAAAAGCGCGGTCCACGGGGACCGCGCCGAGGGGCGTCTTGTAGGCGCTGCCGTCAAACACCGCGGTGAAGTCGAACGCGTCGTAATGCGTCGGCGCGATCACGACTACGCGAGAGAACTTGCGCCCCTTGAGCAACGCATACGAATACGCCGCGACCTGTCCGGAGTAGACATAGCCGGCGTGCGGCGACACCAGCGCCACGACGTCCTTGATCGGCGGCGGCTGCGCTTTGGCGAGGAAACCGTCGACCATCGCGGCCAGTTCTTTGGCGTCGGCCGGATAAAACGAGCCGGCGACCGCCGGCTCGCGCACAGCCTGCGGCCGGGCGCACGAGGCCGCGCCGAAGAGCAAGGCCGCCACGAGCAGAACACGCTTCATATCAGGCCCCCCACACGCCCGCGATCGGCTGATGGCAGTACTCGCAGCGGCCGTGGCGGATGTGATCGTTCTTAATTGTGAACCCTTCGCGCTCGAGCACCGTCTTGCCGCATTTCGGGCAGAGGGTGTTCTCGCCGGGATGGCCCGGCACATTGCCCACATAGACGTAGTGCAGCCCCTCGGCGTCGGCGATCGCCTTGGCGCGTTCCAGCGTCGAGACCGGCGTCGGAGGCAGGTTTTTCAGCAGGTATTCGGGGTGGAAGCGCGTGAAGTGCAGCGGGACGTCTGGCCCCAACTCGGTCTTGACCCAGGTGGAGAGTCCGCGAAATTCGGCCTCCGAATCATTCAACGTCGGGATGACGAGATAGACGATCTCGGTCCACATGCCGAGCTTCTTCATGCTCACCAGGGCATCGAGCACGGGCTTCAAATCGCCGTGCACGACATCCGCGTAAAACTTCTGCGAGTAGCCTTTTAAATCGACTTTGATCGCGTCGACGTGTTTGCACAGCTCCTTCAGCGGATCGGCCTGAATGAAGCCGCCCGTCACGACGACGCTTTTCACGCCGGCGGCGCGCGCCGCGGCGGCCACGTCGGTCATGTACTCGTAAAAAATCACCGGCTCGCTATAGGTGAAGGCGATGACAGGCGACGCGGAGTCCCGCGCCTGGCGCACGACTTCCTGCGGCGGCCAGTAGACGTTCCGCACCTGCTCCGGCCGCGATTGCGAGATGTCCCAGTTCTGGCACATTTTGCAGTTCACGTTGCATCCGGCGGTGGCGATGGAGAAAGCCTGCGAGCCGGGATGAAAATGGAACAGCGGCTTTTTCTCGATCGGATCGATGTGCGCCGCGCAGACGCGCGAATGGACCAGAGAGTAGTAGACGCCGCCGCGATTCTCGCGCACGCCGCAATAGCCGCGCTCGCGGTCGTCGATGACGCATTCGCGCGGACAGAGCTTACATTTGGTTTTCTTGTAGGCCAGCTTTTCGTAGAATTTCGCCTCGACGATGAACTTCGCGTCGGGGTCCGCGGCGGCGTACGCTCCGCCCGCCAGGCAGGGCAGCACCGCAACTTGCAGGAACTCGCGCCGCTGCACGTCACACCTCCACGCGGCGGATGAGGCGCGCGTCGTTGGTGCCCAGGCGGTGCTGGGCGTCGGCCGCGGTGGCGATGTAGCTCGGCGCGCGCTTGGCGGCCTGCAGGCTCGGGAGGCCCTTCTCCTTGCGTTTGGCCTCGATGATCTGCCAGCCAATGGTGTCCAGGGCCACCGGATCGCTGGCGACGAGCAATCCATTGAAGGGCCACGACCACTGCGGCATGTAGGACGGTCCGCCCTCATACTGCGCGATGAGCGCGTCGCAAATCGTCAGCCGCACCTTCTGCCGGATGGGCGCCAGCGCGTTGACGTCGGCGACGTAGGGATCGCCCGCGTTGGAGTGGTACTTATTTGGATTGTGGATTGCGCCGAACATGTTCTTCAACGCCATGGTCACGCCGACGATGCCGTGGTCCTTCAGCACCGGCAGGTTGATGACGGCCTGACACTGGCGCGTAAGGGTGCGCGAGAGCAGACTGCCGGCACTGCCGAACACCGCGAGGTCGTCCTCGTAGCCCGCCGAGTCGTTTCCAATGAAGCGGACCTTGTCGCGCCGGACGCCGACCGGAAAGCCGGCGCTTTCGAGATCGGAGTTCAGGCGGTCCCAGACCACGATGTCCTGGCCGCGGAAGCCGGCCTGCTGGAGTCGCTCAATGACCGCGTCGACCAGGACCGTGCGGGTGGATGCGCCGCGCCCGGCCAGGCAGTTCACTTTCAAACCGACGACTTCCCCCGGCCGGGCGATCAGCTTCCAGGCCTCGACCGGATTGTCGCGCGCGAAGAAGGATTGGACGGCCCGGTCGAGGAGCTTCAGCACGCGCGCCGAATCCAGGCCGGACGGCGACTGATCGCGCGCGATCACGACCTTCGATGGGTCCTGCGCGGCCAGCGTCGCGGCCAGAGAGGCGCCTAAGAACTCCCGCCTGCCGATTCTAGACATTGAGGTCCAATTACGCTTTACTTATAGCACTAACGGAGGCCGGCTACCATCGCTCCGGCCAGGTCGAGCAGCGTGTCCCCGACGTCCTGATAGGCCGTCAGCCGGACAAAATAGCGGCCCTGCCAGAAGGTGACGCTGGGCCCGTAGGAGCGGCCGCCGGCGCCGATCGGGACCGGCCGGCTGCCCGCGGCGGACTCGGATTCGAACAGCGCCCGCGCCTGGCCGTTGGTGGCCAGGATGTGCAGGTCCGCCAGCGCTTCGGCGCCGCCCTGCTGCCGATAGAGGGCAGTGAAAGTCTGCTGCACGCCCGCGTGCAGATAGCGCTCCGCATCGCCATCCACGTACTTCCACAAATCCGCGGCGGCAAAGACGCGCGTCTCTCCGGCTTTGCGCCACAGCCCCGATGCGCTGGCCGCCGGCAACAGCGCCACGGGCTTTTCCGCGGCGCGCGGGAGCAGCATCTGGTTGGTCTTCGAGCGGCTTTCCCCAACGCTCGACACGTAGACCGCCGGAGCGTCGTTCACAGGGCACGTATGCTCGCACGCGCCGCAACCGACGCACAGGGCGGGATCCACGTAGGGCTGCCGGACACGCCGGAGTTGTCCTTCCCGGCTGGCCACGTCGGCCGGCTGGAGATAGATCGCCTTGGGCGACGTCGGGCACCACTCTTCACAGACGATACACTCCGTCGCCATGGCCCACGGCAGGCAGCGCCCGCGGTCGTAGAAGGCGGTGCCCAGGCGGATCGGGCTGGGGTTGACTCCGCCGGTCCAACCCTTCTCCCGCAGCGTGAATTCCCAGATAGCGCCGGTCGGGCACACCTGGCCACACAGCACACAGCCGGGTTCGCAATAGCCGATGCGGGCGACCAGCACCGGCGTCCAAAGACCCTCCGGGCCAGCCTCGGTGAAGCTGGGATGCAGCGCGTGGTTCGGGCAGACCTTCATGCATTCGCCGCAACGGATGCAGCGCTCCAGGAAGTTGAACTCATCGAGCGAGCCCGGCGGGCGGATGCGGGCGCGGCTGTGCTCCACCGCGAGGCCGGGCGCGCTGCGGAGTATGGGGAGCAACGCCGCGCCGGCAGCCAGGCTCGTCAGGACGCGCCGACGATCGAGGTCCGGCCCTTCGCGGGTGGTTAGGGTAGCGGGGAAGAAACGGAAAACAAGCCCACTCTCGGGACAATCGGCCACGCAGTTCATACACATGTGGCACTCTGCCTGGCGCCAGCGGACGCCGGGGATTGGATCGTCACCGCCCTGGCAGTTGAGCTGGCAGCGGTTGCAATCGGTGCAATGGCTCTCGCGCTTCTCCAAACCGAAGATCGACCAGCGCGAGAGCAATCCCAGCAGCGCGCCCAGAGGGCACAGCGCCCGGCACCAGAAGCGCGTGAAGCGCACGTTCAGCAGGAGAATGACGGCGAAGATCAGACCGATCAGCAGGCCCTGCCGGAAGTGCGGCTGGCTGAAGTTCAACAGCGTATCTTTCAGCAGGAAATGGAGTGCGGCGCCGACGTAGAACAGCGGCTTCCAACCTGGCCGCGACAGCAGGTCCACGGTCGCGTTCACGGCGTAATTCAGCGCCGGCAGCACCGCTAACGCGAGCGACCGGACCAACAGTGAAATGGGATCCAGCAGTCCGTAGAGCCCCAAGCCGAGGAGCGCCGCCACGAGCAGCGCAGCGAGCAGATAATACTTCAGCTCCTGCCAGCGCCGGTAACGGTTCGATTCGATGCGCCGCAGCCCTAATTTGCTTTTCGACCGGAATCCGCCGATCCAGTGATTGAGAGTACCGAGCGGACAGATCCAGCCGCAGAAGAATCGGCCCAGAAACACGGTCGGGAGGATGATGGCCAGGGACCACAACAGGCCGCGGTAGAGGGCGTGGCTCGAGAGAGCGCTCCCCAGCGCGATCAGCGGGTCCAACTCCAGGAACCACCGGACGGGGTAAGGGATGCGAGGATCGCCTTGGATCGCGTGAAAGGAGCCGCGAAACTCGGTCTGGAACAGCAGGCACAAGAAGAGCGCCAGGAAAACGATCTGCGAAATCCGGCGTGCCTGGGCCAGCTTCACTCGATCAGAAGTCTATCACCGCACAAGCCGCGCGCCACTCAGATCGGCCTCAGATCGGCCACGGCGCAGTTGTTTCATCTACGCGGCAATGGACCGGTTCCGCCAAGAGCAAAGTTCAGCTCAACACCAAACGCGCGAGTTCGTGTGGAGGGAGGATCGCCCCGGGCCGCGATGCGCGGCGATGCGAGCGTTCGCGGCTGATGTCTACTTGGAGAAGTTCCGGTACCGGCTCCTAGACGGTCGCGGCCTTCTCATTCCGTCTCAGAAGTCGTTACGGAGCTGCGGGCGCAAGCACGCGGTTTGATGCGCCAACTTCCGCAATTTCGCCAGGTGTCAGGCTGAACCGGCGATGGCCTACGTAGGGCCTGGGCCGGAGAGGCCTTGCATCACCGACCGGATCTGTTCCTCCAGCTCAGTGAGATTGACGGGTTTGGCGACGTGGGCGTCCATGCCCGCGGCGAAGCAGTTCTCCTTGTCACGGTTCATGGCGTGAGCGGTCATGGCGATGATGGGCATGTGGCTGCCGGCCGTCTTCTCCCATTCACGGATCGCCCTCGTTGCGGCGTAACCATCCATTTCCGGCATCTGCAGGTCCATCAATACGAGGTCAAAATGCTGTTTTTTGACCTCGTCGAACGCCGCCCGCCCGTCGCCCGCCACGGAGACGAAGTGTCCGAGTTTCTCGAGCAGCTTCACGCCGATCAACTGGTTCACCTTATTGTCCTCGGCCAGCAGGACGTGCAACGCGCCGGAGTCGGGAGCGGGAGCGGGCGCCGCCGGGGTCGCCTGCGGCGCCGTCTTTTCCGGCGCGCGCTGGCTGAGCACGCGCAGAACGGCGGCGTGCAGATCGCGCTCATCGACCGGTTTGGGCAGGCAGACGCCGACGCCCAGACGCAGGCAACGATTGCGGTCTTCGGTCAAGACGCCGGAGGTCAGCATGACGATCGGAAGGCTGGCCAGGGCGGGCGTCGAGCGAATGCGGCGGGTCAGAGCAAAGCCGTCCTCCTGGCGCATGTGACATTCGGCGACAACGAGGTCGAAGGGGCTCGGGCCGCCCCCGGCCCGGACCAGCGCCTCGAAAGCGGAGGCGGCGTCGGGACGCACGACCGCAAGCATGCCGGCGTGGGTGAGATACTCATGCAGGATCATGCGGCTGGTGGGGTTGTCATCCACGACCAGCACGCGCAGACCGGTGAAGTGCTTCTCAAGACCCTCGATCGGCGCCGCGGCCGCAGCCGAGGCGTGGTCAAATCGCACTGTGAAATGGAACGTGCTGCCCTTGCCCACTTCGCTCTCGAGCCAGATCTTGCCGCCCATCATGTGCACCAGGCGCGAGCTGATGGAAAGGCCCAGACCGGTACCGCCGAACTTCCTGGTCATGGTGATATCGGCCTGCCGGAAGGGTTCGAAGATCGCTTCCCGCTGGTCCAACGGAACGCCGATCCCGGTATCGCGCACGCTGAAGTGCAGGACGATGAATTTGTCCCCCAGCGATTCCACTCCCACGGAGATCTCGATTTCACCCTTACTTGTGAATTTGATGGCGTTGCCGGCCAGGTTTGTGAGAACCTGACGCACGCGAATGGGGTCCCCATGAACCAGGTCCGGCACGGCCGGATCGATGCGGCACAGGAGTTCCACCCCGCTCTGTTCAGCTTTCAGGGCGAGCGGCTTGACGGAATTGTGGACCAGAGCGGACAAGTCGAAGTCGATCAGGTCGAGATCGACTTTCCCGGCTTCAATCTTCGAGAAGTCGAGAACGTCATTGATCACTACGAGCAGCGATTGGGCTGAATTCCTGATGATCTCGAAGTACTCGCTCTGCTGGGGGTCGAGTCCGGTCGCCTGAATCAGTTCCGTCGTGCCCAGAATGCCGTTCATCGGAGTCCGCAGCTCATGGCTGATATTGGCCAGGAACGCACTTTTTGCGCGGTTGGCCGTTTCGGCGGCGTCCTTGGCTAACAGCGACTCCCGCTCCGCCCGCTTGCGCTCTACGATCTCGATCGCCAACTCCGCGTTGCGGCGCATCAATTCCTGGGTCCGCTCGGCGACGAGTTCCTCCGACTGGTCGGTGCGCTCGCGGAGCTTGGCCGCCAGGACGTTAAAGGCGTTGGTGAGCACTGCGAATTCGTCGTTGGACTGAGCCGGCAGCCACCGAAAGGCATCGGCGTGGCCTTGTTTGAGCAGGGAGGCCTCCCTCGTCAGCACGCGGATCGGACTGAGGAAACCCCGCGCCACCAGCACGAACACCAGCAGCGTTAACAGCGCGAGGCCGCCGACCGTGGAAAGCAACGTAATCTGCATCCTGCGAATGGACTGCAGCAGCGGATCGCGGTCCACACCGACGTAAACCGTGCCGACCGCGCCTTTGGAGACCGGCTCGGAAAAGACGGTCAGCGGTCTGGTCTCACCCGGCAGACTCAGATCGAGCCAATCCTGGCCGTCCGGAGTCTGGACGGTCCGCAAGGAGTTTGGGAACTCCGGCCCAAAAGTGTGCGCCAGAACTTTGCGGTCGGGCGAGAGCACATAGGCCCACTCGACTTTGGAAGCGCTGCATGCCTCCTCCAACGCGGCCTGCAGCGGCGCGCGATTGCTCTTGATGGCAGCGGGTTCGATGGTCTTCAACAAGGATTCGGCGAGGCTCCGCCCGTTGGCAAGGAAGGCCGCGTGCAGCTTGTGCTCCTGCTCGCGCTCCTCGACATCGTAGAGCACGGCCCCCACCAGCGCCATGAAGAGGAATTGCAGGAGAGCGAATTTGGAGAGAAGGCTTCTCACACCTCGCCCTCCACGCCATAGGCCGCAGAATACGGCGGCAACGTTCCGGCTTGTTCCCGCAGCCAGGCGTTGGCCATGGCCAGCGGAAGAATCTGACGGCAGACGTCCCGCCACGGGATCCCGGGTTCACGCCCGCGCCTACGGTCGACCATGGCAGTTTGCTTCCCCACTGGCGATGTGCCCGTCACTTGAATAGTAATTCTTCTTGCACTGGTTGCGCCCTGAAATGATCGCTGTGACTGAGCGATAGGACTGCAGTACTACCGGTGCGCGGCTTGCGGCAGCCGCGCACCGGCACCCGCCAGGCCGAAAGTACGCCTCGAAAACGAAGACGCCGGCCCCGAGGCCGGCGTCCGTGACTCTATATTTTGAGTCGGCTTAATTATTCGCGGCGGCCTTTTTCGCAGTGGTGGCCTTCTTCACCGGAGCCTTCTTAGGCGGCGCCGGCTTCGGCAATCCGGTGACGTCTTCCGGCGACACGTCGAAGGTCAACATCATCTGTGGATCGGAGGCAAATGCGGACGGAGCGCCGGAGAACTCGATCTCCGTGCCCTTCTCCGGAATCGCGGCCAGCGGCTTCTCGAACTTCAGAGTAACTTCGCTCATGTCCTTGCTCGAGATGCCTACGATAACCATGGTCGGCTTCTTCTCCGGGGCCGTGCTGACTACGGTGGCCTTGAACTTCTGGACCCCGGCGGCGCCGCCCGGAATGGCTGCGCCCTTGAGAGTGCCTTCGAAGTACTGCTGGCCGTTCGCCCCGCCGAGTTCCTGCTTGATTTTGACCCACAGCGCGAGTTGCGGGTTGGTCTTCTTGAGCTCTTCTTCCTGCTTGGCCAGGATCTCGTCCTTGGACTCTATCTTGAAGTCGGCCGGGGGCAGGGCGCTCTTCTTTGCCGCCTCGACTACCTGGTCCAGCCCATCGCGGCTACCGTGGAAGTTAATGTAGGTCTTTTCCAGGTACGCCTGCAGCGGCGTGCGGGTAGCAGGCGGCAAAGCGCCCTGGCCATCGAAGTAGGCCGCGCGGGCGATCTGGAACAACGCCGCCGACTGCTTCTCGAGCTTGCGCTGCTTGGCAATCACCGTTCCAGCCCAGAGCGATGCCTCGGCGTCATTCGGGTTGTTCTGCAGTACCGTGAGGAATTCCTTCTCAGCCGCCTCGTTTTGGCCGCGCTGCATGGCGGTCCAGCCCAAGGTGCGATGGCCAATGGTCTCCATGTCCGTCCGGCTCTTCTTCCACACGTCGTCGGAAGTCGTGGCCGGTTTGTTCGCGGGGTCAAAGAAAACAGGTATGGCGTCGAGCAATCCCTTGGCGGCGCTGTCGCCGGCGTCGAGGGCCTCGGGACTCTTGTCCTGGAGACTCACAGTCAACAGATTGATCCAGTAGAGTCCCTTGACGCTTTTCGCATCCAAAGACACCAGTTCCTTGGCGGCATTCAGCATTTCCTTGGCGTTGCCCATGGCCTGGTAGGTGGTCATGATCGTTTCCTGCCGGTCGACCTTGAAGTCGCTGGCGGGATACTTCTGCTTCCAGTTGTTGAGGATCTGGAGCTTTGTGTTCGCGTTCTGCTCCTTGTTGGCAGAATCGAACAGATCGTACTCGGCGCGATCCTTCCACTGCTTCTTCTGGTCTTGTGCCACAACCGCGAGTGTGGCCAGAGAACCGAGGGCGATCACCGCGATTACGCGTTTCAATGAAAACTGCACGTCATGCCTCCTAGGGTCGGGCTCAACACCAACGCTACCGGCCGTCTCCGCCGCGACCGGTTCACCTGAACGGCCGCCGAAGAGCTTGGCAAATGGGGAGTATAGCCGAAGCGCAATCTGCCTAGCAAGCCGTCCCCGGCCGACAGTGCGCTCCCCGGCCGATCCTCCCGTGCCGCATGGATCGAACATTCCTGGCAACTTAGAAACCGTATCGCGTCTCCAGGTTCCGGCGCAACTATCAAGCATATACGAGATTCGCAAATCCACCGAAACTTTTGCGAACGTATGTTAAACTCGGCCCTTTATGCGCCACATCGACCTTGCCGTGGTGGCCCTCTACCTGGTGGGCATCACCTGGTTCGGCGCCAGGTTCCGGCGCTCGCAGCGCACGCTCCGCGACTACTTCCTGGGAGGCCGCAACACGCCCTGGTGGGCCATCGCCTTTTCCATCGTTTCAGCCGAAACCAGCACGCTGACCGTGATCGGCACGCCGGCCCTCGCGTTTCGCGGCAACTTCGGCTTCCTGCAGGTCGTGCTGGGCTACCTCTTCGCGCGCATCGTGATTTCGACCTTATTCCTTCCGCATTACTTCCGCGGCGAGCTTTTCACGGCCTACGAGCTGATGCAGCGGCGTTTCGGGCAGCGGCTGCGCCGTCTGACAGCCGGACTGTTTCTGCTGCTCCGCTCGCTGGCCGAGGGCGTGCGCGTCTTCGCCATTTCCATCGTCGTCTCCATCATCCTGAGCCTGGCCCCGACCTGGGCCATCGTGGTCATCGTGGCACTGACGCTTTTCTACACCTTTGAAGGTGGCATGACGGCGGTCATCTGGACCGACGTGATCCAGATGGTGCTCTATATCTCGGGCGCCATCCTCAGCCTGGGCACGATTCTCGGCCAGTTGCCCGGCGGTTGGGCGCAGGTGACCGCACTCGCCGTCCCGGCCGGCAAATTCCAGATATTCGACTTTTCGTTCGCGCCCACGCTGGCCTGGTTCTCCGAACCTTACACCTTCTGGGCGGGCGTTGTCGGCGGCTGTTTTCTGACCACCGCCAGCCACGGCACCGAGCAATTGATGGTGCAACGCCTGCTGGCCGCGCGCAATATCCGTGACAGCCGCAAGGCGCTGTTCGCGAGTTGGGCCGTCGTCTGCGTTCTGTTCGCTCTGTTCCTGACCATCGGCGTCATCCTGTGGGCGCTCTACCAAACGAACCACATGCGCGTGCCCGCTAAATTGGACGCCATTTACCCGCGCTTCATCTGGGAACATCTGCCGGTCGGCCTGGCGGGCCTGGCGATCGCAGCCATTCTGGCAGCGGCGATGTCCAATTTGAGCGCCGCGCTCAACTCGCTCAGCTCAACCACAGTGATGGATTTCTACCGCCCGATACGGCCGCTCCGATCCGAGAGCCATTACCTTTCGGTGGCCCGTTTTGCGACGCTCGGCTGGGGGGTGGTTCTACTGGCCGTGGGCATCGTCGCGCAGCGCGTCGACTCGGTGCTCGAGGCGGGACTCGGCATCGCGTCGATTCTGTACGGGGGACTGCTCGGCGTCTTCCTGCTGGGCGTTCTCTTCAAGAACGTCGGCGAACTGGCCGCCATGGCCGGCATGGCCGCCGGCGTCACCGGCAACCTCATGGTTCGATTCGCCACGCCCATCGCCTTCACCTGGTACGTGCCCATCGGCACCGCCCTCACGTTGCTGGTCGCATTGGCTGCCGCGCTGGCCCACGGAGATTTCTCGCATCCTCCGGCAACCAAGGAGCCCACTTGAGCGCACCCGCCCCGGTCACAATGGAGCGTGGCCGCCGCGCGGCGGTGGCCGCCGGCGCCGGTCGCGGCTGTTTGACGCGTACCCGCCTGAATCCGATTTCTCAGGAGGCGCGCCATGCCTGACACGGCCACGACCTCCTTGCGCCGGGACATGGGCCTGTGGGCCGCGATGTCGATTGTCGTCGGCACGGTGATCGGCAGCGGCATCTTCATCGTGCCGAAGACCATGATCCTGCAGGTCGGCTCACCGGGCATGGTGCTGCTGGTGTGGGTCTTCGGCGGCCTCCTCACCCTAGCCGGCGCGCTGACCTACGCCGAACTGGCCGCCATGATGCCCGAGGCCGGCGGCGAGTACGTCTATCTCAAAGCGGCCTATGGTCCCTTCTGCGGTTTCGTTTATGGCTGGACGCAGATGTGGGTCGCCAAGAGCGCATCGGTCGCCACGCTGGCCACCGGCTTCTATCTTTACCTCGCCAACTTCGTCCCGGCGCTCGGGCGCGTCGTGGCGCGGATTCCCCTGCCGTCGGGCGCCGGCGGAGCCCCGCTGGCCGTCCATTGGGGTCCCATCGTATTTTCGTTGGACTGGCTCGCCGTCGAGCCGGGCTCCCTGCTGGTGATCCGCGCCGGACAACTTTTCGCCATGGTCCTGATCTTTGGTCTCGGTTTCATCAACTGGTTGGGCGTACGGCAGGGCGCCGGCGTGCAAGTGAGTGCCACGGTGTTGAAGGTCGCGCTGCTCGCCGCCATCATCGGATGCGGCCTGTTTCTCGGCGCGGCGCACGCGGATAATTTTGCGACAGCGGTGCCCGCGCCCGGCGGAGTTGCCGGCTTTTTCGCCGCATTGGTGGCGGCATTATGGGCTTATGACGGCTGGAATAACGTCGGCATGGTCTCCGGCGAAATCCGCAATCCCCAGCGCAACCTGCCGTGGGCGCTGGTGCTCGGCACCACGTTCGTGATGCTCATCTATATTGCCGCGAATATAGCCTATTTCGCCGTATTACCTGCCTCCGCCGTCGCCGCCAGCGATCGCGTTCCAGCGGAAATGATGCGCCGCCTCTTCGGTTCGCCGGGCGCCGCGGCCGTAAGCCTGGTGGCGCTGATCTCGATTTTCGCCGCGCTGAATGGCTCGATTCTCAGCGGATCGCGCGTGCCCTATGCGCTGGCGCGCGATGGCTATTTCTTCCGCTCCTTCGCCCGCGTTCACCCGCAACGCCACGTGCCGGGATTCTCGATTTTGGCCCTCAGCGCCTGGAGTGCCGTGCTTGTTTTGAGCGGCCGCTATGACCAACTTTTCACGCTGGTGATCTTTCCAAGCTGGATTTTGTATGGAATGGCGACCGCTTCTGTACTAGTACTGCGGCGCAAATGCCCCGCTCTGCCGCGTCCCTATCGGACGCTTGGCTACCCCGTTGTTCCGATCGTTTTCGTCCTCGTTGCCGCTCTTTTTCTGGGATTTACGTTGAAAAACTCGCCAAGAGAGTCGATTCTGGGCCTGATTTTGATCGCCGCAGGCGTTCCATTTTACAGAAACTGGAAGCGCCGGCTGCGGGAATCCACGCGAATTTGAGACGAATTATCTTTGCCAAACCAAAGTATTAGTCCAATCACGGTTGTCTTCCTGCACTGAAGTGCGATAGACCGAGGGTAGTAATAAAGCAGCCGCTTCTAATCGCCGGAGCTTCGAAGGGCAAACGGAATTATCGGACGAAAGCGGCGCAATCGAGGGCGAGGATTCTTATGGACGTCGTTAGGATGTTAGATGAATTAAAGCGGGAACGCGAGGCCATTGAAGAGGCTATCGTGACCTTGGAGCGGCTGGCCAAGGGTCAGGTCAAGCGGCGCGGACGGCCGCCTGCCTGGATGAACGAGTTAGGCAAAAAGCAGGCTCCCGAGCGCCCGGCTCCTGCCGCCATGGCGCAGCGCGGGCGTGGCCGTAAGCCGGTTGAGGCTTCGGCTTAATAGATCCAGTTCTGGATCATTCGTAAAGCAGGTACGCTTTTCGGCGCGCGATGAATTCGTCGAGGCGCGGCTTGCATTGCTCTTCGATCGCCTGGGGATCGATTCCCTCTCGCAGCGCGCGGATCACCTCGCGGCTGCCGATGAGCCGTGCGTTCGCTTCCAGGTCGATCTTTGCCGGATAGAGCTTCTGCAGGGCCGCGGCGATTTCCAGTCCCAGACGGACCGGTGAAAACGACTCACGGTCCGTGACCAGGAACCGTACACCCTGCACGATCTTACCCTGCAGGTTCGAACTCTCCGGAACGAAGCGGGTTGGATAGAACCTCACCCCGGGCACAAACCGCCGGTTCAGGTAGGCCGCCAGCTCCGCGCCCTGCACCCAGTCGGCGCCGGCCTGCTCGAAGGGCGCCGGCGTTCCTCGCCCCACCGACCAGTTCGGCGAAGCTTCGAGCATCGCGACCCCGGGGTACAGCAGCGCGGCCTGGAAGCTGCGCATGTTCGGCGAGGGGTCGATCCACATCAGGCTCGTCGCGTCCCACCAGTCCGCACGCCGCCAATTCTTCACCGGCACGACTTCCAGCCTGGCGCCCACCTGATCCTCGCCATTGAACCAGCGCGCCAGTTCGCCCGCCGTCATCCCGTGCCGCAACGCAATCTGGCTGCAACCGATGAAGGACTGCAGATCGCGATCGAGCACCGGCCCCTCCACGTCGATTCCGTTCAGCGGGTTCGGCCGGTCGAGTACGATGATCGGCAGCTTCGCCTCCGCCGCCGCCTGCATGGCGTATTTGAGGGTCGAGATATAAGTGTAGAAGCGCGCGCCGATGTCCTGGATGTCGAACACCAGCAGGTCTACGTCCTTGAGCATCTCGGCGGATGGCCGTTGGCGCTGGCCCGCATACAGGCTCCAGATCGGAAGCCCTGTCTGCGCGTCCTTCGCGTTCCCGACGTTTTCCCGATCTTCCCGGCCCGCAATGCCGTGTTCGGGCGAGAACAGCGCCGTCACTCGGACCTGCGCCGCGAGCATTGCGTCCACGTCGCGGCGGCCGTCGCGCAGCACGCCGGTCTGATTTGTGATCAGCCCCACGCGCTGGCCCTGCAGCTTCGCGAAGCCATCGGCCGCGAGCACGTCCACGCCGTTCAGCGTCTCAACAGTCCTCGCCGTGACCAGCTTCGGCGCTCCCTGCCATGTCTCCAGTGCTGTGCTCAGGATGCTCGCCGGCGCGGTGATGCCCACGGCCGCGGCCACGATCGTCGCCACTTCTCCGCGCAGACCGTTGAGCGGCGGCCGGCGGTGCGGGTGCACGCTGTTGCTGAGCAGAATTACAAACGTCCGCGTCGACGGATCGATCCACAGCGACGTGCCGGTGAAACCCGTGTGGCCGTACGAGCCCAGTGGAAACAGTTCGCCGCGATTGGACGAGAATGGCGAGTCGATATCCCAGCCCAGCCCGCGCAGCACCGGCTGGTGCGGCGGCGTGTTGGGTTGTGTAAACTTGCGCACCGTCAGCGGGCTGAAGACGCGCACACCGCGATACTCGCCCAAGTTCAGCATCATCTCAGCGAACTTCGCCAGATCGTCCGCCGTCGTAAACAGCCCCGCGTGCCCGGCCACGCCGCCCATCATTCTCGCCGTCGGGTCGTGCACAACCCCGCGCAGCGGCACGCCGTTCTCGTACTCCGTCGGCGCAATGCGCGCGCGCCAGCTCTCCGGCGGCAGGAACCGCGTCTCACTCATGCCCAACGGCCGGAAGATCTCCTGCTCGGCGAATTCATTGAGCGGCTTGCCGCTCACCACGCGCACGATCTCGCCCAGCAGAATGAAATTGATGTCGCTGTAAACGAAATGTTCGCCCGGCGGCGTGCGCGGCTTGTCGGCCAGCGCCATTCGTATGCCGGTCTCGTACCCATTCCAGGCCGGTTTCAGGTCGAGATCCGGGCGCAGTCCCGAGAAGTGCGTCATCAGATCGCGTACCGTGATGCCGCTCTGGCCGCCTTGGAATTCCGGCAGGTACTCGGTCACGCGGTCGCTCAGCCGCACCTTGCCCTGCTCGAACAGCTTCATGATCGACGACGTCGTGGCGATCACTTTCGTCAACGAGGCCGCATCGAAGATCGTATCCTCGCTCATCGGCTCGCGCCGCGGTTCCACTGCCCGCTCGCCGTACGCTTTTCGATACAGCACTCGCCCTGGCTGCCCCACCAGCACCACCGCGCCCGGCGTCTTGCCTGCCGCGATCGCCTTTTCGATGGCCGCATCGAGAGCCGGTCCGGCGGTGAACGGCGCCTGCGCCTGCAGGCTCGCGCAGGCCAACGCCACGACCAGCGCCGCCCGCATCACTGCATCCTTACCGCAACGGAATCCAGCAGAATAGCCAGTTCGACGTCCTTGCGCGTGATGCCCCCGGAGTCGTGCGTCGCCAGATCCACGCTCACGCGATTGTAGACGTTGAACCATTCCGGATGGTGATCCATCTTCTCGATGCTGATGGCCGACGTGGCCATGAAGCCGAAGGCCTGGATGAAATTCGGAAATTTATATTCCTTGTGCAGCTTGCCGGCGGCGACGCTCCATCCAGGCAATGTCGCGAGCGCCGTCTTGATCTCCGCGGCCGTCAATTTAGGAACAGGCATCTTTTCATCTTCTCCGCTTTTTCAGATGCGTGCCCGCGGCTTCACGATCGTCCGTAGATCGGAATCAGCGCCCCGCTGGTTTCCGCCGACCGATCCGAGGCCAGCCAGACGAGAGTGTCGGCGATGGCTTCCGGCGCGACCCATTTCGCGAAGTCGGCGTTCGGCATCGCGGCCCGGTTGGCCGCCGTGTCGATGGTACCGGGCAGCACGGCATTCACCGTGATCCCCTTCGGCCGCAGCTCCGCCGCCAGGTTCAGCACCAGCGCATGCAGCGCCGCTTTCGATACCGCGTAAGCCGCCGCGCCCGGCGCGCCCTCGGCTCCCGCGCGCGAACCCACGGCCAGCAGCCGCCCGCCGCCAGCCTTGAGCATCCACGGCAGCGCCGCGCGGAACAACAGGAACGCCGACCGCGCGTTGATCTCCATCATGCGGTCCCACGTCTCCACTTTCGTGGCTTCCACCGAGCCGTCCATGGCGAAGCCGCCCATCAGGTGCACGGCGGCGTCGATGCCTGCGTGCCGTTCCGCCAACGCCCGCACTGCCGTCTCCGCGCCTTCCGGCGTGCCCAGATCGGCCTGAACCGTCAGCAGTCCGTCCCGCTGCTCGTTCTCCGGCCAGCGCCGTGCCACCCCGGCCACCACTGCGCCCTCGCGCAGAAAAGCTCGCACCACGGCCTGGCCCAACCCGCCAGTGGCGCCGGTGATCAGTACTCTCTTCTCTCCCAGTACTCCGCTCATTTGATTAATTCTATAATCTGCTTGCGCTGGACTCGCGACCGCGCGCTTATGATATAGCAATGCCGCAGCAACTCCCGCGTCTCCGCTATGACATCGAGTTCCTGCCTTCGCCGGTCGCCAAACGACCCGGGCTGATGCTGCGCGATCCCTTCGGCTACTCGGACTCGACGCTCATTATTCCTCCGGCGCTCATCCAGTCCCTGCGATGCTTCGACGGCGCACAAACCGATCTGGACCTCCGACAGATGCTTACGCAGAGCACCGGCGAACTCGAGGTCGGCGAGCTGATTGAGCACCTCATCTCGACTCTCGACAACGGCGGCTTCCTGCTCACGCATCGTTTTGAAGAGCTGCGCGACACGAGCCATCGCCAGTTTGCGGAATCGCCGGTGCGCGTGGCCTCCCATGCCGGCGCCGCCTATCCCGACGACGAGAGCGAGTTGCGCGAGCTGCTTACGGACTATCTCTCCACGCCGGAACATGGCCCCGCGGATGCAGCCACGCTGGTCGGCATCGCCGCGCCCCACATCAGTCCCGAAGGTGGATGGGAGACCTATCGCGAGGCCTTCCGCGCGCTCTCCCCAGCCCTGCTCGAACTGCCCCGCGCCGACCGTGCGCGCGGCGAAAAGGTTTTCATCATCCTGGGCACCTCGCACTACGGCGAGCCGGGCCGCTTCGGCCTTACGCGCAAAAATTTCCTTACGCCGCTGGGCGAAGCTCAGACTGAAACCGCCTGGGTCGACTGGCTCGCCCAGCAGGCGCCCGACGCCGTGTTGATGGAAGACTACTGCCACGCCATCGAACACTCCATCGAGTTCCAGGTCGTTTTCCTGCAGTCGCTCTTCGGTCCCTCCGTCCGCATCCTGCCGATCCTGTGCGGCTCGTTCGCGCTCAGCATGTCCGCCGCCCGCAAACCCGAGGACGACGACGCCATCCGCGCCTTTCTCGATTCGCTGGGCGAACTCGTCGTGCGCGAGCGGAACCGCCCGTGCTTCGTCCTCGGCGTGGACATGGCCCACATGGGCAGCCGGTACGGCGATCGCGCCGTGCGCGTAGGCGACGACGTAATGGACGAAGTGGCCCAGCGCGATCGCGCCCGCATCGCCCGCCTTAGCCACGGCGATGCCGAAGGCTTTTGGGAGCTCGTGCGCCAGAACGAAGACGATCTCAAGTGGTGTGGCACTGCGCCCTTCTATACGTTCCTGCGAGCCGCGCGGCCGGAGTCCGGGCTGCTCCGCCGCTACCAGCAATGGAACATTGACGACGCCAGCGTCGTCTCTTTCGCCGCCATGACCTTCCACCGCTAAACCGGGCCAGAAAGGGCAACCGGACGCCGCCTTCTGCGCCGAGGCTGTGCGTCTGCTCAATCTCGCAGCGCGTGCGCTCACGCGCCGATCAGGACTGCGCTTGGTAGTGGATCAGCTGGTGCGTCGCCAGATCGACCGTCACCGAGTCGTCGGGCGTCTTGGCCGCTTCGCCGTCGCTCTGCGGGTGGTACTCGATGCGCAGTTGCTTCGAGTCGGCCAGTACGCGCAAATACCCGAAGTCCTGATCGTCGTAATTCTCGAAGGTGACTTTGTCTTGGCCCTGCGACAATCCCGGCTGGTCCACCGGTACGCGGATCGCCAGGCTGCCTTTGTGCGTCAGTTGGGACAGGCCGTGCCCGCCGTTGCCGGTGACCAGGAACGGGGTCTGCCGGCTATCCTGGATGCGCGTGAAACGCTGGTAATTATGCGCATGCCCGGAGAGCACGGCATGCGGCCAAACGCCCGTCGCGGCACACGCCGCGTCGATATCTTTCAGCATCAGCGGGCTGCCTCCGTGTTTCCCGGCGCTCCCGGCGCCTATCTGCGTTTGGGCAACATACGGCGGATGGTGCACGGCGATCACCACCGCCCCCACGAACTGCTCGGCCTTGACCCGCTTCAGCGCGGCTTGGAGAAACGTGAGTTGCGCATCGGTGAGGTACGGATACGTGCCTCCCTGCGTGGAAATCACGCCCGGATCTTCGAGGCAATTGCTGTACAGCCCGAGAATCCGGACAAACGGCGCCTCGAGCGTAAAGTAGACCCCTGGCTGAATCCCCGCGGTCCGGCTCAGACCGCCCGATTCGGGCGTCTTGTGGAACGGTTGCCCGGCGGTGCAGAAATTCTCCAGGAAGGCTGCCAGGGTCGGCGTGGACGTGTTGGGCGCGACCATGCCGTCGTGATTCCCGGGCACGGCGAAGATCGGCGCCGGGTAGTTGCGATACGGATCGTAGAACTGGTCGTAGTAATACTGAGCTTCTCCGAAGCTGTAGATCACATCGCCCAGGTGCAGGCAAAACGAAGGGACCGCGGTTGGGTCCGTCTCCGTGAAGTCGCTCACCATCTTGTCGGCCACCAGTTCTTCGTCCTTCGGGCCAGTTGTATTCCCGGTATCGCCTATGGCATGGAAGACGATCTGACCGGCGCGTTGAATCGCGCTCAGCACGTCCGGCCCGCGCTGGCCGATCGCATCCGCCAGGCTGAGCGTCGGCTCGGCCTGCGCCACGACCGGAAACGGACGCGGCTTGAGCGTGCTCTTCTCGCTGTCGAGGATCTTATACGCCGCCGCATCCGAGCCGTGTTTCACTACAAACTTGGCCGGATCCTGCGTTGGCGCCGGCTCAGCAAACTGAGCTCCGCCAGTGGGCGTCGGGCCGCTGTTATCGGTGGGCGGCGGCACTGTCGGCGCATGTTTTTTAACGGGGCCAGGGGCCGGAACGCGACCGCTCTGCTTGCTGCTCATCGAAAACCCCTCTCTTTCGGACTGTGAAATCACTCATCCTGCGCGCGCACGGTAACTCCGTGAACAACGCGGACAGGACGGGACAGGACATTATTGAGGGATATTTACTTTTAAGTCAAGTTAATTGTCGGTTGAAACTCGCTCGAATTGATTGTCAATTCGACAATAATTGGCCGTCATCGCGTCCCCGCGCAGGGGGCTTCTTTATGTCGGCGTGCGCGAGATTGCTATCGGCAGAAGGGATTGCCGCGGAGAAAACTGTCCGGCGGCGGTGTATCGCCACGCTGAGCCGGACTTCCCGACGGAATGCGAATCCCGGTTGCCCAGTTGCGCGCTCACTTCGGTTCGGTGGGTTCCGGAACGCTCAGGTCTCGTTCCCAGCCCTCGTTTTCCAGCCGGATGGACTGTATGGCGACCTCGCTGGTGTTGGCGTCCAGCGCCGGCAGCGCCTGATACTCGGATACCCAGCAGCGGTACACCTTGTATGCCAGCGCGAGCTGCCCGGCTTCGTTGTAGAACTCGATGACGATGTCCTTGCGGAAGTCCTGCAGCCCGACTTCCGTGCCCATGCCGGCGCCCAGCCTCCAGACGAGGTTAGCCCAATCCTCGAACGCCGTGTCGTGGCTGACGCCGCGCGCCAGGGTGATCGGCTCGTAGCTCGTCAGTCCCGGAGACTTGCGCGAGGTGCTGGGATCGCCGCCCTCGCGATGCTCCACCACGTCCGTGCTCCTCTTCAGGGCGCCGACGTAGCTCACACCGGCGACGTATTTGCCATCCCATTTCACCCGGAATTTGAAGTTCTTGTAAGGGTCGAATCGGGTCGAGTTAACCGTGAATTCCGCCATTTCGGCAGTGTAGCATCAGTGCTCGAATAATCGACCCCTCGGACATCAAAAGTCCGCCGAAACGCCGGGAAATAATCTGCAATTGAATGGAATTGGGTTGAAGTGAGCGTGAAATCCACGGCTTGTGATCGCAGAAACGCTCACCTGAGCGATAGCAGGCCAGCCGTGCCCAATGGCTACTGCGCCGCCGGCCTGAGCATGGCGACCAGCGCGACCAACAGTCCCGCCGCGCCCAGAAACGAGCCAAACGGCAGCTCAAATGTGGAGGCATCCTCGCCCTTCCATTTGATCCAGAGCAGGCCGATTACGCTGCCCGCGAACGACGCTCCGAGCAGAACCACGATGGCGCCCTCCATCCCCAGAAACGCCGCTATCATGCCCAACAGTTTGACGTCGCCGAGCCCCAGTCCTTCGCGCTTCCGGACCAGCAGATACGCCCAACCCACGGCCCACAGAAGCGCGGCCAGGATCACCGAACCGAGCACCGCCCCCGCCAGTCCGGCGAACCGCGCGCTCGGGCCTTCCATAAACAGCGCGATGACGCCCCGCGGCGGCGGCGCGAGCGGCGCCAATGCGATCGCGGCCATCCACCCGCCCAGCGTGAATTCGTCCGGCAGGATCCGCGTTTCCAGGTCGGAGAACAGCAGTTCGACGAGGATGAATCCGAACAGGCACCATTTGGCGGCCACCCAGTCCAGGCCGTTCAGCCGCACGGCCAGCCAGAACCACGCTCCGGTGAGTGCTTCCACCGCTGGATAGCGCCACGAAATCAATGCCTTGCAGGAGCGGCAGCGTCCGCCCAGCAGCACGAAGCTGAGCAGTGGAATGTTGTCGTACCAGGCGATCATCGCGCCACAGCGGCGGCAGTGCGAGCGCGGCTGCACGACCGATTCGTTGTCCGGCAGGCGGCTGATGCAGACATTCGCGAAACTGCCCAGCAGGAGCCCGAAAATGGCCGCGCAAATTTCAATGAAATCTCTGTATTCCAATTGATTACCCGAGCACTTTCCGATAGCCGGCCAGCGTCCGCTCGACCATGTGCTCCACCGTGTAGTTTTGTTCGACCATCGCCCGCGCACTGCGGATCATGCGCTCCGCCAGCGGAGAGTCCCCGTCCAGGCGGCGGATGGCCGACTCGAATGCCTGCTGGGTGTTCTCCACGAGCAGTCCGGTCGTGCCGTTCGAGACGATCTCCGGCAGGCCGCCGACATTGCTCGCGATCACCGGCACGCCGTGCGCCATCGCCAGCAGCACTGCCGATCCAAGCCCTTCCATTTCAGAAGCATACAGGAAGATGCGCGCCGTCCGGAAAGCCTTTTCAAGATTCCTCACGAACGCGATCCGCGGCTTGACCCCTCTGAGCAGCGACCGGCCCTTGGCCGGATCCGATGAATCGAGCGCCACAATTCCACCCGTCCGGTTGCCGGTATACGGCGGCACGAGGACACCGTCAGGGACCAGTGCAATGCGATCCTCGGGAACGCCCGCCGCTGTGAGTTGCGCGCTGACCGCCCGGGAAATGCTCAAGAACAGCGCGGCGGAACCGTACTTCTTTCTGCTGAAAATCGTGTTCTTCACGCTGAATGCCACACGGCGCGAAACCACGACCGGCGCGCGTTGCCCCGGCCCGATTAAGGCCAGCCAGGCCATGGTGTGGGCGCGCGAGTCATGGCAATGCACCAGGTCGGCCCAGCCCGATTCACGCCACACCGAAAACAGGTTGAGCGGCAGCACCTTGAGGCCTTGCGTTTGCGCCTCGCGAAACAGGGGTGAGTCCCGCATCGCCAGCAACCTGACCAGGACCCCGCGCTCCGCCAGCCCGCCCATCAGGTGCAGCGTTTGCCACTGCCCGCCACGCAGCTCTTTGCCAGCGTCGATGTGCAGAACTCGCATCGTTAGCGCCGGCGCATGTAGCGCGCCTTGGCATACTTCAAAAAGGTGTACTGCGCGGCCATATGAGCGATTACAAATCCTTCCAGACCATCAAGATACCCGCCTTGCAGAAAGTACGTCTTGAAAAACGTCCAGGGCGGGTCGACGAGTAGCCGGCGAGCGCCCACGGATTTGCCGCCCGCCACCAGTTCCTCAGCGGCTAGGGTCGTGTAGCGATCCATCGATTTCAGGTGCTCGCTCAACGACCCGCAGGTGTAGTGCAGGAGGTTGCCCTCGAGCGCGCCGACGCGGCCTGTGGAAACCACGCTTTCATGGACAAATTGGCCCACCCATTTGGCCTTCCGGCGGTCAAAAAGCCGAATCTTCCGGTCGGGGTACCAACCCGAGTGGAGGATCCATCGGCCGAGATACTGGGCCATGCGCGGAAGCGTGTAGGCGTCGTACTGCGGACCGCTTTTCTTGAGTTGCCAGATCTCGGCCTCGAGGTCCTCGCTGAGCGCTTCGTCCGCATCGATCGAAAGCACCCAATCATGGGCCGCCTGGTCGGAGGCGTAATTCTTCTGCGCGGCATAGCCGCGCCAGTTCGCGTCGAGGACGCGCGCGCCGTGCTTTTCCGCGACCTCGACGGTGGCGTCGGTCGAGCCGCTATCCACGACCAGGATCTCATCGCAGCAGCGCAGGCTTTCAATGGCCCGCGGCAGGTTGCGCTCCTCATTCAGCGTGATGATCGTCGCCGAGATGTTCATGCGAATCCGGGATGCAGATCGCGGCAATTCCTGCGGGTCATTGTACTGGAGTGGTGTAGAGCAGCGGGGCGGGCATGAAGCTGAGCAGGAAGATCAGGCCGGCCAGCACCAGTAGGATCTTGCGCTTCCGGTCCAGGCCCTGGTCGTCATACACGGGAAAGTGGCGGCGTCCGACCAGCAGCAGGATGCCCGCCCAAAAGAACCACGGCCAGAACAGGAAGCCCATTAATCCCAGCATAACGATCACCGCGAGCGACACCCAGCGGTGGCGTTCCCCCAGCCACGAATAGACGATGTGGCCGCCGTCGAGTTGTCCCACCGGCAACAGGTTGAGCGCCGTCGCCAGCAAGCCGACCCAGGCTGCGCGGGCCACCGGGTGCATGTTCAGATCGACCATCCGCGCGCCGGGAAAGATCCACGCGCCCAGCCACTGAATCAGCAGCGGCAGTCCCAACCGCGTCTCGGCGCCTGCGCCTAACCCGGGGACGATGCGCGAAAGTGCGAGCCCGATGCCCAGCGCCGGCAGCACGAATACGAAACCGGCCAGCGGGCCGGCGATGCCGACGTCGAACAACTCCCTGCGGCTCTTGAGAGCGGAGCGGAAGCGGATGAATGCGCCGAAGGTGCCGATGAAGCTCGGCGCGGGCAGGAAGTAGGGCAGCGTGCAGGCGACGCGGTGATAACGGCAGGCGAAGTAGTGGCCCAGTTCATGCGCCAGCAGAATCAGCAGCAGGGTCAGCGAATAGGATAATCCGTCCAGTAGCAACTCGGGCCGGCGGAGCAGTTCGGAGAACGTGTTCAGGTCTTCGAGAAAGTCCAACCCGGGCAGGTTGCGGTCGAAGTGAAAGGCCACGCGCGAACCGAGCGCAGTGGTGCACAGCAGAGTCAGCAGGAAAAGCCCAACCGGGATCAGGACCGCCCGCTGCGGCCGCGGACGATCGTCGCTCTGCACGGGCGCGTGTTCCTCGCTTTCGCCAAGGGCTGCGTGCACACTCTAAGCCAGGGTCCGGCGGCGCTCAGTCGAGCGCCTGCAATTCCTTGCCAGGCTTGAATCGCACGGCCTTCCCCGGCGGAATGGCCACCTCGGCGCCGGTACGCGGGTTGCGCCCGATGCCCGTTTTGCGAGGCCGGACAGTGAAGATGCCGAATCCACGGAGTTCGATGCGATCGCCCAGAGCGAGCGCACGCTTCATGGACTCGAACACCGTCTCAACGGCCATCTCGGCCTTCGTCTTGGTGATGCCGGTCTTATTGACGACTTCATTGACGATGTCGAGTTTTATCAAGTTGCGCCTCCTTATGACGCCGCGACCCTGCAGGCTCTCGCGGACTCCCCGTCAAAGTGCATGATAGGATTAGGGTTACAGTCTTGTCAAGCGCTACGTTCACAGTCCCTGCATGAATAGTGAGTCAACCTACGCGGTTCCGGGCCCGGAAGAGTTCCGCCGGGCCTGTGCGCGCTACGCCACCGGCGTCACGGTGGCGACGGTGGAAGGACTGGATGGGACGCCGGAAGGACTCACCGTGAATTCTTTCACGTCGGTGAGCCTGGAGCCGCCCCTGGTGCTGGTGTGCATCGAAAAAACTGCCACCGCGCATGTCCACTTCATGGCGGCGCGGGGCTTTGCCGTCAACGTGTTGACCGAAGATCAGATCGATCTGTCGAGACACTTCGCGACTTATATGGGTGATCGCTTCGAAGGGCTTGAATGGCGCCCGGGATTGCATGGCGCGCCGATTTTGGACGGCGTTCTGGCGTCCCTGGAGTGCGCGACTTTCAGACACTTCGACGCCGGCGACCACACTGTTTTCGTGGGCCAGGTGGAACGGACCGAGACGCACGCCGGCACTCCGCTGGTGTACTTTGCCAGCGCCTACCGCCGCCTCGGTTAGGTTGCGTCCACCGTTAGTGAGAAACCCTTCCGCGGTCCCCCGGCCTTCTCCGCGCGCCGGGGCAGGCCTCGGGCTGGCGCCTGCCTGGTCTGCCGCTGGTGCGGCCCGCTAGAATGATCCCATGACACGCCGCAATTTCCTGAATGTGGCCGCCGCATTGCCGGCCGTTGGGACGGCGCAAGCGCCTCCGGATCGTGCGGAAACGGGAACCGCATCGAAAACTGCAGTGACGGAAACACGCGTGCGGCTGGGCTATGACGCGTACTCGATCCGCGATCTGAAGTGGAAGGACCGCCAGCACATCGAATATGCGGCCTCGCTAAACCTCGATGCGGTGCAGCTATCGATTCCCGACGATTTCGAGTCGGTCGAGGCTGGGCATCTGCACGAGGTGCGGGATTACGCCGCCGCGAAGAGCATTGAACTCAGCGTGGGCACGGGCTGCATCTGTCCCACCAATCCCGCCTGGAATCCGGCCCACGGCTCACCCGAACAATACCTGGCGGGCAGCGGCGCAGTGGCCAATCAACTGGGCCTGAAGGCGATGCGCGTCTTCATCGGCTCGCCCACCGATCGCCACGCCAAGGTGCCAATCGAAACGCATATCCAAAGCACTTTGAAAGTCCTGCGCAGCGTGCGCGCTCGGATGCAGGATCTGGGGCTGAAGCTGGCGATCGAGAATCACGGCGATCTGACTGCGCGCGAACTGCGCGCCCTGGTGGAAACGGCCGGGCCGGACATGGTGGGCGTGAATTACGACAGCGGAAACCCGATGTGGGTGATGGAAGATCCGGCGCAGGCGTTGGAGTTGCTGGCGCCGTTTGTCGTCACCAGCCATTTCCGCGATTCGGCGCTGTTCGAACATCCGCGCGGAGCGGCGTTCCAGTGGGTGGCGATGGGCGACGGCGCGGTCAATATCAGCAGCGTCGTGGATTCGTACAAGAAGCTGTGCCCGGGCAAATCGGTGCTGCTTGAGATCATTACCGGGCGGCCGCCGCAGGTGTTGCCGTATCTCGAGGACGAGTGGTGGAAGGGCTTTCGCACGACGCCAGCAGCCGACTTTGCGCGGTTCGTGAGATTGGCGCGACAAGGCCACGCCTATCTCGGGCCGATGGTGATCGGCGGCCCGGGCCAGCACAGCGAGCCGCTCACCGCGGCGCTGCGCGAGCAACAGCGGCTGGACCTGGAGCGCAGCCTGAAGTACTGTCGGGAGACGCTGAAGCTGGGTCTGCGGGCACAGGCCTAGCGGAGCGTCTCGCAGATTCTCTGACAATCACCGGCCACTCGCCGTGGCGCAGGCACTTGTGCCTGCCGCGTCGACACTCGTGTCGACGCCCGGTCGGCGTTGTCAATTCTTACCTGAGACACTACACTAGTGGCGCAGACGCGGTCCGCGCGATCAGGCGCGCGTTGAATAGAAAGTGAGGCGCACGATGGCTGTAAAAAAGATCCTGGTTCTGGCCGGAGACTACGTTGAGGACTACGAAATCATGGTGCCGTTCCAGATGCTGGAACTGGCCGGCCATACCGTGCACGCCGTGTGTCCGGGCAAGCAGGCCGGAGACGTGGTGCGCACGGCGATCCACGACTTCGAGGGCGACCAGACCTACTCCGAGAAGCGTGGCCACAACTTCGCGTTGAATGCCAGCTTCGAGCAGGTGAAGGGAGAAGACTACGACGCGCTGGTGATCCCGGGCGGCCGCGCGCCGGAATACCTCCGGCTCAACGCGCAGGTGCTGTCGCTGGTGCGCCACTTCGCCTCGACCAACAAGCCCATCGCTAGCATCTGCCACGGCGCGCAGGTACTCGCGGCGGCCGGCGTAGTGACGGGCAGGAAGGTGAACTGCTATCCCGCGGTCGCGCCGGAAGTGACGCTGGCCGGCGGCGCCTACGTCGAATTGAAGATGAACGAAGCGCTCACCGATGGCAATCTGGTGACAGCTCCGGCGTGGCCCGCGCACGCGGCGTGGATGCGCCAGTTTCTGACCTTGCTGGGAACGAAGATCGAGGCTTAACCCGCGGGCGCGAGCAGCGGCCCATAAGAACACGGGGACTGGCCGCAAACCCCTCGCGCGCGGGGGACACCGCGGCCCCACCTTCGCCTTCGGCTATGGTGGGCAAGCCGCAAGCCCCTCGCGCGCGGGGGACACCGAGGCTCACTCGTCTTCGAGCACGACCACTAAGCCTTCCGCCGAGGGCGACACCAAGGTGTCCGCCGCGGACGCTGCAGGTGTGTCCCCGCGCTCCCGCCGCGCCGCCAAGCCACGTCTCTCTCCCATGGCGCGCACAACTTTCTCGATCCACACTCTGTGTCCTCTGCCCCGCATGGACTTCAGCCGTCTGTCATCCGTGTTT